>Ga0190274_10001360_pt1 | contig 14327 bp, 2 predicted proteins | sample Popmic531T_FD_133002 | JGI IMG/M metagenome (GOLD analysis project Ga0190274, IMG submission 133002) | Populus adjacent soil microbial communities from riparian zone of Yellowstone River, Montana, USA - 531 T | ecosystem: Environmental > Terrestrial > Soil > Riparian zone | place: USA: Montana...
CTGGATGGTGAGCAAGCTTCAGGCGTGTGGACCGTACGGATTAGTGATAATGCAGGTGGTGATGACGGACACGTTAAAGAAGTTGGTTTAGCTATTACAGTAAACTTACCTCAAGTTGATCCTTCAGATAATTGCGGAGAAGTTGATGTAACCTTTACCGATACAGAATCAGGTGATCCTTGCGAAGGCCTGGTGGTTACCCGCCATTGGGTAGCAACAGACGGTAGCGGAAATACAGCTGCGTGCGATCAACACATTACAGTAACACCATTAGTACTGGATAGCGTTGCTTGTCCTCCTGCTTTCATCGGGCATTGCGGTGATAGTTCAGATCCTGAGAATACAGGATGGCCAACCGTGAATGGTAATCCCATCACAGATGAAGACAATGTTTGCAACATCTTCGTTGGCTACTGGGATTTGCCATTGAATGATTGCGGTAACGGCGAGAAGATCGTTCGTACCTGGACCGTGTTAGACTGGTGTACTCAAACCACTGTAGAATGCACGCAGGTGATTAAGTTGTCTGATGACCAGGCTCCAGAACTTACCTGTCCTGAAGATTTTGAAGTTGGAACTGACTTCTGGTATTGCTATGCTAATGTTAGCGTTCCTAAACCAGATGTTTTTGATGCTTGTGGATCAGCCTACACGTTAAGCCTGACTGCTTCAGCAGGAGTTATCATCAATTTTGGAAACAACTTCGTGATCAACCAATTACCAATAGGTACGCATACCGTAACCTGGCATGTAGTGGATGAGTGCGGTAACAGTTCTTCCTGCAGTTTTGAAATCACTGTAGTTGACGATGTAGTACCGGTTGCTAATTGCGATGCGCATACAGTAGTAGCGCTGACCAATGATGGTCCTTTCGGAATTACCCTTGTACCGGCAACAGTATTTGATGATGGATCTTATGACAATTGCGGTCCTGTAACTTTCCGCGTTCGTCGTATGGATAGCTGCATTGACTTCGACTGGACAACAGAAGGAGCCTGCATAGATGATATTCCTGGTGGTATTCCACCGGTCAATAGCCGTGACCGCGGAACTGTGCACCGTCCTTGCGCACCATTTGCGTGCTGTGACGTAGGTGCAGGACCAATCATGGTTGAATTAGAAGTAACCGATGTTGCCGGTAACCGCAACTACTGTATGGTTGAAGTGATCGTACAGGATAAGATCTCTCCATTCGTAGAGTGTCCTCCTGATATCATCGTGTCTTGCGACTTCTGGTTCAATGTACAGGAAGGAACATTTGTCGATGAAGAAGGAAATGCAAACGGCAACCTTGATGAGGACCCACTGAGTGCGATTTTCGGAAACATGTTTGATGCCTTCGCTTATGGTGATGACGAAAGTGTGCGCCAGGACATCATCATTGATGATCCGGGAAGCGATATCCAACCACAACCACACTTCTGGGGAATTGACGGATGGGCAGATGACAATTGCGAAGTAAACTTACAGGTACGTGTACGGGTAGTAGCAGATTGCAGTGGAGGAGATCTTCCAGGCAACGCACCAGAGGGAGCCGTGAAATTGATTGAGCGTCGTTTCAGTGCCAGTGATGGCAATGATGGAGTAGCTCCTGGTACTTGCACACAACGCATCTGGGTGGTAGACTTCGATCCATTCTATATATCGGATAATACGTGCAACAACAATGATCCAAATGACGGAGTGATCTGGCCATGCGATGTATTGCTGACCGATTGCCCTGAAGATTTGGGTGACACTGGTGAACCAACCATCTTTGATGATGCTTGCAGCCTCATCGGTGTAGCATATGAAGACACAAGATTTGATTTTGTAGATGGAGCTTGCTTCAAGATTCTGCGCAGGTGGGCTGTGATTGACTGGTGTCAATATAACTCACAGACCGGCGAAGGATTGTGGTACTATACACAAGTGATCAAAGTACACGACAATGAAGGACCAGAATTTACAGAGTGCCCAACAGGTCCGGTTACGCTTTGCGTTGCTGATGATGGTGTATCCTTACCGGATAACAACCAGGCATTCTTAGGGGAAGACAATCCTGCTGCATCTTCTTGCAGTGTGCATTTGAACTTACATCAAACAGTACATGATGCTTGTTCGGATTTCGTGAACTATGATGTTAAACTATACTTGTTCAACGGGGATGAGTTTATCTACCTGAAGACACTAACGACGACCCCAGCAGATTCAAACAATGATGCTGATCTGAGTTTTGATACTCGTCAGAATCCATCACTGCAAATCCGCCTGAATGGTATTCCATACAACAGCCAATTCTGCGGAGACTATCACAGAATCCTGTGGAGTGCTGAAGATGGTTGCGGTAACTGGAGCCATTGCGAGTACCTGCTGCGTTTGGAAGACTGCAAACAACCATCTCCTGTTTGTATCAATGGTCTGAGTACAGTAGTAATGCCGATTGGTGGCCAGGTAACCATCTGGGCCAGCGATTTCAATGCATCCAGCTTTGATGATTGTACCCCTGCCGCGGACCTGTTATACAGTTTTACCGATGATCATTATTCTCCAAGCTATACCTATACCTGCGACAATGTACCAGCATTTGGTGTTGAGTTGAGTTTGCAAGTATGGGTAGCTGACGGTGGTACCGATGATAATTGCAACGGATTGATTAGTTGGAATGAGCGCAATATTGATTTTTGCACCACTACCATCGTGATCACAGATAATGAAGGTGCATGTGATACGATTGGAGGAAGCATATTGGCCGGAGAAATCATGACTGAAGATGTTCAGGCTGTTGAAATGGTAACTGTTAAATTAAGCAGCCCGGGTCACATATTCCCAACCTTCATTACCGCACAGAACGGTCAATTCAATTTCAACCATATCGTTCTTCCGCTGGATTTTGAGATTTCTGCTGAGCGCGACGATCAACACAGGAATGGTGTATCTACCCTTGACCTGGTCCGTATCCAGAAACACTTGTTAGGAATCGAGCCGCTCAACAGCCCATATGACCTGATTGCAGCTGATGCTAACAATAGTGAAAGCGTCAGTGCTATTGACCTGGTAGAACTCAGGAGGTTGATTCTCGGACTGTATGTCACATTACCGAATAATAAGAGTTGGAGATTTGTAGACAAGAGCTTCCAGTTTGCTGATATTTCCCATCCATGGCCATTTGATGAAGTGATTGACTTACATAATATCATCGGTAATCAAATGGGTAAGGATTTCGTAGCAGTGAAGATCGGTGATGTGAACAATACTGTACAAGCGCACGCACAGCAAATCAAGCCACGTAACGGTAGTGGAATCGTACACTTCGTAGCGGATGATCGCATCGTGAAGAAGGGCGAGATGGTGGAATTGGCTGTTCGTTCAAGTGACTTCACGTCAATTGAAGGTTACCAGTTTACACTGACCACACAAGGCCTCGAGTTCCGTGGAATTGAAGGTGGTATGGTCGATATGAAGGATGAGAACATCGGTGTTTTGGGAAGCATGTTGACGGCCAGCTGGCATAAGGTAGGTGGTGTAAGTGCTACATCGAATGATGTACTGTTTACCCTCCGCTTCCAGGCAACCAACTCTGGACACTTAAGTGAAATGATTGACCTGAACTCTAAAGAGACACAGGCTGAAGCGTACAACACTTCAGACGATATCAAGGATCTGAAACTGTCCTTCCGTGGTGCTGAGAATGTTGCTGAGTTTGCTCTGTATCAGAACGAACCCAACCCATTCAAAGGCAATACTGTGATTGGTTACGATGTACCCCAATCCGGACCGGTTACCTTGACGATATTTGATATGACTGGAAAGATCCTTGTCGTGAAGAACCAGGATGCTGTTAAGGGATATAATACGATCACGGTGAACAGCAAAGAGCTGCCATCACTTGGCGTGATGTATTATAGACTGGATGCTAACGAATATAGTGCGACGAAGAAGATGGTGACCATCGAGTAATCGCAGGAATTAGTAATGGGTTTTTAGAACATAAATCGGTTTTTGAGACGGCCTCTCTCCAGACAATGGAGAGGGGCCTTTTCATTTGGGCGCTTGATGGAAAGCTGGCCATAGGCCAGTAGGCTGAGGGGTCACCGGATCCAGACGAAAAGGACTTTGGCCCTACGACGAAAAGGCATAAATCGAACTTTCCGGTAAACCGGATCCCTTTTGATTTTTCCTTTAAGCCTTTAATTGGGAGGAATAATTAGTAGTAAATTAATAAACAGATAATTATAAAGTATAAAGAATTATAATATATGTTAAAAAACGGGCATAGTTATTGTTTGCGCTTAACCCGGCAGAAAGTTCTTCAAATTAACTCACCGATTTACGGGGAAGTAATTGTAGCTTTATCGCGGAATCTACTGAAGATCAATACAGTAGATTTTTTATATATAAGTCTCAACCTGACGAATGTACCATGCTATGAAGCGTGGACCTATTGTTGATCTTCGGTCAACAATCCGGGTGTATGTTCTTTGGGAGGAGATGAGTAAACAGAATAACAATCTCATTTTAAAAGCATATCCCATGAAGGACTTCCTCACCTCCTTTCCCTCTTCGACGCCATCGAACAGAATCGGAGAACCATCCATCTCCAATCGTCAAACGCAAAAAATTTCCAAAGGTTTTATCGCCATTACTTTGTTGGTTGCCTCTTTTTTCCTGGCCTCTACCAACAACAGTTTTTCCCAATCTCATGATGGCATAGGGACCTTAACCGTACCTGCCGAGCTCGTCGTCAGTGAATGGAAATCACCTGTTGATTACACAGCAGTTATTACAAACATGAAGGCTAGTACAGCGACGATTTTGGAAAATCCAAATCTTCAAACAGCCGAGCGTGCATTGTACACAGGCTTTGACAGAATGCTTTCCTATATCCAGGTTGATTTGGAATCACATGCTGATCTAACCAAGATCGCTGAAACGAACTACCACAAGGTGGTCAAGGAAGCTCCTTCCGATCCCATCCTCATCAACATGCAAATGAATGAATTTGCAGCCTTGTATGATATCCTGGTTAATAAGTTACGTCCATAGATAATGAATTCGGTGCGCGGTAATGCCTGAGCATTTAACCCACCGGTTTTTGATTTTGAATCCGCTCATTCCAATAATATTTTTCTCATGAACAAAACGATACGCACAACCAACCTGGTGACCCGCTTAGTCGTATTCATCTGCATTCTTTTGTCAACAGCATTCCTGAATAAACTTCAGGCACAATTAACCGGAACAAAAAATATTCCGGGTGATTATGCAACGCTGGCTGCTGCTATCACCGATTTGAATGCACAGGGTGTTGGTGCCGGTGGTGTTACGTTTAATCTCTTGGCCGGCAATCCGCAATCTGTTCCCGCAGGTGGATATGTAATTGGTGGTGTAGGTTCTGCTATTCTCACAGGAGCCGGTGCAACCAGTGCAACCAAGCCAGCCATCTTCACAGGAAATCTTAATATCCTGACCGCCTCAGCGGCATTGGTTGTGGGTAACTTGAATGATGGTATTTTCAAGTTGATCGGAGCGGACTGGATTACGATCCAGGGTTTTAACATGCAGGAAAATGCCGTCAACGTGGTCAATACGCCCGCTGCCAGCAATAACATGACCGAGTGGGGTGTTGCTCTTCTCTATGTTTCGCTGACGGATGGTTCACAGAACAATACAATCCAAAACAATACGATTGTTTTAAACAGGAATTATGCCAATAGCTTTGGTGTATATAGCAATGTGAGACATAGTCCCACAGATGTGACCACCCTGGCCGATATTACTGATGGTGTCACCGGTCCTAATCACAATAATAAAATTTATACCAACACTATCAATAATGTCAGTTTTGGTTTTGTCTTCGTCGGATCTGCTACGGCTGCCAACATGGACAATGGTAATGACATTGGAGGCGCCAGCCTGGTGACAGGAAACACGCTGACGAATTATGGTGGATTAGGATCACTGTCTACGTTTAATGGTTTTCCAGCGACTATTGTGGCAGGAGCTTATCTCGTGAATGAGACCAATTTCAACCTTTCGTTTAATTCCATTATCAGTGCCAGCTTAAACACGGCAGTAGCACTTCGAGGGATATTAACTGATTATTCTGTTGGATCATTACCCATCGGGTCAGTGACCAACAATGTGAATAGTAATACGGTCACGTTTACGCAGGCTGGTACTGGAGGTCTTCAATGTATTACATCGGCCAGTGGAGCTGGAATTGCGGCGAATGTTATTTACAACATGAATAACAATTTGATCGCCAACAATGCAGTCACCGGCGTTGCTAGTGCAATCACCATGTTTGGTGTTGCCAACCTGGGTCCTTTCGGCACCATGAATATGAACGCCAACACTATTCGTACTAATACGTCGACCGCCACTACAGGTGGATTTATTGCTATAACCAACCAGGGTGCTGTTGTGAATACTATCAATATTCTCAACAACGATATAGGAACTGAAGCCAGTGGAGCCGCTACTTTTTCTGTCGCGACAACAGGGGGTATAACTGGTATTTCCAATACAACAGGAGCGGCTACAACAACCCTGAACATCAATAGTAATAATGTCAGGGGCTTTTCACTGGTTTCATCAGGGCAAGCTGCGGGCATCTTTAATTCAGCAGCGCCTATTGGAGTTGCCGTTAATATTAATAACAATCACATCGGCACTCCGACGTCAAATTGTTACACCTATAGTGCGGCTACTGCGGGCAATTTTTTTGGTATTGTAAATTCTGCTGGAGCAGCTACTGCTATATTGACCATTACTGGAAATGATATTACCCGTTTTGTGCAAAACGTAACCAGCACCGGGGGTCTTAATTATATCAACAACCAGGTATTTACCGGCGCGACCGTTATCAATAACAACACCTTTACTAACCTGGTGGCCAACAGTACTGCTACCACTACTTTAATCAGTAATAGTGTGACCCACGCGGCTAATACCACCCATACGGTGAATAATAACTCGATCGTGACTGGTTTTAACAGGATCTCACCCAGTGGTGTCCTTCAATTGTACTTATCCAATTCGGTTTCGCCAGCAACGGTTACAGAAACTTGCACTGGAAATAATTTTTCTAACATAACGCTTACCGGTACTTCCACTTTAAATGGTTTTCAGAGTAGTGATGGGGGCTCTCCGGTAACCAATGTAACGAATAATACATTCAATAATATAAACGGTAGCACCACCACCGGCGCTATGACGGTGTTGAATGCCAGCTTTAGTGGCAATGGAACCTGTACCGGAAATACAATAACTAATGTCACAGGCGGTGGTTCCATCACCGGGCTGATTTCCACTGGAGGAATCCAGGTTTTTTCCGGAAATACGATTTCAAACTTATCCTCTACTGGCGCTTCGGCTACTGTGTTGGGTATTTCTATTACTGCGGGTACCACACAAACCATTGCATCGAATACCATCAATGGCCTTTCCGGCTCCGGCATAACTTCACCTCTCGTCAGGGGGATCGCCGTTGCTAGTGCGTCAACCATTAACATTTCAAAAAACAAAATTTATAACCTTTCGGAAACGGGAGCCATTTCAACTACTGCCGGTGCAGTAAATGGTCTTTTGATTTCCAGTGGAGGTGCCACAGCAGGAATAAACATATCGAACAATCTTATTGGCGATCTGAGAGCTCCTGCTGCAAACCTGACCGATGCTATTCGAGGAATTAATATTGTTTCCGCAACGGCACTCAGTAACATTAATGTATTTTATAACACTATTAATATCAATGCGTCATCTACCGGGGTCAACTTTGGAACCACTGGTATTTTCCATACTTTCAACACCACCGCCACGACTGCAGCACTGAATTTGCGGAACAATGTTATCGTTAATAACTCCACTCCGGCTGGCACAGGATTAACGATTGCGTTCAGAAGATCGGCGGCTACCAATCTCAACAACTACGCCACCACCTCTAACAACAACCTGTTTTGGGCAGGAGGTGCGGGTGCCTGTAATTTTAGATTTATTTATCATGATGCCGTAGCGGGTTTACAATTTGCTCCCTTCCAGGCTTTGGTTACACCACGCGAAACAGCATCCGTCACAGAAGATCCCACTTTTGTAAGCACAACAGGTTCAGCAGGTACCTTCTTGCACATCAACACTTCAATTCCTACACAAATTGAAAGTGGTGGTGCTACGATTGCTGGTTTTACTGATGACTTTGATGGCGATATCCGAAATGTGGCAACCCCTGATATCGGGGCTGATGAATTTGCAGGAGTTGTGGATGTGGCTTGCGCTGGTACCCCAATCGCCGGTACACTAACACCGCCCACTACTACAATATGTTCCGGTCAATCAGCCAACCTTTGCCTTTCCGGACAAACTCCGCCGTCTGGCATTACAATACAATTTAAATCATCTCTTGTGTCCGGGGGCCCTTATACGGATATTGTATGCGGTACATCTAGTTGTATTAATACAGGCCCATTGGCAGCCGGTACTTATTACTTTGTTGCTGTAGTGACTTGTGTCAATTCGGGTGAGTCAGCTACCTCTAACCAGGTGACCGTCATAGTAAATGCATCTCCGACCGCTACAGTTACTCCTTCCACCGCAAACGTTTGTTTGGGCTCATCAGTAGTACTGACCGCTACAGGCGGAATAACTTATGCATGGTCTCCCTCAACCGGACTTAATATGACTACCGGAGCTGTAGTGACTGCAACGCCTCTTGTGAACACCACCTATACCGTGACTGTAACGGATGCAAGTGGATGTACAGCAACCGCGACCTCAACGCTTACTGTAGTAGTAGCACCTACTGTTACGGTAACCGCTACACCAGCATCTATCTGTTCTGGTGGTAATAGTCAACTAAATGCTTTGGCTTGTCTTGGAAGTCCAGCCAATTCATATTCACTTTCAAACTTAACTGGTCAGACCTACACTACGTTAACTGGTGCAGGTATAACCATCATCAACACCAATGCCCAATTGACACCTACCATGGGAAGTGCGAATCAAGATGATGGTGGCGTTGTCATCAATCTTCCTTTTACATTTAACTACAACTGTAACGCATTCACCCAAATGTCAATGTGTACAAATGGCTGGGTCGGTGCAGGCAATTGGGGCACTATTGATGCTATCAATATGCGAGCTTCTGCCAATCTTTTTATTCCTACTATTCCAAATAATACCATTGCTGCCTGGTTCAAGGATATGGGAGCGAACTTTCCAGTAGGTACTGGTAGTATGCGACATGGATTAATCGGTACTGATGTATATGCCTTTCAATGGGATAACGCTATTGGAAGTGGCTTTACTGATGGATCAACTATAACAATATCCTTCCAGGTGAATATTTATGGCCCAGCTTCTTCAGCACCAGGTAGAGTTGAAATTATTTATGGCCCAACTGTAGGCGTAATCACTTTTGCAGCATCCGAAGGTATTGAGGATGGAATAGGTGGTCCTAATCATTATATTAATGCTCTTGATGGCAGTGGAACATCGACAACACTTTCTACTGTTTGGCCAGGAAATGGAAATGGATATCGTTTTTCACCGGTCGTACCAACCTTTGCATGGTCACCACCGACTTTCCTGAATAACACAAACACCGCCAATCCTCTCGCTACTGGAGTTACTTCAACAACTACATACACCGTAACAGTAACTTCCGCCAATGGATGTACAGGTACGGGCTCTGTAACTGTTACTACGAATCCGATAATTACTATTACGGAAACGGACATGTCCGGTGTTGCAGCTAATGATGGAATTATTTGCGCAGGTTCATCCGCTACACTGACTGCTACAGGAGGTGTCAGCTATGCCTGGAGCTCCGGTAGCATGACGGCTTCGACCGTTGTATCACCTTTGGTGACCACGATATATACTGTTACTGTGACTGATGCTGCCGGATGTTCCGCAACAGCAACAGCGACTGTTACAGTCACTCCATTCCTTGCTCTTAATCCTGTTGTTACCCAACCAACGACTTGTGTTTCTACTGACGGAGCGATCACCTTGACTCCTGCACCTCCTGGAACCTACACCTTCGATTGGGCAGATCTTCCTGGAACGAACGATCCACAAAACCGAACAGGTTTGATGGTGGGCAATTACAATGTCTCAGTAACCAACCCTGCAACAGGTTGTGTAACTCCACTGGCCATTTTCGTCGCCGGCCCTGGTGGTTGCGACGTTTGTCCAACGATTACCAATCTGTCTGTCACACCAAATCCTGTTTGTGCCAATAGCACTATAACATTAAGTTCAACGGGTCTGACGAATATGGGAGTTACTTACGGAATTGTATTCAAAGCTTTCCCTGCAGTAACAGCGGATCCCTATACAGGGGGTACTACATTGGCTACTGTTCTAAATGCTGCTTTGACAAGCGGTGGAACAGTCGCAACTGCAACCACAACGATTGCTGCTGCCGGAACATATTTCATTTATGCTGTTCTGACACCAACACCAACGGATCCGCAATGCAGACCTACCGCTACCACGACTCCATTAGTTGTGAACCCGGTTCCAAATGCAGTGGCCACACCAGCTGCTCAAACCATTTGCTCCGGTGCGACCATCACTACGATTGTGCTGACCGGTAATGTTCCTGGCACCATTTTTAACTGGACACGTAATAATACAGTTACAGTAACTGGAATTGGAGCTTCAGGAGCAGGCAACATCAGCGGTGCATTAACCAACACGACTAATGCTCCCGTAACAGTAACTTTTACAATTACACCAACTGCTACCAACTGCCCAGGAACTCCTATAACAGCAACTGTCATAGTGAATCCTTCACCGAATGCGGTGGCTACACCAGCTACCCAGACAATATGTTCCGGAAGTGCTATTACTACTATAGTTTTAAGTGGTAATGTGCCGGGAACAGTATTTAACTGGACAAGAGATAATACAGCTACTGCAACCGGTATACCAGCTTCAGGTGCTGGAAATATCGCTGGCATGCTGACCAGCACTACAGGAGGACCTGTGACTGTCACTTTTACAATCACACCAACAGCCAATGGTTGCCCAGGTACACCGATCACTGCAACTGTTATTGTCAATCCTGCTCCTGTGGTTAACCCGGTAGCTAATAAAACTTATTGTTTCCACACCTTGGTACCTTCTATTGTATTCAATAGCAACGCACCAGGTGCCACGATCAATTGGGTGCAAACCGGAGGACCTAATATCGGCTTAACGCCAACGTCAGGTACCGGGTTTATTCCTGCTTTCTTAGGAGTCAACACGACCAATGGTCCTCTCACAGCAACCTTTACAGTAACAGCAACCTTTACCAATAACGGCGTTACCTGTACAGGACCTCCAATGGTCTTCACGATCACGATTTGCTATCAGATGTTCCCCACTATCCTGGGCGATACCTATGTATGTCCTGGACAAACGGTTACCTATTCAATTGGAAACACTAATCCAAATAGTGTGTATCAATGGATCCTGCAAAATGGCGGTGGTGTAATTATCTCGCAGACCGCTACTACGATTACCATTCAATGGCAAAACAGTCCTGGAGGACCATTTAGTCTTGCGCTCCAGGAGACTGGTTGCACCAATACTTGTTCAGCATATGCCTTCGCTCCTGTCTTTGTACAAGGAGTCGATGCACTGGCTTGTAATGATCATGTTCAGATTTCACTGGACCAGGAATGTCTCGCTCATGTGTTGAGTGGAATGATCCTCGAAGGAGAAGATGATGATAATAATAACTACTTCGTGGAATTGACAGATGCTTTTGGAAATCCAATTCCAAATGCAACGCTGACTTCTGAATATCTCGGCCAACTGATCACAGCGAAAGTGGTCAATGAATGTAATGGTCAAAGTTGCTGGGGAACGATCACCCTGGAAGATAAAATTCCACCTACCATAGAATGCCAGGATGCAACAGTTTCCTGCGGAAGCTCACTGGAGCCAATTTATATAGCTCCATTATCCGGATTGGCTTCTACAATGAAAACTCCTCTTACTCCTATTGGTCCAAACGCCGGTTCTGTGAATACAGAGCTAATAAATATGGTCATACCAACCGGTGCTTTGGTTCAGGATGTAAATATTACCATTGACCTTGATCACACTTGGTCGGCAGATTTGAAAGTGGATTTAATCAGCCCTACCGGAACTGTAGTCAATCTCGCGACTGCAATATGTGGTGCTGCTGACAACTGGGACAATGTCACTTTTGATGATCAGGCGATGACCTCCATCAATGTAGCATGTAACAATAGTCCACCACCTGCGATCCTACAAGGATCCTATATCCCTAACCAGGCTTTATCCGTGTTCAATGGAGAAGTTGGTGATGGCGTTTGGCAATTACAAATCACTGATCAGGCCAATGCTGACGGAGGTATCCTCAACCTGGTGAAACTGGATGTACTGTATATGGAATCTGGGCCTTTTGCTCCGGTTGTCAGTGATGCCTGTGGAGATGTAGAGTTGACTTATACTGAATCTGTTTCAGGAGACCCTTGTGAAGCTCAAGCTTTGACGAGGACCTGGACCGCAACAGATCCAAGTGGAAACACCGCTACCTGTGTACAGACATTAACTATAGTTCCCCTGGACATAGCAGATATAGTTTTCCCACCAGCCTTTATTGGCGAATGTGGCGATAGTGATTCTCCGGACAATACTGGTTGGCCAACTATTAATGGTATCACGTTGACGGATGATAACGATGTATGCAACCTCTTTATAGGATATTGGGATAAACCTTTGAATGACTGTGGAGGTGGCAGTAAAATTGTCCGCACCTGGACCATTTTGGATTGGTGTACTGTACAAACTGCAAAAGCAGTACAGGTCATCAAACTCAGTGATACAGAGCCGCCTGTTTTGACTTGCCCTGATGATTTTGCGGTGGGAACTGATTTCTGGTATTGCTATGCTAATGTCAGCGTACCAAAACCAGGAGTGACCGACAATTGCAGCGAAATTGCTAATTATTTCCTCACCTCTTCTGCGGGAACAGTAGTTTCCTTTGGAAATAATTATGTGATCAACGGCCTTGGCCTGGGCACCCACACCGTGACCTGGAGAGTGACCGATGAATGTGGAAATAGCAGCACTTGCAGCTTCCACATCACAGTTGTGGATGATGTCGTACCGGTGGCCAATTGCGATGGTCATACTATTGTAGCGCTGACCAATGACGGTCCACAGGGTATTACATTGGTACCGGCCGAAGTCTTTAATGATGGATCCTACGACAATTGCGGCCCGGTTACCTTCCGCGCCCGTCGTATGGACAGCTGCATTGATATTGACTGGACCACTGAAGGAGCTTGTATAGATGATATTCCAGGTGGTGTTCCACCAGTCAATAGCCGTGACCGCGGAACCGTACACCGTCCTTGCGTACCATTTGCATGTTGCGATGTAGGCGCGGGTCCGATCATGGTTGAATTAGAAGTAACAGACGTAACCGGCAACCGCAACTATTGTATGATAGAAGCGATCGTACAGGATAAGATCTCTCCATTCGTAGAGTGTCCTCCTGATATCATCGTGAGCTGCGACTTCTGGTTCAATGTACAGGAAGGAACATTTGTCGATGAAGACGGCAACAATAATGGCAATCTCGATGAGGACCCATTAAGCGCAGTATTCGGAAACATGTTGGATGCTTTCAATTACAATGATGACCAAAGTTTCCGTGAAGACATCATCATCGATGATCCCGGAAGTGACATTAATCCACAACCTCATTTCTGGGGAATTGACGGATGGGCAGATGACAATTGCGAAGTGAACTTACAAGTAAGGGTAAGAATAGTAGCTGATTGCAGTGGAGGTGATCTTCCAGGCAACGCACCAGACGGAGCAGTGAAAATGATTGAGCGTCGTTTCAGCGCCAGCGATGGCAATGACGGAGTAGCTCCAGGTACCTGCACACAACGCATCTGGGTGGTAGACGACGAACCATTCTTTATTACTGATAATACCTGTAACAACAATAACCCGAACGACGGAGTGATCTGGCCATGCGATGTATTGCTGACTGATTGTCCTGAAGACCTGGGTGATACCGGTGAACCAACCCTGTTTGATGATGCTTGTAGTCTCATTGGCGTAACCTACGAAGACACCAGATTTGACTTTGTAGATGGAGCTTGCTTCAAGATCTTACGCGAGTGGGCAGTGATTGACTGGTGTCAATATAATTCACTGACTGGTGAAGGCTTATGGCACTACACCCAGGTGATCAAAGTACACGACAACGAAGGAGCAGAATTCACAGAGTGCCCAACCGGACCGGTTACGCTTTGCGTTGCTGATGATGGTGTATCCTTACCGGATAACAACCAGGCATTCTTAGGTGA
>Ga0190274_10001361_pt1 | contig 14325 bp, 13 predicted proteins | sample Popmic531T_FD_133002 | JGI IMG/M metagenome (GOLD analysis project Ga0190274, IMG submission 133002) | Populus adjacent soil microbial communities from riparian zone of Yellowstone River, Montana, USA - 531 T | ecosystem: Environmental > Terrestrial > Soil > Riparian zone | place: USA: Montana...
CGTCTTCCCTGCAGCAGTCGCGCGTACCGCTGACCGGCACCCGAACCGCCGGTGCGTGGCGGACGGCGCGTTCGTTCCTTCTTAGCTATACGAGCCGGATGTTATTGGTTATCAACGGTGTCCGTCTCGACGGCAAGCGTTTCGAAGGAGTGGGCGTCACACCCGATATCGAAGTGCCATTCGACGTTCGCTACGCGGATGGTGCCGATCCGCAATTCGATCGCGCCGTCATGGAATTGCAGCGGAAGCTGCTGAATTAAAGAAGCCGCTTTGCCAGCACGGCGCAACCGATCAATCCGGGCTCGGGGGATATTATGAGCGCGGACGGAATCGACTTCAGCAGATTTTCGTAAGGCGGATGGCGCTCGAAAGCGGCGCGGAACAGCCGCGCATCGAACAGCGGCCCGAGCGCCGAGGCCACGCCGCCCGCAATATAGACCCCGCCGACGGCCCGAAAGGCGAGCGCCATGTCGCCCGCGAAACGGCCGAACAATCGAATGAACATGGCAAGTGTTGCGCGCGCCGCGATGTCGCCCGCGCGCGCCTGGCGCAGAATCATCTCCGACTTGAGACTGAGGATGCCGGGATGCATCGCGGAATGCAGGCGGGGAAGCCCGGTACCGGACAGAATATGCTCCGCCGAAAGCGGCGCATATTTCTCCGTTAGCCGATGAAACAGCGGCTCCTCGTCCGGATAAGCGGCGCCGAACGAGATGTGACCCGCTTCGCTTGCGACCGCCCGCCAATCATCCCCCGATGGAAGCAAGGCTGCGACACCGAGCCCGGTGCCGGGACCAATGACGAGCTTCGCTCCGTCCGCAAAGGCGCCGCCGTCACCGATCGGCTGCAGATCGCTCGCTGAAAAAGTCGGCAGCGCAAAGGCGAGCGCCTCGAAATCGTTGACCGCGTGAACCTTCGCGATCCCGAAGCGCGCCGCCAGTTCCTTCGGCCGCACCACCCAGTCGCGATTGGTGAGCGCGATCTCATCGCCCGCGACCGGCGCTGCCAGTGCGAGCACCGCAAGCCGAGGCGGCGCGGCTAAACCTTCGAGCGCGCGAGCCAGCACGCCCTCCGGTCCATCCACGCTGTCATTGGCGACGCTCAGGATGCGCTGCGGCCGCCCGCCGGGCTCCGCAAAGCCGACCCGGCTGTTGGTGCCGCCAATATCGGCGACCAGAATTTCCGACATTGCGCCTCAGACTTTCCGATTCAGATTTTCTCTTCAGATTTTCTCTTGCGCGAACACTTCGCGCGCGATCCGGAACGAATCGACCGCACAGGGCACGCCAGCATAGATCGCGACCTGCAGGAATACCTCGCAGATTTCCTTCTTGCTCACGCCGTTGGTAAGCGCGCCCTTGATATGCGCCTTCAGCTCGTGCGGACGATTGAGAATGGAAATCATCGCCAGATTGAGCATCGAGCGCTGCTTCAGCGGCAATCCCTCGCGGCCCCAGACCGCGCCCCAGCAATATTCGGTCACCAGCTCCTGCAGTGGCCGATTGAAATCATCGGCGGTCTTGATTGCGTTCTCGACATAGTCCTTGCCCAGCACCGCGGTGCGGATGGCGAGGCCCTTGTCGTACATGTCCTTGTTCATGGCGTTTCCGTCGTTCGTTTGGGACGCAGGATGATGCGGTGAGGGGCGCAACCTAGCGGCGTTCGCGCCGGACGGAAACGCGTTCCCGCGACGTTCGGAATTCAGCCAATCGGCTTTTTTCCGTTCCGGGACACTCCTCCAGCGGCCTTGAATACAACATAAGCTTCCTTATGTTATCTCTGCTTACAGAGAGTTCCAGCAATGCGCACACCCCATCCTCACCGGGATTTGGCCTTTCTTATCAATGATGTAGGCCGCATGCTGCGAACCTATGCCGATCAGGAAGTCCGCCGTTTCGGCATGACGCGGGCGCAATGGGCGGTGCTGAAGCGCCTGGAGCTCAACCAGGGTCTCAAGCAATCCGAACTCGCCGAAATGCTCGACCTGCAACCGATCACCCTGACACGGCTTGTCGACCGGCTGTGCGATAGCGGCCTGATCGAGCGCCGCGCCGACCCCAACGATCGCCGCGCCAAGCGGCTTTTCCTGACACCGGCAGCGCAGCCACTGATGGACCGGCTCGATGCGCTCGGCCACGACCTGATGGAATCCATTCTCAACGGCGTTGCGCCGGAACAAACCGATGCCGCCCTGACCTATCTCGGAGGGCTGAAAGAGAATCTGCGCCGTCTGCTGCAGGAGCGGACCGAAACCGAAAAGCGTCAAGAGAAGCAATATGCGTAACAATGTCCTCAAGATGCCGGGTGCGACCGAATCGGTCGGTGCCCGCGCCGGATCGCTCGCAGGCTTTCTGCGGGCGCGGCTTCGCATGATCCTGCTCGTGATCGTGCCGCTGATCGCGGCGGTCGCGGGCCTTACCTTCTATCTCTATGGCGGTCGCTACATCACCACCGACAATGCCTATGTCGGCGCGCAGAAGGTGCTGATCACGCCCGACATTTCCGGCAAGATCAACGGCATCTATGTGAAGGAAGGCCAGCACGTCGCAGCCGGCGATCCGCTATTCGAGATCGACCCGGTGCCGTATCAGCTCGCGCTCACGCAAGCGAAAAGCAAGCTCGCCGGCGTGCGCACCGACTTCGCCAATCTGAAAACCAATCTCGCCTCACTCACCAAGCTCGTCGATTTCGCGCAGCAGAGCGTGGAGATCAAGAAGCGCGACGTCGAGCGCAAGACCTCTTTGGTCAGCAAACTGGCCGGCACGCAGGCCGATCTCGACACTTCGATCGCAGGCCTCATCACCGCGCAATTGCAGGCGCAGCTTGCCGCCCAGCAGAAGGGCGATACGCTCAATCAACTGCTCTGGGATCCCGATCTCGCCATCGAGAAATTTCCGGCCTTCATTCAGGCGAAGGCCGCGCTCGATCAGGCCGAACGCGATCTCGACCACACCACGTTGCGGGCGCCGCTCGGCGGCACCGCGACGCAGGTCGACGCGATCCAGCTTGGACGTTTCGTGACGGCTGGCATGCCGGTCTTCAGCGTAGTCGACGACACGGCACCCTGGGTCGACGCCAATCCGAAAGAGACCGACATTACCTACCTTCGCGTCGGCCAGAAGGTGACACTCGACGTCGACTCGTTCCCCGATCACACCTTCACCGGCAAGGTCGCTTCCGTCAGCCCCGGCACCGGCGCGCAATTCTCGATTCTGCCGGCGCAGAATGCGAGCGGCAACTGGGTCAAGATCGTGCAGCGCGTGCCGGTTCGCATCGCGTTCGATCCGGGCGAGGATACGCGGCTGCTGCGCGCCGGCATGAGTGTGAATGTCGCGATCGACACCAAGCGCAACCGCTCGTTCGCCGGCCTGCTTGGCCTGACTTCGTCGGCGAAGGAAGCGCCGCAGCGATGACCACGGCCGGCGCACCGGCCGCCCTGCCTCCCGGCGCACGCCGCACGCTCATCACCATCTGCGCGATGTCCGCCACCATCATGCAGGCGCTCGACACCACGATCGCGAATGTGGCGCTGCCCTACATGCAGGGCACGCTCGGCGCCTCGATGGACCAGATCAACTGGGTGCTGACTTCTTACATCGTCGCCGCCGCCATCATGACCGCGCCGATCGGCTGGCTGGCCAACCGCTTCGGCACCAAGAAGCTATTCATCATCTGCGTTGCGAGCTTCACGATGGCTTCGCTGCTGTGCGGGCTGGCACAGAATATCGAGCAGATGGTGGCATTCCGGCTGCTGCAGGGCATGGGCGGTGCGGCGCTGGTGCCGCTTTCGCAATCGGTAATGCTGAACTCCTACACGCCGGAGGAGCGCGGCTCCGCCATGGCGATCTGGGGCATGGGCGTGATGCTCGGCCCGATCATGGGGCCGACGCTCGGCGCCTGGCTCACCGACAATTATTCCTGGCATTGGGTGTTCCTGGTCAACCTCCCGGTCGGCATCGTCACGGTGATCGGTCTGACGCTGTTCATGGACGAGACCAAGCCGCAGGGCGGGATGAAATTCGACTGGTTTGGCTTTCTCTCGCTGGCGGTCGGTATCGGTTCGCTGCAATTGATGCTCGATCGCGGCGAGCAGCTCGGCTGGTTCGAGGCGACCGAAATATGGATCGAGATGTTCATCTCGATCATCGGCTTTTATTTCTTCTTCGCGCATTCGCTGACCACGCAAAGCCCGTTCGTGCGCTTCGAATTGTTCAAGGACCGCAACTTCGTCAGCGGCTGCCTGTTCATGGTACTGATCGGGGTGACTTTGTTCGGCACCATGGCGCTGGTGACGCCGTTCCTGCAGAACGTCATGAATTATCCGATCCTTTCGGCCGGCATGCTGCTGGCCTCGCGCGGCATCGGCACGCTGGTCGCGATGATGACGGTCGGCCGGCTGATGCGAATCATCGAGGCGCGGTATCTGGTGCTGGCCGGCCTCCTCATCACCGCCTTCACGCTGTCGGAGATGACCGGATTTACCGACAACACCTCGTCACGCACCATCGCGATCTTCAGCGTGATGCAGGGCGTGGGCCTCGGCCTCGTCTTCGTGCCGCTCTCGACCGTGGCCTTTGCAACTTTGCCGGGGCATCTGCGCACCGATGGCGCCGCGATCCTCACGCTTGTTCGCAACATCGGATCCTCGATCGGCATCTCGATGGTGATCGCGGAGCTCACCAACACGACCGTGAAGATGCACGCGCATCTGACCGAATATGTCACGCCCTTCAGCAACCCGCTGAAGATGCCGGACGTGGCGTCAATCCTGAATACCGCGACCGATCAGGGCCGCGCGCTGATCGACGCCATGATCACCCAGCAGGCCGCGATCATCGCCTACGGCAACGACTTCAAGTTGTTGATGGTTCTGACGCTGATCGCCATTCCGCTGGTGTTTTTGATCCGGACATCGAAGAAGGCCGGGGCCGGGGATCACGACGCCGTGCTGGATTGAAATTACCCAGCCAGAAACTCGGCCCGCACTTTCTCGGTATGCTCCCCAAGCTTCGGCACCGCACCATAGTGGCGCGCTTCGCCAATGATCGGCGCAGGCGCCGGCATCGCGACGGGGCCGGTTGGCGTCTCCACCGAAATCCGGCGCAGATGCGGATGCGCCGAAAGCAGCGCGCAGTCGTTCACGCGCGCAAACGCAATGTCCGCAGCGGCGAGCTTTTCCATCAGCGGTGTTACATCGAAGCGCGCAAAGACGTTGCCGACCCGCGCATCGGTCTCGGCGCGGTTGTCGACACGGGCCCGGTTGGTGGCAAAACGCGGATCGTCGGCAAGTACCGCGTCGCCCAACACATCTTTCGCCAGCACTTTCCATTCGCGATCATTCTGGATGGAAATCAGAATGTCGGCGCCATCGCGCGACTTGAACACCCCGTAAGGTGCGATCGCGGCATGCGCGAGCCCGATGCGCCTGAACGGATGGCCGCTTTCGTGGCTCAATAGCGGCACCGTCATCCATTCCGCCATCGCATCGAACAGCGAAACCTGAATCGCCGTTCCCTCGCCGGTCCGCCCGCGCGCAATAAGCGCTTCCAGGATCGCCTGATAGGCATTCATGCCGGCGCCAATATCGGCGACCGAAAAGCCAACGCGCGCCGGCGCATCCGGCCCACCGGTAACGGAGGCGAGCCCGACCTCAGCCTGCACCAGAAGGTCGTAGGCCTTGCGCGCAGCATAGGGGCCGTCCTCGCCGTAGCCGGAGATCGAGCAGCAGATGAGGCGCGGATATTTTTTGCGCAATTCGCCAATGGGAAATCCGAGCTTGCCGATGGCGCCGGGCTTCAGGTTCTGCACGAATACATCAGCCTTCGCGATCAGAACCGCGAACAAAGCCTTGTCTCCGGCCTTTGCAAGATCGAGCACCACCGATTCCTTGCCGCGATTGAGCCAGACGAAATTGGCGCTCTCGCCGTGAACGTAGTCGTCATAGGCGCGCGCGAAATCTCCTTCCGGACGCTCGATCTTGATCACCCGCGCACCGGCATCGGCAAGCCGGCAGGTTGCCTGCGGCGCGGCCACCGCCTGTTCCAGCGAAACGACGAGAAGATCGGAGAGCGGAAGGGTCACGTCACAATCGCCCTTCCGTTATTGATCACCACCACGTCCCGCTCGATCACCCGCGAGCGAAAGCTCACCACCTCGCCGTCACGCTGGGCTTCGGTGCGCCAAATCTCCGTACGCAACGTCTCGCCCGGAAATACCGGACCGGAAAAGCGGCCGGCGATTTCGGAGAGCCGTGCGGGATCGTAGCCGCAAACGCTGCGCAGGAGCGCATGGTCCGCGACACCGAAGGTGCCGAGCCCCTGCAGGATCGGCCGCGGAAAACCCGCAGCCTTCGCCACCTCCGGGTCCGCATGCAGCGGATTGACGTCGGCAGACAGCCGATAGACCAGCGCCATCTCGGGCCGCGTGGAAAGATCGCAGACCAAGTCCGATGCTCGCTCGGGAATCGCATGTGCCGGTGGCGATGGCCGAACATTGCCGAAGCCGCCGTCGCCGCGGCAAAACACGGACTGGCGGATGGTTGCGATCGGCGCTCCCGTTGTCTTGTCAAAGATCAGCCGCCGCATCAGCAGCAGCGCGCCCTTGCCAGCGCCCTTGTCGATGACATCGTCGATGATATGCCTCGCAACGATCGTGCCGGAGGTGGCGAGCGGGCGATGCAGCGTGAGATGCTCCTCGCCATGAACCGTCATTTCAAAGGTGATGCCGGTCCCGCGCAGCAGAAATGGCTCAAAGCCAAGCACCACCGCGAAAGTCGGAAGGACCTTCAGGTTCTTCTCATACACGAAGGCAAGCTCGTGCGGATCGGTCGGGTTCTGGCCGAGCCCGATGCCGAGCGCATAAAGCATCACATCCTTTTGCGTGTAGCTTTTTTCGGTGTCGGGAAATTTCAGCGACAGCAGCTTGTCGGGATCAATGGGCATGGGTGGGTGCCGGACTTCCTTTGCAACGAGCGCTTACTGTGCCGCGAGCCCAAGTCGTTTTATCAACTCGCCCTTGAACTTGTAATCGGCGACGGTCTGATCGTGGAATTGCTGTCCATCAAGATAGGCGATGCTTTGACCGGTATTGCCGGTCACCTTCAGCACGCCTTCCGATTTCACCGCATTCGCACAGCCACGCTCGAGCAAAGCCTTCACATCCGCTGGCACGCCCTTCGGCGCATAAAGGCCGTTCTGGCCGGGCGGCACCGCGGTCTTGACGCCGAGTTCACCGGCGGTCGGCACATCCGGATAGGCGGGATGGCGCTTGTCCGAAAACACTACCAGCGGTCGGATCTGGTCGTTGCCGCGAATCGAGGAAATGGCAGGGGCCGCGAAATCCAGATCGCCCTTGATCAGGACCGGCAGCATCGCTCCATCGCCGCGAAACGGCAGGTGCTGCACCTTGACCTTGAGCGCCTCGGCAAGATTCTCGACCGACAGATGCGGAATGGAGCCAAGCCCGGCGTGACCGAAATTGAGACCCTTGTCGCCCGCTGCTGCAAAAAGCTCTTTGGCTGTCTTGTAGGGAGAGCTGGGGCCGACCGCGATCGAGAACACGTTTTCGAACACCTGACAGATGTAATCGAAGGACTCGGCGTTGTAGCGCACCCCTTTCACGAGATAGGGCGCATTCGCAATCGGCGTCGACGGACCGAAGCCCAGCGTGTAACCGTCCGGCGCGGCGGCCGCGAGCGCACCGAAGCCAAGGGTACCGCCAGCGCCGTCGCGGTTCTGCACCACCGCCGTCTGACCAAGATGGTCGGACAGCGAGGCCGTAACCGCGCGGCCGATCAAGTCGACGCCGCCACCGGCGGCGAAGGGAATGATGACCTCGATGGTTCGCGACGGATATTTTTGCGCGCCGGCAGCGCCGGAGAAAATCAGCAGTGCAGCGGCCGTGCCCAGCGCACGTAGAAACATTTTCGCCTCCCGTTTTGTTGGAAACGCTAGGCGAGCGGTCTATCCTCGTCAACGTCAAGCTTGGAGAGATTGCAAATGGCCCGCCGCATCGTCGATATTTCGATCCCGTTGGAAAGCGATGTCGCGAGCGATCCGCCGATTGCGCTGCCGAAGATACAATACCTTCGACACAATCAGACCATCGACCGAATCCGCGGGTTCTTTCCGGGATTGCAGGCGAGCGACCTGCCGGACAGCGCGGGCTGGGCGCTGGAGAAGGTTGAAATCACAACCCATAACGGCACGCATCTCGATGCGCCGTGGCATTATCATCCGACCATGGATCATGCACTCGGCGAACCGAAGCCGTCCATGACCATCGATCAGGTTCCACTCGACTGGTGTTTCCAGCCCGGCGTGAAGCTCGATTTCCGCCATTTCGCATCGGGTTATGTGGCAACCGCGCAAGATGTCGAGGCAGAACTCGCACGGATCGGCCACACGTTGAAGCCGCTGGAGATCGTGCTGGTCAACACGGCAGCGGGCGCGAAATACGGCGATGCTGATTATGTCGATTCCGGCTGCGGCATGGGCCGCGAGGCGACGCTCTATCTTACCGAACGCGGCGTGCGCGTTACCGGCATCGACGGCTGGAGCTGGGACGCGCCCTTTTCTTTCACCGCGCAGCGCTACGCGAAGGACCACGATCCTTCGATCATCTGGGAAGGCCACAAGGCTGGCCGCGACATCGGCTATTGCCATCTCGAGAAGCTGCATAATCTGGAACAGCTTCCCTCCGACGGTTTTATGGTGTCTTGCTTTCCGGTGAAGGTGAAGGGCGGCTCGGCCGGCTGGACGCGAGCCGTGGCGATATTCGAAGATTGATTGTCATGGCCGGGCACAGCCGTTCGAAGAGCGGCGTCGCTTCGCTCGCATGACGAATGGGGAAGGACGTACCATGCTGGGCTTGATCGACATCCACGCGCATTTTTTGACCAAAAGCTATCTCGACGCGATGCGCGCGGCGGGCGTCGACAGCGTCGACGGCTTTCCGTTTCCTGACTGGAGTGAGGAGAGCGCGCTCCGCCTGATGGATCAATGGGGCATTCAAACGCAGATCCTGTCGATTTCGGCGCCCGGCATCGACTTCGTCACCGGCGAGGCCGCGCGCAAGCTCGCGCACACGATCAACGAGGAACTTGCCGGCATTATTGCGCGCCATCCCGGCCGGTTTTGCGGCTTTGGCATCCTGCCGCTGCCGGATGTGGACGGTTCCCTGCGCGAGATCGAGCATGCCCTCGACGGGCTGCAACTGGAAGGCATCGTGCTCTATACAAATTTCGGCGGCATCTATCCTGGCGACAGCCGGCTCGACCCGGTATTCGAGGAGTTCAATCGGCGCAAGACGGTGACCTATGTACACCCTGTGGCGCCCCTCGGATTCGACGTGTCGCGATTCGGCTACCCGGCGGCGACTCTCGAATATCCATTCGACACCACCCGCATGATCACGAACCTGGTGTCATCGGGCACCATGCGGCGTTTTCCGGATTTCCGCATGATCGTTTCGCATGGCGGCGGCACGCTGCCGTTCCTCGTGCCGCGGATCGCGCGCCACACCACACGCTTTGCCCGCGTGTCGGTGACGGCGGATCAGATCATCGCCGATTTCAAAACATTCTATTTCGACGTCACCGCGGTTTCGCATCCGCATGCGATCGATGCGCTGCTCGCGATCGCGAACAAGGATCGGCTGCTCTATGGCAGCGATCATCCCTTCATGCTGCAGAGCGCGATCCTTCAGGGCATCGAATTCCTGAACAGCTCGCCGAAACTCGACGAGGCAACGCGCCGAGCCATCGGTTACCAGAACGCGCAGCGGCTGTTCCCGAGGTTGGTCGAAGGCTAGTTCTGCGGACCGAAACCGATCTGCTTCACCACCGGCAGCCACGCCTCCTGCTCCTTGCGCAGATATGCAGTGGTGTCGGCGATCGACATCGGCCGCGCGATCGTACCCAGGCCCGCGAGCTTGTCCTTCACCGCGGGCGTCTCCAGCACCGCATTCAACTCGCGATGCACTTGCTGCACGATCTGGTCCGGCGTCCCGCGCGGCGCGACCAGCGCAAACCATCCCGTGGCCTCGAAGCCTGGCAGAGTTTCGGAAATGGTCGGCAAGTTGGGGAAATCCGGCAATCGCTTCAGCGACGAGATCGCAAGCGGCTTGAGCGAACCGCTCTGGATCGGGCCGAGCAGCGAACCAAGGCCCTCGACGATGACGGAGATGCGGCCACCCAGCAGATCCTGCAAGCCGGCGGCGGCTCCCGGATAGGGAATGTAGGTCATGTCGGCGCCGGTCTGGGACTTGAGACGCTCGGCGGTGAGATGCGGAATGGTGCCGCGTGCATTGGCAGAAAAGTTTAGCGTTCCGGGCTTCGCCTTCGACAGCGCGACCAGTTCGGACAGCGAGTTGACGTTGAGCGCGGGCGAGACCGCGATTACCATCGGCTGCTCGGCGACGAAGCCGACCGGCACGAAATCGCCGAGCATGTCGATCTTCAGACCCGGAAACATTTCCGGCATCACGATGAAGGCCGAGGCCCCCGGAAGATAAAACGTGTAGCCATCCGGCTGGGCCTGCACCGCCTGCTTGGCGGCGACGCTGCCGCCGGCCCCGGTAGCGTTGAGAATGACCACCTGCTGTTTCCAGCGCCGGCCCAGTTCGTCGAACACCACGCGCGCAGCCACGTCCGGTCCGCTCGCGGGCGCACCCTGGGTGATCAGCTTTACGGGAGCGTTCGGGTAGTCCTGCGCGCGTGCTGTCGCAGATGTTGCAACAACCAGCACGGCGATCACGCGAAGAAAGTCGTGGCTTCGTTCGGCCATTCTGCGTCTCCCGTTTGTTTCCAACCCGTACCGTCGACCCCTTCTTTCCTTGTTCTTGGCGGCGATGACGGCCGCTTATTTTCCCCACACCTCTTCGGCCACTTCCACGATCATCCGCAGCTTCGCCCATTGCTCGTCTTCGGCCAGCACGTTGCCTTCCTCGGTGGAGGCAAAGCCGCATTGCGGAGAGAGGCAGAGCTGGTCGAGCGGCACGAATTTCGCCGCCTCCTCGATCCGTCTCTTGATCAGGTCCTTGCTTTCGAGCGTGCCGGTCTTGGAGGTGACAAGGCCGAGCACCACGCGCTTCTTGCCCTTCGGCAGGAAACGAAGCGGCTCGAAGCCGCCGGCGCGTTCGGAATCATATTCCAGGAAATAGCCGTCGATGCCGATCTTGTTGAACAGCACATCGGCCACCGGCTCATAACCGCCCGACGACACGAAGGTAGAGCGGAAATTGCCGCGGCACAGATGCATCGCCGTCACCATGTCGGCCGGCTTGTCGGCGATCGCGGAATTGAGCATGTCAGCCCAGATATTGGCGAGATGCACCGGGTCCTCGCCGCGATCCTTCACCATCTGGCGGCGCTCGTTGTCGCACAGATGCGCGTAGGAGGTGTCGTCGAGCTGGATATAGCGGCAGCCGGCATCGGCGAAAGCCTTGATCGCCTTGCGATAGGCGAGGCCAAGATCGTGCAGCATCTCCTCGGTCGACTTGTAGATGCCGTCCTCCACCGCTTTGCGGCCGACGCGATAATGCAGAACGGTCGGCGACGGCAGCGTCATCTTCGGCGTAACCTTGGTATTCGCCTTCAGAAACTGGAAGTGATCGATCATCGGCGCGCCGGAATAGCCGATCTTGCCGGTGACGCGAATATCCTCCGGCCGCGTTTCGACGCCGGCGAACTTGATGCCGTGCGCGGTGCGATAGAGCTCGGCGCCATCAAGCAGCTTGAAGAAGTCGAATTGCCACCAGGAGCGGCGAAATTCGCCGTCGGTCGCAAGCTTCAGGCCGACCTCTTCCTGTTTCTTGATGATCTTCTTGATCTCTTCGTCCTCCACCGCCTTCAGAGCCGCGGCGTCGATCTCGCCCTTCTCGCGCTTTGAGCGCGCGGCCTTCAGCGGTGCGGTACGCAGGATCGACCCGACATGATCGGCGCGGAACGGGGCCGAGTTGTTGCTGGACATGCTTTCCTCGATACGTTTTCGAAATTCGATCCCGTCATCCCTGAGGCGCGAGCACAGCGAGCCTCGAAGGATGACAGGGACAATGGCGGGGCCGTCGCCCTTCGAGGCCCGCGCTGTTCGCAGGCACCTCAGGGTGACGGATTACTTGGATCCCCAAACTTCCTCCGCGACCTCCACGATCATGCGGAGCTTTGCCCATTGCTGCTCCTCGGTCAGCGTGTTGCCTTCCTCTGTCGAAGCGAAGCCGCATTGCGGCGAAAGGCAGAGTTGATCGAGGCTGATATATTTCGACGCTTCGCCGATACGGCGCTTGATGTCGTCCTTCTTCTCAAGCTCACCGGTCTTGGTGGTGACGAGACCGAGTACGACGCGACGATCTTTCGGCACGAGCCTCAGCGGCTCGAAACCGCCCGAGCGCTCGTTGTCGTATTCCATGAAATAGCCGTGCACCTTAATGATGTTGAACAGCACTTCGGCCTCGGCGTCGTAGCCGCCCGACCCCATAAAGGTCGATTTGTAATTGCCGCGGCACAAATGCATCGTGATGGTCATGTCGGATGGAATGTCCGACATCGCATCGTTTATGAGCTTGCCGTATAGCGGCCCGAGCTTTTCGGGATCGTCGCCGCGCTTGACCATCTGGTCGCGATATTTCGGATCGCACAGCATCGCGATGAAGACTTCGTCGAGCTGCAGGTAACGGCAGCCGGCATCGGCGAAGCCGCGTACCGCCTTCTTGTAGGCATCGCCGAGGTCATCCCAGAAGGCATCCATGGTCGGATAGGCCTTCTTGTCGATCGGCGTCGGGATCGGCCGACCGTAGATCGCCGACGGCGATGGAATCGTTATCTTCGGCGTCTGCTTCGTGTGCGCGGCGAGAAATTTGAAATGTTCGACCATCGGATGTGGTCCCGCCATGCCGAGCTTGCCGGTCACCGCGACGCCCTCGTTGCGCGTGTTGACCGCGGCAAACTTGATGCCGGAATCCATGACGTGCTTTTCCGCGCCATCCAGGCCCCACAGAAAGTCCAGATGCCACCAGGATCTGCGGAATTCGCCGTCGGTGATCGCTTTCAGACCGACCTCTTCCTGCTTCTTGATGACGCGCTCGATCTCGCGGTCCTCGACCTCTTTCAGTTGCGCGGCCGAAATCTCGCCGTTGGTCCTTTTCGCGCGCGCCTCGTGGATCGACTTCGGGCGCAGCAGACTTCCGACATGATCGGCGCGGAATGGTCGTTTCTCGTTGCTCATAAAATCGTTTCCTCCAGTTCGTATTGTGTGGCCGGCACGCAGTCTAGCTTTTGCGAAATGCGCGGACCTGCTTGCGCGGGCCGTTTCGCGGCCGTTCACGCTCCGGTCAATTCCTTCCGGACGATCTTGGTGCCGTCGACCATCGCCTTCATCTTACCGAAGGCCACCGGGCGCGGCAGGTATTTCAGGCCGCAATCGGGAGCAATCACCAGCCGCTCCGCCGGAACGACCTTCAATGCCTTGCGAATGCGATCGGCCACCGTCTCGGGCTGCTCCACCGTGAGATCGGCAAGATCGATGACGCCGAGGATGATGTCCTTGGACGGCAGCTTGCGCAGTATTTCAAGATCGAGCCTGGGCTGCGCGGCCTCGATCGAAACCTGCTGCACGCCGCTATTCTCAAGCTCGGACAGAAACGAATAGCCGGTCGGCTTGTCATGCACGACCTGCGCGTAGCCGAAGCATAGGTGGATTGCGATCGTGCCCTTCACGCCGTCCAGCGCGCGCGCCAACGTCTTCAGCCCGTATTGCCGCGCCTTGTCGGGATGCTGCTGCATCCACGGCTCGTCGATCTGCACGATGTCGGCGCCGGCCGCGAACAGGTCCTTAATCTCCTCGTTCACGGCGGCCGCATAGTCCATCGCGACCGCGACCTCGTCGTTGTAGAAATCGTCCTGCGCCTGCTTGCCCATGGTGAAGGGGCCGGGCACCGTCGCCTTGACCTTGCGGTCGGTGTTGGCGCGCAGGATTTTCACGTCGCGCACTTCGACCGGATGCCTGCGGCGGATTTTTCCAGCGACGCGCGGTACCGGAATGGTCTTGCCGGTGCGATTGATGGTGGTGCCCGGCCGGTCGAGATCGATGCCTTCAAGCGCGGTCGCGAAACGGTTTGAATAACTTTCGCGCCGCTGCTCGCCGTCGCAGATGATGTCGAGGCCGGCGCGCTCCTGGTCGCGGATCGCAAGCAGCGTCGCGTCGTCCTGCGCGGCTTCCAGCCGTTTGTCGTCGACCAGCCACAGGTCGTACATGCGCACGCGCGGCACCTGCTTCGACAACCGCTCGCGGTCAATCAACCATTCGGGTTGCGGATAGGAGCCGACGAGAC
>Ga0190274_10001362_pt1 | contig 14325 bp, 10 predicted proteins | sample Popmic531T_FD_133002 | JGI IMG/M metagenome (GOLD analysis project Ga0190274, IMG submission 133002) | Populus adjacent soil microbial communities from riparian zone of Yellowstone River, Montana, USA - 531 T | ecosystem: Environmental > Terrestrial > Soil > Riparian zone | place: USA: Montana...
CGATCCGCTACGCGGACATCCGGCCCTGGTACGAACACGTGGAGCGCTTCATCGGTGCGAGCGGCGAGAATTCCGGCCTGCCGCAATTGCCGGAACAGATCCTGCAGCCGCCGTTCGAAATGAATGCGCTCGAGAAACACATCCGCGAACAGATGGCGGCGAAGTTCGCCGGCGAGCGCAAGCTCATCTGCAGCGCCACCGCGGTGCTGTCGCGCGAGCACAATGGGCGCGGGCCCTGCCAGGGCCGCAATCAATGCGCGCGGGGCTGTCCGTTCAGTGCCTACTTTTCCTCGAATGGAGTCACGCTGCCGGCCGCGGCGGCCACCGGAAATCTGACGCTGCAGCCCGATTCCATCGCGCATTCACTCATCTATGACGAAGGCAAGAAGCGCGTCACGGGAGTTCGCGTGGTGGATACGGCCACGCGCAAAACCACCGAATATTTCGCGCGCGTCGTGTTCCTGTGCGGCTCCACGCTCAATTCCACCGCACTGCTGCTGAACTCGCAAAGTGCGCGTTTCCCCAACGGGCTCGGCAATGACAGCGGCGAGCTCGGTCACAACCTCATGGACCACCACAATGGTGGCGGCGCCACGGCCAGCTACTCGAAGTTGTCAGATCGCTATTACCGCGGTCGGCGCGCGACCAGCATGTACATCCCGCGCTTCCGGAACGTCGGCAAGCGTGAAGAGAAATTCACGCGCGGCTACGGCTACGAGGTGTACACGCAACGCGGCAGCTGGACACGTGGCATCGACAACGCGGATTTCGGCGCCGACTTCAAGAATGAAATCACGCGCCCGGGCGAGTGGAGCCTGTACATGGAGGGTTATGGCGAGACGCTTTCCCATCGTGAAAACCGCATGTGGCTTTCACCCGAACAGCCCGACTCGTGGGGAATTCCGAAGATCAACGTCTCGATGAAATACCGCGACAACGAAAAGGCCATGGCGCAGCAGATGATGGATGACGCGGTCGAGATGATGCAGGCGGCCAAGCTCGAGAACGTCAAGGGTTTCAACAACCCCGTGACGCCCGGCAGCGTGATTCACGAGATGGGCACGGCGCGCATGGGCCGGGACCCGAAGACTTCCGTGCTGAATGCGCACAACCAGGTGCACGCGGTGCCCAATGTGTTCGTGACCGACGGCAGCTGCATGGCGTCATCACCCACGCAGAATCCGTCTCTCACCTACATGGCGCTGACGGCGCGCGCCGCGAACTTCGCGGTGGACCAGATGAAACGTGGAGCCATCTAGCGCGCGCGGCGGATGAACATGTGCGTCGCGCGTTCACCCGTAATGCTCTCGGCACATTCATAGCCGAGCGCGCGCAAGTCGAGATCGCGGAAGAGCGCCTCGCCACGGCCTAACAACACCGGGCGCACTGCGAGGTGCACGTCGTCGAGCAGGCGCGCCACGAGGTACTGGCGAATGGTCGATACGCCGCCACCCACGCGCACGTCACGGCTGCCGGCGGCCTCGCGAGCACGATCCAGCGCCTCGTGTATGCCGCCCGTGACGAAGTGAAACACGGTGCCGCCTTTCATCGTGAGCGGAGGGCGCGCATGGTGTGTGAGCACGAACGTGGGCACGTAATACGGCGGTTCTTCGCCCCACCAGCCTTTCCAGCTTTCATCGGGCCAGGGACCGCGAACCGGTCCGAACATGTTTCGCCCCAGGATCCACGCACCCATGTTTTCGAAGCTGGCGTCGGCCATGCGGCTGTCGACGCCGGACTCGCCACCTTCCTGGACTTGCATCTTGCGCCAGGCGCGCGTGGGGAAGAACCACTCCATCATTTCCAGGCCATGGACGCCGAGAGGATTCTCGAGGCTTTGATCGGCGCCCGCGCCGAATCCATCCAGCGACAGGCCAATGCACATGGCGCGCAGTTTCGACATGCCTATCTCACCGGTGCGAGAACGGCTACTTCGCTCGCGGCCAACAGGAAGGCGCCGACGCCGTAATACTGCGTGTCGGTTTCGGCCACGCTTTCGGGCCGGTCACTGACCTGCTGGACCCAGCCAAGGCGGCCGTCCTTTGCCACGGCGCGCGTGAGCGCTGACCAGCCGAGATCGATGGAGGCTCGATACTTCGCCGCATCTAACAACCCACGGTTCACGCCCCAAGCGAGCCCATAAACGTAAAAGCCCGTTCCACTGGTTTCGGCCGGAGAGTTTTCCGGAGCCAACAAGGACGGCGGCCAGTAACCATCCGCCTTCTGCAGCGCCTTGAGCCTGGCGGCCATGTCGAGGAACAGCTGCTCCAGGCGCGGGCGATGCGGGTTGTCTTTCGGCAGGACGTCGAGGATGTTCGCGATGCCGGCGAACACCCAACCGTTTCCGCGGCTCCAGAATTGCTTGCGGCCCTGATCGTCGCGGCGTTCGAAGAAACGGCTGTCACGGAAGAAGAGCTTCTCTGCCGGGTCATACAGGAAGTCGGTGGTTGCCCAGAATTCCGACATCGCGAATTCCGTGTAGCGCGGATCTTGGGTCTGCTGCGAGAGATCCACCCACGCGGGCGGCGACATGAACAACGCGTCGCACCAGCACCACCGGCGCAGGCAGACAGTCGATTCGTAATTGGTGGCGGGCACGAAGCTAAGGTGCGCGACGGCCGGACTTGCGAGGATGGAATCGAATGTGGCGCGCAGCGGCGTCAACGCCTCGGGGCCCGCGCCATGGCGCGCAGCCCACAGATAACCCTGGGCGATGACGTGATCGTCGGCGTGATAGGTGCGCGCTCCGGGCGTCCACCCGTTCGTCTTGCCCATCGCGAGAATGGCCGCGGCGAAACGTTTTTCGCCCGTGACATCCGCGTAGTGGGTCATGCCGACCCAGAAAGCACCTTGCTGCCAGCTGCGGGCATTCGCCGTTTCCTCCGCATACTTCGTGACGCCGTGCGTCGCGCCCATTCTCTCCAGTTGCCAGTCGGCGACTCGCGAGGCGACCTTGAGCACGTCCTTGCGCGGGGTGCTTTCGGTGACGGCCGCCATGGCCAGGGCCGGAAACGAAAACGCGAGTGCGCACACGGCGCCATGCCAGGCAGTTGTTTTCATGCGCGAGATCATACCAATCCGAAGCTGAGCACCGCCGCGCCCGCGCGCTTCAGGATGGAGCGGCGGTCGATGTTGTTCTTCATCCGCTCACCAATTGCAGATCGCAGGTCCCACGTTTGGGCCGCTTCTTTCGAGACGAAGCATCAGCAATTGCATATCGATGTCTCTCGTTTCGCTGATTGCGCGCCCGCGATGCGGCGGGAGTTTGCGCCAGAACGTTCCATCGCGGCTTTACAAATCGTATTTGTCGTTTCTATACTACTAATGAAATATCTTTCACTAATGATATTTGATGAACGTATTCAGGGGGAACCAGATGACTGTTGATTCACGATTCCAGCGACTCGCGCTTCGCCAGCTCATCCGGAGCAACCTCGGTTTCCTAACTACTTCGGCGCTGGCGCTGGCTGCCGCTCCTGCGTTCGCGCAGGACGCCGCGCCGAAAGCCGATGCCCCGACCGAAGAAGTCACCGAGGTGGTGGTCACCGGCATTCGCGCCAGCATGGCCTCCGCGCAAGCCATCAAGCAGAACACCGATCAATTCGTCGACTCGATCACCGCGGTCGACATCGGTCGGCTGCCGGACGTGAACGTTGCCGAGACGCTGCAGCGAATCTCCGGCATCCAGATTTCGCGCAGCTATGGCGAGGGCAATGGAATCGCCATCCGCGGCCTCACGCAGGTGCGTTCCGAGTTGAATGGCCGTGACATCTTCAGCGCGAACGGCGGGCGTGGCCTTTCCTGGGAAGAAGTCGGTTCCGAACTGCTGGCCGGCGTTGACGTGTACAAGAACCCGTCGGCCGAGCTGGTCGAGGGTGGCCTTGGTGGCACCATCAACCTGCGTACGCGCAAGCCCTTCGATTCACCGGATCGCGTGCTTTCAGCCAGTGCGGGTTACAACCGCTACGACCTCATCGACGATGACGGTGCGTTTGCTTCCGGCCTCTACAGCGACCGTTGGGAAGTGGGCGGCGGCGAATTCGGCGTGCTCATCAACGCCTCGTACGGCGAAACCGCATTTCGCCGCGACCAGGCGGTAGTCGAACCGTTCTGGGAGCGCACGGACGTTCCCGGCTATGTGGGCCAGGACAACATCTTCGTCAACGCCGGCGGCGGCATCGCCACGGGTTTCGGCGGGCGGGAGCGTTTCGGTGGTTCGGTGGTGCTGCAATGGGCGCCCTCGGATAATGCGGATTATTCGTTCCAGTATCTGACCTCCGACTATCACATCGACGATCGCGGCTATTCCTGGTTCGCGTTCGGCCCGAGCGGAACCGGCGGCACGCTGTCCGCCGTGCCGGGCACGTTTACTTTCGACGACGACGGCAATCTGTTGACGGGCTCGTTCGCGAACCCGGGTGTCAACAACAACACCTTCGGCAATGCGCGCGATACGAGGACATCGGATTTTTCGCTGGCCGGAAAGTGGAAGGTGGGCGATCAGCTCACGCTGGGCGCCGACGTTCAGTACATCGAATCCAATGCGTATGTAGAAAACCTGATTCTCTACACCGCCTTGTTAGGTCCCGGCGACCTGCCGGCCGCGGGTGGTCAGGCCTACCAGTTCAACATGGATCTGAACGGCCGCATCCCGAGGTTCACCGTTACGCCGGATGGCTACGCCGGCGACATCGACGACTACTACTACTCCGCCATCCAGGAGCATCGCGAGAACAACGACGCCGACAGTCTCGCGGCGCGCTTCGACCTCACGTGGGACTTCGAAGGGGACGGGGTGCTGCGCGACTTCCGCTCCGGCGTCCGCTACACCGACAAGAGCGCCATCAATCGCGGCACGAGCTGGGGCCACTGGGGTGGCGTCGGTTCCTGCGCCACCTGGTCGTCGATTGGCAACTGCTTCAAGCTTGCCGACAGCCCGGATCACGCCCAGGCAAATCCGTTCCAGAGCGATTTCCTGCGCGGCGACGGCAGGGACATCATCGGCCCGACCTACGCATGGCGATTCTCCGACGGCCTCGATCCGCTCGGAACCTTCGACTTCGTGAATTCGCTACTGGTGCCGGCCGGCAACGCGCCATACAGCGGCTTCAATTCCTTCGACGATCCCAGCTCCACGGTGAGCAACATCGACGAGCAGACTTATGCGGCCTACGGTGTGTTGCGGTTCGGCTCGACCATCGGCGGCAAGGAATGGGACGGCAACCTTGGCCTGCGCGCCGTGCGTACCGATGTCGCATCGCATGGCTTCGCATCGTTGAGCTACCGCGACCCGAACTTCGTACCCGATCCCATGAATCCCACAGGTACGCCCGCCACCATCACCGTGCCGCGCACCGCGGTCACGGCTGACAACAGTTACGACGATATCCTCCCGAGCCTCAATCTCAGGCTGCACGCCACTGACACGGTGCAGGTGCGGTTCGCGGCGTCGAAGAACATGGCACGGCCGGATTTCGGCCAGCTGAACGCCGACTACAACCTGTCGCCTACCTACTCAGGTGGAGCAGGCGATGTCACGCCGGAATCGGTGAGCACCGGCACCGTGGGCGGCAACCCGGACCTCAAGCCCATGCAGGTGACGCAGTTCGACGCGTCGGTGGAGTGGTACTTCTCCGAAGTCGGGTACGTGTATGGCACGGTGTTCCACAAGAAGCTCAAGGATCTGTTCTTCAACACCTCCGAAATCGAGACCTTCGAGTTCCCGGATCTCGGGCCGCTCGATTTCCAGGTCACGCGCCTCACCAACCTGGACGAGGGCAAGCTCAAGGGCTTCGAGATCGGTGGCCAACGGTTCCTCGACTTCCTGCCCGCGCCGTTCGATGGCATCGGCATCCAGGCTAACTACACGTTCGTGGACAGCAACGCGACGACCATTGCCGGAAGCGACGTCACGGGTGGCACGAGCATCGAGGTGCCGATTCAGGGCCTGTCGAAGAACAGCTACAACTTCGTGCTGCTCTACGACAAGACCAAGGTCAACGCGCGCCTGGCGTACAACTGGCGCGACGAGTGGGTGGTCACCACGGCGGGCAACGGAACGGGCGCGCTGCCGATATTTGCGCGTCCTTACGGACAATTGGACGGCTCGATCAGTTACGATTTCACCGAGAAGTTTGCACTCACACTCGACGCGGTGAACATCCTCGATGCGCGCTACCAGACCTACCAGGGCATCAGCAGCCGCGATCGCGACTACCAGGTCGACGATCGCAAGTTCGGATTGCGTTTTCGCGTGCAGTTCTAGCGATTCACAGCCGCGCCGGGTCATTCACCCGGCGCGGCGCTTTCGTTGAACAACCAGCGGCTCCGCAAGATCGTCATCGTCGGCGGCGGCACCGCCGGCTGGATGGCGGCTGCCGCCATCTCCCAGGCACTCAAGAACAATTACTGCCCCATCGAGCTCATCGAGTCGCCGGAAATCGGCACGGTGGGAGTGGGCGAGGCCACGATCCCGCCCATCATCGTGTTCAACCACGTGCTCGGGCTCGACGAGAACGAATTCGTTCGCCAGACCCAGGCCACGTTCAAGTTGGGCATCGAGTTCAAGAACTGGGGCCGGCAGGGCCATACGTACTTCCATCCTTTCGGCTCCTACGGCGCCGACATCGACATGGTGTCGTTTCATCACCATTGGCTTCGCTTGCGCGCCAACGGCGATACCACGTCCATCGACGAATACTCCATGCCCATCATGGCGGCGCGCGCCGGCAAGTTCATACGGCCGGCCACGGATGCACGCAACGTCCTCTCGAAGATGTCCTATGCGTTTCATTTCGACGCCGGGCTCTACGCCGCTTTCCTTCGCAATGAATCGATGAAGCGCGGCGTGGTGCGCCACGAAGCAAAAATCGTGAGCGTGAAGCAGCGCGAAGACGGCTTCATCGAAGCCGTGCGCCTCGAAGACGGCCGCGAGATCGAGGGCGACTTTTTCATCGACTGCTCAGGCTTTCGCGGTCTGTTGATCGAGCAGGCGCTGGGCGCGGGATACGAGGACTGGTCGCACTGGCTGCCGGCCGATCGCGCGTACGCCGTGCCGTGTGAAAAGGCCGGCGAGCTCACGCCCTACACGCGTTCCACGGCGCATGCGGGTGGCTGGCAGTGGCGCATCCCGCTGCAACATCGAACCGGCAACGGCATCGTCTACAGCAGCCCGCATTGTTCGGACGAAGAGGCCGTCAGGACGCTCATGTCCAATCTCGATGGCAAGCCGCTGGCCGAGCCGCGCAAGCTGTCGTTCGTCACCGGGCGGCGCAAGAAGACCTGGGTCAAGAACTGCGTGGCGCTGGGGTTGGCATCCGGATTCCTGGAGCCGCTCGAGTCGACCAGCATCCACCTGATCCAGACCGCCATCGTCAAACTACTGACGCTGTTCCCGGACCGTATTCCCGACGAAGCGGATGTCGCGGAATACAACCGCCTGGTGCAGCTCGAGTACGAGCGCATCCGCGACTTCATCATCCTGCACTACCATGCCACGGAGCGTGATGACTCCGAGTTGTGGAAGTACGTGCGGCACATGCCGATCCCGGATTCGCTGACTCACAAGATCGAACTGTTCCGCAGCCGCGGGCGCGTATTCCGCTACGACGACGAACTGTTCGCCGAGACGAGCTGGGTGGCGGTCATGATGGGGCAGGGCATCTGGCCGCGGAATTACGATCCGCTGGCGGATGTTCCGTCGCTCGAACAACTGCAGAAGAAGCTCGCCGCCATTCGCGCAGTCATCCAGCGCGGCGCGCAGGCCATCCCCACGCACTCGCAATTCATCGATCAGCACTGCAAGGCTGCGAAGCTCACGTAGACTTCGGGCCAGGGGGAATTTCATGAGCTTCCGAAGACAACTCTGCAGCCTGGTGCTGGCATTTGGCGCATTCGCGGTGGCTCACGCCGCCGCGCCGATTCCGGAGGTGGTCACGCGCGACGGACGCTCCGCACTCATGGTGGACGGCGCTCCTTTCCTGGTGCTCGGCGCACAGGTGAACAATTCGAGCAACTGGCCCGCCATGTTGCCCAGGGTCTGGCCGGCCGTTAAGAAACTGCAGGCAAACACCGTGCTCATGCCCATCGCCTGGGAGCAGGTCGAACCCGCCGAAGGAAAATTCGATTTTTCGTTTCTCGACACGTTGCTGACCGAGGCACGCGAGAACCGCGTGCGTCTCGTGCTGCTGTGGTTCGCCACCTGGAAAAACAACGGCCCTAACTACGCACCCGGGTGGGTGAAGCTCGACAACGCACGTTTCCCACGGCTGGTGGACGCCAAAGGCAAGGTGCTGAATTCCATGTCGCCGCATTCTGCCGCTACTCTCGCCGCAGACAAGCGCGCGTTCGTCGCGCTGATGAAACACCTGAAGAGCGTCGACGAGGCGCGCACGGTGATCATGGTGCAGGTTCAGAATGAGCCGGGCACGTACGGCAGCGCGCGGGATTTCGGCCCGGCGGCGCAGAAGCTGTTCGATTCCGCAGTGCCTGCGGTGCTCATCAAGGCGCAGGGCGCGAAACCCGGCACGTGGACGCAGGCGTTTGGCAAGGATGCGAACGAGTACTTCCACGCCTGGTCCGTCGCGAAGTACATCGGCGATATCGCCGCGGCCGGCAAGAAGGAATACGCGCTGCCCATGTACGTGAATGCCGCGTTGCGCGATCCATTTCATCCGGGTAACGCGGGTGATTACGCCAGCGGCGGACCCACGGACAACGTGATCTCTATCTACCGCGCGGCGGCTCCCGCCATCGACATCGTGGCGCCCGACATCTACATGAAGGAGTCGGCCAAGGCGTATCGCGTGATCGAGCTCTACAAACCCGGCGGTCCGTTGCTGGTGCCGGAGATCGGCAACGACCCATTGTTTGCGCGGTATTTCTACGACGTGCTCGGGGCGCAGGCGATCGGCATCGTGCCTTTCGGAATGGATTACACGGGGTATTCGAACTTCCCGCTTGGCGGCAAGAATATCGATGAGGCCATTGAGGCATTTGCGAAGCCGTACCGCTTGCTGGCGCCGATGGCTCGAGACTGGGCTCGCCTGAGCTTCACCAGCAAAGTGTGGGGCGCTTCGGAACCCGACGATCGCTCGAGCCGCAAGCTCGACCTCGGCCGCTGGCAGGCCACGTTGAGTTTCAACGAGTGGCAGTTCGGCATGAAGGAGTGGTTCGGCGATCTGAAGGACAAGCCCGAGTGGTCAGGCTCACCGTCCGGCGGCGCGTTGCTCGTGCAACTCGGCCCCGACGAATTCCTTCTCACCGGTCAACACGTGCGCGTGTCGTTCGCGCCCGCCGAAGGGCGCAAGGCCAACGGACTGATTTTCGCGTCGGTCGAAGAGGGCAGCTACATCGACGGCCAGTGGTCACGCACGAGAATCTGGAATGGTGACCAGACGGACTACGGGCTCAATCTCACCGACGAACCGCGCGTGCTGCGCGTGCGTCTGGCGACGTACTAGATCATCCAGCCGCCGTCGATCACATGGATCTGTCCGGTGGTAAACCCGGACTCGTCGCTCGCCAGATGCAGCGCAAGCGCTGCAATCTCTTCAGGCTTGCCCAGCCGTCCCATCGGCTGGCGCGCTTCGAACTCCGCGCGCGTCTTGGCGTAGTCGCCATAAGCGTGCAGTCGAGCTTGCAGCGACGGCGTATCCACCGTGCCGGGGCAGATGGCGTTGCAACGCACGCCTTGCGCGACGAAATCCGCGGCAACCGACTTCGTGAGCCCGATGACCGCTGCCTTGGTAGTGCCGTAGGCGCAGCGATCGGGTACGCCGGTGATGGAACTGGCCACCGACGACATGTTGATGATGGAACCGCTGCGCGCCTCGATCATGGCCGGTAGAAATGCACGGATCATGGAAAACATGGCGTGGACGTTGAGCTCGAACGCCGCGGCCCATTGTTCGGGTGTCACGGAGAGGACAGTTCCGCCGGGCACGATGCCCGCGCAGTTGAACAGCACGTCCACCTTGCCAATGGTCTTCGCGAATGCGGCGATGGCAACGGGGTCGCGCACGTCGAGCCTGTGTCCCTCGCAACCAGCGACGTTCTTAAGCGCGTTGCCGTCGATGTCGGCAGCGATGACTCTCGCACCCGCGCGCGCGAAACTTTCCGCGCTGGCGCGGCCGATTCCCGATCCTGCGGCGGTGACCACGGCGATCTTGCCGGCAAGTCGCTTAGATTCCATAGGTTGCTCGTGCTGTTCCGGAGAAAATCTGTTCGCGCTCGGTGGTCCTGAGCTTCGCCAACAACGTGTCAGTGACACTACGCCATTCGCCGTACGAGCAGACGAGCTCGCACACGGGCCAGTCGCTGCCCCACATGATTCGCGCCGGGCCGAAAGACTCGAGCAGGTGTTCCACCGAGGCTGAGAGTACCGCGGCATCGGCACTTCCCGCTTCCGTGACCAGGCCCGAGAGTTTGCAGACCATCGGCGAGGAGCGCGCGAGTTCGGTGATCGCCTCTTTCCACGGCGCGAGATCGCCGATGGCGATCGGCGGTTTCGCGCCGTGATCCAGCACCATGGCCAGATCCGGATAACGCGCCGCGAGTTCGAGCAACGCCGGCAGATGTCTGGGTAGTACCAGCGCGTCGAACACGAGGCCGTGATCGATCATGGCCTCGAAGGCGGGCGCCAGCTGCTCTTCCAGCATCCACTCGGTGTCCGGGATGTCCTGGATCATGGGTCGGAGGCCCACCAACCCAGGGTTGGCGGCGAGCGACGCCATGGTTTCAACCACATCACCACTCTCGAAATCCACCCAGCCCACCACGCCGGCGATGAACGGGTTTTCGCGCGCGAGTTCGAGCATGAAGCGCGTTTCCTCGACGGTGGCCGCCGCCTGCACGAGGATCGTCGAGCCAACGCCCGCCTGCGCAAGCTGCGGCGCCAGATGCTCCGGCAGGTAGTCCCGATAGATAGGCGCAAGCGAGGGCGTCAACCAGCCGTAGTCGCCACGATCCAGGCGCCAGAAGTGCTGATGGCTGTCGACTCGCGTGGAAGTATTCATGCGGGCAGGGGCGCGCGCGCATCGACGAGACCGCGCTCGCGCAACGCGCGCCAGAATCCGGGCGGTATGGGATGCGAATACATGGCGGCGCAGTTGCGGGCTTCGGCCCCATTGGCGCATCCGGCCACCACGCTTGCGACTTGCGGATGCCCCAGCGGGAACTGCAGCGCGGCGGCTTGCAGCGGCACGGAGAAATCATTGCAGAGCTGTTCGAGCCGGATCACGCGTTCGAGTACCGCAGGCGGTGGGGCGGCGTAGTTGTAGTGCGCCTTTGCTCCGGCTTGAGAGCCCGCCGCGAGAATGCCCGAGTTGAACGGCCCTCCACAGATGATTGACACGCGACGTTTCTCGCACAGCGGAAGCAGCGTTGCCAGCGCCGGCTGTTCGAGCAGCGTGTAGCGGCCGGCCAGCAGGAAGCAATCGAACTCGCAGCTCCCCAGCAACTCGACGCAGATTTCCCATTCGTTCACGCCGAGACCGATGGCGCGCACCGTGCCGGCGTCGCGCAGCTCGCGCATCGCGCGATATCCGCCGCCCACGAATTCCGCGACGCGCGCGGCGTGCGTGGTGCCATGAGTCATGCGTCCGATGTCGTGGCAAAGCAGGATGTCGATGCGCGCAACCTTGAGACGCTCGAGGCTCTCGGCGTGCGAGCGCATGACCGACTCGTAGCTGTAGTCGAACACCGGGGCGAATGGCCGTGGCGAGAAGTAGCCCTCACGGCCCACACTGGCATCCTGCGGGCCGGTGGGTACGAGACGTCGACCCACCTTCGTGGATATCACCGGCAAGGCCTGAGCGCCCTGCAGCGCTTGTCCCAGGCGCGCCTCGCTGAGTCCGAAGCCATAGAACGGCGCGGTGTCGAAGTAGCGAACCCCGGTGGCGAAAGACTCGAGCACCGCGGCGCTCGCGTCTTCGTCGGCAAGCTCGCGATACAGATTGCCGATCGCGGCGCCACCGAAACCGAGCTCGCTCAACTCGAGTCCGGTGTTCCCCAACTCGCGACGCGCGAGCGTCATGCAGCAGCCGGCACCGGGTCCCGGCGCGACTTCCACGCAAACAGGAACACGATCGCGAAACAGACCGCCGGCACGACATAGGCCGCGTTGATCGTGCTTTCCCGCGAGATGAATCCCATCGCGGCCGTGAATACCGCGCCGCCGATGATGGCCATCACGAGGAACGACGAGCCCGACTTGGTGTAGACACCGAGGCCACGCAGGCTCATCGAAAAGATGGTGGGGAACATGATGGACATGAAGAAGCTGGAAGCAATCAGGGCGGTGAGGCCGATGTGGCCGCCGGAGACCACTGCCACCAGGCACAGCACGACGTTGACGGCCGCGAAGCTGGCTAACAATTTCGAAGGGTTCACGCGCGACATCAGCAGCGTGCCGACGAGACGTCCGGCGAAAAATATGGCGAACGAGATGGGCAGCCAGCGCAACGCATCCTTCTCCAGCGTGCCGGGGAAATTGTGCTGCGTGTAGCGGATCAGGAAGCTCCACACGCCGACCTGCGCGCCCACGTAGGCGAACTGTGCGAGCACGCCGAGCCAGTAGCGCGGAAATTTCGCGAGGCCGGCGAATCCGCCTTCCGCCTCGCCGTTGTCACTGCCGCGGCCGCGATCCACGGGCGGGAATTTGGCGCAGGCCACCAGCACGGCCCAGAAGATCACCATGGCGGCGATCAGGACGTAGGGTAGTTTGACCGAGTCGAGCTCGGCGGCGCGGAATGCGGCGAAGGCCGCAGGCGTCAGTGCCTGCAGTTGCTCGGGCGAATAGTGCACGTCGGAGAAGATCAGCATCCCGCCGACATACGACCCCAGCATCGTGCCGATGGGGTTGAAAGTCTGCGCGAAGTTCAGGCGCTGGTCGGCCGTGTCCGCGGGGCCCATGACGGCGATCAGCGGATTCGCCGAGGTCTCGAGAAACGCCAGGCCGCTCGCGATCACATACAACGCGATCAGGAACGCGTAGTACTGGCTGGCCTGCGCCGCCGGGAGGAACAGCAGCGCGCCGGCGCCGTAGAGGCCGAGGCCCATGAGCACCGCCGCGCGGTAACCGAAACGCCGCATGAACAGCGACGCGGGAATCGCAAAGCAGAAGTAGCCGAAGTAGAACGCCGACTGCACGAGGCTCGATGCGAAGTCGTCGAGTTGAAATGCCTTGCGGAATTGCGGGATCAGTACGTCGTTGAGGCTGTTGGCCACGCCCCACATGAAGAAGAGACCGACGATGAGAATCGTCGCGAAAAGATATCCGGGCGTGATGAACGCCGCTTTTGATCTGGCTGGAATCGCCGCTTCGATCATGGAAGGTCTCCGTGCACGATTTCATTGGATATCTGCTTCGCCGCGGCGCGAACGAACTCCACCGCCTCCGCCATCTCGACCTGCAGCGGATTGCTGTGAACGAACGGAATGGTCAGGGCGGCCACCGCGGTCTCGCCGCGCAAGATCGGCGCCGACAGGTCGACGATCCCGCGCACGAAGTGCGAGGCGGCCTCGTGGTAGCCCCGCGTGCGGACCACGTTGGCGCGTTCGATGAAACTGTCGGCGGCTTCGCCCTTGAGCCGGCAGCGCTTGAGCCAGACGCGCCGGACTTCATCGTTCTGGTATGCGAACAGCACGAGGCCGGAAGTCGCGGTCGCGATCTCGCGCCGGTAGCCGATACGCACGGAAAATCCGAGGTCGCCCGGGCGTTCGATGCGCGTGATCACGACGATCTGGTCTTCCGACGCGACGGCGATGTGGGCGGACTGACCGATGTCCTGCACCAGCTTGCGCATGATGGGCAGCGCGGTTTCGACCAGGGACCGCACCGGCGCCTGGGTCATCGCCAGCGCAAACAGCTTGTTGGTGAGGATGTAACCGCTGCCGTTTTCGGCGGTGGTGATGAACCCCTTGAATTCGAGCACCTGGAGCATGCGAAAGAGCTCGCCCGAAGAACGGCCGAGGCGCTGCGAGATGGACGAGAGGTTGAGCGGGGATTTCTCGGCCGCCAGCAGTTCGATGACATCGAGCCCCTTTTCGAGGGCCGGGGCACGATATCGACTGGAACGCGAGGCGGATTCCTGCACCGGGGGGCGCGGGGGAGCGGTTTTTGTGGCCATGGTTTCTATAGTTCTTGTGATGCTGACCGGCGGGGGATTCTGCCCCAAAACCACTTGATCTTGAATTTTCATTAGAGCATTGTACTTTCATCCGGGAAATCGCGGGTTGCGGCATGCAACTGCGACGTGCCGGAAGGCGAGTCTCGCGGCGCCCCCACGACGCACAGTCTCGCCTTCCGGCAATTTCGCGATCCGC
>Ga0190274_10001363_pt1 | contig 14315 bp, 12 predicted proteins | sample Popmic531T_FD_133002 | JGI IMG/M metagenome (GOLD analysis project Ga0190274, IMG submission 133002) | Populus adjacent soil microbial communities from riparian zone of Yellowstone River, Montana, USA - 531 T | ecosystem: Environmental > Terrestrial > Soil > Riparian zone | place: USA: Montana...
CCACAACTGAGGGTGTCAAGGCGGGTGTCCTCGCTGTCCTCCCTCCCGGACGACCTCCGCAGGCCTGTTCTCCGTAACTAATGCGAACTCAGCGCCTTACGCCGTGGCACGCCGCTGGCCATTGGGAGTGGTGAAGTGGATCTCCTGAATCACCCGCAGGACACATCGTCGAGGTGCACCATGATAAGGGCCGGCGCACTTGCAGCACTGATCACGACAATCGGATTCACGCCCGCGACAGCGCAGGTTCGTGCCGTCATCCAGGTGAACGTGGGTCAGCCCCCCGTCGTGTATGCCGCGCCGCGGCCCATCATCGTGCGACGCGCGGTCGCGCCCAACGTCATTTACGTCGAGCGCATGCCGCATCGGGGCAGGGGATGGTGGAAGCGGAACGGATACCGGCCGGCAATCGTTTATACCGATGGTCGGTACTACTACAACACCTGGGTGAGGCGGCCAGGCGTGACGCAAGTCACAGTCTACACACGCGATGGCCGATACCTGATGGACGCACGCGGTTACTGAACTACAAGTGGAAAGGGACGACTGACTTTCCCTGCACCTCCCCGGTGCTGGATCACCCCGATCCGGGTCAGTCTCCTCTCTTCAAGTGCCCCTGCCTCCCAGGTGGGGGCGCTTGGCTTTCTACCTCCCGCGGGGACACGCTGCAGTGGGTGCGAAGCACGCTCTCGACAAACCATTCCCATCCCGCAAACTCGCGATACTGATCGGACGTGATCCCGGCGAGGTGCTGCAGGCGACGCCGAAGCGTCCACAGGTCGAGGCCCATGCGCTCGGCCGCGTGGGCGCTGGTGAGGCGCAGGTTGCCCGCACCGGTGGCGAGATGGAAGACCTCACGCCACTCCGATGCCTCCAGGTCGCCGAGTGAACTCAGCCGTCCGGCCAGCCAGCGCACGCCGAAGGCCACCCGGGCGAGGCCGCGCGGGGGTGCCGACATGGCGATGGTCATCGGCATGGCGATCGACGGCCGGCGAAGCCGGGCGGCGACGTAGCCCGCCACCTGCTCAGGATCGGCCGGCCGGCGGCTGAGCACCGCATGCTGCGCCTGGGATGCGAGAGGCAGGCCTTCCTCGGGCCGTCGCACCAGGAACGCCGGCGAACCAGGCACGCCATCGAGCTCGCGAAGGACATCGGGGTTTCCAGCTGCTGCGCGGGTCACCACGAGCAGCGGCGCCCAGGGCGCGCGGCGCAGCGTGGAACTCACCCCGCGAATGGCGTTCGCGTCCTTGTCGACATCGAGGATGAAAATGCTGCCAAGCGGCATGACGGGAGGCACGGGCTCGAGTGCCGTGTAGGGCGGCATGGCGACCCGGAGCGGCGGGTCGATCTCGGCGGGAACAGGTGGTGAAATCATCACGTGCAGCAGCATACCCCGCTCGTCCCGAATCGGTCAATCGACACTTGGCTTTTCTCCCCGGGCGGCGTTCATTCCCCGCCATGCATCCCACCCGCGATCATCATCTTCCACCCGATCCTGAAGCCTTCCGCCACGCCGCGCATCCGCGCGGCCGGGTCATCGTGATCGCGCCCACGCGCGCGGCGTGCGAAACGATCGAGCTCGCGCTGGGCCTGCACCTCGACACCCTGCTCGAGCGCGAGCATGGGCCTGAGCTCCGGGCCTGGGCCTCGGGCGGCCGAGGCTTCGGCATCGTCGCCGGGACCGGGGTCGGCAAGACCCTGGGCATCCGCCCGATCGCGGAGGCGATCCTCAAGGAGCCGCTGCGGGTCGGAGTGGTGAACCGCGAGCGCGAGGCGACACCGGAGACGCCCTCCTGGAACGTCGTGATCGTCACCACGGGCATCGCGCGGCGCTGGTTCCAGGACGACCTGATCACCGGTCATGACACCCTGGTGGTGGACGAGATTCACCAGACCTCCGCCGAGCTCGAACTGTGCCTGGCGCTCGGCAAGCGCGCGAAGTGCCGGTTCATCTGGCTCAGCGCCACGGTGGACCCGGCCTACTATGCGCGCTATCTCGACTCGGCCGACGTGCTCCTCACCGATGCGTTCGATCCGAAGCTCCGTGCCAGGGTGGAAGTGGTTCCCCAGACCCCCCAGGAGTTCTTCACCGAGAAGTACGTGAAGCGACTGATCCGCGACCGGCGCGGCGTCGCGGTGTTCGTGCCGACCCGCGCGGAGGTGGAGCACCTCGCATCCGACATCGGGAGCCAGTGGCCGAAACTGACCGCGGCGTTCTATCACGGTGGTGAGCCGATCCGCGTGGTCCGGCCGTTCCTCGAGGGAGAGGTGGAGCGTCCATTCCTGCTGGCGATGACGGCGGCAGGCCAGTCGGCGCTCAACGTACGGGGGCTCGATACCGTGGTGATCCTGGATGCGCGCTACGCGAACAAGGTCGATCGCGGGCGCAACGTGCTGCACCGGCTGTATCTCGGCGCCAACGAGATTCTGCAGATGGCCGGTCGGGTGCATGGCCGCGTGCCGAACGGCGAGGTGACGATCCTCAGTGACCGGAAGCTGGTCTTCGAGGAACTGCGGCCCACGCCGCCCGAGTTCCAGCTCGCCGGTGATGCCGAACGGGTGGCGATCACCTGCGCCGCGCTGGGGGTGGATGCCGGTGACCTCGACCTGCCGCAGCCGCTCGACCGCGCGGCGTACCGGCGCGCAATGGAGCGGCTCACGACACGCGGGCTGGTGGAGAACGGGCGGCTCACCCGGTATGGCCACGAGGTAGAGGCGATGCCGGTGGACCGGGCCTGGGCCGAGCTGCTGGTGCATGCCGATCCCGAGCTCACGCCCATGGTGGCGGTCTGTTCCAATATCGATTCGCTGCATCGCATGACCCGCGAGGAGCGCGAGCTGCACGGCGCGCTCGTGAACGGGAGCGATCACCTCACCGCGTACAACCTCTTCGCGGAAGCGGTGAACCAGTGCGGGAACATCGGGGAGGTGTACGGACTGCCGCGGCATGTCTTCGTGGAGGAGGAACTCGCCGCGTGGGCCGAGCGCCGCGGTGTCCTGGTCAAGGCGATCGAGGACACGGCCCTCGGCACCGCGTCCGTGTATCGCGCGCTGGAGCAGGAGCTGCCGCGGACGTTGCCGTATGCCTCGAAGGACGTCCGGCGAAAGTGGATCGAGCTGCTCGCGCGGGTCATGCCGTTCGACCTCGTCATCGATGAGCGTACCGCCGACGGCCAGGAGGCGCGCATCTCGAAGACATCCGTGGCGGGGAGCTGGGGCGCGGTTGCGGGCAACCTCCGCTTCTTCGCCGACCGGTTCGGGACCCCGCGAGCGGGCATCGAGGGAACCACGATTCCCTACGACGTGGTGAAGGAGTTCGCGACGTGGGGCAAGCCGCACGTCAGTGTGACGGGGCCGCGGAAGCACCAGCACTTCGCGACGCACCGGCGGCTGGACTATTTCGGCTTCCACCTCGAGACCGTGGTGGAGGAAATCGAGGGGAACGTGCCGCCCGCGCTCCTCGAGCCGGCGCGCGATGCGCTGGTGACGGCGCTGATCGAGGGGGAGAGTCCGCATCCCGACCAGGGGCGCATCCGCCGCGCGGTGGCGGATCTGGACGAGATGTGGCGGCGGAGCGGTGGAACGCTCAGCGCGATCTCGCCGTCAGCGGTGCGTGCGATCCTGCGGGAGCAGCTCGACCAGGTGAAGAGCTGGGACGGCTTCCTTCGGCAACGCGTCGCGCTCGAGCCGGAGGCGCTCGTGCCGGAGGACACCCGCATGGCGCTCGCGGCGCTTCCGACATCGGTGCGGCTGCATGGCGACGCGGCTCCCCTGCACTACGAGCTCGAGGACGGCACCGGCATCGTGCGGCTGCACCTGCGCGAGGGCCAGGCGCGGCGGTACCAGGACCGGGACCTGCCGCCGCTCGATCGCCCGGTCCGGTTCGCCATCCTGCGGGCCCGCCAGGCGCCGGCGCTCGGCGCCACGGTGGCCGAAGCGATGCGCGCGCTCCGGCGCGGCGGAGACGACAGTGACGAGGGCCGGGACGGCAACCGGGGCCGGCGCGGCGGCCAGGGTGGTGGGGGCCGGGGCGGCAAGCCGGGCAAGGGTTTCCGCGGCGGCCGCGACAGCCAGCACTGGCGAAAGCGCCGCTGATGTCGCCTGCAGTTCCGCTGACGCTGATCATCGTGCAGGTGCTGTTCGCGAGTCTCGCCATTGCCGGACGCTACGTACTGCCGGAATTCCCGGCGGGACTGCTCGTAACGGTGCGAGTCCTCGGTGCCGCCGCCGTCCTGCTCGCGGTAAACCTCCTTCGGGGCGGTCCCTGGGTGACCAACCGACGCGACCTGCTCAGCCTGGCGGTGCTGGGCACACTGGGCATTGCCGCCAATCAGTCGCTCTTCCTGTTCGGGCTCAAGCACACCACCGCGATCAATGCGACGATCCTGGTTACCACGGTGCCGGTGTTCACCGTGTTCGGGTCGGTGCTCCTGGGACGGGAACCGCCCTCGGGCTGGAAGTTCGCCGGGATCGCGCTCGCCGCGCTCGGCACCATCTACCTCATCGGTCCCGATCGCATCTCGCTCGCGCCCGACGTGGCACTCGGCAACCTTCTGATTGTCATCGGCATGCTGTGCTATGCCGCGTACTTCCTCCTGGCCAAGCCACTGATGGCGCGGTACGACTCCATTACCGTCAGCACTTATGTGATGCTGTTCGCGATCGCGGGTGTCCTGCCCCTCGGACTCCTCGCGCTCAGGGGCTTCGATCTGAGTGGCGTCCGGGGCCCGGTGTGGGGCTGGGTGGGCTACATCGTGGTGGGCCCGACGATCTTCACCTACCTGCTCAACATCTGGGCGCTCAAGCGCGCATCGTCAAACATGGTCGCGATCTTCATCTACCTGCAGCCGTTGCTCACCGCAGCGGTGGCGCCGCTGCTCCTGCGCGGCGAGTCAGTCACGGCGCGTGCGGCGGCGGCGGCGTGCGCCATTTTCGCCGGCCTGGCCACCGTGATCATGGCCGAGCGGCGCCAGCATCGGCAGATGCCGGAGGAGGCACCGGTCGGCGAGTAGTGTGTCCGACCCCGACTGGGGCGTCCTTGACCTATAGAAAGCAGCGCGACAGCTTGACCGTCTCGGATTGAAACCTTTGGGCCCCTTGCCACGTATCTGCATATATGACTGAAGGATCCACCACTACCAGCCAGCCGTCAGTCTTCTCCCCGCTGGCCCGCGCGCTGCTCGACGGGTTCAGCGAGGGTGTCATCGTTTTCGATGCCCAGGGCCGGGTGATGTACGCCAACCAGCAGGCCCGCGAGGCACTGAAGGCATTCGACCTGAGTGCGGACGCCCGCGACCTCCTTCCGCAGTTGTCGGCGCTGGGTGGCCGTCTCCGTCCCCTTCGCATCGGACAACTCGAGCTGGGTGAGGCGATGTTCATTCCGGGAGTGGCGGGTCCCGCGACGTTGGCGGAGCGCGAGAAGGAGGCTATCGTCAAGATGCTGGACGCCAACAGCTGGAAGCTGGCGGATACGGCCCGGCATCTCGGCATCAGCCGCACGACTCTCTGGCGCCGCCTGAAGGCGTACGGGCTCCACCGGGACGGCCGAACCAAATGGGCGCATTCCTCGCCACGCTAGTCGCTGCAACCGTTCTCTCCCCGACAACTCGAGACACTGTTTCCCCGTTCGCCAGCGCCGCCACCCGGGCGCTGGTGGAACGTGCGATGGCGCGCCAGCGTTCGCAGGACTCGGTCGTGACCGACTACTCGGCAAGCATTCGGTACCGGCTCACGGTGTCGGTGGGTCGGCGCCGGTGGGGGCGGAGCGCACCGGCCGCGGTGGAGGAACAGGAGGCGCAGGTCACCTGGGCCGCCCCGAACAATCTCGTGGTCAACATTATCGGGCGCCGGGAGCAGTCGACCAACGACGAACTCAAGCTCCACAGCATCTGGGACCGGCCATGGTTCGTGGCCCGGGGACTCACCGATTCGATCCGCCTGTTCAGCGATGACTTTCCCGCGATCGCGCCGCTGCACCCGCTCGCCGCCAATGGTCCCGAGTGGTACCACTACGAACTGGTAGACAGCCTTCGTGTCGCGCTGCCCGATGGACGGCGCGTCATGCTGCTCGCCGTGGACGTGACTCCGGCGCGCGACGGGCAATCGCTGGTGGTTGGCAAGCTCTGGCTCGACGCGGAGACGGCGGAGACGGTGCGCTTCTCGTTCCGCTACGTCGGTACCTCGCAGTGGGTCGCCCCGGAGGGCGAGACGAAGAAGGACTCGTCGAGCTCACGGCGCGCGAACAAGCTGGTGAGCCGGTTGCTCACGCTCGATGCCGACCTGGAGTATTCGCTTCAGGATGGGCGCTACTGGATGCCGTACCGCCAGGTGCTGTCGGGACGCGTGACCATCCCGCTTGCCGGCGACTTCGTCATCCCGTTCGAGGCGGTGACGAGCTTTCGCGATTACGAGATCAACACCGGCCGGCAACCGGTGTTCTCGCTGCCACCTCCCGACTCCACGCTCCCGAGGGACAGCGCCAAGGCGCTCCTGAAGGCGCGACAGGACACGCTCAACCGCGCGCGCCGCCGGGGCGACGTGCCCGACAGCCTCTGGGCGCGGGATTACTCGGCGCTCTGGGAAGGGGGGCGCTACGAGATCCATCGTGCGCCCGCAGATTCACTCGCGATGTACCATGGATGGGGCGACAGCCTGACGCTTGCGGCCAATCCGGAGGTGGCGGCGCAGCAGCGGGAGGTGGAAGCGGAACTCTCGAAGATGGCCCAGGAACTCCCCTCCAACCTGACCGGCGACAAGCCGGTGCGGTTCACGTACGAGCGGACGTCGGATGCCTTCGGGTTCAACCGGGTGCAGGGATACGCGATCGGTGCGGGCATCGGCATCCGAATGCCGTGGAGCTATACCAACCTTTACGGCACGGCGCGATACGGCTTCAGCGACCAGACGGTGACCGGCCGGCTGGGCGTCGTCCGGAACGGGCCGGGCTGGAAGCTCACCGTGGACGGCTACTACGACATCGTGGACCAGGACCTGGTGTCGCCGGGAAGGAACCTGGTCAACTCCTTCAACGCGATCTTCACCGCCCACGACAACGCCGATTACATGATCGGTGGCGGCGGCAGTGCCAGCCTGAACGTGCCGCTCAGCGACCGGCTCGACATGCGCTTCGGTGCCAAGGTGGAATGGGAAGGGACCGCCACCACCGAGACCGGCTCGGGTGTCAACGACTTCCTCGGCGGCAGCGGTGACATGCCCGCCAACGCGCCGGTGACCGAGGGGACCTTCGTCGGTGGCTCGGTCGCGCTGCACCAGGGCGGACCCGTGAGCTGGACGGTGACGGCCGACGTGCTGGGCGGGGAAGGAACCACCACTGCTCGCGCCTGGGGTGATCTTCGTCTCGGCATCGGGCAGAGTCGCGGTGCCACCCTGCGGGTGAAGAGCGGCGTGGCGACCAGCCCGGTGCTGCCCCAGATGGAGTTCCGCGCCGGTGGCATCAACACGGTGCGCGGCTATCAGTACGGTACCCAGCGCGGCGCCGCGTTCTGGTCGGCGCAGGCGGACGTGACCCCCATCGCCGGCCCGGTGCGCCCGGTGCTGTTCATCGATGCGGGATGGGGGGGCAGCACGTCCAATTATTTCAGCGGCACGCCGCTGGTGGGTGCCGGGATCGGCCTTTCGATCTACAGCAAGCTCTTTCGCACCGGCATCATCCGGTTCGATTTCAGCCGCGCACTGACGCAGCGTGACACGCCGGGCAACGCTGCCTCGTTCCGGTTCGATGTCATCCTGACGGCGGTTCGGTGAGGCTCGCCCACGTGGGCGGGTGGCTCGCCGTTCTCGCGCTGGTCGCGGCATGCCGTCCCGAGGGCGAGGGCACGATACGGGCGCAGTGGACCAGCCTGGACACGGCCCTCGGCACGGGCAGCCTGAAGGCGCCGCTCAGGGGCGTATGGTGCGCATCGCGCGGACGACTCACGCTGCTGGGCTTCTCCGGTGACACCGGTGTCGGCGTCCTGGTCCGGACCGTCACGCTGGCTCCCGGCCGGTACCCGGCCTCCGACACGGTCACCGCACGCTCACCGGGGTCGACGCTCGCCTTCCGGCTCGCGAACCGGGCCAACCTGTTCACACTGAGCAGCGACTCCGGTGCGGTGGCCATCACGTCGGTGAAGGATGGTGAGGTCGCAGGACGCTTCGTGGGCTGGTTTTCGCACGCGGACGTCGGCCCGGTGCTGCTGACGGGGAGCTTCACCGGCGTCACCGCGGTACCCGACTCCGTCCGCTGCGAGTCCATCGCTCCGGCCGCCCCGGTGCCGGCTCCTGCTTCCGATTCGAGTGTAAGTTAGGGGCATGAACAGCACCTATTTCCGGAAGGGTTTCGGCCTCAAGGGCGCGATCGAGGAGCAGCGGGACGCGGATTACCACAGCGGCCTCGTGGACCTGCTGCGTGTCCGGGATTATTCGCTCGCGGTCGGCCCGCTCACCTTCCGGCTGGCCCGTGAGTTCGGCTTCTGTTATGGCGTCGACCGCGCGGTGGACTACGCCTACGAAACCCGGCACAAGTTTCCCGACCGCCGGCTCCTCCTCGTGGGCGAGATCATCCACAACCCGCACGTCAACCGGAAGCTCGAGCAGATGGGCATCGAGTTCCTGCATCACGGCGCGGATGGCGAGTTCGATTTCTCGCTCATCACCCCCGACGATGTCGTGATCATGCCGGCGTTCGGCGTCACCATCCGTGATTTCGAGCGGCTGCGTTGCATCGGCTGCGTGATGGTGGACACGACCTGCGGCTCGGTGCTGAACGTGTGGAAGCGGGTCGAGGGTTACGCGCGTGATGCATTCACCGCCGTGATCCATGGCAAGCATTATCACGAGGAGACCAAGGCCACGGCGAGCCAGGTGATGAAGTATCCCGGCGGCCGGTACCTCGTGGTCTTCAACATGGAGGAAGCGCGGGTCGTCTGCGACTACATCGAGCAGGGTGGCGATGCGGGGACACTCTCGCGCCGGTTCGAGCAGCGCCACTCGCCCGGTTTCGACTTCACCCGCGACCTGGAACGGGTGGGCATCGCCAACCAGACCACGATGCTGTCGGGCGAGTCCCTCGCGATCGCCGAGGAATTCCGGCGCAGCATGGAGCGGCGCTATGGCAGTGACGCCATCGGCGACCACTTCCGTACGTTTGATACGATCTGTTCCGCCACGCAGGAGCGGCAGGACGCGGTGGTGACGCTGCTGCAGGAGCCGCTCGACGTGATGGTGGTGGTGGGCGGGTACAACTCGAGCAACACGACGCATCTCGCGGCGCTGGTCGAGTCACACGGGGTGACGGCGTACCATATCGAGGATGCCAACTGCGTGGATCCCGTCGCCGGCACGATCCGGCACCAGCCGGTGGGACAGAAGCAGGAAGTGGAGGTCGCCGGGTGGCTCGGTGCATCGCAGCGCATCGGGATCACCGCCGGCGCGTCCACGCCCAACAACAAGGTTGGCGAGACGATCGCGCGGATCGCGGCGACCGCCGGCCTCGAGCGCGAGCTGGGTGTGCTGCTCGAGGCGTGAGCCTAGCCGGAGTTCGCCTGGTCGATCAGCATCCGGGCGACGGCGATGATGGTGAGTGGCGCGCTGCCCTCGGCGCGATTGTTTGCGATGACGTAGGCCGGAAGCCGGAGCGCGATCGCGGTGCGCACCAGTGATACGAGGTCGGCACGGAGCGCCGGCTGCTCATCGCGGATCCGGTCGTAGGGCGAGAAGGCCTCGACGGCGTCGGCATAGAGCCGGCCGGGGCGCAATAGCGCCCGGCAGATGATGAAGGGACCGGTGACCGAGTCGGCCAGTGCCAGCTGCTCACCGATCGACGGCATGCGGGTCCACGAATTGAAGACGTGGGCGACGCCATGCTCCCGCAGCACCGCGAAGTACGCGGGGGTGAGGTATTCGGGGTTCCGGATCTCCACCGCCCACGGCCCTCCCGCAGGCAACTCCCCGAAGAATCGATCGAGCCGTTCCGCGAACTCGGCGGGCGACACGCCGCCACGTCCCTGAGACTGGATCGACTGGAACTCGAAAACGAACGGGCCGGTGTGGGCCGCGAAGTGGGCCATGTACGGCTGGTAGACTGACTCGAGGAACAGCGCCGAGTCGAGAAAATGCGGATTGGCCTCGCCCGCTTTCGTCTTGCTCTGGACCTTGGCCCAGGTGTGCACGGTAATCTCCTGCCACACCTTGCTGACGCAGGGAAAATCGGGCGGAAGGCTGGCCGCATAGCTCTCGAGGACGCTGTCCGTGGGCGGCCCGTAAAAGCTCGAGTCGATGCCCACGGTGCGGAAGAGGGGGAACCGGCTGTATTCGGCGAGCATGGGTGCCGCCGTTCCCTTGCCGCCGTAGTCCTGGTGGTAGACCAGACCCTTCCATCCGGGATAGGTCCACGAGGAAGTACCGAAGCGGATGAGCGGCGGTATGCCGGCGGCGAGGCGCTCGAGTTCCTCGCGGGTCACCTGGGACGCCGCCCCGGCTCAGTTCTCCACGATACGGTACACGCCGCCCGCGACAGTGAGGATGTAGAGTTCACCGGTGCCATCCTCGCCGAAGCTCGGCACACCGCCCCCCGGTGCGAGTGCGTCCCATGATCCCGCCTCCGTGACCGCGCCGCCCACATACTTGAAGCTGCGAACCCAGCCGCCGCAGTAATCGGAATAAAAGTAGGTGCCCACGAGGCCGGGAATGGCGGCGCCACGATAGACGTATCCGCCTGTGACCGAGCAGCCGTCACCGTGCGAGTAGTCGAGCACCGGCAGCGTGAGGCCCGTCATGTCGCAACTGCTCGCCTCGTAGCACCGCATCCCTTCCATGATGCTCCAGCCGTAGTTGACGCCCCTGCCGCTGCCGGACGCCGCCGTCGAGACATCGATCTCCTCCCGGGCCCCCTGGCCCACGTCACCGATGTAGAGGTCGCCGGTCGACCGGTCGAAGCTGAAGCGCCAGGGATTGCGCAGTCCCCAGTTCCACAACTCGTCGCGGGTCCCCGCGACGCCGACCAGTGGATTGCCGGCAGGAACGGTGTACCCGGTGGCGCCGCTGACATCGAGGCGAAGGATCGAGCCGAGGAGGTCGCTGCGGTCCTGCCCGTGGCCGTCAGGATCGCCGCCGGCACCGCCGTCGCCGAGGCCCATATAGAGGTAGCCGTCGGGGCCGAAGACGATGTGCCCGCCGTTGTGGTTGTCATAGGGCTGGTCCACCGTCAGGCGAACGATGCCGCTGGCCGCGTCGGCGCGGTCGGCATCGGCCGACACCTGGTACGACATGAGGACGTTGTCTCCCGCCCTGTTCGTGTAGCTTACGAAGAATCGCCCGTTCGCACCGTACTGCGGATCGAATGCGAGCCCGAGCAGCCCTTGCTCACTGCCGGTGGAAATTTCGGCGCTCACGTCGAGGAAGGGTGCGGCGAGGACCGCACCGTTCTTCACGATCCTGATGAGCCCTCCCTTCTCGACCACGAAAAGGCGGGCATCACCGGCCGGCGCGGTGAGGAATAACGGAAAGGTTAGACCGGTCGCGACCGGTTCCAGACCGAGATCAAGCGTCCCCGGCGGCGGTGACGACGACTCACCGTCACTGGAACATGCCGTGAGCATCAGCGCTGCGAGGGACAGCAGGAGGCTGAACGGGGGACGCTGGCGCATGGTGCATGACCTGAGTGAAAGGATTTACCCGTGTCAGGTGCCTGCAATCCCCATACCCCTGCGCCCACACGACGTGTCATGGTGAACTGATGCAGATGCGCACAGTGTGGTACAACGGTGCCGGGGGAACCGGGGTCATCGAACTCCGCGACGTGGCGTTGCCCGAGCCGGGTCCGCAGGAGATCCGGGTGCGCGTGCATGCTGCCGGGCTCAATCGGGCCGACCTCCTGCAGCGGATGGGGCACTATCCGGCGCCACCGGGATGGCCATCGCAGATCCCGGGTCTCGAATACGCGGGCACCGTGGAGCTGCGAGGCCCGGGTGCCGTGCGCTGGCAGACCGGTGATCGAGTGATGGGGCTGGTCGGTGGCGGCGCGCATGCCGAGACGGTAGTGGTCCGTGAGGATGAGGCGATACCGATCCCGCGCGCGCTGTCGTACGCGGAGGCCGCCGCGATTCCCGAGGCATTCCTCACCGCGTGGGATGCACTGGTGCACCGGGCGCGCGTGTCGAGCGGTGATCGCGTCCTCATCCACGCGGTTGGCAGCGGCGTCGGCACGGCGGCGGTGCAGCTGGCGCGTTTCCTTGGCGTGCGCAGCGTTGGCACCTCGCGCACGGCATCGAAGCTCGACCGGGTCATGGCGATGGGCCTGGATGAAGCGATCGACACGAGCAGCGGCTCGTTCCTGCCGTACCTCAAGGAAAAGGTGCATGCACTCATCGACTGCCTCGGCGGACCAGTGCTGATGGAGAACCTGAATGCGCTCCTGCCACGCGGCAGGCTGGTGCTGATCGGGCATCTTCTGGGTGGAAGGGGAGAGATGGACCTCGGTGTGGTGTTGCGGCAGCGGCTCGAGATCATCGGCACCGTCATGCGGTCGCGCGCGCCGGTGGAGCGCGCCACACTCGTGCGCGAGTTCACCCAGGAAGTACTGCCGGCTTTTGCGATCTCGGCCGGCGGAGAGGGGCCGAGGCTTTCACCGGTCGTGGACGCGGTGCTGTCGATGACTGAACTGGTTCGCGCGCACGAGTTGATGGAGAAGAACGAAACCTTCGGGAAGGTGATCCTGACCTGGACGTGATCGAGCAGATCCGCGCTAGATGAAGGCCATCTGTTCGTCCGCCGCGATGTCGGCTTCCGTAGCATACATCGGTTCGATGTCGCGGGTCCTCCCACCGGTTGGAAACCCGAATTCCAGTTGCAGTTTCGTGAGCCGCCGCGTGAGTGCCTCGCGATAGGCAGGCTCGGCGTTGCTGGAACGTGCAAAGTGCCGTTCATAACGGGCCAGCAGTTCCGGGAACTCGGTGGCGATCTGAGCGAAAAATCGCTTCCTGGCCGTGGGTCCCAGCCGGAGCACTCCGCCATTGACCCGGGTGGCCCCGGCGTCGCGGGCCGCACGGAAGAGCGCTGCCAGCCTTTCCCTTGAATCGGTGAGCAGCGGCACGATCGGCGCCACCAGGACGCCGGCGTCCAGGCCCGCAGCGGTGAGCTGGGCAAGGGCGCGTATCCGGGCGTGCGGCATCGGTGTGCGCGGTTCGAGGCGGCGCAGGAGTGAGCCATCACAGGTGGCGAGCGACACGTGAATCTTGAGCCGATGGCGTGCCGTGATGGCACGAAGCAGGGGGATGTCGCGGACGATGAGGGGCGACTTGGTGATGATGCCGAGGTGAAGGCGATTGAACTTCAGCAGGGCTTCCAGCACGCTCCGAGTAATGCCGAAGCGCCGCTCGGCCGGCTGGTATGGATCCGTTGCAGTCCCGATGACGATGGCGGCATCACCCACGCGGGCAGGTTCCAGCGTGCGCGTCAGCACGTCCGCAATGTTGCGCTTCACCAGGATGTGCCGCTCGAAGGCATCGACGGCAGGCTTCGAGAGCAGCGCCGCATCGGTCTCGGGGCTCAGGTCGCCACTCGCGGTGTGACGCTCCACGGTGTAGCGATGGGTGTCGCGGGCGTAACAATAGCTGCAGCCGAACTCGCACCCGATGTAGGGATTGATCGACCAGAATCCCATGTGCGTCGCGGCCGCGCTGTTGAGCGCGGAGCGCACTGGAAGCTCGCGGAACTCCGTTCCGCGCCCGCGGGTGTCGAGTACCGGCAACCCTCGGGGAGTGGGACGTCCCGCGAGGTCAGCCAGCTCCATCTGCCGGGTGCCAGGTCTTGCCCTGGCCGGCTCCGACGTCAACCGCACCGACCCCACCCGCACTGGCGGCAGCTCAGGCATCCGGATGCATGGGCCACCGGACCAGCACATTCGGGACATACATGTATGTCGTTGACAGTATTGGTGTTAGGCCTGGTGATCTGACTGGATTGAACGATCGGCTGGGGCACGGCTTCCTCCTTAACAGGTCCCTTCTCAGGATACCGAATAAATGCCGAAAGTCAATCGCTCCACCTGTGAGGCGAGCAGCCGGTTTGCTCGTCCTTTTTTCGGGCCGTACGTTCCCTCTGCCCACTACTCCATCGAATCTGTCGAACTGGTCACCTCGTGCTCCAACCGAGAGGAGGATGGTGTCCACTCCGCCAGAACTCTCGCGCCTTATCGATGCGTCCGGCGCCCCCGACATCGAGGCGTGCTGGGCTGACTTCGTGCAGGCGCACAGCCGGCTGTTGCTGCACACGGCACGATCAGTGGCGGCTGATGCGGACGACGCGATGGAGGCCTA
>Ga0190274_10001364_pt1 | contig 14309 bp, 12 predicted proteins | sample Popmic531T_FD_133002 | JGI IMG/M metagenome (GOLD analysis project Ga0190274, IMG submission 133002) | Populus adjacent soil microbial communities from riparian zone of Yellowstone River, Montana, USA - 531 T | ecosystem: Environmental > Terrestrial > Soil > Riparian zone | place: USA: Montana...
CGCATTGAGCACAGCGGAACGAAGAGCTATTATTAATAAAGAGAAAGAGACATTGGTTTGGATCAGCGACCTGGCTGGAATCATTCCTTCCATTACCGGTAAAATAGAATTGGTATATGAAGGGGAGCAGGAAGGACCTTACCAGGTTGCGATGAATTTGCTTGATAAAGCAATCCGTTCGCAATTCGTTCAATATTTTCCGAACCCTGATGCGGTTAAGAAAAAGAGATCCTCCCAGCAACAGGCCGACGAAAATCCTTACCGTGCAGTACAAACCTGGTTTGATAAAGGAAATGCGCTCAATTTATTATTCAATAATAAAGATGAAGACAAAATTCAGCAGCTTTATAAGGTAGATGGCTTACACGCGTTGGTAAAAAAATTCTTCAAACATGTTAATGAAAAAGAAGCGGCCCTGCTGATGGAATTTGTTTTACACGGATTAGCCGCTTATTCAATGATCAGTAAGAAAATTGTTGAAGGTAAAATGGAATTTAAGGATTTGATGGGCTCAATGATCAATCTTGGTAATGCTCCCAGTTTGGGTGAAGAAGATTTTGATAGCGAAGATTTCAATTAAAATGATATATACCGAAAACAAAAAGCTACGGCCGTTCTTTAAAACGCCGTAGCTTTTTTATTAAGAGATTTAAAATTTATATCCAAAGGATACCCCGCCATAGAAAGGGAAAAAACCGAAACTTCCGAATATAGGGCTAACGCTTGCCCTGAATGTGAAACCTGAAGTACTGGGCTGTAAGCGATATCCAAAAAGTATATGTCCGAAAGTAGAAGTAAATGCTCCATCTTCATCATCAGAAAACTCTTCTGAAGCAATAAGTGGAGTGAACCCCGCTCCCAGCTCAAAATAATTCTTTCCATCTTTTCCTCCAATCAGATAATTTAATCCAATAGGAATAAACACGGCTCCGCTTCCATCAATATATGCACCTCCAAAGCCAACACGTCCACCTAACCCATCCTGACGTTTACCAAATCGGAAATCAAAATTAAAAGAAGCTAATCCGGGCCCAAACAACTCAAAATAAACAGATTTTGCCCCCTGAGTTGGGGCTTGTTCCTTATCATACTGTGAATGTGCAAAGTTTGCAAATCCAACTAAGACAAAAATGACGAGTAAAAACTTCTTCATATACGGTAATTTAGGTTTAGACAAAAAAATGGCGACTTCGCTGCACAATATAAACTTAAATAATATTTACCTCTCGTTCCAGCTCAACTCCAAACTTTTCTTTAACAGATTTCATTATTTTCTCACTGAGGTTGAATATCTCTTCGCCGCTGGCCTTCCCATAATTTACTAATACCAGGGCTTGCTTTGCATGACAACCTGCATCACCTGAACGATAACCTTTCCAACTCACAGAGTCCCGTGGACCACATTGCTCAATCAACCATCCGGCAGCGAGTTTTACTGTTCCATCAGGATTGGGATACCCTACCAGGTCCGGGTATTTAATCTTTAACGCTTCGTACAATACTTTAGGTACTGAGGGGTTCTTAAAAAAACTCCCGGCATTGCCAATTTCTTGAGGATCGGGTAATTTGGAACGACGGATATTAATGACCGCTTCGGATATGGCCTGAATGCTCAAATCCTTAATATTCATTCTTTCCAATTCTTGTTGAATAGCGCCATAACTTGTATGAAAAACCGGTTTTTTTCGCAAGCGAAAGCTCACATTTACGATAGCGAATTCATTTTTGAACTTATGCTTGAAAACACTGTCCCGATAACCGAACTGACAATCCGTTTTAGTAAACGTATAGAGTTTTTTCTCCTGAAGATGTATCGCTTCCAGGTCCCAAAAAAGATCTTCAACCTCTACTCCATAAGCCCCAATATTCTGCATGGGCGATGCCCCAACATTTCCGGGAATCAGTGATAGATTTTCCAGTCCGGCCCAATTCCTGCTGAGACAATATTGAACGAAGGCATGCCAGTTTTCTCCAGCGCCAGCGCGTACAAAAACATACTCTTCGTCTTCATGCAATTCTTCAATCCCTTTTATTTCATTCTTAAGAACAAGGCCGTTGAAATGACCGGTGAAGAGGATATTACTGCCGCCACCGAGAATTAGTCGGGATTCGGGAATATTGAGTCGGGAGTCAAGCAACTCGGTCAGCTGATCTGAAGAATTAAATATCGAAAAATAGCGGGCCGACACATTTATTCCGAAAGTATTGTAAGGTTGTAATGAAATATTTTCTTGAATTTGCATGTAGTAAATAATTGTACAAAGTAGATAAAAATTATGAACGAATTAAATGCCGTTGTTATTGGCGCTACTGGCCTTATTGGTAAGAGCCTCGTAAAACAATTACTAAACTCTGAATATTACAACAAGATAACGATACTGGTAAGAACCTGGAATGATTTCAGTCACCCAAAATTGGAGGTGATTCCAGTGAACTTCAATGACCGGAATGAATTGAAGCAGAAATTACCTATGGGAAATACGATTTTTTGTTGTATCGGGACTACACAGAAAAAAGTAAAAGGCGATAAAGAAGCTTATCGAAAAATAGACTTTGATATTCCTGTCAACATAGCTCAATTAGGTATAGAAAAAGGATACCGTCAATATATTTTGGTATCGGCAGTAGACGCCAATAGCCAATCATCCAATTTTTACCTTCGTTTGAAAGGTCAGGTGGAAGAAGCCATCAGCAAGTTGCCTTTTGAAGCGATATCTATTTTCCGCCCCTCAATTTTAATAGGAAAACGAAAGGAAAAAAGATTTGGTGAAAGGATAGGAATAGTAGTGGTAAAAATATTTTCCTTTTTATTAACTGGCAAAAGATCAATTTACAAAGCAATTGATGCCGATGAGGTCGCCCACGCTATGCTGGTATCAGCTACACTAAATAAAAAAGGAATTGTCATCAATCATTATGACGAAATCATGATAATGACTAGCCCCAATTCGGGGTAACTATTCTTCTTCATTTCCATTAACGTTTCTTTAATCAGTAAGTTTTCCACAATTATCAAAATTGGTGTTGTTATTGGATTGCGTTTATTGGATCAGCGCTGATCATAAAAACTTATAAATCACAAAAGAAATAATTATGAAATCACGCAAATTATTGACGGGGTTGGCAATTGCATTTGCCATGAGTGCTACGATTATCGCATGCGATAAAGACGATGATGATCCCCCAGCACTTCGCAGTAAAGAATATACATTGGTTCCTGTTGGAGCATCGGGTGTAGGGGGCAAGGTTACCATTCTTGAAAATGCCGATAAAACACTTGCCTTAACAGTGTCAATGGATAAATCGGTAAAGGATACTATTCATGTATCTCATATTCATAGTGGCAGTATAGCTAACCCGGGAGCGGTTGTTATTCCTTTGTCGTCTATTACGGGTACAGGTGGAGCCGCATCAGCTACAACGGCTATTAGCAGTATCACTTATGATAGTTTATTGAATTATACAGGATATATAAATGTCCATTACAGCGCTTACCGTATAGACAGCCTGATAACACAGGTTAATATTGGTAAAAACAATCCTTAAAAGAAGGACAATTTTATTTCACACAAAGCTTACTTAGTATACAAAGGAGAACGGAAGTCAGATTTGTATTCTTTGTTTCTTTGTGTGAAATTTTATTGTCTTGAGAGCAGACATTACATCGCGTCTACATCGGTTATTATTACAACACTCCTGAAGCGTTTATCATTGTGCATATAAGCTACCTGTTCATGAATTAGCTGCCTGCATTGATTCATTAACCTCGTTTCTTTTGGTAATTTTATCGAAAGCTCCATGAGGTATTGGTTTCGTACACGGTTAACCACCGGCTCTGCGGGCCCCAGGAGCCATTTACCAAATTCTTTTTTGAGTCCATCAGCAAAATATTTTGAAGCCGCGTCGGCTACTTCTTTTATTTTATGCTTAAAAGTGATGAGTATGAATCTGGAAAATGGAGGATAAAAAAATTGCTGCCTTCCTTCAATTTCATTTTTATAAAATAATTTATAATCATGCTGCTGCACATACTGCAAAACGGGATGTTTTGTATTGCCTACCTGTATCATCACTTGTCCCTGTACATCTTTTCTGCCCGCTCTTCCACTTACCTGCTCCATCAGTTGAAAAGCCCGCTCATTTACCCGGAAATCGGCGAAGCTCAATAAACTGTCAGCATCCAGTATTCCTACCAGGATCACATTTTCAAAATCCAGCCCCTTTACCACCATTTGTGTTCCTACTAATATATCAATCCGCTGCTGCTCGAATAACTGGATCAGGTTATCATGTGCCTGTTTTCCCCGTACACTATCAATATCCATTCTGGCAATGCGCGCTTTGGGAAATATTTCCTCCAATTGTTCTTCTATTCTTTCTGTTCCAAAATTCCGTTGATTAAAATTTGTACTGCCGCAGGCCAGACAACTATATGCTGGCGGGTAAACAGTTCCGCAATAATGGCAATGCAGCTTGTTGGTGTTTTTATGAAAGCTAAGTGACACATCACAATACTTACACTGTGGTATCCATCCGCAGGCCTGGCAAACCTGGTATGGCGAATAACCCCGACGATTCTGAAATAAGATAACCTGTTTTCCTTCTTCGATAGATTGCTCAATAGCGTTCTGCAAATCGGGACTGATTATAATTTTATTCTTATCCTTACTGATTATTTTTTTGGTATCAATAATTGTAATGGCTGGCAACTGAACCCCTCTATAACGCTCGTTTAATTCTGTCAATCCATATTTACCGGTTTGCGCATTAAAATAACTTTCTACAGATGGAGTAGCGCTTCCCAATAAAACATTTGCTTTAAACAAAGAAGCATAATAAACGGCCGCATCCCGCGAATTATAGCGGGGAGCGGGTTCCTGTTGTTTATAGGAACTATCGTGTTCTTCATCTACTACTACCAGGCCCAGTTCGATAAAGGGTAGAAACAATGCCGAACGTGCGCCTAATACAATCTTTAGTTCCCCCGTTTTAACCTTGTTCCAAATCTCTACTCTTTCATTCAGATTGAATTTACTATGATAGATGCCGATATAACCGCCAAAATGTTTTTGCAAGCGGCGGATGATCTGTGAAGTGAGCGCTATCTCCGGCAATAAATATAAAACCTGTTTTCCCTGGCGGATATATTGTTCTATCAGTTTTATATATACCAGTGTTTTTCCGCTGGAAGTAATACCATGCAGTAAGCAAACAGGTTTTTTAAGGTGACTCGCCTTAACTTCCTCCAATGACTTTACCTGGTCCGCCGTCAGTTCAAAATCAATCTTTATATCCTTTGGCAGATAAAGCAATCGATCCACCTGCCTTTTTTCAAGCCTGAGTACATTTTTTTCAACCAATCCTTTCAATTGTGCATCACTCGCACTACTCTTTTTCAGTAATGCAGGCTTAGTTACCTCTCCTTCTGTTTTGATAAAATGGAGATAACTGAGTAAAAGTTCCATTTGCTTAGGCGCTCGACTCCAGTTATTGAGCAGATCAGCCAGCTTATCTTCATTATCATACTCCGGATTTAATATCACATAAGTTTCTTTCTTGGGAGAATATGTTTCTTTAAGCGCTTCCCAAACAAAACAAACCTTTTTTTCAATCAATCGCTTTATAACCGGATACACATGTGAAGCATCCAGCAGTTGCTGGACCTCTGTCAACTTCAATTCTTTTTTTATTAAAAGCGCTTCTCCTACGAGATATTCATCATGATCGAGGTGTGAAAAATCATCTCCATATTCGTCATTAAAAACAAGCACCGTTTCACTGCTTAGTTTAAAATAGGAAGGTAAGGCTGCTGCCATTACTTCTCCTTCACTACACATATAATAAGCCGCGATCCATTCCCATAATTGTAATTGTTCAGGATATACAATTGGCTCCGTATCCAGCACATTCAGGATATCCTTTGTCTCAAAAAATTCGGGTTGATTTGAATGTAAAGACTTAACGAGGCCCGAGTATTTTTTGTTTTTGCCAAGCACCACTTCTACGCGTACGCCAGGTCGGACCTGTTCCTGCAGGTGCAAGGGAACTGACCAGGTATAGTTCTTAGGTAAGGCAAGTGGTATGATGATTTCAGCAAACATTTACATCAATTAATAAAGACTCAATTTACAATGTTCAATGCGATTCAGTTTAGCCCGGGAAGGCGGGAAGACGTCTTTTTTGAACCAGATAATCCTCATTAATTCCCGTCTTACCGACTTCCCGGCAAAAAAAACCGATTACGATCAGCCTATCCAGGTGGCTTTATACTCCCGCAGCTTTTTTTCCATGATGTCGTATACTTTTTGTTTGAGCATATCTACATCACGATTGGTTAGTCCTTCTACTGATATCTCTTCTAAAAAAACGGAACGGCAGCGACCCGGGCTAAGGGAAAGTATGCTATCATAATGCATCCGTTCATACGAATCGAGAAATAACACAGGCTTGATGGGAATTTGTGATTCAATCGCAATACGGAATGCTCCATCAAAAAATTCTTTGAGTGGTTGACCCGTCGTATTAAATGTGCCTTCGGGGAAAAGAAAAATAGATATCCCTTTACTAACTACTGATTTTAATATCCGCACGCTCTTCGCCCGGTTTTCAGCGCTGCTCCGATCAACAGTAACGATAGCATTGCGATAGATAAATCCGAAAAGCGGAACTTTTGCCATTTCAATTTTTCCAAGCACTCGTATCCGCTGTCGCATGGTTTTAACAATAATTGGCGCGTCGAGGTAAGAGATATGATTGGCCACGAAAATATAATGCTTGTTCTTATCGTGAGGTGTTTCAAAAATATTTCGGTGCCATATTCCAATCAGGAAGAACCATAAATCACCCCAGATACTACAGACCTTGAAAATAAAATTTCCGCCCTTGATCTTACCAAAAAAAGATCCGGCAACAACGAAGGGCATTACCAATAACATAGTTGCCAAAAAACTAAGTACTGCGTATAAACAATAAATAAGACGAAGGGGTAATAAAATATAACGCATGAATAAAGATGGGATCAGTGGTTAAAAATAAGGATTCCTTCGTCAATTGCAGGCACACTGCCATTCCTCTTTCAAATCAATTACAGTAATTACAACCATGCCTTTCGGAGAAGGAGCAAATATGATCCTCACTTCCTGCCCATCGTGGGTAATCCCTTCCAACGCATATTTAGGGTCCGGTTTATCATTGGGTTCACTTTTAGCATAATTGATCGTTCCTTTTTGAAGAATCTCTTTCACTTCGGATTCATCAATGTGACGACAATCCATCCGGCAGCGAGCATGTTTGGTGTAGATGATCGGCGTCGTATTCCGATCAAACTCATTATCATCTTCCCTGCCGGACCAACTTTGTGTTTGAAAAAAATAAAACGCAATAAAAAGAAGGGCTAGGAGTATGGCAAGAAATGGCTTTCGTTTTCTCACTCTTAATTTTTGTTGAAAGATAGGCAAATGGTGCAGAAGCTTCAGGTTCAAAGGTTGCCACTCCCTGCGAAAAGGTTGCCAACCCTGTAACTGCAAAACTGAAAATTATAGTGCATCTTACAGGGTTGGCAACCTTAACGTCTCGAAGATCGCAAATGATAAATCCCACCTCCTAAATCCTATTTCTGTTTTATCTTTGCGCCTCTATGGCAGAAAAAAGAACAGTAGCATTTCACACACTTGGCTGCAAGCTTAATTTCTCCGAAACCTCTACCCTTTCCCGCATGCTGGAAAAAGAAGGTTTTGAGAAAAAAGAGTTTGACGAAAAGGCTGATGTGTATGTGATCAATACCTGTTCCGTTACTGATAATGCGGATAAAGAATGCCGTCACCTGGTTCGCCGGATTCAACGAAAGGCTCCCGAAAGTTTAGTGGTGATTACCGGTTGCTATGCTCAGTTAAAGCCAGCGGAAATTGCCAGTATTCCTGGCGTTGACCTGGTATTGGGCGCCGCGGAAAAATTCAATATCGGGAACCATTTAAGAGAACTTACAAAGGGCGATTCGGCTAAGATATGCAGCTGCGATATTGAAGAAGTCAGTGGCTTCAATGCTTCGTTTTCTGTTAACGATCGCACCCGTACTTTTTTAAAAGTGCAGGATGGTTGTGATTATAACTGTTCGTTCTGCACCATCCCTATGGCAAGAGGCAAGAGTCGTAGTGATTCAATCAGTAATGTTTTATCACAGGTAAATAAACTGGCCGCGAATGGCGTGAAAGAAATCGTACTCACCGGTGTTAATCTCGGCGATTTCGGGAAAGGCCCGGATGGAAATAAAACGAATGAAGAAAATTTCTTTAAACTTGTTCAGGAATTGGACAACGTTGATGGCATTGAACGCTATCGTATTTCTTCAATTGAACCAAACCTGCTCACAAATGAGATAATTGAGTTTGTTTCCAATAGTAAAAAATTCATGCCGCATTTTCATATCCCTCTACAAAGCGGCAGCAATCGGATTCTCGGATTAATGCGTCGGAGATATAAAAGAGAATTATATGCCGAACGCGTGAAGCTGATCAAAATGTTGATGCCGCATTGCGCTATTGGGGTAGATGTGATTGTTGGTTTTCCCGGAGAAAGCGATGCTGATTTCAAAGAGACCTTTGATTTTTTACATAGTCTGCCCATATCATACTTGCATGTGTTTACATATTCCGAAAGGGATAATACGCATGCGTTGGAATTAACACCGGTGGTGCCCATCCATACCCGCAACGAACGAAATAAAACACTGCGCAATCTTTCTTATATGAAGATGCAGTACTTCACCGAACAACATGCCGGCCAAACCCGTAAGGTATTGTTTGAAGGCCACAGCAAAAATGGAATGATGGAAGGATACACAGACAATTATATCAAGATCACTACGCCACAGAGGGACGAATGGGTGAATAGGTTGGTGGAATGGAAGCTGTGAAGAAGCTGTGAGCTATGAGCTACGAGCTTTGAGCTTACATCTCTTCAATGAAATGGACGCCCAGATACTTTCGTAGCCTGCTCGCCGCTCGAAGCTTATAGCTCACAGCTTTTTCGCGGCTCACATCCGTCGCGGCGGATCGCAGATATTTCCCTACCTTCCCTATTCACCATTAAAACCTTTAGTATATGGATGAAAAAAAAGCAACAGTTCCGGAACAACAAGAAGTTGACTGGAAAGATAAACTCGAAAACAAAGCGGAAGAACTAAAAGACAAAGCCGAAGAAATTTGGGAAAAAGTGGAAGATAAGGCTGAAGATGTTTGGAAAGAAGTAAAAGATAAAGCCGAGGACCTTAAAGAAGGGGCCGAAAAAGTTTGGAACAAAATTGTGGATAAGTTTGATGGTGACGAAGAAAAGCCAACAGAGCCCAAACAAAACTGATTAACGAAAGTGTCGCCAACCGCGACACTTTTTTGTTTTAACTATTTTGCCGGGAAGGCGGTAAGTATTGATTTAAGTTAATAATTAATTTCTCTTCCCGCCTTGCCGCCTTCCCGGCCTTGCTTCGCCGAAGCGGCTACGCGAAGGCAAGCAAGAATGACATAATTGAATTCGAAGTCAAATATTAACAATCCATTGAACAAACCCTTTTCACCGTAATTTCGTTTATATAAGTAGAATCAGACAGCATGAAAAAATTCCAGGTAACTATACATTTTGAAATGGACGATGATTTTATGTCGCTGATCCCCTCTCACCGGGTATATATCAACAGCCTGATTGAAAAAGGAATAATTGATCAATACCTGGTATCTATGGAAACGCAAAGAGTATGGATCACTTTTACTGCTAATGACAAGGTAGAAGTGGAGCAGCGACTCAAGAAATCTCCCATCCACAAGTATTGGACAACGACTGAAATCGACGAGCTTTTTGTAATAGACGGACAACATTACCGTTTGCCTGCTTTGCAAATGAATTAATAAAACAGCAGGTATTTATAAAAAGCCGGCACTTCTCTCATTGTTCCAGTAATATCCTTCCAGTTATATACTTCCGACGTCGCAGAATAAACTGATCCCGCAAATCCCATTTTCCGCAGTATATATTTCGATCGCGTGATATGATAAAATTGAGACACGATCACAGCCGAGGAATAATTCCTTTCTTTATTCCATTTCAAAAAATTCACCGCGGTCAAATAAGTATTCGCTCCTTCATTATCTTCAATTACGGCTGAATCGGGAACACCCTGACTTACCAAATAGGCCTTCATCGCTTTTCCTTCGGGATAATGATCTTCAACTCCCATGCCGCCGCTCACGAATATGGCCTTTACTTTCCCCTGTTGATATAATTTGAGTGCTTTGTCTACCCTTCCTTTTGTCCAGGAAGCTAATGATCCATCCGCATATACCCGGTTTCCCAATACAATTGCGATATCCGCTTTATCAGGATCAGCTTTCAGTCCGTCGATAGTTATGAATACGGCATGAATTAAAATCCATGCAAGAAAAAAAAGGATTAACCGGCGAATCCATTTGTGTTTACGGAGCCAGGTTCGGGTTTTTTGGAGCATGATGCAAGATAAGAAAAGAAGCTGCGAGCTGAGAGCTGCGAGCTACGAGCGAAGAAAGTTCGAGCCTAAGGTTGCCAACCCTTCATCATACTTTATGAATTTCATTACGCTGTTAAAGGGTTGGCAACCTTCTATCCGAGGGTTGCAATCTTAGTGATCTCTGCTCGAAGCTCGTAGCTCTCAGCTCACAGCTTTTTCACTAACTTCAACCATCAACTAACACAACATGAGAAACTTCCTTCTTGCATTTTTCCTGTTTGCATCGTTACAATCCAACGCGCAATCATTCGATCCAAATTATTTTAATTCGATGCAATGGCGATGTATCGGTCCGCATCGCGGTGGCAGAACAGTGGGAGCTGTTGGTATACCTCAACAACCGAATGTTTTTTATATCGGAGTAAATAATGGTGGGGTTTGGAAGACGACCGATTATGGAAGGACATGGGTTCCGATTTTTGATGACCAACCAACGGGATCAATTGGTGATATTGTTGTATCTCCTTCAAACCCCAATACAATTTATGTTGGTAGCGGAGAAGGGTTACAAAGACCCGATCTTTCTGTCGGAGATGGTATTTATAAAACGACAGATGGTGGAAAGACATGGAGCAATACCGGTTTGAAAGAAGCACAGCAGATCGGGGGAATGGCTATTGATCCTGCAAATGAAAACACGGTATTTGTTGCAGCATTAGGACATCCCTATGGTCCCAATAAAGAAAGAGGAGTATACCGAACTACAGATGCTGGCAAATCCTGGCAACAGGTTTTATATATCGATGAAAATACAGGCGCCATACAAGTAACTATTGATCCAAAAAATTCATCGATCATTTACGCGGCGATGTGGGCGGGACGTCAGGGTCCATGGGAAAACGGTGCCTGGAACGGCAAAGAAAGTGGTTTATTTAAATCAACAGATGGCGGGAGCACCTGGAAAAAATTAACCAAAGGTCTTCCCACAACAGATCAGGGTTTGGGAAGAATCGGTTTCTGTATTGCATCTTCTGATCCAAGCAGAATGTATGCTACGATAGATGCTGGTCAGAATGGCGGCATCTTTCGCAGTGATGATGCCGGAGAAAATTGGTATGTAGTAGCAAAAGATAACAGGTATTGGGGCAGGGCCAGTGATTTTGCTGAACTGAAAACCGATCCGAACAATGCAGACATTGTGTATAGCGCAAATATTGCAACCTGGAAAAGTTTGGATGGTGGTAAAACATGGAACGAATTCCGTGGTGCACCTGGTGGTGATGATTACCATCGCATATGGATCAATCCAACTAATCCTGACATCATTTTATTGGCAAGTGATCAGGGTGCCATCATTACGGTGAATGGTGGACAAACTTATTCTTCGTGGTACAACCAGGCCACTTCTCAATTTTATCATGTAAGCACGGATAATTCTTTCCCTTATAATGTTTATGGTGGACAGCAGGAAAGTGGCAGTGTAGGAATTCCTTCGAGAGGTAATGATGGACAAATCAGTTATCGCGAATGGCACCCGGTTGGTGTGGAAGAATATGGATATGTAGCGGCCGATCCATTGGATAATAATATTATTTATGGAGGAAAAATTACAAAGTTTGATAAACGCACCGGACAGGTGCAGAATATCGCGCCGGAAGCGGTGCGCAGTGGCAAGTATCGTTTTTTAAGAACAGCACCGGTACTCTTCTCTCCCATTGATCCAAAAACATTGTATTTCGCGGGAAATGTATTGTTCAAAACAAGAGATGGTGGCAATAGCTGGCAGGTGATCAGTCCCGATCTTACCCGGGAAAGTTGGGATATACCCGGAAGCGTGGGCATTTATACCAATGAAGAAATGAAAAAGATGCCAAGACGAGGGGTGATCTATACCATCGCGCCTTCATTCAAAGATATCAATACCATTTGGGTGGGCACAGACGATGGATTAATTCATGTGACTAAAGATGGCGGCAAGGTTTGGAAGAATGTTACACCTTCTTCCATCACATCATGGAGTAAAGTTTCATTGATGGAAGCGAGCCATTACGATGTAAACACTGCCTATGCAGCGGTTAACCGTATTCGATGCGATGATCTGAAAGCCCATATCTACAAAACAAATGATGGTGGAAAAACATGGAAAGAAATAACTAATGGATTGCCTGATGATCCTATTAACGCGGTGAGAGAAGATCCTAAACGAAAAGGTTTGTTATATGCCGGTGGCGAACGTGCCGTATATGTTTCTTTTGATGATGGTGAAAATTGGCAAAGCTTAAGATTGAATATGCCGGCTACTTCTATTCGTGATTTAGTTATTAAGGATGATGATATCGTTGTGGGTACTCATGGCAGAAGTTTCTGGATATTGGATGATATCACTCCTTTGCGTCAGTTAACTTCTTCTTTAGTTAAATCGCCTGCTATCTTATTCAAACCACAACCTGCGATACGGGTAAGATGGAGCATGTATACCGATACACCGATACCCCAGGAAGAACCATCGGGACAAAATCCACCGGATGGCGCCATTATTAATTATTACCTGCGAGAAGAAGCGAAAGAAATAAAATTGCAAATAAAGGATGAAAAAGGAAATGTTGTGAGAACCTATTCAAACAAGGATACCCTATATAAAATACCCAACGTTAACTTTCCAAAATACTGGATTCGTCCGCAAGAAATACTGTCTGCTGAAAAAGGATCGCATCGGTTTTTGTGGGATATGAAATATGCGCCTTTGAATCTGCCGGCTACTTATCCCATTTCAGCTATTTATAAAAATACGGAACCCAATTCCACTGCTCCCTGGGTTATGCCGGGAACGTATACCGTAAGATTAATAGTAGAGGGCAAAGAATACTCTCAATCATTTAAAGTTATAATTGATCCACGGGTGAAGACTCCATTGCCTGTATTAACGCAACAACATGACTTAGCTGTTCAATGTTACAAGGGTCGGATTGAATGTATGGAACTCCTAAAAGATATTCGTGAATTCCAGGAGACTTTAAAACCCAGATTAACCAACGCGACCGGGACCGAGAAAGAAAAGTTGGAGAATCTGAATAAAGAACTTGGCTTGTTAGCGAATAGTTCAGCTACTAACCCTCAACCAAGTTTCAGCAGGCTGAATACGGCCTTTTCTACCCTATTTAATCAGCTTGAAGAAACGGATAATCCGCCCACCACTCAAGTAATTTCAGGGGTAAAGCAGGCGCGGGCCGATTTTGAAAAGTTGAAAATAAAATGGTCGGGATTGAAGAAATCTTAGTGATCAACAGCGTATTTTTGAGTACAGATCAGAGAGTTCGGCCTTGATTTACAGGAAACTGTGCAGCAATCCCCAACTCTTAAAAACTTTAGAAAGTTTTTTGATCTTAGCCCTTCATTTTTAGTCGTTTAACCCTACCTTTGCAAACTCTTTAAAAGAGTGGCTCATGAACTACCGCAGGACCTTTGATATCGCATTTGTAGGATTAAAGCCCGGCATCCATGAGTATGAATACAATGTGGCTGATAAGTTCTTTATAGAATACGGAGAGCAGGATTTCAAAAACTGCACGGCACAAATTAAACTGAGTCTTGATAAGCAGAATGGTTTTATGCTGTTGCGTTTTGAAGTTGGCGGAAAACTGGAATTGAGTTGCGATCGTTGTGGTAATCATTTGCCGCTGGAACTTTGGGATGAGTTTAAGATTATGGTGAAGATGGTTGATGATGCGGATGTGATGAATGACCAGGAAGAAGATCCGGATGTGTACTATATCTCAAGAGGGGAAAGTCATATCAATGTGAGTGATTGGATCTATGAATTCATCAACCTGAGTATCCC
>Ga0190274_10001365_pt1 | contig 14308 bp, 16 predicted proteins | sample Popmic531T_FD_133002 | JGI IMG/M metagenome (GOLD analysis project Ga0190274, IMG submission 133002) | Populus adjacent soil microbial communities from riparian zone of Yellowstone River, Montana, USA - 531 T | ecosystem: Environmental > Terrestrial > Soil > Riparian zone | place: USA: Montana...
AACCGAGCCGGAGCGTCGATAAGCCTTCCCCACCTATGTCGGCATCCGGCCCGGCATGCCCTCCGCGGTCACGAGGGGGGACCTGGCTTCCGCAAGGAAGATATGCCCCAGGGAAGGGCGCCGATAAACCAGGTGCGTAGCGGAGAGCGGGAATCGGGGGCATGTCGGTCAGCGTCCGACGACCACGCATCCCCAAGGAGGGAGCTTGAGTGCACCGTCGTCGCGCGCGAGGCGAACGCCGTCGGAAGCCAGTACGGGCTCGCCGACAGGCCTCGGCAAAGCGCCCGGGGTCGGCGACAGGTTCGCGGCTACCGTGATCGCGTCTCCTCGCGTCCACGCCAGCACATCGCCGTCGACGTCGAGGAGCTCCTGTGTGCCGGATGCGAGATCGCCCATCCGCCGCCGGAGAGCGATCACCTTCTGGCACCACGCGAGCGTGGAATCCGGGTCGGCCCGTTGCTCCGCGACCGATCGCGCGACTCCGCCGATGGGCAACCATGGTTCGACACCGGGCGAGGTGAATCCGTGGCCGGGTCCCGGCTCCCAAGGGATCGGGGTGCGCCCGGGGTCGCGGCTCCGCCCTCCGGGGCCTGAGCCCTCGTCACGCCATCGCGACGAGGGCATCTCGACATCCTGGAGTCCGAGCTCGTCGCCGGCATACAGGGTGGGCGTCCCGCGAAGCAGGAGCAGCACGAACAGGGCGCATCGCACCCGGCGCTCCTCCCCCGACGCCCAGCGGGTGGCGAGTCGCCCGATGTCATGGTTCGACGCGGTCCACAGCGGCCATGGGTCGGTGCCCAGGGCCCGTTGGGTGGCGTCGATCACCGTGCGTAGCGCCCCTGCTTCGAACGGGGCAGTCGCGAACGCGAAGTTGAACGCCAGGTGCAGTTCGGTCCCCTCACCGTAGTAGCTCGCCAGTTCGGGAAGGTCGCGCACCCACGTCTCGCCGATCAGCACACGTGGCGGTTGATACGTGTCGGCGATCGCACGCCATCGTCGCAGCACGTCGTGCACCTCTGGCCGGTGCATGCTGTAGATGATCTGCGGCTCGTCGATGGCCGTCGCACCGGCCACGTTCGCGGGGTCGTCGCGGAGCAGTCGGTCCTTCACGATCGCATTCGCAACATCGATCCGGAACCCCGCCACTCCTCGATCGAACCAGCCACGAAGGATGCCGTCGAAGGCAGCACGGACGTCCTCGTTCCACCAGTTCAGGTCCGGCTGGTACGGCAGGAAGTTGTGCAGGTAGTACTGCCCGGACGCCTCGTCGAGCGTCCACGCATGGCCGCCGAAGGAACTGCGCCAGTTGTTCGGGGGTCCTCCATCGGTCGCGGGGTCGGCCCACACATACCAATCACGATGCTCCGCGTTCCGCCCGGAACGAGCGTCGATGAACCACGGGTGCTGATCGCTCGTGTGGTTGGGGACCAGGTCCAGCACCACCCGGATGCCGCGATCGGATGCCGCGTCGATGAGCTCCTGGAGCGCCTCCAACCCGCCGTACTCGCTCGCCACGCCGAGGTAGTCGGATACGTCATAGCCCCAGTCGCGGTTCGGGCTCGGTGAGACGGGATTGAGCCAGATCCCGTCGACGCCGAGCCAAGCCAGGTGGTCGAGCCGCTGGATCACGCCTCGGAGATCGCCGACGCCGTCGTCGTCGGAGTCCTGGAAGGAGCGCGGGTACACCTGATAGAGCACCCCGTGCTTCCACCAGTCCGATCCACGGTCGCTCACATCCCCTCCCGGGCGCATCGACGATCTCTTCCCCCGATCACCCATGTCGAACCCGGCCGGTTGCTGAATGACCCTCCTGGGTAGGGCCTGATGATGCCGACGATCGGGTTCCATGCCTCGCACGAGCAGCTGACTCCCGGCGATGCCCTGCAGGCGGTCATCGACGCGGAGGCGGCCGGCTTCGATTCCGCGATGTGCTCGGACCATCTCGCCCCGTGGAGTGAACGTCAGGGTGAGTCGGGGCACGCCTGGAGCTGGCTCGGCGCCGCGTTGCAGGCGACCGATTCCACGATGGGCGTTGTGACAGCGCCGGGGCAGCGCTATCACCCCGCGGTGCACGCCCAGGCGATCGCGACCCTGGCAGCGATGTTCCCCGGCCGATTCTGGGCTGCGCTCGGCTCGGGCGAGGCGCTGAACGAACACGTGACGGGCGATCGATGGCCTGCGAAGCCGGCACGTGACGCCCGCCTCCTCGAATGCGTCGCTGTGATCCGCGCGCTGCTGCGCGGCGAGGAGGTCACGCACGACGGGCTCGTCCGCGTGGATCGGGCGCGGATCTGGAGCCTCCCGTTCGTGGCACCGCCGCTCTTCGGCGCCGCGGTATCGGAGGAGACAGCGCGCGTCGTCGGGTCGTGGGCCGACGGCTTGATCACCGTGAACCAGGAGCCTGCGGTGCTGCGGCGGGTGATCGATGCGTTCCGCGAGGGCGGTGGCGATGGCAAGCCCATCCATGTGCAGGTGCACCTGTCATGGGCTGAGGACGAACCCGCGGCGCTGACGATCGCTCACGACCAATGGCGCACGAATGTGTTCGGTTCCGAGCTCATGTGGGACCTGGAGCTGCCCTCGCAGTTCGACGCCGCGGCCAAGCATGTGCAGCCGCAGGATCTGTGCGGCCCCGTGCTCGTGTCTGCCGACCCTGGGCAGCACGCCGCCTGGATCGATGGGATCGCAAGCTTGGGCGTCCAAGGCATCTATCTCCATCACGTTGGTCGCGAGCAACAGCGATTCATCGAAGTGTTCGGCGAACGCGTCCTGCCGGAGCTCACCCGATGAGCATCGCCAGAACGAGCGACCTGTGGTGGAAGAACGCCGTTATCTACTGCCTCGACGTGGAGACCTTCCTCGACTGGAACGACGACGGCATCGGGGACATCGACGGACTGGCCGAGCGCGTCGACTACCTGGCCGGGATCGGGGTCAGTTGTCTGTGGCTCATGCCCTTCTACCCCTCCCCGAATCGAGATGACGGGTACGACATCAGCGACTACTACGGCGTGGACCACCGTCTGGGAACCCTTGGAGGGTTCGTCGCGTTGATCCGAACGGCGAGGGATCGCGGCCTCAAGGTGATCATCGACCTGGTCGTGAACCACACATCGGACCAACACCCGTGGTTCCGGAAAGCGCGTGCATCCAAGGCGTCGCCCTACCGGGACTTCTACATCTGGGTCGACGAGCCGCCGAAGCAGAAGAAGTCGGACGTCGTGTTCCCGGACGCCGAAGACAGCATCTGGGCATGGGATGAGAAGGCCGGGCAGTGGTACCTGCACCACTTCTACTCCCACCAACCCGAACTGAACATCTCGAACCCGGCGGTGCGCGACGAGATCGCGAAGATCGCGGGTTTCTGGTTGGAGTTGGGGGTCGACGGCTTCCGGGTCGATGCGGTGCCGTTCCTGCTGGAAGGGGGCGCGATCCCTGGCGACGTCGATCTGGATCCCCACGACTTCCTGGAAGACTTCCGCTCCTTCATCGGCCGCCGCAAGGGGGATGTCGTGCTGCTTGGCGAGGTGAATCTCCCCGCGAAGCCGCTCCGCGACTTCTTCGGGGATCAAGGGGACGAACTGCAGTTGCTCTTCAACTTCCCGGTGATGGAGACGATGTACCTCTCCCTCGCCCACCAGGATGCGGGGCCGCTCGCCAAGGCGCTCGAGGCCACCGAACAACTCGAGGATTGCCAGTTCGCGAACTTCGTGCGCAACCACGACGAGCTGATCCTGGATCAGCTCACCGAGAAGCAACGTCAGGAGGTCTTCGACGCGTTCGGCTCCGACCCCGATATGCAGCTGTTCGGCCGTGGCCTCCGACGGCGCCTTCCGACGATGCTTGACGGCGACCAGCAGCGCATCCGCATGGTCTACAGCCTGATGTTCAGCCTGCCCGGTACGCCCGTCTTGTTCTATGGCGAAGAGATCGGTATGGGCGAGAACCTCGAGATCGACGGACGCGTGGCCGTGCGCTCGCCGATGCAGTGGACGGATGAACCGAACGCGGGGTTCTCACGCGCCAAGCCCTCACGGTTGATCCGCCCCGTGACGGAGGGAACGTTCGGACCCATGGCGGTGAACGTCGCCGCGCAGCGTCGCGACCCGGACTCACTGCTCAACTGGATGGAGCGGCTGATCCGGCGCCGGCGCGAGACGCCCGAGATCGGGTGGGGCGCGTGGAAGGTGCTCGACGCGCGCCTGCCCGCCGTGCTGGCGCACCGCAGCGACTGGGACGGCCGAACCTTCGTGGCCATCCACAACCTGAGTGAGGAACCCTGCGTCGCTCGCGTGAGTCTCGGCGCCGACATCCCCGAGGAACCGCGAGTCCACGACCTACTGGACACGACCGCATCGGCGGCCCATGAACTGGAGGGAAACGAGCTGGAGGTCAAGCTCGAAGGGTTCGGCTATCGATGGTTCCGAATCCAGGGTCCCGAGCAGCACACCGCGCCGTAGGCGCTGCACTCGGTCGTCCTCGCCGGAATCATCGATCCCGGACAATGTCCTCAGAGTTGCATCATCGCCTTCTTCTTCATGTCCTCGTACTCCTCGGCGGTGATCTTGCCCTCGTCGCGGAGCTTCGCGAGCTTGGCGATCTCGTCCGCCGGCGAGTAGCCCTCGACCCGACGCTGCGCCTCCTGGGAGCGCTCGAGCAACTCCTTGTCCTGCGCCGTCATCTTCGGGCGAGCGATGATGTAGATCAGGGCGCCTAGGAACGGGACGCAGAAGATCAGCAGGATCCACCCGCCCTTCGCCCAACCGGAGATGTCGTTGCGGCGGAAGATGTCGGCGAAGACGCCGATGAAGATCCAGATCGCCATGAACCAGAAGAAGAAGACGAGCATCCCCCACAGGACGTCGCCGAAATTCCATTCAGCCAGCATCGGTGTCTCCCCTCGATGACCAAAGAGCCGAAAGGATTGGAGCACCTCGTCGTCGGGGGCGCAAGCACCGGAGGAGCCCACGACCGGGTGTAGCCTGCGCGTATGCGGTTGAAGGAGAATCTCTGATGTCCCATGCCGGCAGCGAAAAGAGCACCGGCTTCCGGGTAGCCCGGGTGCTGGTGTTGTTCATCTACGGCTTCGCGATCGTCTGCACGGTGATCCTGGCCATGGCGTTCTTCCTCGAGCTGTTCAACGCGAACCAGAGCACGCCGTTCGTCCGGTGGGTGTTCCGAGCGACCGAGCGGATCATGCAGCCGTTCCGAGGGATCTTCCCGGCGATCGAGGGCGAGAGCGGCTCGGTCTTCGACCCGGCCCTGCTCTTCGCGATGTTCATCTACTGGTTGTTCGCACTCGGGATGCATGCCCTGGTCGATTGGATCGACCGCAAGATCGCGGCTGCCAGGTACCGGGACCAGTGGGATGGAACTCATGGGTCGACGGTCGCACCGACGACGCAGACTTCGGTCGCGCGGCCGGACGACCCCGGTCGAACGTAGTCAGCCCTTGGTGCTCGTCGTGCTCGTCGGATCCATCCGGCGCTTCCGACCTGGAAAAAGGTCATGGCCACATCTGCTCGCCCGGTTGCGGCGCTGACTGCGGTCACACTCCGACGACACTGGCGAGCACTTGCCCGGCGGCGTGGAGGGACACACCCCAGGTGCGCAGATCGACGACGCCATCGTCAGGGACATCGCCCCATCGCTGGAACGCTTCGACCATCGTCTTCGTATGCGGTCCGTAGGTGCCATCGGTCGCTAGGGCTTGGGAGCCGGGCGCGAACTCATCACGTCCGTTGTTCAACGCTCGTTGGAGCCTCCTGACCACCGAGCCCGAAGATCCTGTGGAGAGCTCGGGTGGGATCGAGAAGTCGGCGAGCAACGCCTGCCAAGTGTTGGGGCCGACGATCCCATCCACGGTGAGGCCCTCGTCAGACTGGAACTCCTGAACCGCGTGCGTGGTCGCTGGACCGAAGCTGCCGTCGATCTGGTCCGAAGGCAGGATCAGCCATCGCACGAGCAGATACTGCGCCTTCGTCACCGCATCGCCGGTGGATCCTTGCTGGACGGTTGGAGGCATGGTCACTCCTCTCACGCCCCGACGTCGGGGTCAGCGCGGGTCTACCATCCGGGCTCCCTTGGGGTACAGGGCCGGATGGGTGACCCTCACCCGCCCCACCCGTGCTTGCCGACCGTCAGGGCGAGTCGGAGGATCACGCCGAACGCGTCGTCGAACGCGAGCCTGTCCGACATCGACAGTGCATCGCGCTGATGCAACCACGCGATCGCATGTGCGGCTCCACCGACCCGCATGGCGAGATCGAAGGTCGATCGATGGCCCGGCCCCCACGGTTCGAGGTAGGCATCGCGGAGTTTCCCGAACCACGGGTCGCCCGGAGACAGGCGGTTCACCTCCACCAGGAAGCGGAAGGTTTCGAACAACGAGAAGAACGGGTGGGAGATCGACGCGTCTCCCCAATCCAGGACGCGCAGCACGTCTCCCTTCAAGTACACGTTGTTCATATGTAGGTCGTCGTGTTGGACCGTGTCAGGGATGCCCACACTCTCGAGTTCGTCGGACCAACCGCGGATCCACGGGGCGATCGAGGCCAGGTCGGCGGTCTCAGCCTCATCGAGAGGAAGCGTGGCGGTCAGCAACTCCTCGTACAGGATTGGGAGCCGTGAAAGCCGAAGGTCCGGGACCCCACGGGACAGATGTTCGCCCGCGAGCGCGGTTTCGCCGATCTGGACTTCCGCGTAGGCGGGCAGGACCTCGATCCATCGCTGAGGTGGGTTGCCCAGAGCACCGAGAGACACACCGGCATCTGCCATCAGGAGCCAGCGACGATCGGCGTCGTGCGCGAGCACGTCGGTCGCCGTGCTCCATCGCGCGGAAAGGGACGCAGTGAGCGGGACCTCGAACGCCAGGTGAGGAGCACACGCCTTGAACCAACACACGACGGCGTCGCCTACCGGCACACGGAAGACGGCAGCCCACGGTTCGACCTGGAACGGTTCCAGCGGGCCGGCGAGCGGTACGTGAGCGCGGACCCACGAACCAGCCTCCTCGACGTCGACGTGGCCCACCACTAGAGCTGGCCGATCCGTTCGATGGGGAAGGGCGGTTGGGCGAGGGGCTTCACCGCCAAGCGAAGCAGGATCAAAGGGTTGTCATCGCCGGCCGTGCGATTCAGGTGGAGCACGTCGCAACCGCAGCATCGATGAACGAGGATCCACTCCCCGTCTCCGCGGACGGTGATCGCGATCGGTTCCATGAGCGAGCGACAGCCTGCGGCCCGATCACCGGGACTGTCGTCCACGTGGCGACTCCACAGACAGTTCGGGCAGTGATTGCGGTGAGCGGTGCCGGTGGCGACGGTCGAGACGTCCAGGCTGCAGTGTCCGCAGCGGAACGAGCTCAGCCTCGGACGCCGCTCACCGCGGCGTTGATCATGAGACATCGGAGGACCTCCAAGAGGGCACGACGGGATAGGCGGCGGTGCCCCAGGCTTCCGATGCCTAGGTGGAACCGATGCGACCGGAACCGGGGCACGACACGACGACCGTGGCAGCCATCGGTTCCCCCTTTCGGTCGGGCCACATCGCGTGGCGAGAGTTCGACCCTAGCATCTCCGAGGCGTCAGGTGCGTGAACACCCGTCAGCTCATCATGACCTGTCCGCAGGTGGCCCCGGGGACCAACCGGGGGGATGCGAGAGGCTGTGCTCCTGTCCCTCGAGTTCGAACTCGACGTCATCGACGGCACACCAGAACCAGTCCTCACCGGGCTCATACGACTGCACGATCGGATGAGCGGACTCACCAGCGTGTTTCCGGGCGTGACGACTGGGCGAGTCGTCGCAGCAGCCGATGTGCGTGCAGGTGGTGCAACGCCGGAGGTGGACCCAGGACCCACCGTCGCGCAGGCAGTCGACGCACCCAGGGCCACTCGCGTCCTTCGTGGCGATCGAATCCAGGTGGGTGCAGATGTCGGACATCGCTGCCAGGGATCGGCTCCTAACTGTCGATACTGTCGCGGCTATCGAGGACCCTTCCCTCGACGAGCGCGAGCACGGCCGTCGGCAGCAGCCGCACCTCGAGCTCGTGGAGCCTCTCCACGAGGGTGTGCCACGTCTCGCCGTCGTGGATCTCGATCGACTGCTGCGACACGATCGACCCGACCTCGAGGTCTCGCGTGAGCATGTGGATCGTGACGCCGGTCTGTTTGGACCCGCTCTTCAAGACATCCCCGACGGGGTCCGGTCCGGGGAACTCCGGAAGGAGAGAATGGTGCACCTTCGCGATCCGTCCTTCGTAGGAGTGCACCGTTTCGGTTCCGACGATCCGTGGGAAGCCGGCGACGACGACGTAGTCGATCGAATGCTCCTCGAGGACCCGCGCCAGCGCGCGATCGAACAGATCGAGGTTGCTCCTGCCCATCCGGAGCGCGACACCGGGCACCCCATGCCACTCCGCGTGGCGGAGGGCGTAGGCGTCGGGTCGATCTGCGACCACCAGGGCGACCCACGGACCGACGACCGGGTCCTCGAGGAGCGTCTGCAGGTGAGCGCCCCGATGCGAACTGAGGATGGCGATCCGGACCTTGGCCGCGGTGCGGCCCTCATCCGATCCCGAAGCGATCTCACTCATGGCTCTCCCGCCCGACCCGTTGAACGCTAACGGGGGTCGGGACGAGGGGTCAAATCACCCTCACACCGCGCATGTCCGGGTTGCCATCAATGAGCAGCTCGGTGGCGGTGCTTACGCTTGCCCTTCGGCAGGCTGTCGGTGCTCTCTCTCGCCGCTGCAGCTCCCCAGGCGATCGCCACCGCCAGGAATCCGACGACGCAGAGAGCGACCGCGAGGGCCGCGAACGGCAAAGCTAAGGCGGGCATGCAAGAAATCTAGGCCCCTGTCCCCCAGGCGGGGTACCGCCAGATGATCTACGGAATATGCGGGAGAGCCGGCACACCTTCTCAAAGCCTTACTTCCAGCCCGGTACGCCTCGAGCTTGATCGATCCACGACTGCATCTCCGGTCCGGCCGCCTCTTCCAAGGTCTTCACCTTGACGTAGCGGGACCGATCGGTGGTCCCGAGCGGCGGCGCCGGGTCGAAGTCCGCGCCGCCGAAGAAGACCACGTTCACGGAGACGTCGTACGCGACCATCTCGATGATCCACCCGACGTCCGGCAGTCCGTAGTACGCCTTCTTCCACTTGACGGCGTACTGGAGCCCGGGGATGGTCTCGCGGATCGATCCGTCTAGTCGCTTGACGATGGGATGCAGATCCGGCATCACGTGCCGCATCCAATCTTCGATGTCGGCGTGGCTCTCCGATGGCTCAGGCGCCTTCCGGGACGAATTCGGCTTCCGTGATTTCTGCATCGCTCGTTCTCCTTCCGTCGACTGACTCCCAGCGATCGACCCCTTCATTACCATGGGGCCAGGTTCATCACACGACGCGGGTCGAACGGGGGGACGTGGGAGGCACGCTGACCATCGAAGTGGTTGTCGAGATGTTCTTGCTCCTGCTGATCGGGATCGGGCCGAAGATCGCCCTCGTGCCCTACGTCGAGACGACGAAGGACATGGACAAGGCCACCAAGGCCAAGGTCATGCACAAGATGCTCGCAACTGCGGGATCGGTCGGGCTGATCCTGGTCATCCTGGGTGAGTTCCTCGCCAGGCTCCTGCACTTTTCGACCGGCTCGTTGTCGATAGCGGGGGGCATCATCTTGTTGATCATCTCCATCACGATGGTGCTGGGATCCGGCGACGAGAACGCTGATCACAGCTCGATCAAGGATGACCCGATGAAGGCGGCGGTGTACCCGCTCGCGGTGCCGTACCTCCTCAATCCCGCGGGCATCGTAGCCCTGGTGACGCTGTCCAGCGATGCCGACACATTGGGGCACGTTGGCGTGGTGGTGGCGCTCCTCGCGCTGATGCTCGTGATCGACTACTTGGTCTTCCGGTGGGCGAACAAGGTGAGCAAGCATCTGGATGAGAGCAGGATGCTGATCACGGAGAAGGTGTTCGGGTTCCTGCTCGCAGCGCTCGGCGTGCAGCTCATCCTGGACGGCCTCAACGATGTCGGTGTGATCGACCTGATCCATTGAAGGGCTAGGCGAACAGCTCGCTCAGCAACTCGGGGCCGATCGCGACCCCGAACCGGCGTCAGGTTCGTGGCGGGCTAAGGCGCCGCAGCACCAAGTCCTTCGCGATCCGGATCGAGCGCGAAGCGGACATCTCGCTCGTCGTCCATGGCCTCAACCGTCGCCGCGCGGAGCAGCGCAGCCTGCTCGTCGAGCACTTCGATGCGCTCTGGAAGCGCGACACTACGAAGGTCCATGAAGGCGGCGAAAAGGCGGCGCGAGACCTGGGGCGAACCCGCGCCGGCCATCCGGATCTCGTCGAACGCCAGATGGACGTAGTTCTCCCAAGTCATCGCCTTCACGAGCAGTCTGATCTCGCCGTCCTCGTCAGGAACGCGACCGTCGGAGAAGGGACGACGCGCGAGCTGCCTGAGGATGTCGTGCAACCGGTCGATCGCCTGCACGGCCGTCGTGGGGTCCTGAAAGGGCGACTCAGACAACGAACGCTCCGCGATGTCGACCAGAAGCCGCATCCCGTAAGCGACGTCCTCGTCGAGGGTCGGCTCGAGCTTCAGGCTCAACGCCGCAAAGAGCTGGTTCTCGTCCAGATCGTCGGGAGAGCCGTGAACGATGAACAGCGGTCCGCCCGCGGGAACGAACGCGCCAAGAGCCGGGACGAGCTCAAGCACGCAGTCGGCCCTTTCGGCCTCGGCCACGAGAGCCTGCGTCCCGATCATCGTCACGACGCCCGACTCTCGCGCAGCGACAACGCGTGGGGCCTCACTATCGGCGGGCGGCGGTGGGCCGGCGTCGGGATACCGGCGATCGACGAGCTTGCGCGTGTCGTTGCCGACGAGTTCGATCAGCGCCGATACGCGTAGCGCCTGGCCGATGTGGTGCACGTAGATCACCAAGACCGCGATGCTCGCCAACACGAGGAGGTAGGACGTCGCCAAGGCGATGCCCGGAACCTGGCCCGTGCCATCGCCTCGGTCCACGACCTCGCGGATCGTCAACACAGCGTGCACGAAGGTCGCGACGAAAAGCCCGATCGCGAGCTGGCTGGGTTTGTCGCGAAGGATCCGCTGCACGATCCGGGGCGAGAACTGCCCCATCGCCAGCTGGACGACCACCATCGTGATCGTCAGCACGAGCGCCGCGAGACTCACCATCGAGACCGCGATCGTGGTCAAGATCGCGTTCGCGGAGGTCGGTCGACCGACGAGCGCCTGCGGGATCGCCTGATATTCGAAGGCTCGATCGAGGGAGATCGTGCCGAAGGAGATCGCCACGCCCGCGAGAACACACACGACCGGCACGAACCAGAGGCTCGACCCCACGCTGACTCCGAACTTTCGCAACCACATAGCCGAGCCCTACCCAACGAGGGTGGTTTGAACCCGGCTCTTGCCACAACCGGCTGCTCTGTTTCATGATGGGTTGCTCGGACGTTCAACATCCTTGATGTTGGATCCAGCCACCGCATCCGCGGGCCGAAGCCGGTCCCAGCACATGGATAGGAGAGGCAAGATGTTTCGGCCTCAGCACGCAACCCGGACCTTGGGAGGCAACCTGCGCGACCGAGCGTCTCTCAGACGAACCACCGCCTCCACGACCATCGTGCTGCTGATCGCGAGCCTGAGCCTGTGGCCGGTTCCAGCTCGAGCCGCGGCACCAACGTGCTTAGGGAGGGCCGCGACCATCGTCGGCACCGCCGGAGTCGACGATCCCTTGCCCGGAACATCCGGTGACGACGTCATCGTCGGCCGCGGAGGCAACGACGTGATCCAAGGAAGAGGTGGCAACGACCGCATCTGTGGCAACGGCGGCGTGGACACGCTGCAGGGCGGCCGCGGCGACGACCGGCTGCAGGGCGGGGGCGGCGACGACACGCTCCTCAGCGAAGTCGGGGACGACCGATACCTCGGAGGCACCGGCAACGACCTGGTGGACTACTCGCAGGCCTATTTCACCTCGAAGAGTGACGGCCTGAAGGTCAACCTCGCCACCGGGCGGGCCAAGGGGGAGGGAGCAGATCGGTTGGCCGGCGTCGAGGGCGTCATCGGCTCCGGCTACGGCAACGATGTCCTCACGGCGAACGATGCGGGGTCCATGTTGGACGGGGACTTCGGTGCCGACATCCTGATCGGCGGCGCGTCGGCAGACATCCTCGTTGCGGGCGCGACGGATGCCGATCCCGACACGCTGGAAGGAAACGGCGGCGACGACACGCTCGATTTCGGGGGATCTGGAGAAGACAGGCTTACCTATGAGCACGCTCCGGGTGGGGTCAACATCGATCTCATGCTGTCGACGGTGAGCGGAGGCGACGGCTCGGACACGCTCGTGGGCTCGCCGCTGTACGTCTACGGATCGAGGTACGGGGACCACATCATCGGTGACAACGACGGGAACATCCTGATCGGTGGTGCCGGAGCGGACACGATCGAGGGCGGAGACTACTACGACACTATCCGGCCGGGCCCCGGCAACGATACGGTCGACGGCGGCGCCGGGGAGGACTCCGTCTCCTATGCCGACGCGACGGCGGGCGTGACGGTCGATCTCCTGCTCGGCACCGTGACGGGGTCGGGCAGCGACACGCTGAGCGGTATCGAGGACGTCGGCGGCACTCCATTCGACGACGTCATCGAGGGCGACAACGATCACAATTCGATGGGCGGAGGCGCCGGCGACGACACCTTGATCGGCCGCGACGGCAATGACTTCCTGTACGGCGGTAGTGGTTACGACACGCTGAACGGCGGCAACGACCTCGACACGTGCGATGGCGAAGTCACCACCTTCTGTGAATTCTGAGCCAGCCCGCGTATCAGATCCACCGTGGCAGGTCGATCGTCGATCGGCGTAGCGTCGTCAATGCGATGGTCGCGACCGTGGAAGTTCTGGCTGGGGAAATGGCCGAGGCCTACGACGAGCTGAAGCGAACGCTATCGGGTCTCACGGATCCCGAGTTCGCCTGGGAGCCCGTAGCCGGGAGCTGGCGTGTGTTCCGGGACGACGAGGGCCGGTGGACGTACGACTACGCGATCCCCGACCTCCAGCCCGTCCACCTCGCGTTGTGCAAGGTGATGTATCACGAGTGGGCCTTCGGTCCTCGGGAGCTGACGTGGAACTCCATCGAGCCCCGGGCGACGTCGAAGCTTCGATCGCGACGCTCGAACGCGGCCACGGACTCCTGGCAGACGATCTCGCATCGTTGAGCGACGACGCCTTAGAGCGACGTATTCTCACCAAGTGGGGCGAGGAGTGGCCAGCGTGGCGCATCTTCACCACGATGACCGACCACGACCGCCATCATGGGGCCGAGATCGGCGTCCTCCGCGACCTGTACAGGATCGCCGGTGCCTTCCGGGTATGAGATCAATCAGTGGCGTTCTCGCTGCTCATCATTTGGTGTTGGCCATTCAGGGGCGATGGGTGTCGTGAATCCGGCATCGGGGTAAGGCACCTTCATATGACGACGACACGCAACTGCGCTGAGTGCGACCAACCCTTGCCGCGGAAGGTCTATCCCGAGGCGCTCCAGGTGAAGGAAATGCTCAACCTGCGAAGCGACCTCGCGTCAGTCGACCCATCCGCCACGAAATTGGGATTCTGCGACCGCGCTGTCGAGCTCGCCAGCTCGATCCACGTCTCGGCCCACAGCGGCGCAGTCGCCCCGCGTCTTCGTCGTGAGGCGAAGCGCTGGCTCCGCGAGGCTAACAAGAGACTCGACATGTGGCAGGTCGCTGGATCGGCCCAGGTTACAGATATCCGTCCCCAACCAGCCGGGCAACGGCTCAGCGCGTAGGAGGCTTCGAATGAGATCGATGAAGATCGCGATCGCAGCCCTATTCATCTCCACGATGTGCATGGCCGGGACAGCGTTGGCCGGATCGAGCTACCCGCCGAGCCCGAGATCCGACACCGTGGTGAAAGGGGCGGGGGCCGGTTCAACAGCCTTCACGGGCGGGAGCGTTTCTGCCATCGTGATCGCACTTGCCGCGCTGGTTGCTATCGGCGTGATCGCGTTCATCGCCTCCCGCTTCTGGCCGGAAAGCCAGCGCTCACGAACCTGACTTGGTCGCCATCGATCATCCCTCCACGAGCAAGGCCCGCGCCATCCTCGCTTACGGCGTTGAGCCGTCCTGCACCGCCTGCATGTTCTTCATCATGACCGCCTCGTTCGTGCGCAGTTCTTCACTGGGGCTGAACGACACGAACTCGGTGCCGGGCTCGTTCTGCACCGGGATGTGGCCGGGCGG
>Ga0190274_10001366_pt1 | contig 14306 bp, 19 predicted proteins | sample Popmic531T_FD_133002 | JGI IMG/M metagenome (GOLD analysis project Ga0190274, IMG submission 133002) | Populus adjacent soil microbial communities from riparian zone of Yellowstone River, Montana, USA - 531 T | ecosystem: Environmental > Terrestrial > Soil > Riparian zone | place: USA: Montana...
CACGAGCTCAACGACCGCCCCCGCAAACGCCTCGACTACCTTCGACCCTCAGAGGTCATCCAAGACCTCCTGTTGCGATGACCGACCGAACCCACCCCGGTGCACCGGTGAAACCGTCACTTCCTGGGCAATGCAACGCCTGAGAAGTGCGGGCCCTCCCCGAGAAGTGGGACTCGTGGGACTCATGAGGCCCGGGCCACGGCCCGAATTCGCCCCAGGCCCGCACGTTTGAGAGGATGGCCCTTGGCCTCCGGGCCGATTCGTTTCGATCAGGAGGAAAACCATGGGCAAGACCGGCCGCAAGCGTCGCGCTCGCAAGAAGAAGGCTGCCAACCACGGCAAGCGTCCCAACGCCTGAGCGCAGGTGACTGACAGAACCCCCGAACCCGTTTGGTTCGGGGGTTCTTCGCTTGCCACTGGTACGACATGCTGGCCTGATGGTCGTCCTCGTGCCCGTCAGCTGCGGATGTCCGGCATGACCGGCAACGTGCCCTACTACGGCGGTCGGTTCAGTCCGGCCCAGGCGTACGCGGCCTCCCACAGACCGCCGCAGCCGCCCCCGCCGGCCCCCAGGGCTGCCCCCGCCGATCCGGCGCTGACGCTCGGGGCCCTGGACGAGCTGCTCGAGTCGGGCGTGGTCACCCGGCAGGAGTACGACGACCTCCGCGCGCGGGTGTCGCCATGACGGCGCCCGTGCAGGTCCTGGTCGTCGGGTTCGACGAGCCGTCGTTCTCTGGCGCGATGCTGGCCGAGCTCGACCGGTTGCGCGACGCGGGCGTGGTACGACTGGTCGACGTCCTGCTGGTGCGTCGCGACGAGCATGACGGCTTCGACACGCTCCCGCCACCTCCCGGAGCCGACCCCGACCTCGGCCGGATCGCGGCCGCGATCCTCGGCACAGCAGACGGCGAGGCACCCACGACGGACGAGGTGGGCTGGTCGCTCGCGGACCACGTGCCACCCGGCGGAACGGCGGCCGTGGCGCTCCTCGAGCACCTCTGGGCCGCGCCGCTAGTCGCCGCGATCGACGACGCCGGCGGGACACCGCTCGGCGAGCTCTGGCTCTCTCCCGAGGATCGAGAGCGGGTCCCGAGGTGACGGAGGGTGCTGGTCAGCCCTCGCGGACTCAACCCTCGCGAATTTGGATCTGGACCTCACGGATCTTGAACAGCACCCGCGCACGCAGCTCGTCGGGCGCCACCTCGGTGCAGGACCGGGCCACGACCGACTTCACCGTGCGCTGCAGGTCGTACTTCTCCAGGCACGGGTTGCAGCTGTCGAGGTGCACCCGCACCGCGGAGCAGTCGGCCTCGTCGAGCTCGTTGTCGATGAAGTAGACGATCCGGTCCAGGAACTCGGCGCAGTCCGTCGCGGAGGGCTCCGCGCCAGGTCCGGCGCTGTGGTCGTGGCTCATGACTTGCCCCCGTCACGGCCGACGGTGAGGAGGTCGTTGTCGCGCACGTAGTCCGAGAGCAGGTCGCGCAGCTGGCGCCGGCCCCGGTGCAACCGGGACATGACGGTGCCGATCGGGGTTTCCATGATCTCGGCGATCTCCTTGTAGGCGAATCCCTCGACGTCGGCGAGGTAGACCGCGAGCCGGAACTCCTCCGGCAGTCGCTGCAGCGCGTCCTTGACCTCCGAGTCGGGCAGGTGCTCGAGCGCCTCGGTCTCGGCGGACCGGAGACCGGTCGAGGCGTGGGTCTCGGCCCGGTGCAGCTGCCAGTCCTCGACGTCCTCGGACATCGACTGCTGCGGCTGCCGCTGCTTCTTGCGGTAGTTGTTGATGAAGGTGTTGGTCAGGATCCGGTAGAGCCAGGCCTTCAGGTTGGTGCCGGGCCGGAACTGGTGGAAGGAGGAGTACGCCTTCGCGAACGTCTCCTGGACCAGGTCCTCGGCATCGGCCGGGTTGCGGGTCATCCGCATCGCGGCGCTGTAGAGCTGGTCGAGGAACGGCAGCGCGTCGCGCTCGAAGCGCGCCGAACGGTCGGCCTCCGACTCGGTGGCCACGTCAATGGTGGGTACGACGGCCTCGGGGGTCGTCTCAGCGGGGTCTGTCATCGCTCCCCAGCGTAGCCCGGTCGGGCGTTCCAGCACTGCCTGCATGGTGGTGGAACGCGACACCACCTCCGCTCATTCCCCAGGCTCAATCCCCAGGCACACTCCCTAGGCACACTCCCTAGGCACCGGTGCCGGTGACCTCACGCAGGATCCACTCGAACGTGGACTCGACGACGATCCCCATCGCCTCCGCCTCGGTGAGCCCGGATCGCGCCGGCACCTTGAACCCGTGGTCGGCGGCCGGTACGACGGCCAGGTCCACGTCGGTCGGGAACTGGTCGGGACGACCGAAGCTGTCGCGCTCACCCTGGATCACCAGCGTCGGCACCCGGGCGGCGCGCAGCTCGTGCAGTCGCGACTTCTCCGGCTTGCCCGGCGGGTGGAGGGGAAAGGCCAGCGCCAGGCAGCCCGAGGCACCGAGCTGTTTGGCGCAGCGCGCCGCCGACCTGGCGCCGGCCGATCGGCCGCCCACGACCAGCGGCGTCCTCGTCTTGAGCTTGTTGGCAGCAGCGACCAGACCGGCGTCGAGAGTGGCCGGCGGGGTCGCGATCTTGCGGCCGGCGACCTTCCACGGCTGCTCCAGGAGTACGACGGTCACCCCGTTGCGCGGCAGGTCGTTGCCCAATGCCGCGAGGTCGCGGCTCTCGATCCCGCCACCGGCGCCGTGGCTGAGCAGCAGGGTGGCGACCGCGCCGCGGGCCCGGCGGATGACCATGCGGGCCTCGCCGTGCGGGGTGTCGATGCGCCGCTCCTCGGTGGTCACGACTCCTCCAGGGGCAGCGGGTCCAGGAGCTCGGGGCCGTTGTTGCGGACGTTGCTCACCAGCGTCGAGACCGGGTAGGCCTGGAGCCGGCCCGGCGCGGCCGGCACCAGGAGGTCGAGCAGCTGGTCACCCTCCGCGCGCGGGTCGAGCCAGGCGCCCCAGCGGTCCCGCTCCACCATCAGCGGCATCCGGTCGTGGATGTGGCCGACCGAGTCCTCGGCCTCGGTGGTGATCACCGTGCAGGTCCACCGGAACCGGTTCGGGTCATCCTCGGCGCGGTCCGGGTCGCGCCAAATCTCGTAGAGACCGGCCATCGCCAGGATGCCGTGGTCCTGCGGCCGGACGAAGAACGGCTGCTTGCGCGGCTTGCCACTCTTCGTCAGCTCCTCGGTCGGGTACCACTCGAAGTAGCCGTCGGCCGGGAGCAGGCAGCGCCGCTTTGCGAACGCCCGCTTGTACGCCGGCTTCTCGGCGACTGTCTCCATCCGGGCGTTGATCATCCGGTTGCCGATCGAGGGCTCCTTCGCCCACGACGGGATCAGGCCCCAGGTCAGGACCCGGAGCTGGCGCTCGGGCGGCTCCGGGCTGTCCTTGCTGGGAGGGCGCTCCACCACGGCGTACACCTCTTTGGTCGGCGCCACGTTGTAGTCGGCCTCGAGCGCGTCCTGGATCCGGCTCTCCACGATGTCGAACTCGTCGACGAGGTCCTCCGGGCGCCGACTCGACGCGTAGCGGCCGCACATGCGGCCACTCTAGAGGTGCCCTACAGGCGGGTGAGCTCGTCGAGCAGAACGGCGGCGGCCCGGTCCGAGTCGGGCAGGCCCTCGATCCACACGCGTGGGCGCGGCGGCGGGCGGCCCTCGACCATCCGCATGAGCAGGTCGACCCGGCGCACCAGCCGGTCGTCGCGGTCGGCGAGCACCACCACCCGCCCGGGCGCGATGTGCCCGATGGTCTCGTGGCCGGGGAAGACACCCCGCACGACGGCTCCGAGCTGGGCGTCCTCCATCGCGCGAGCTAGCGGCTCACCGAGCTGCTGGACATCGTGGGCGGTCTCGGCGACCACGACGACCAGGGCGTGGGTCTCCTGGACGGGGCCGGCCCGGTGGAGGTCGCCGATCGCCGTACGCAGATGGGCGAGGCTGGCGAGGCCGGTGAGCGGGTCGGCGCAGGAGAGACCGTGCACGTAGCCGAGGGTGGCGTCGCTCCAGGCGACCGCGAGAGCGCGGGCCTCGGCGTACGCCGGCTCGGCGTCCAGCAGCCGCCGCCAGGTCGTGGCGAGGTCGTCGAGGGCCTCGGCGAGCGAGCGGCCGTCCCGGGCCAGCACGCCTCCGAGGACCTCGCACGCGGCGACCGAGCCCGATCCCGAAGCAAGGGCTTCCCCCACTGCCTCGAAGCGCGGCGGCAGTGCCGCACGCTGCTCCGAGCCCAGTTCCCGCCCTGCTCCGGGATCGCCCGTGGTCGTGCTTCGCCTGGGCGTCGCGTTCCAGTCCACGGTGGCTCCCCCTCGATCGGTCTTGCCGGCTATGTGACGGTGGCGACAGCGCACCATGACGCGATCTCACCAACGCGATCCCACCAACGCGATCTCACCAACGCGATCTCACTGAGCTTCCGTCGCCTTTCGCGCGCTCGCGCGTTGAGCCTTCGTGGCCCCCTCCCTCTCCACCCTCGACGAGCGCAGTGACGCCGAGCTGATCTCGGCCGTGCGCGCGGGCGACGTCGCGGCGTACGGCGAGCTCTTCGCCCGCCACGTCGAGGCCGCCCGGCGGCTCGGCCGCCAGCTGGTCCCGGGCCCGGACGTCGACGACCTGGTCTCCGAGTCGTTCACCAAGGTGCTCGGCGTCCTGCAGCGTGGCGGCGGGCCGGACCTGGCCTTCCGCGCCTACCTGCTCACCGCCGTACGCCGGCTGCACGTCGACCGGATCCGTGCGACCGCGCGGCTGCACACGACCGACGACCTCACGCCGTTCGACCCGGGGGTGCCGTTCCGCGACACCGCGGTCGAGGGCTTCGAGAGCGCGACCGCGGCACGGGCCTTCGCCTCGCTCCCGGAGCGCTGGCAGCTCGTGCTGTGGCACACCGAGGTCGAGGAGCAGAAGCCCGCCGAGGTCGCCCCGCTGCTCGGGATGACCCCCAACGCCGTCTCCGCCCTCGCCTACCGCGCCCGGGAGGGCCTGCGGCAGGCGTACCTCTCGATGCACGCCTCCGACGTCACCGACGACGCGTGCGAGCGCACCCGCGCGGAGATCGGTGCCTACGTCCGAGGGGGGCTCTCGCGCCGCGACGCGGCGCGTGTCGAGGAGCACCTGCAGGGCTGCCGCGCCTGCACCGCCCTCTATCTCGAGCTGACCGAGGTCAACTCCAACCTTCGGGCGGTCCTGGCGCCGCTGCTGCTCGGCGGGGCGGCCGCGGCGTACGCCGCCTCGGCGGGCGGTGTGACGGTGACCGGCCTCTGGTTCCTGCTCGGGAGGGCCCGCGACGCGGTCCTCGCTCATGGCCCGACGGCCGCGGTCGCCGGTGCGGCAGCCGCGGCCGTCGTCGCCGGTGCGGTCGTCACGTTCAACCAGGACCGCGACGGTAGCCCCAGCGCCGAGCCCCGTCCGGCGATCACCGGCCCGGCGGTCACCGGCTCTCCGTCGGTCGTGCCCGTCGGGGACCGCCCGCTGCGCCGCGAGCCGCCGCGTGCCGCATCCGCCCGGATCGGGGTCACCGACGCACCTGTCCGCCGGCCGACGTCGACCGGACCGACCTCTGGTCCGTCGTCCCAGCCGGTCTCGGGGCCCTCCAGCGCGCCGACCGCGGGCCCCACGAGCCCGCCGGCCAGCTCGCCCCCACCGGCGACGCCGACCCAGCCTCCACCCCAGCCCACCCAGCCGCCGGTCGCGCAGCCGTCCGTGCCGCCACTGGTCGACGCGAGCGTGAGCGTGTCGGCGGGACCGGACGGCATCGGGGTCGGAATCGGGCTCGGGATGGCCGGCGTCCCGGTGATCCCGAGGACGACCGTGGGAGTGCCGTTGCCACCAGTGGGGTAAACACCAAGACATGACCGTCAGCAGACTCATCGCCCGCCCGATGCTCGCGTCGATCTTCGTCGTCGGCGCGGCCGTCGCCCTCAAGAACACCTCCATGCCCGCTGCCAAGGCCGCGCCCGTCACCGACAAGCTGGTGCCGCTCGCCCAGAAGGCCGGCATCCCGGTCCCGGAGGACCCCGAGACGCTGGTGAAGATCAACGCCGGCGTGCAGATCGCAGCGGCTCTCGCGCTCGCGACCGGCCGCGCGCCACGTCTCTCGGCCGCCGTACTGGCCGCGTCGCTGATCCCGACCACCGCCGCCGGGCACCGGTTCTGGGAGCTCGACGACCCGGCCCAGCGCACCCAGCAGAAGCTGCACTTCTTCAAGAACGTCTCGCTCGTCGGCGGCCTGATCATCGCCGCCGGAGACACCGAGGGGAAGCCGGGCGTCGCCTGGCGGGCCCGGCACGGCGTACGCGACGCGCGCCGTGAGGCCAAGCGCCTCGCCCACGACGCCCGCCGCGAGGCCAAGCTGGCCCGAGCGCGGATCGGCTGATCCGCCAACCCCACTAGGCTGTCGCGGGTGACCGACGTACTCGACCCCTGGCCGGCGCCCCGTGCCGCCCACCCCGTCGAGGCCGTCGTCTCGCTCCCCGGCAGCAAGTCGCTGACCAACCGCGCGCTGATCCTGGCGGCGATCGCCGACGGGCCGTCCGTCGTACGACGTGCGCTCCGCTCGCGCGACACCTCGCTGATGGCGGCGGCCCTCACGTCGCTCGGCTCGACCGTCGACACGTCCGGCGAGGACTGGCTCGTGACGCCGGGCGCGTTCGGCCGGGACGCCACCGTCGACTGCGGGCTGGCCGGGACGGTGATGCGCTTCGTGCCGCCGGTCGCGGGCCTGTCGACCGGCACCGTGGCCTTCGACGGCGACCCGCACATGCGGCAGCGCCCGATCGGCGAGGTGCTCGGCGCGCTGCGCACCCTCGGCATCGGGGTCGAGGGCGACGCGCTCCCGTTCACCGTCCGCGGCTCCGGCTCGGTGCCCGGCGGCACGGTCGTGGTGGACGCGTCGGCGTCGTCCCAGTTCATCTCCGCGCTGCTGCTCGCGGGCGCCCGCTACGACCGGGGCGTCGACGTACGCCACGACGGCAAGCCGGTCCCGTCGCTCCCCCACATCGACATGACCATCGCGATGCTGCGCGAGCACGGCGTCGAGGTCGACGACGCTGACGCCAACCGCTGGCGGGTCGCGCCCGGGCCGGTCAAGGCGGTGGACCACCTGATCGAACCCGACCTCTCCAACGCCGCACCGTTCCTGGCCCTGGCCGCGGTCTCCGGGGGCACGGTGACCGTGCGGGACTGGCCGCACGCGACCACCCAGGCAGGCGACGCGCTGCGCGAGATCCTGACGACGATGGGCTGTGAGGTCGACCTCGTCGACGAGGGACTGCGCGTCACCGGCAGCGGCACCCTGCTCGGGATCGACGTCGACCTGCACGACGTCGGCGAGCTCACCCCGGCCGTCGCCGCGCTGTGCGCACTGGCCGACGGGCCGTCGCACCTGCGCGGCATCGGCCACATCCGCCACCACGAGACCGACCGGCTGGCCGCGCTGGCCACCGAGCTCGGGGCCCTCGGCGCGGACGTGACCGAGCACGCCGACGGACTCAGCCTGCGGCCCGCTCCCCTGCACGGCGGGGTGTTCCACACGTACGCCGACCACCGGATGGCGCACGCGGGCGTGATCATCGGCGCCGCCGTCGACGGGATCGCGGTGCAGAACGTCGCGACGACCGCCAAGACGTTCCCCGACTTCGCCGGCTTCTGGACCGGGCTCATCAACCCATGAGCACCCCGTGACGGGCCGGTACTCCGACCAGGACGTCGAGCACTACGACCGTCCCCGCCGGCGTACCCGTCCGCGCACCAAGGACCGGCCCACCTACGACGACGCGGTCGACGGCGTCGTCGTGACCGTCGACCGGGGCCGCTACACGCTGCTGCTCGACGGCCACAAGGTGATGGCGATGAAGGCCCGACCGCTCGGGCGCAAGGGCGTCGTGGTCGGCGACCGGGTGCGCGTCGTCGGCGACACCTCGGGCGACGACGGCTCGCTGGCCCGCATCGTCGAGGTCCACGAGCGGGTGACCACCCTGCGCCGTACGGCCGACGACGACGACCCGGTCGAGCGCGTGATCGTCTCGAACGCCGACCAGCTGGTCGTCGTGACCGCCCTCGCCGATCCCGAGCCCCAACCCCGGCTGATCGACCGCGCCCTGGTGGCGGCGTACGACGCGGGCATGAAGCCGCTGCTGTGCCTGACCAAGTCCGACCTGGCCGACCCCGAGACCCTGCTGGTCACCTACCGGTCGCTCGGGGTGCCGTGGGTGGTCACCCAGCGCGGCGGCGACCTGGCCGAGCTGCGCGAGCGGCTCCGGGACCGGACCAGCGTCCTGGTGGGCTCCAGCGGCGTCGGGAAGTCCACGCTGGTCAACGCGCTGGTCCCGACCGCCTACCGCGACGTCGGACACGTCAACGCCGTGACCGGGCGCGGGCGACACACGTCGACGTCGGCGTTCATGCTCGCGCTGCCGAGCCCTGAAGATGGACAGAGCGAGGGCTGGATCATCGACACGCCCGGCATCCGCTCGTTCGGGCTCGCGCACGTGCAGCCCGAGCACCTCATCGAGGCGTTTCCCGACCTCGACGAGATGACCGAGGACTGCCCTCGCGGCTGCACGCACGGTACCGACGAGCCGGAGTGCGGGCTCGACGAGGCCGTCGAGGCGGGTACGGCGGACCCGCTGCGGGTCGAGTCGTTCCGCCGGCTGCTGGCGGCGCGGAGCGAGCCTCTCTACTGACTGCCACCCGCGGCTGCTGCCACGATGGCGGCGTGCAGGTCCCGGACTTCACCACGCACTACCACCTCGCAGACCGCCCTCCGTTCCTGAACCTGGCCGATCTCGACGACGCGAATCTGGCGAACGTTCTGTCCGGGCTGCAGGGCGCGGCCGAGTCCGGCGTCTCGGCGCGCCGTTTCGGCCCGCGCTACATGGAGCTGCGCCGCGGCACCGAGGAGGTGCTCCGCTCCCGGTTCATCGAGCGCGGGGGGCGTCCGACCCGGAGCAGTCCGCACTACTTCGTGCTGGGAGAGTCGCCGTGGTTCCGCGGCCTCTATCGCGACCCCGCCGAGGTACGCCTCCACCTGGAGGACCTGCCGACGGAGCAGGTCAGCTTCACCTACCCGGACAGCGTCACATCGATGGGACTGCTCGCCGAGTTCGGGATCAAGGTGTCCCCCCGGCCCTACCACGGGCGCGTTTTCAGGATCGACGAGGTCGAGGCGGTGATCGAGCGCTACGCGCTCCCGCGCTCGAGGAAGCCGGCGACGTACGACGGACACCAGTTCGACGACTTCGAGCACTACATCGAGGTCCAGGTCTGGAGCGACGACGCGCTCGACGCTCCAGGGCACTGAACGTCCCTTCCTAGCCCCAGACCGCGCGAGCGCCCGCTTCGCCGGTGAGGAAGACCAGCACGAGCAGGGCAACCGAGGCGATGCCGAGCAGCACGTCGAGGACGACCCGCAGCGCACCGGTGCGCGTCGCGAACCAGCCGGACGCGATCGCGACCAGGCCGAACGCGATCGTCACCCAGAGCAGCTGGCCGGCCCGGTCCTCGTGGGTCTGCACCTGCGGGCTGGTGCGTAGCTCCGGCTTGTGGTCGAGGAAGTTGTTGCCGGAGAAGTACGCCGCCAGGATCGAGGCGGTCGCGACGAGGGCGAGGCCGACCATCGGCCAGCGCAGCTTCAGCCGCCACCTCGGCACCAGGAAAGCCAGGGCCGCGAGGGCCGCGATCGGCCCGAAGATGACCGCGGCGTGGACCACGAGCGGGTGCAACGGGAGTCCGTTGATCTCCATAGGTGAAGGTTGCACCAGGTTGATGAGAATAGTGTGAGGCCGTGCCGAACACTTCCACGGACTACACCGACGACCTGCGCCTCGCGCATGTCCTAGCCGACGACGCCGACTCGATCAGCGAGAGCCGGTTCAAGGCGCTCGACCTGCACGTGATGAGCAAGCCGGACCTCACCCCGGTGACGGACGCCGACCAGGCGGTCGAGGAGAGCATCCGCCGTACGTTGTCGCGGGCGCGTTCGCGCGACGCGATCACGGGCGAGGAGCAGGGCTCGAGCGGCCACAGCCAGCGCCGCTGGATCATCGACCCGATCGACGGCACCAAGAACTTCGTCCGCGGCGTGCCCGTCTGGGCGACGCTGATCTCCCTGGCGGTCGACGACGAGGTCGTGCTCGGCGTCGTGTCCGCACCGCTGCTGCAGCGCCGCTGGTGGGCGTCGAAGGGCAACGGCGCCTGGACCGGCCGCTCGCTGCTCAAGGCGGTCCGGTGCCAGGTGTCCGACGTACGCCGCCTGGAGGACGCCTCGCTGTCCTACTCCTCGCTCTCGGGCTGGGACGAGCGCGACCGGCTCGACGACTTCGAGTCGCTGATGCGGCGGTGCTGGCGGACCCGCGCGTACGGCGACTTCTGGTCCTACATGCTGCTCGCCGAGGGCGCCGTCGACCTCGCCGCCGAGCCCGAGCTCGAGGTCTACGACATGGCGGCACTCGACATCATCGTGCGCGAGGCCGGTGGCCGGTTCACCTCGCTCGACGGCACGGACGGGCCGTTCGGGGGCAACGCGCTGGCGTCCAACGGGCACCTGCACGAGGCGGCGCTGTCCTTCCTCGGCTCGCTCCCCGATGACGACGACGACCCCGACTCGCGGCGGACCGGCCCCGGATCGGTCTCCGACCTCCGGCTGCACCGGCGCGACTGACCCCGATCGGGTCTGTACGGGCGCGCCCGCACCCGACTACCGTGTCGAGGTATGCAGATCGGTGAGGTGCTCAAGGCAAAGCCCAGCCACGAGGTCGTGACGATCAGCCCCGAGGCGGGCGTGCGCGAGCTGGTCGCCAAGCTCGCCGAGCACAACGTGGGTGCGCTGATCGTCAGCAGCGACGGTGTCACCCTCGACGGCATCGTGAGCGAGCGGGACGTCGTACGCCACCTCCACCACGACGGCACGGTCGTCAACAACACGGTCGCCGCGATCATGACCGCGGTCGTCGAGACCTGCGACCAGGACACCGACGTCCACGAGCTGATGAAGACCATGACCGAGCGCCGGATCCGGCACGTGCCCGTGGTCCACGACGGCCGGCTGATCGGGATCATCAGCATCGGCGACGTGGTGAAGCACCGCATCGACCAGCTCGAGTTCGAGCGCGACCAGCTCGACAGCTACGTGCACCAGACCTGAGGCCTAGGTCGGCCCGCTCTCCGCGAGGACGAGCGCCATGTCGTCGTTCATCTCCTGACCGGCGTACGCGAGCAGGCGCGCGACCAGCCGGTCGAGGGCCTCCTCGACGGTCCCCTCGCCGAGCTCGTCGGCGTAGTCGGTGAGGGGGAAGAACTCGCCCGTGCCGTCCCGGGCCTCGACCAGGCCGTCGGTGAAGAAGAGCATCCGGGCGCCGGTCGGCCACGCGTGCTCGCTGAGCTCCGGCGCGGAGCCGAGGCCCAGGGGCAGCGTCGGCTCGCCGGTGAAGATCTCGGTGGCGCCGTCGGCTCCGACCAGGATCGGCGGGTGGTGGCCGCAGTTGGTCAGCGTCACCCGGTCGCCCTGGAACTCGCCGACGATCGCGGTGACGAACTCCTCCTCGGCGAGCATCCGCGACAGCGTCTCGTCGATCCGTCTCGTCAGCGCTGCCGGGTCCGGCTCGGTGAACGCCGCGGCGCGGAAGGCGCCGAGCACGGTGGCGGCGGTCTGCACGGCCTCGAGGCCCTTGCCGCGGACGTCGCCGACGATGACGCGGACGCCGAACGGCGTGGCCGCGACCTCGTAGAGGTCCCCGCCGACGAGTGCCTCGGCGGATGCGGAGACGTAGCGCGCGGCGAGGCCGATCGACCCGATGGAGTTCGGCATCGCCCGCAGCACGGCGCGCTGAGCGGTCTCCGCGATCACGGTCATCCGCTGCAGCCGCGCCTCCCGGCGGTCACGCAGCAGCGCCGACAGCACCGCGAGACCCGCGAGGCTGGCGCAGATCGCGACCCGGAACCAGTAGTCGAACGTGTAGGGCACGCCGAGCCAGCTGCCGCCGAGCGCCGAGAGCGTCACGGCGGCGACCGCCACGATCCCGGTCCGGGCCGCGTTGGTCATGAACGAGGCGACGATCGGCGCGGCGACCATCGCGGTGGTCAGCTGGATGTCCCACGTGACCGAGATGAACGTCAGCACGGCCAGCACCGAGAGTCCGCTGACGAGCCCGAGGTCCGGGCGTCCCGGATGTGGGAGAGGGTTCACCCCCGAAGTGTGACAGTCCCGGTGTCACGACACCCGACAACCTGCGATCCCGGCGCCCGGGTCACCCGGATGGGTGAGGCGGTCACTTGGTTAGGGTGGATCCCATGGACAAGCCCGAGATCGACTTCCCCGACTTCGACCCGCCCGCCGACCTGGTCGTCACCGAGATCACCGAGGGTGACGGCGACGAGGCCACCGCCGGCTCCGCCGTCTCCGTGCACTACGTCGGCGTCGCGCACTCCACCGGCGAGGAGTTCGACGCGTCGTACAACCGCGGCGCCCCGCTGCAGTTCCGCCTCGGCGTCGGCCAGGTCATCGCCGGCTGGGACCAGGGTGTGCAGGGCATGAAGGTCGGCGGCCGCCGCAAGCTCGTCATCCCGCCGCACCTCGGGTACGGCGACCGCGGCGCCGGCGGTGCCATCAAGCCCGGCGAGACGCTCATCTTCGTCGTCGACCTGATTGGTGTCAGCTAGGCGTCGTCCTGCGGGCGCCCGGCTGCGTTGTCGTCACTCGACGGCCGCTCCGCTCAAAGGCCGCCTTCGCTCCTCCGCCTTGCCGGGCATCCCGCAGGACGACGCCTCATCAACAGAGTCACCAAGGCAGGCCGTCGTCGGCGCTCTCGTCGGCGACGCGGGCCGACTGCGGGCCGAGGGTGACGACGTCGCCCAAGACGAGCTGACGGCCGCGGCGGGTCTCGACCTCGCCGTTGACCGACACCTGACCGTCCTGGATGACCGGCTTGGCCTCGGCCCCGCTCTCGACCAGGTTGGCGAGCTTGAGGAACTGGCCGAGCCGGATCGTCTGGTCGCGGATGGCTACGTCGTACGGCTCCGGCATGGGGTCATCGTCCCATGGGTCGACCGAGATCCGACGACCTCAGCTGAGCGTCGCCTTCATCTTCGGCGTCAAGCGCTCCCACAGCGGGCCTTCCTGGAGCGCCGTTACCAGCTCCTCCTTCGTATCGATGAACCCCTCGAAGCTGCGGAGCCCAGTCTCCTTGACGGGGCTCCACTCACTGTCCGATCCGGTGTCGAGGTTCTCCCACGACGACTTGATGCTGCCGGGCAGCCATCGATGCATCGCGATCTTCTTGGCGGGGTCGACGGTTTTCTTCAGGTTCACGCCGAATCTCTTGCAGATGTCCTTTAGCGTCACATCATATTCGTCGAACTCGTTCTCGACCTCGATCCTGAGGCTCCCGTCCTGCTTCTTCTTCCGCGACTGCAGGTCCTGGATCTTTCCCGCCAGCTTGGTCTCGGTCTTCTTCCACCCATCGAATGCGTTGACGTTCAGCGTCCGCGACATCGGCAGAAGATTTCCATAATCCCCTGCTTTGTCGACGGGCGAGTCTCCTACATCCCAAAACTGATGTCCGACGAGGTGGCCACCCTCGAAAGACTCGCGGAGGCCGGTTCGGATGAAGAACTCGTCTCCACCGATCTGGCCGACGTTGGTCTGTTGCTGCCTGCGTTTAGGATGTTCCTTCGGTTCAGCACCGTTGACGGTCACCGTCACTTCACGTGGCGTTTCAATCGGCCTTACCAGGTGGTTGCTTAGCTTCTGCTTGATGGCTTCGTGGACGTCGTCGTCTTTTTGTGTGAACTGACCGGCCGCATCCCTCTTGAGATTCGTGATGAGCTCCGTCGACGGGACGTTGAGTTTCTCGCTCTCGTTGACGGTGAATGACTTGACGCGGCGCCGGATGGTGCCCGAACCAGCCAGGTTCTCCAGAAGCCCTCGGGGCGAGCTCCCGGTCACGGGCTCCGGCACGCGCAGCGAGCGCTGGACCGGCAACGGGACAGGTGCCGCCGGCGAGCTCGCCGCGGCCTCGACGGGCGACAAGTGTTCGGCCGGCCGAGCCGTCGCCACCTGCAATTCAGCCTGGCTGCTGGTCACCCCGGCGAGCGTAGGAGCCGGCACCTTGCGCGAGCATCCCCGATTCTGACGATATCGCTCCACCCCTGACGGTCAGTGGATCAGCACCGACACCGTGTGGATGAGTACGCCGACGAGGCCGCCGACGATGGTGCCGTTGATCCGGATGAACTGGAGGTCGCGGCCGACCTGGAGCTCGATCCGGCTGGCGGCCTCCTTGCCGTCCCAGCGG
>Ga0190274_10001367_pt1 | contig 14298 bp, 11 predicted proteins | sample Popmic531T_FD_133002 | JGI IMG/M metagenome (GOLD analysis project Ga0190274, IMG submission 133002) | Populus adjacent soil microbial communities from riparian zone of Yellowstone River, Montana, USA - 531 T | ecosystem: Environmental > Terrestrial > Soil > Riparian zone | place: USA: Montana...
GGCGGCGAGCCGGTCGGTACGGCGTACGTGCGCCTGCTCGACCGCACCGGCGAGTTCACCGCCGAGGTCCCGACCTCGGCCAGCGGCCACTTCCGGTTCTTCGCCGGCAACGGCGAGTGGACGCTGCGGACGCTGGCCCCTCAGGCCGAGCCCGTGGACACCAAGGTGGTCGCCTCGGTCGGCTCCGTCGCCGAGGTCGTCGTCGCCATCTGAGCGAGTTCGTCAGCGAGGCCCGCACCGTGAGGTGCGGGCCTCGCTGCGTCTGCGGCGGTCCAGACCATGGACGGGCAGTGGTACAGATCACGTCGCCGGAAATGACCGCGATCCCTAGTCCCAGATGACATCGGCAATAGCCCAAACGGGTCACTATCGGCATCTGGGGACGGAATCTGAGGGAAACCTACCGGCGGGTCCGTGACAAGGGCGTAAATTCTGGTCCTTCACGCTGGGCGAATGGTCGATCGACCCAACGAATACCCAATCTGTGTGATTGGATTGCCGCTCCAGACCCGAAGTACCGCATGGGGAGTCCAATGAAGAAGCTCATCTCCGGGGTCGTCGCAGCGTTCCTGCTGTCTGTCGGCTTTGTCGCCGTCTCTGCCGAGACGGCTTCTGCCGCCTGCACGCCGACGAGGTACGTCGAGTGCCAGGCATCGTCGACGCAGCCGACCGGCCCGAAGACGATCAAGGCCGGCAAGAAGCCCAAGACCACCGTCACCGTCAAGACCCAGGGCTCGGTGAAGCCCAAGGGCACCGTGACCGTCACCTACACGGGCCCGGGCGGCTTCAGCAAGACCGTCAAGGCCACGGTCGTCAACGGCAAGGTCACCGTGACCGGCCCGGCCCTCAAGAAGCCCGGCAAGTACAAGGTGTCCGTCTCCTTCAAGGGTGACAACGTCAGGGACTCGAAGAAGTCCTACACGATCACCGTGAAGAAGAAGTAGTCACCACTCTTCGACCACGAAGGGAGCGCCGGCGATGCCGGCGCTCCCTTCGTCACATTTGAGTCCGACGTCGAGACCGCGGTGAGACAGCCGCCGCGCAGTAGGTAGGTTCTCCGCATGCTTAGACGCAAGGCCTGGATCGCCCTGTCGGTTCTGCTGGGGGTGGTCCTCCTGGCAGGCGCCTGGGCGGGTTGGACGGCGTACCGGGTCAACCAGGACCTCACCGCCGCCGTGGACGACGTCACCGCGTTGCGCCAGGCCGTCGAGGACGGCGACGACGCCGCCGCCAATGCCGCGCTCGCGGACCTGAAGGGCCACAGCGGCGCTGCCGCTGACCGGACCAACGGGCCGATGTGGTCGGTGCTCGAGGGGCTCCCGGCGTACGGCGACGACGCCCACGGCGTTGCGGTCGTCAGCGATGTGGTCGACGACCTGAGCGAGTCCGGCATCGAGCCGTTGGTTCAGGTCGCCGGCGACCTCGAGTCGATCGTCCCCAGCGGCGGCAAGATCGACCCCACCGCGGTCGAAGGCCTGCAGGAGCCCGTTGCCACGGCGCGGGAGGCGTTCGCCCAGGCCGACGACCGCCTGTCGGCCGAGGACTCGGGTGGCTACGTCGAGCGCCTTCGCAGCAAGTACCGCGAGCTGGCCGGACAGGTCGACGACGCCTCGAAGGCGCTCGGCAGCGCCGACGCCGCCGTCCAGGTCCTGCCGTCCATGCTCGGGGCCGACGGACCGCAGAACTACCTGATGGTCTTCCAGAACAACGCCGAGATCCGTGCCACGGGAGGGCTGCCCGGAGCGGTGTCCCTGGTGCACGCCGAGCACGGCGAGGTCAGCATGACCCGTCAGGTGGCGGCGAACTCGTTCGGCTTCACCGACAAGCCGGTCCTGCCGCTGACCTCCGCCGAGCACGAGGTCTACGGCGACATCCTGGGCACGTTCTTCCTCGACGCCAACCTGCAGCCCGACTTCCCGCGCGCCTCTGACCTGTGGCGGGCACGATGGGAGCAGGTCTATCCGGAGAAGATCAACGGTGTCGTGTCCATCGACCCGGTGGCGATCTCGTACGTCCTCGGCGCCACCGGTCCGATCGAGGTGCAGGGCACGACCCTCACGCAGGACAACATCGTCGACGAGCTCCTCCATGAGGTCTACGTCCGTTACGAGGACCCGGCGGACCAGGACGCGTACTTCCGCGCCGTCGCCAGCACGATGTTCGCCAAGATCTCGGGTGGCGCCAAGTCGCCACGGGACCTGATCTCGGGGCTCTCGCGAGGCGCGAGCGAGCATCGCATCTACGTCCACGACTTCGACGAGGGACTGCAGGCCGAGCTCGCCGGCACCGGCGTGGCCGGTGAGCTGGCGACGGAGGCCGGCGACGAACCGCAGGTCGGCGTCTACCTCACGGACGCGACCGGCTCGAAGATGTCGTACTTCCTGCGTTATGACGTGAGTGTCGCTGCGAGCTACTGCACCGACGGTGTCCAGGGACTCTCGGCCCATGCCCGGCTGATGTCGAAGGCTCCTCGTGACGCCGCGTCGCTTCCGCCGTACATCACGGGTGGCGGGGTCTACGGGGTCAAGCCCGGCAACCAGCTCGTGTTCGTGCGCCTGTTCGGGCCGGTCGGCGGCAACGTGTCGGGAGTCGCTCTCAACGGCAAGCCGATCACCGGCTTTCCTTCCGTCGACTACGACGGGCGCCGGGTGTTCACCGCCGTCGTACAGCTCAGGCCGGGACAGAAGGCCGACCTCACGTGGCGGATGAAGAGCGGTCCCGGTCAGACGGGGAACACCCGGGTGAGCGTGACGCCGTCGGTCGAGGCGGGCGGGAGCTCGTCCGTCGCCGCCAGCGCCTGCTGACCTGACCGAGAAGCCCTAGGTGGTCTGGGGCTGCTCGGGCGCGTAGCCGTACCCGTAGCCGTACCCATAGCCGTACGCCGAGCTCCGGCGCTTGTTGGGCACCATGTTGAGCACGACGCCGATCGGCGTCGCGTCGACCTGGTGGAGCCGTCCGACGGCCTGGGCGAGCTGGTCCTTGGTGGTCTTGCCGTAGCGGACGACCAGCAGGGCGCCGTCAGCCTGGGACGCGAGCAGTGCAGCGTCGGTGACCGGGAGCAGCGGCGGGGCGTCGATGATGACCATGTCGTACCGGTCGCGGATCTGCTTGAGCAGGTCCGCCATCGCGTTCGACTGGAGCAGCTCTGCCGGGTTGGGCGGGATCGTCCCGCTCGCGAGTACGTCGAGGTCGCTGTCGGGGTGCTTCTGGATCGCATCGTCGAGGGTGACCTTGCCCAGGAGGACGGTCGTGACGCCCACGGCGTAGTCGAGGCCCAGCGACGCCGTTGCCTTCGGACGGCGAAGGTCGCCCTCGATGAGCAGCGTCCGGTGTCCCGCTTGGGCCATCGTGATCGCCAGGTTCACCGAGGTCGTGGACTTGCCCTCCTCGGGCACCGCCGACGTCACCACGAAGACCTTGTCGGGGTTGTCCACCTCGACGAACTGGAGGTTGGTCCGGAGCACGCGGAACGCCTCGACACGTGGTGCGTGCGGCTCGAGCGACGTGACGAGTGGAGTCTGTCGGGCCGAAGGGTCGAAGGTGATCCCGCCGAGGACGGGAGCATCCGTCGCCGAGAGCAGGTCATCGGGGGTCTTGACGCTGGTGTCGAGCAGCTCGCGGAGCACCGCCACCGCTGCGCCGATGATCAGTCCGAGCAACAGCCCGAGCGCGATGTTCCTGGCCGGCTTCGGGGACACGGGGGACGTCGACAGGTCGGCCGGGTCGACGATCGTCGCTCGCACCGGGGCGGTCGTCTCGCCCTCGGGCGTCTCGAGCTGACGGATCATGTCGACCAGCCCGGTCGCGTAGGACTGAGCCTTGGCCTGCGCCATGGCGGCGTCGGGATCCGTGACCGTGATCTCGAGGTTCACGGTGTCGAGGACCACGCTCGCCGTGACCTGTTCCTGGAGCTCCGTCGGCGTCTCGTCGAGGTCGAGATCGGCGATCACCGTCGATGCGAGGACGGTGCTCTTGGTCACCAGGTCGGCGTAGGAGGTCACGCGCTGGGCAGAGAAGAGTCCGCCCTGGTAGGTGTCCGAGGCGGTGTCGCTCTGCTGAGTGGTGATGAAGAGCTGGGCAGTCGAGGAGTACTGCGGAGTTGCCAGCGCGGTCAGGCCTGCGGCAGCGAGAACGAACAGGAGGGTGGTGGCTGCAATCAGCAGCCATCGACGCCGGAGCACCCGAAGGTAGTCACGCAGATCCACAGGGCCTCCAGTTTGCTGGCATGTACGCGCCAAACTCTAGTCGAGCCAGGTGTGCCCGCCTCATCGCCGACGTCACTATCGGCTTGCCCGGATGAGATGTGAGGAAGTAGGCGACAAGCGTGCCACCTCGATGGCGGGATGGAGAGGTCAGAGTTGGTACCGGGCGACGTCGTCCGAGCTGTATCGGATCCCCCGTCGCAAGAGGACCAGGCTCGGGTGCAGCAGGAGTGCGGGGTACTTCCGGTAGAAGCGGGCGGCCGAACGGAGCTCGAGCTTCCAGCTCATCCAGGACCACGAACGAGTGGCGCGACTCCAGGAGTGGACCCAACGGGTGGTTCCCGTCAACAGGACGGGGTAACCGCGGAGTCGCGCGCGGATACACAGGTCCGAGTCCTCGTGATAGACGAAGAACCCGCTGTCCCAGCCACCGAGGTCGTCGAACACCTCGCGCTTCATGCCGATGACGGCGCCCGTCAGCCAGGAGACCCGCCAGGTCTCGTCCGCCTCGGCGCGCAGCTCGTAGTTCGACGCGCTCGACTGGTGGCCCAGGAAGTGCGATGCCTTGCGATAGAGGAACGGTGACTTGCGCCCGTTCTCCTGGAGGGAGCCGTCGGGGTTCGTCAGCTGCGGACCGACCAATCCTCCGGTGTGCCTGCCCAGGGCGACGAGGACGTCCACTCCCTCGGCGGTAGCCTCCACGTCGGGGTTGGCGAAGATCAAGAAGTCAGACGTGGCCAGGGCTGCGCCGACGTTGTTGGCGGCGGAGAACCCCAGATTGCGCGGCAGCCGGACGACCCGTGCCCCCAGGGACTCGGCGACTGCCGCCGAGTCGTCTGACGACGCGTTGTCCACGACGATCCACTCGACTCCGAGGTCGGCCACGCCGCCCCAGTGCGCGGCCAGGTCCCGGGCGCTGTTGTAGCTGACCGTGATCACGGTCGCCTTGCTCGTCATGCGATTCCTTCCAGCATGTCGTCGGTCCACGTGCGCCAGGTCCACTCGCGGAAGGGTTGTGCGCTGTCGAGCCAGTGTTGGCGGGGGCGCTCCTGAGCGGCTTGGAGCGCGGCCGCCAGGGAAGCCGCACCGGAGCCCGCAACCGTCGCTGCCCCTCGGCTGGTCTCAGCGAGAACTCGGAGGTCGGAGACTACCGTCGGCCGCGCCAGATAGAGCGATTCGGCGACCGGCAGCCCGTAGCCCTCGTACGTCGAGAGCATGCAGAAGACGTCCGCCCGGTGGTACTCGTCGGCCAGCTCCTCGTCGGACAGTCCGCCCAGGAGGCGAATGCGGTCGGCAAGCTGGAGACGTTCCACGGTCGGCGCCCAGAACTCTTGCCACTTGTCCTCGGGGCTGACGACGGTGAGGGCGAAGCGGCTGTCCGCCGCCATGAGATCGAGGAGTCGGTCGACGCCCTTGTTCGCGGCGTGGCCGAAGGAGAGCAGTTGGACCGGTTCGGCCGGTCGGCTGTGACGAAGATCATCGTCGACGTGCGGGGCCAGGTAGTCGACAGGGAGCGGGAGCACCCGCACCTTGGGCGCAGCGCTCGGCATGAACCGCTCGATCTCGCGCCGTGTTGCGTCGCTGTTGACGACGATCCGGTCCACTCGCCGCAGCGTCCAGTGGTGCAGGACCTTGCGGTACCAGTACTGCTTCCAGGAGATCTCATGAACCTCCGGGACCAGGAAGTTCAGGTCGTGGACGATCACGATGTGCTTGCGGGCGCGGGTCAGCATCCGGAATGCCGGCGCGGTGTCGATCCGTACGTCGTAACGACGCAGCCGCAACGAGTCACGGATGTCGCGGAGGAACGAGTGCAACCGCGAACTGTCCTGCTGGGTGAGGATCCGGACTCCGGCGACGTCCTCCTGATCCTGGGGGGCGTTCGCTACCTCGACGGTGCCTCGGTACGCCAGCTCTCGGCAGACCGCGTTGTGCACGCGGACGATGCCTCCGAAGTAGCCTCCGAAGCCGTTGACCAGGTAGCGCATCCAACCGTCCTCACCAGTGATCGCGGCGTGTGTTCGCCCCTCGAGTGCCGGGGTCCTGGTCGGCTTCCGCCATCCCGTGCGGGGCAAAGGTTACTGTGCGTTCGTCACCTTGTTGTTGCGTTCGCGCGTCATCGGGAGCGCCCTGGTGCATCATTTCGGCCATGGGGGAGTGGATGCGGAGGCGGCGCCTGTCGCCGCCTGGGTTCGGAGCGCAGGTCGTCGGCGAAGGCGGAGTGCCGGAGCCGACCGACTCCCCGGTCCTTGATTCCAGCCGGGGCAATCGGCGCGGTCTTCTCCACGGCGTCGTGGGAGGCGTGGCCGCGGCGTTCGTCGCCGACGCCGGCCCGGCCAGCGCCCACGCCCACGCCGGGAACGTCGACGGCGGGGCGTCAGCGACGACCGTCAGACTGCGCCGGGGGACGACCTCCAGGTGGCGGAAGTCCAACCCGATCCTTGCCCGGGGTGAGCCGGGTGTGGAGACCAACACCGGCCGGCTGAAGATCGGCGACGGGAAGACTCGATGGAACAAGCTGAGCTACTTCATCGATGAGATCTCCATCGCCGCCGCGATCCGTCGGAGCACCGGCCCTATCCATCGCGCGATCGTCGATGTCCTCCCCGCCATCTCGCGAGACGCCCTCCCGGTCACCGTGCAGCACGGGTGGAATCGCAACGCCGCACGCCCGCCGACGACCGGAACCGTCTCGTGGATCGGCTGGGTCCAGCCCGTGGCGATGAAGTCCGGCGACATCCTCTATCTCATCCGCACGTCCCCGGATAACGCGCCTTCATGAGCGTCGTCAACGTGTGGCACGGCGCCATGACCTCGAACGGCTTCCGTGTTGTCGCGAAGATCGCCGGCGGCGCTGCTGTGCTCCTGGTCGGAACTGACGCCGATCTCGCGATGCCGGTGTTCCGCTCGCCAACTCGCCCAGCAGCCCTGAACGTCGTCGACATCACAGCGTCCGGCCTGCAGCCCGACACGGTGTACTACTACGGACTCGAGGTGGACGGGGTTTTCGACTCCGCGGCGGTTGGCCGCACGCGGACATTTCCGGAGGCAGGGGCGCCGGCGTCCTTCAGCTTCATCGCGTCCGGTTGCGCGGGGTCCTTCAGCGAGGCACCATCTTGGCCGAGCGGTCTGTCCAAGGTCTCGAACTCCACCGTTTTCGGCGTGATCGCGAACAAGCGGCCGCTCCTGTTCGTCCACCTCGGGGACATGCACTATCGCGACGCTCACGTCAACGATCCACTCATATTCCGGAACTCCTTCGACGCCGTTCTCGCAGCGCCGTTGCAGGCCGCGCTCTATCGCGACACACCGCTGGCGTATCTGTGGGATGACCACGACTACGGCACCAACGACTCGAACATGAATGCTCCGGCCAGGCCGGCGGCCATCCAGGTCTACCGGGAACGGGTGCCGGCGTACCCGCTGCACCATGCCGAGGGAATCTGGCAGACGTTTGTCGTCGGTCGGGTGCGGTTCGTCATGACCGACCTGCGATCGATGGCCGACCCGTACACCGATCCGGACAGCTCGTCCAAGTCGTTGACGGGGGCCGAGCAGGAGGCCTGGCTGCTCGACGTGCTCGGGAGCGCCTCCGAGGAGCTCATTGTCTGGGTGTCGACGGTCGGGTACGGACGAGGCTTCGGGCCCAATGCGTGGGAGGGCTACCCGACCCAGCGGAACCGGCTCGCCTCCTGGTTCCAGGACCACCCGGACGTCGTACGCCGTCTGGTCGTCATCTCGAGTGACTGGCACGGCAGCGGATTCGACGATGGGAGCAACAACCGGTGGGGTGGCTTTCCGATCTTCCAGTGTGGCCCGCTGGACTCGTTTCCCTCAGCCAACACCAACCCGGTGTTTTCTCACGGGTCCAGTATCGCCCGTGGTCAGTACGGCCAGTTCACGGTCGAAGACACCGGCAGCGATGTCTCGTTGCGAGCCGTCGCATTCCGGGACGAAATCCCGCTCTTCGAGTATCAATTCACGGTCCAGCGAGCCACGCCGCCCCTGGTGCGGGCCGAGTCGATCCGGGCCAACGCCCACGGCAGCGCCGACGTGCACGTCAACTACCGGGGCACCCACTACGACGACGTCACGGTCCGCATCTCGTCCTGACCGGCGAAGCTAGTCCTCGTTGTAGTCGTCATCCAGGAGCAGCCGCCCGGCGATCATGTGGTCGGCGGGCAACGTGATCTTCAAGTTGTTGACGTCGCCCTCGACGACACCGGTCTCGATCTCGTGGATGACCGCCCGCATCGCCTCGAAGACGGTGGTCATGCCGCCGGTCAGCGCGTCGTTCTCGGGTGCGAACGTCGTCCTCAGGTCGGAGAGGCGGAACCCCTGGGGCGACTGTCCACGGAAGGTCTGCTTGCGGTCGCTGAAGAATGCCACGCGGTTGCCGTCGAGGGTCGCCAGCGGGTCGGCGGACTCGATGACCGGGAGCACGCTGCGGACATGGTCGAGCTCGGCGACCACGCGCCTGATCAGACTGCGGCTGACGAGTGGGCGGACGCCGTCGTGGACCAGCACCTTGGCCTCGTCGTTCGCGAGGGTGGCGATCGAGTTGCGGATCGACTCGTTGCGGTCCGATCCGCCGTCCACGACCGTAGCCGGAACCTTCCGGACAGCGCTGTCCACGATGTCCTCGATCTCCGAGCGCCACAGCGGGTTCGCCGGCACGACGATCCCCTTGGTCAGCTCGGGGTCGTCGAACCTGCGCAGCGTGTGGTGGAGGATCGGGTGGCCGGCGAGGCGGATGAGCTGCTTGGGCTGACCGCCGCCGAACCTGGAGCCGCTCCCACCGGCCAAGATCACCGCGAAGGTGTCGATCCCGTCCATCACAGCTTCCTCTCCGGCCGTCCCGCGTCGTAACCGTACTGGTCGCGCCGGGCGCCTCGGGCTGAGGGACCCTCAACCACTAGGCTTCTGGCGTGCCGATCCGACCACGTCAAGCCGCCCGTTGGTTGCAGGTGACGCTCCTCAGTCTCGCAAACAAGGTGGCGCCACGTCGGGCGATCGCCGTCGTACACGGCTATCCGTTCACCGAGGGCAACGCCGTCGAGATGGTCGGAGCGCTACGTCGCCGCTACGGGGGGCGCGTCGTCTGGCTGGTCGACGACGTCGACCGGGCGCGGCGGTGGTCGACCTCATGTGGCGTCGACCTCAGCGGTGTCGAGGTGATGCCCCATCGGTCGCTGCGAGGCATGTTCTCCTACGTGAGCGCGGAGGTCGTCTTCTTCACGCACGGGCTGTACGGCGACCTGGCGCCCAGCCGCCACGCGACGGTCGTCAACCTGTGGCACGGTGACGGGTTCAAGGCCAACTCGCTGTCCAAGGCGGGTGGGGGTGCCCGCTACCGCGCCGACGTGCTGGTGCGGAGCACGACCTGGCTCAACGAGCTGCGCTCGCGTGAGCTGGTCATGCCGCTGGAGGACATCGTCGTCGTCGGCTCCCCCCGCACGGACCAGTTCTACCGGGAGGTCGGCCTGGATCTGAGCGTCCTCGGGCTGCCGACCGAGCGTCCGTTCGTGATGTGGATGCCGACGTTCCGGAAGTCTCGTGCGGTCGGTCTGACCACCGGGAACGACGATGTCGCGTCTGCGGGCACGTCGGCGTCCCAGCTGCGTGCAGGCATGGTGCGCGCCACCGAGATCCTCGCGGCGGCCGGGATCAGCCTGGTGATCAAGCCGCACCCGCTCGACGTCGAGACGTTCGGGACGCCGGGCCTGAACACGATCACCAACGAGCAGCTCGTCGACGAAGGCATCCAGCTCTACGAGCTGATGGGTCGCTCCGCAGCGTTGATCACCGACTACTCGAGCGCGTGGGTCGACTACCTCGTGCTCGACCGTCCGATCGGGTTCGTGGTCCCGGACGAGACCGAGTACGCCGGGGGGCGCGGGCTCGCCGTCCCGGACGCCCTGGACTGGCTGCCGGGGCCCAAGCTGGAGACGGACGCCGACTGGCGCGCCTTCGCGCGGGCGGTCGTCGATGTCGACGAGGCCGGCGCCCAGCGCCGGGCGGAGGTCACCCGCCACATCGGGCTGACGACATCGAGCACGGTGTCCGACGACCTGGTCGACGCCCTCGACGCGAGAGGCGCGTTCACACGGTCCGGTGGTCTCCGCCCCCGCGGCGCCACCGCCCCGGCCTGACTACCCGAGCCAGCTTGAAGAACCCTTAGTTGCAGCGCAGCGCCGGGGCCTCGACGGCGTAGGTGAGGCGGCTCGGGTGGGTCGTGCCTGCGCGGTCCTGGGTGGCACGCCTTCGCGCCGGAAACAGGCGGTAGCTGCCGTCCCGTGCACTTGCCTTCTCACCTTGGGCGGGCGGTCGCCGCCAGTCGCAGCCCGGCGATCAGAGCGGGAACATCGGCAGCAGTCGGCTGCGCGCAGCGATTCGCTGGGGAGTGGCACGTCGACCCTAGACTGCTCTCCATGTTTACTCCGCTTGGGCTCGCGTTTGTCGCGGTTGCGGCCATCGCAGCGCTCCGGCGTCGGTATGAAGTGGCGTTGTTCGCGGCGATGATTGCGCCCATCGGCTCGGCGCTGATCGTCGCGGGGCAGGGCGTGCTGGTCTTTTACCTCGTTTGCGCCGGTGCCTGCCTCGGGCTTCTGCTCCGATCGGTCGAGGGTGGGACGGCAATTCCTCACAACGAACCCGGTCGACGCGCTCTGGTCTTCTTCGCCTTTTGGGCTTGCTTTATCTCTATCGCAGGACCAGTGATATTTTCTGGAACTTTGGTCATCCCGCCGATGAGTGTCAACGAGCTGGGCTATCGCCGCCCCCAGCCTGTTGCGCTGGGGCTGAGCAACTTTGTTCAAGCTGCTTACGTCGTGCTGGTGGTTGGCTGCGTGCTGTACCTCGGTGGAGCGCGAAAGCGACTTTCGCCCGACCTCCTTGGGTTTGGCTTAGCGCTTGTGGTGGGCGCAAGCTTCTATCGATTGTTAAACATTCATTTCGGACTGCCCTGGCCCGACGGTTTCTTCGACACTACGCCCGGAGCCCGACTAATCGACTCGGACGAATCTGGAAATCTGCGGTTTCGCGGGGTCTACTCGGAGCCGGCCGGACTAGCTATCGGCAGTGTCGCGGCGATCACGTTCTTCGGCATGCGTCTGATGGCCGCTGGTAGCTCGAGACGCGAGCGGATAATCAGTTGTGCCTTGATTGCGATGGCATTCGCGAACATTGCTAGTTCTACGTCAACAACTGCCGTCATCGCTGGCGTACTTGTCGGAGGCCTCGTCCTATGCGTGGGTCTCGCTCGGATGCTGCGAGGAGCCAAGCTGTCGATCCCGATGGCGCTCATCCTGCTGGCTGGTGTGGCAGTGCTCGTGATCGTTGGCCCGACTCTGGCAGGTCGCGGGTGGGCGGAAGTCAGTGGGCGGGTGGGCGACCTCTCCACGTCGACTCGGCTGGGAGGAAACCTGCGGGCGCTTCATGTCTTTGTAGACACGTTCGGCCTGGGCGTCGGGCTCGGCGGCACGCAGGCCTTTGCGATCTGGGCGACCCTGTTAGCCGGCGTCGGGCTCCTTGGTACGGCGGCCTTCGCCCTGGCCGTGGTTCAACTCGTCAGGGCTGCCCTGCCTGATCCTGAAATGCGTCCTGTGGTGTGGGCCTTGGTGGCAATTCTCGCTGGCCGAATGATATCCGGATCGTCGTTGACTGATCCGTTGGTCTGGCTTTCGATTGGGCTTCTAGCGAATTCCAGCTGGCGGCCAAGGCTCGAGACGCGCCACGGTGAAACCGCTCTCCAGGTCAAGGTTCCGAGCTGACGTTCGCCGCGGAGCAGACTGCAGTGTCGGCCCGCAATGTTGGCGAGCGCGAGCGTCCGAGCTCCTGACCTAGCCGGACCGGCGCAGCCGCCAGGTCTGGTAGCTCTGAACGGCGACCTCGGACATGGCTACCGACGCCGCAGCACCGACCGCCGCGAACAGCATCGTCAGAGGTGCGATCGTGACCAGGCAAAGCACGGCGGCGATGGCTGCGCCGGTGGCCAGATACCTCTTCAAGTCTCTTGCGACCATGATCACCAAACCACTCGTCAGTGAGATCAACGACAGACCGAAGGAGATCCCCAGGAATGCTGCCACGCCGATGGGGATATGGACCGCGCCCTGGCTCATCAACTGACCCACCGGTCCCGCAAGGAAGGTGAACGCCACTGCGGCCGTCGCACCGACGACGATGGTGGCTCGCCGTGCCACCGTGCTGCGGCGTACGAGTTCTGCGGAGTCCCTTCCTGCCGGAACCCATCCTTGAAGCACCTGGGTCATGGGACGCATGCCGGCGAGCCCTAGCTTGAGGAACCGATCCGCGAGCGCATAGGTGGCAGTCACGCTCGCGGACGTGAGAGCTGAGACCACGATCAGCGGTAGGAACTTGTAGCTCGATGCGATCACTGACTGCGTCGAGCCGGGCATCTGGCCGCGGATGACGTCGCGCGTGAGGGTTGCCCACGCGTCGCCAATGCGGACCTTTAGCTGCATCGTGGCCACCGTGCAGGACAGCAGCGGAGCGACCAACAGGACGAGTGGGAACCAGTACAACGGGCCGCCGAGCGCCACGATCCCGGCCCCGACGAGCGTCGACAGAGCCCTCGGCACGGAGTCCACCAAGAGCACCTTGAGAGGTTCAGCCGCCCCTACGTAGTACCAGCCAGGGCTGAGGGCAACCGCGGTCGTCGCGACTGCTGCGAGCGCAGCAGCACTCGCAGGTCCGACGACGAGATAGCACGCGACCGCGGCGACCAGTGCCACTGGAACCACAAGAAGAGATCGAACGATCAGTGAGTGTCCGTAGATCTGCTTTCGGCGGTCCGAGTCGGCCGCGGCGACTTCGGCCGGGCCTGTGATCGGCCAACCCAACTGGGCGAAGAGCGCTGCCATGGTGCCGATGGACTGGCCGACGGCGAGACCGGACCAGGCGTGCGCGCCGACGGTCCCGATCAGAATCGGAATTGCCGCAACCTGAGACACGATGAGGGAGATCGTGGTCAGCAGATACAGCGCTAGCTTGCGGACCACGGCGACACTGTAGTTCCCACCGCGATGGCGTCGGGCGACAAGGCGCGCTTCGTAGCAGAGGCGTGACGGATCCCTCACCTCGGTCGGCGGACCTGTGTGGGCATTTCTGGTGCGAGCCTGACGTCAGACGGCTGGACCCGTCACGATCAGCTCGGGATTCATGCACTTCCAGGAGCTTCTCGTCCCGGGATCTCGGGTGGCTACCTGCTGCAGCGCGACGCCCGTTTCGATCCGAGGACTACTTCACCGCCACGGAGGACGCGTTGTTCTCGAGCGGCTTCGCCGAGGTGACCGGCGTACGTGCGTGGCTCCAGCAGCGGCTGGCGTGGATGACCGCCGAGCTGGACGACTAGCGTCGACCAGCTCGAGCGGCCAGCACTCAGCTGCTGGAGTTGATCATCCCGGCGCCGACGGTGACGCCGGTTGCCTCGTCGATCAGGATGAAGGACCCGGTCGTGCGGTTCTTCGAGTACGGGTCGCACAGCAGCGGCACCGTGGTGCGCAGCTGGACGCGGCCGATCTCGTTGACGCCGAGCTCCTTGGTCTCCTGGTCGCGGTGCAGCGTGTTGACGTCGAGGCGGTACTGGATGTCCTTGACCAAGGCACGCGCGGAGCGCGTGGTGTGCTTGATCGCGAGCTTCTGGCGCGGGCGCAGCGGCTCGTTGGTCATCCAGCAGATCATCGCGTCGATGTCCTGCGACGGCTTGGGAGCGTTGTTGGCCCGGGCGATCATGTCGCCACGGGAGACGTCGACGTCGTCCTCGAGCCGCACCGTCACCGACATCGGCGGGAACGCCTCGGTGATCTCGCGGTCGAAGAGGTCGATGCCGGCGATCTTCGATGTCATGCCGGAGGGGAGGACGACGACCTCGTCGCCCGGCTTGAGGACGCCGCCGGCGACCATGCCGCCGTAGCCGCGGTAGTCGTGGTGCTCGTCCGACTTCGGGCGGACGACGTACTGCACCGGGAAGCGGACGTCGACCAGGTCGCGGTCGGAGGCCACGTGGACGTGCTCGAGGTGGTGCATGAGCGTGGGACCGGAGTACCACGACATGTTCTCGGAGCGGTTGACC
>Ga0190274_10001368_pt1 | contig 14295 bp, 19 predicted proteins | sample Popmic531T_FD_133002 | JGI IMG/M metagenome (GOLD analysis project Ga0190274, IMG submission 133002) | Populus adjacent soil microbial communities from riparian zone of Yellowstone River, Montana, USA - 531 T | ecosystem: Environmental > Terrestrial > Soil > Riparian zone | place: USA: Montana...
AGAGGACGCGGCCGGTGTCGGCGGCCTTGATCGTCCCGACCGGGATCGCCAGCGCCAGGGCCAGCGCCGCCGGGACCAGGGCCGAGCGCCAGCCGATGCCGAGGCTGGCGACCAGGGCGAGAGCGAGGGCGAAGACGAAGAAGGTCCGCTGCGTGCCCAGCAGCGGGATCAGCAGCAGGGCCGAGATCATCGTCCCCAGCAGCGATCCGGCGGTCGAGATCGCGTACAGCCGCCCGACCACCTCGCCGGAGCGGTCCATCTCCCCCACCGCCAGCCGCACCGCCCACGGCGCCGCCGCCCCGAGCAGGGTGACCGGGACCGCGACCAGGACGAGGACGCCGAACAGCGAGCCAGCGAAGCCGCCGACCGAGACGGTGTCGAAGGCGTCGACCGAGAAGCCGAGGAAGGGACGGGCGGCGAAGGGGACGAGGGCGATCAGGACCGAGGCGGCGAGGACCAGCAGGCAGAGGCCGCGCAGGTGCGGGTGGCGGTCGGCGTAGCGGCCGCCGAACCAGTAGCCGATCGAGAGGGCGACGAGGACGACGCCGATCGTGTTCGCCCAGACGATCGTCGAGGCGCCGAAGTACGGCGCCAGCAGGCGCGCCGCGGCGATCTCGACGCCGAGGCTGGCGGCGCCGACGACGAAGACCAGCGCCGCCAGCAGCAGCCGCTCAGGGGGCTTTGGACTCAGGGTCTCTCCCGCCGGCGATCAGCTGCCGCTCGAGCCGGTCGCCGTGGCCGGCGGCGACGGCGCGCTGCGCCCGCTCGGCATCGAGCTCGACGCCGCGCTCGAGGGCGAGGTCGAGCAGGCGCTGCTTCTCGACCCCCTCGCGGGCGGCCTCGAAGAAGACCCAGGCCAGCAGCCCGAGCCCGAGGAAGGTCCCCTCGATCATCATCACCACGCCGGCGGTGCTCTGGTCGGCGAGCGGCGAGATGCCCCAGTAGCGCTCGCCGGGCGCGTAGATCGGGTAGAGCACGCTGCCCGACCACATCAGCACGTTGCCGAGGATGGCGCCGGCGAAGCGGACGGCGATCACGTAGCCGACCTTCCAGGCGGCGGTGAACCATTGCGGCGTCGGCAGTGGCCCGAAGACCGGCATCCACATCAGGCAGCCGAAGAAGATGAACATCGAGTGCTCGATCACGTGCGCGGCCGCCGTCCCGTAGGCCGCCTCATACAGGGCGGGGATGTGCCAGACGTAGAAGTTGATCGCCCAGAGCGGGAAGGCGACGAGCGGGTGGGCGAGGATCCGCAGGCGGTCGAAGACGGGGATCGCCAGGATCGGCTGCAGCAGCGGCCCGGTCAGGCCCAGGACCAGCAGCAGCGTAGCGAGGTCGCCGAGCAGCAGGTGCTCGACCATGTGGGCGATGACCAGCTCCTCGGAGATGTGGCCGATCGGTGAGAACAAGGCCACCACGATCATCAGCAGGCCGCCGCCGAAGCAGAGCTGGCGCCAGATCGGCACCGGCCTTCCCTTGCGGGCCAGGGTCGCCGCCCGCTTCGCGTAGAGGCCCGCGGCAAGCGCCAGCGGCAGCAGCTCGAGCGGGGCGAGGACACCGGCCACGTGCGCCATCGGCAGGGTCATGGCACCCAGCGTAGCGGCGCCGATCCGGCCCCTCGCCGCCCGGGGCCGCTGCTAGCTTGAGCGGGCCGTGAGCGCCCTCGACGAACGCTTTCCCACGATCGGCAGCTACGGCTTCCTCTCCGATTGCCATACCGCCGCCCTGGTCTCCTACGACGGCTCGGTCGAGTGGCTCTGCCTCCCTCGCTTCGACTCGCCGAGCGCCTTCGCGGCCCTGCTCGACCGCGGCGCCGGCCACTTCAGGGTGAAGCCGCGCGGGGTCGTGGTGCCGATCGGCCGCCGCTACGAGCCGGGCACGCTGGTGATCGAGACGACCTGGGTGACCGACACCGGCTGGGTCGTCGTCCACGACGCGCTGACGATCGCCGAGTGGGCGACCGCCGGCGGCGAGGGCAGCCGCCCCGACACCGAACACGAGTCCGACCGCTCGCTGCTGCGGACGATGACCTGCATCGACGGCGAGGTCGAGATGGAGATGGAGTGCCTGCCGCGCTTCGGCTACGGCGCCGAGGCCACGACCTGGAGCGGCGGCGAGCTGGGCGAGGCCGTGGCCCGCGCCGCCGACGGGACCGAGCTGCGGCTGACCAGCGACATGGAGCTGACGATCGAGGATGGCGCCGTCCGCGGCAGCGTCCGCCTGCGCGAGAACGAGAGCGGCTTCTGCGCCGTCACCTGGGGCAACGACGACCTCGGCGGGCCGCGCAGCGCCCCCGAGGCGCTGGAGCGGCTCGACTCCACCGAAGAGTTCTGGCGCGACTGGCTGCGCGACGGCGACTTCCCCGACCATCCCTGGCGGGTCCACCTGCAGCGCTCGGCGCTCGTCCTCAAGGGCCTCACCTACACCCCGACCGGGGCGATCGTCGCCGCCCCGACCACCTCGCTGCCGGAGACCCCGGGCGGCGAACGCAACTGGGACTACCGCTTCAGCTGGATCCGCGACGCGACCTTCAGCCTCTGGGCCCTGCACACGCTCGGCTTCGACCAGGAGGCGCGGGACTTCATGCGCTTCATCGTCGACGTCTGCAAGGACGACCCCGACCTCCAGATCATGTACGGGATCGGTCACGAGAAGGAGCTGACCGAGAGCACCCTCGACCACCTCTCCGGCTACGGCGGCGCCCAGCCGGTGCGGATCGGCAACGGCGCCTACGACCAGCGCCAGAACGACGTCTGGGGCTCCCTGCTGGACTCGATCTACCTGCACGAGAAAGCGCTCAAAGGCACCGGCACGCCGGCCGACCGGCAGCTGATCCGCCACCAGGTGGAGGCGGCGATCGCCGCCTGGCCCGAGCCCGACCAGGGGATCTGGGAGTCGCGCGGCGAGCCCCGCCACTACGTCTCCTCGAAGCTGATGATCTGGGTCGCGGTCGACCGCGGCGTCCGCCTCGCCAGCAGCCTCGGCTTCGACGAGATCGCCGAGGAGTGGCAGGCGAAGGCGGATGAGTTCCACGCCGAGATCCTCGAGCGCGGCCTCCGCGACGGTGTCTTCCGCCAGCACTACGAGACCGACGCGCTCGACGCCTCGCTGCTGCTGATCCCGCTGTTCCGCTTCCTCCCCCCGGCCGACCCGCGCGTGCGTGCGACCGTCGACGCGATCGCCGCCGACCTGACCGAACACGGCCTCGTCCTCCGCTACGAGGTGGAGGAGACCGACGACGGGCTCAGCGGCAAGGAGGGGACCTTCCTGATCTGCTCCTTCTGGCTGGTCTCGGCACTCTCGGAGATCGGCGAGTGCGGGCGCGCCCGGGCGCTCTGCGAGCGGCTCCTGGAGGCGGCCGGCTGGCTCGATCTCTTCGCCGAGGAGCTGGACGCGGACTCCGGCCGCCACCTCGGCAACTTCCCCCAGGCCTTCACCCACCTGGCCCTGATCAACGCGGTCTCCCACGTGATCGCCGACGAGCAGCGCGAAGACGGCGGCGTCACCGCCGTCTTCAGCGAGATGGGCGGCGTCCGCGAGGACGTCTAGGAGGGACTAGCCCTCGCCGCACAGATTCTTCCGCAGACATAAGCTCTACAGACAGAACGTTTCGTTTGCTCTATATTGCCGAGGCCGAGATGACGAATCTCAACCGTTCAGACGACAACGATCTACTGGTGGCGCTCCGGCATCCGCTGCGGCGCGAGATCCTGCGTGAGATGGCCGACGAGAAGGCGATCAGCCCGCGCCAGATCTCCACCGCGCTGCGCCAACCGCTCAGCAACGTCAGCTACCACGTCCGCGTGCTCGCCGACTGCGCCGCGATCTCGCTGGCCCGCACAAAACCGGTACGGGGATCGATGCAGCACTTCTACCGCGCCACGATCGAGGCGCCCTGGGCGCGCCAGGTGCTCGGCTGGGACGAAAAGGACGACGGCCCTACGGGGGAGAGTTCGACCAAGCCTGAGACTTAGCGGCCAGGAGGCGATGAAGGAGACAGACGACAACTGGACGCCCACGGCCGAGGACGCCACCGTCGAGTCGGCCGTCCTGCAGCAGGTGCTCGACCTCCACCCGGTCCTGGTCACACTCGCCGAGCTCGTCCGCGAGGTCGGCGGCGGGTCACCCGGCTTCGGCGAGCGCGACGCGATCGAACGGGCGGTCCACAACCTCACTGGCGCTGGCCTCCTGCACAGCCACGACGCCTTCCTGCTGCCGACCCGGGCCGCGCTTCGCTTCGACGAGCTGCTCAGTCGCTGACGCCGAGGCGCCGGAACTCTGCCCGCAACCGCTGCTTCAGCTCGGTTGCGGCGGCGTCGGCTTCCGGATCCTCGCCGGCGGCAGCGCCGACCATGATCACCTCGGTCGCCGCAAAGCTCTGCAGCTGGTCCTCGACCGCCTGCACCAGATCCTCGTCCCCGACCCGGGCCTCGGCGACGACGCCGGCCTTGGCCAGCGAGGCGACCGTGATCACCAGGCGTCGCTGTGCCTCGCTGCGTGCGCCCTCGACGTCGGAGGCCCAGCGGGCGAGGAAGCCGATCCGCGCCGGCGAGAGGACGAGGACCTCGGCGATCTCCGGAGAGCCGGCCCCGCTCTTCTTCGCGGCAGCGGCGATCGCACGAATCGTCGCCGGCTCCTCCACCGGGCGGCTGACCACGACCAGCAGGCGCCGGCGCCCGGTGCCGGAGACCGCGGGCCCGATCGGCCCTCGCGGGCGTTGCCGGGCCGCCACCACGAGGATCGTCACCGCCGCCAGAGCACCGGACGCCATCCCGACCCCGGGGCCGCCGACGTAGAAGGCGGCGACGATCGGGACGGCGATCGCGGCCACGAGCAGGGGCAGCTTCCAAGGTGCCACCGTCCAAGCCTGCCAGGCGCGAGCGCCGCCCGTCGCCGCTAGTCCCTTCTAGGCGCCCTTGCTGACGGTCACTGGAGCCACCCGCTCCTGCACGATTTCGATCCTCACCTTCGCCACCTCCCCTCGTGACTCTTTTCTCCCTGCGGACCGGATTACTACTCGGAGTCTTTCCGGCAATCAAGCAGCAGGCGTTAAGAACTGGAAAATAAACGAAAATTGCGGAACCGTTATAGAATTCTTGAGTTCCGATCCCTACAGTGACTGATCGGCCGCCACCCCCGGAAAACAACGTAAGGAAGCCGCTGTGCCGAAAACCAAGAAGAAAGACGGCGTCGAACAGATCGTCGCCAAAGCCTTCGCGCATCCCCTGCGCGTACAGATATTGATCATTCTCAACGAGCGGGTTGCCAGCCCCAACCTGCTTTCCCAGGAGCTGGACCAGAGCCTCAACCTGGTCGCCTACCACGTTCGCGTGCTGGAGAAATACGACTGCATCGAACTGGTCGACACGAAGCAGCGGCGCGGTGCCACCGAGCACTTCTACCGCGCGACCAGACGGCAATTCCTCAGCGACGCGGAATGGTCCCGCATGCCAGCCGCACTGCGACCGGGACTGTCCGGCGCGATGCTCAAAGCCGTCTTCGACGACATCGAGGAGGCTGTCACCTCCAACACCTTCGACGAGCTCGAGGACCGGCATCTCAGTCGCGTCCCGATGGTCGTCGACAAGCAGGCCTGGGACGACGTCGCCACTCTGCTCCTCGGCACCCTCGACCGCCTGCTGGAGATCCAGGCCGAGGCCTCGGAGCGGATCGCCAACGGCGACGAGCCGGGCATGCTGACCAAGGTCGAGATGCTCCACTTCAAATCGCCCGACGTGAAGAAGGCAGATGCCGAGGCCGAGCCAGCGGCCGAAGCGGATGCAGAGTCGACCGCGCCCTAGCGGCGCGGTCGATACCGGACCGGCGCCGCTCAGAGGTTGAGCGGCGCCGCGCCCTCCGGCCTCCCGGGCGCGATGTCAAAACCGAAGCCGGCCGGCCGCGCCCGCGCCATCGCTATGGTGGGGGACGGAGGCCGCCAGGCCCCAAGGCGCTGCACGGCTTCGAATCAACGCCCTCAGGGCGGCGCCGGTGTGAAAATCCGGCGCGAGGCATCGATGGCAGCGAAAAGGGAAGAGACCCGACCAGCCCAGCAGGAACCCGCACCCGGCCCCGGGGACGGCTTGGCGAGCGAGCGAGCGCTGTGGGCGCGCTTCGCGGAGAGCCACGACGCCGCGACCCGCGAGGAGCTGGTGCGCCGCTACCTTCCCTTCGCCAAGAACCTGGCGCTGCGCTACCGCGGCGCCAGCGAGTCCTTCGACGACCTGCTCCAGGTCGCCAGCCTCGGCCTCGTCAACGCGATCGACCGCTTCGACCCCAGTCGCGGCACCCCCTTCACCGCCTTCGCCTCGCCGACGATCCTCGGCGAGCTCAAGCGTCACTTCCGCGACCGGGTCTGGACCGTGCGGGTGCCGCGCGGCCTGCACGACCGCATGGCCGAAGTCGACAAAGCGATCTCCGCCCTGACCGTCGACCTGCAGCGCTCGCCCTCGGTCGGCGAGATCGCCGCCAAGCTCGAGGTCGACCCGAGCGAGGTGCTGGAGGTGCTGGAGGCCAACCACAACCGCCGTCCCCTCTCCCTCGATCGGCCGGTCGGCGTCGACGAGGAAGAGTCGCCCGCTTCGGAGTGGGTCGGCGACGAGGACGAGGGCTTCGAGCTGGTCGAGGACAAACTGGCGCTGGAAGGAGCCCTCCCCCACCTCGACGAGCGGGAGCGGCTGGTGTTGCAGTTGCGCTTCGTCGAGGACATGACCCAGTCGCAGATCGCCGAGCGGATCGGCCACTCCCAGATGCACGTCTCGCGGATCCTGCGCCGGACGCTGGAACGGATCCGCGCCGAGGTCGCCGAACAGGACGCCCAGAGCGGCGGCGACCAGCCGCCTTCCTAGGCTGCGAGCGAGGCGATGCCGAGGACGAGGAACTCGCCCTCGCCGTCCTGCTCTACCCGCACCTCGTCCGCCAGGCTCTCCAGTGAGCCGCCCAGCTCCGGCAGGTCGAGGCTGGCACGCAGCCGCTCGGCCCCGCCTCCCTTCATCGGGCCTATTCGCAGTTCAACGCCCTCCTCGCGGTCGGCGATGCTGAGCGAGACCTGGCCGCCCTCGAAACCGTGTGGCGCGCCGGCCGAGATCGCGTCGCTGAGCAGCATCGCGTCGGAAAGGCGGTCGACGGCGACTTCGCGCCTGGCGGCGAGAGCACCGAGGGCGCGGCCAAGGATCGGCGCGACCAGATCCGGGTGCCCGACCCTCAGCGCGGTCTCATCGGCCAGCTCCGGGGAGGATCGCGCGACCGGCTCAGGCTCGCCCTCGCGGGACTGCAGCGGCAGGTGCATGCGGATTTCGGTGCCGCGATCGATCCCGCCCTTGATCTCGAAGCTGCGGGAGAGAGCGGCGATCAGAGTCAGGCCGATCCGCAGGCTCGGGCGTTCGACGTCGGGACGCGGCCGGATCCCCCTGCCGAAGTCGCGGACCGAGACGGTGAGGCCATCCTGCTCGGGAACCGCCTCGACCTCCAGCAGGCCCGGCTCCTCCTCCGGATAGGCGTGGACGACGACGTTCATGCAGGCCTCGGTGACAACCGTCTTCAGATCGGCGATCCCCGGTTCGTCCATACCGATCTGATCGGCCAGCCCGGCCAGCGCGTGTCGCACAATCGCCACATTCTCGGCCCTTGCGGGAAGGGACATCTGAAGCCCCGATCGATCGTCGGTGGTCGTAATCAAGATTTAGCCAGTCCCCAAGCGTCGGAACGCTTCTCGTCGGTATCGCGGCGAGCATAGCTTTCCGCGCCGCCGCTCATTTCTTACCCCCGGCGGGAGGACGCAAACCGATGCCCGTGCGCGACCCGATCCCTGCGGTAGCATCGGCGCGTGAATCCGGCCCCATTCGAGGCAACCGCCGCCCAGCTCGACGACGGCGTTCGCGTCGTCGCCGTCCGTGGCGAGCTCGATCTCAGCACCGCCACCGACCTCGAGGGCCCGCTCGAAGAGGCCGTCTCCTCCGGGGACGCCTCGGTGCTGATCGATCTCTCCGAGTGCGAGTTCATCGACTCCACCGGCATCGCCCTGATCGTGCGCACCTGGCAGCGACTCGACAGCGGTGCCGAGGGCGAGGGCAGCGGCCGCGTCGTCCTCTGCAGCGACAACGACCAGGTCCGCCGGGTGCTGGAGATCACCGGCATCGAGCTCTCGATCCCGATCCACAGCACCCGCGATCAAGCGCTCGCGGCGCTCCGCGGCTAAGCCCCTCCGGCGCATAGGTAGGGCGGGCCCGGGTAGAGGTACTCGATGCCCTCTCCGCGCCGGCCCAAGCTCCCCCGCGAGCTGTTCGAGACCCGCAGCCATGCCTGGCACTCGCTCGGCCTCGGTGAGGAGCTGGCGCCGCGGATCTCGAAGCGGGCGCTGGGCGGGCTGCTGGCGGCGCTGCTGGTGCTGGCGGCGACCCTGGTCGTCTACTACAACCGCCAGAGCCTGCTGCCCGGCTACGGCCAGTGGGTGCGGATGGCGACGGTCGCGATCCTGATCGTGGTCGGCTCGGCGGCGACCCACTGGCTGGTGCGCGGACTCTCTCCCCCGCTCTACCGCCGCCTCGACCCCGCCACCGCCGGGACGCTCGGCTTCCTGGTCCGGCTCTTCGCGATCGCGGTGGTGGTGATCCTGGCCCTGCGGATCGCCGGCGTCAACGCCGCCACTCTCGCCCTCGGCGGCGCCTTCACCGCGATCGTCCTCGGTCTCGCCGCCCAGCAGACGCTCGGCGGCCTCTTCGCCGGCATCGTCCTGCAGAGCACCCGCCCTTTCAAAGTCGGCGAACGGGTGCGGCTGACCGGCGGCGCCCTCGCCGGCTCGATCGAGGGCACGGTCAGCTCCCTCGGTCTCTTCTACGCGACCCTGGTCCAGGGTGCCGACCGCCTGCTCGTCCCCAACAGCGTCCTGATCGGGCTCGTCGTGGTGCCGCTGCGCGAGCCCGACCGGGTCGACGTCCGCGCCCGCTTCTCCTCCGACGCCAGCCCGCAGCGGATCGAGGAGCGGCTGCTGCGGGCGATCACGGTGCCGACCCGCTACCGGCCCAGCGTCTCGCTGGAGGAAGTCGACGAGGACGGCGTCGTGCTGCGGATCAACGCGACGCCGCTGCGCTCCGAGGACGGATCGCAGCTGGCCGAGGAGGTCCTGGAGGCGCTGCGGGCGCCGGCGCAGAGTGCCCCCGGCGAGAGCTTCAGCCGGCGCTGAGCTGCCGCAACCGGCAGGCGACGGTCAGGCGAGCAGCACGATCAGCAGTTTGACTTGTTTCTCCACCGGCGTTCCGACCAGCGAGAGGGTGCGGAAGAATTTGGCGAAGCCGCCGTGATAGCGGACGCTCTCGAACAGGGTCAGCCCGACCACGTGGGCCATGTTGATCAGGGCGATCGCGATCGCGACGCCGAGCGCCACCGCCGTCCAGCCGGTCTCGGTCCCGGAGCCGGCCGCGGCGACCGCGGCGAGGACGATCGCGACGATCGTGCCGACGATGCCCAGCACGATGCCGGCCAGGTCGGCGCGCGGCACCTGCGGCATGTTGTGGGAGATCGGGACGTCGACCTCGGAGCGGTCGGCATCGGAGGTGCCGGCGCCGGCCTCCTCGACCGAGACCACGTGCTCGCCGTCGGCATCGCCGGTGTGGACGACGATCATCCGTAGCGGCGGCTGCAGCGATTCCTTGGCTCGATCGAAGAGCCCCTCCTCGAACCAGCGCGCCTGCTCGGACTCGCGCTCGAAGATCAGCACCTCGTCGGCCGGCGCTTCCAGCAGAGCGTCCTGCGCCGCCTGGACCGGATCCGGGTCCCCGACCGCGCCAGAGGCATCGATGCCGTTGCGGCCGAGCGAATCGAGCGCGCGCCGCAACCGCTCCTCCGCCTCCTGCCTGGGCTCGTCGATGTCTCCGAGGGTGTGGCGAAATGAGCTCGCCTCGACCGCGGGCACGACAATCCGCAGCTCGGTGCCGGTGCCGTTACCGGCGTGGCGGATCTCGTCGATCGGCTCCGGCCCGTCGAGCGAGTCGGTGACGATCGCCAGCAGGCGATGGGGAGCGTTCGCCGTCATCGTCAGCCGTCCGCCGGGATCGCCTCGTCGGCCTCGCCGCGCTCGACCTGCTCGCGGTCCTCGGCGGGCGGCACGTCGCGATCGGGGAAACGATGTTCGTCGCCGTGGCTGGCGATGTCCCGGAGCCGCGCCTCGGCCAGCTCGAACCCCTCGGACTCGCCCTGGCCAGACTCGATCAGCGGCTGCTGAGAGGGGTCGTCGCTCTCGATCGGGGCATCGCCACCGATGTGGCCCGCTTCCGCGGCGGCCGCTGCGGCCTCCTCCTCGACCCGCTGCAGGTCGGCGAGGCGCTCCTCCTCGCTGCGGATCTCCTCCTCGGCGCTCATGCCGGGCCGCCCGTCGTCGCGGTCGACCCGGTCGCCGTACGGGCGAGCGTCCAGCCGGCGAGGCCGCCGGCGACGCAACCGATGCCGAGCAGCGTCGTCGTCCGCACCGGGTCCCGCCTCAGCTTCCCGGCGGTGCCGTGGGCCGTGTGCTTTGCGGTCGACTTGACCGCCTTGCGAGCGATGGACTTCTTGATCGATGACATGGCCCCCCGATACCCAGTTTGCGCAGGCGTCAATCGCGGGTAATCGCGATCTCAACCCACGGAAAGGCGGACGATGGCGATCACGGCGATCCTCGACATCGACGGCACCCTGGTCGACACCAACTACCACCACGCGCTCGCCTGGCACCGGGCGCTGCAGGCGCGGGGACACCGGGTGGCGATCTGGCGGATCCACCGCCACATCGGCATGGGCGGGGACAAGATCGTCACCGCCCTGGTCGGCGAGGAGGTGGAGCGAGCGGAGGGCGAGGAGATCCGGGCCGCCGAGGGGGAGGCCTACGGCGAGCTGATCGGCGAGGTCGAACCGATGGAGGGCGCCCGCGAGCTGATCGAGGACCTGCGTGGCGGGGACGCCACCGTGATCCTCGCCAGCTCCGCCAAGCGCGAGGAGGTCGACCACTATCTCGACCTGCTCGATGCCCGCGAGCTGGTCGATGGCTGGACCAGCGCGGCCGACGTCGAAGAGACCAAGCCCGCCGCGGACCTGGTCCAGGCCGCCCTCGGCATGGCCGGCACGGGGCCGGCGCTGATGATCGGCGACTCCACCTGGGACGTGAAAGCGGCGGCTGCCGCCGACGTTCCAACCCTGGCCGTCCTCACCGGCGGCTTCTCCGCGGCCGAGCTGCGCGAGGCGGGCGCCGTCGAGGTGGTCGAATCGATCGGCGCCCTGGGCGGCGATCGATTCGACGTCGAGCGCCTGGCGCGATAGGTCAAACGAACCTTTACGGAGCGGCCGCCGATAGCGGTCGGACCTCTAAATCCAAAAACTGAGGTTGGAGTTCGCGCTCGGGTCCGGGAGATTGCGCAGCATTCATCGAATGGCGTAATCGAACTGGAGGACTCGGCTTTGAGTGAGAAAAAGACGGCGCGGATCGACCAGGAACTGGTGAAGGCACTGGCGCACCCTGTCCGGGTTCATATCCTCGAAGAGCTCCAGAGCCGAGTGGCGAGCCCTACCGAACTGTCCAAGGAGATGGAGGAGAGCCTCGGGGTCATCTCTTACCACGCCAATACGCTGGTCGGCTGCGGCTGTCTGGAACTGGTCCGCACGCAGCCGCGGCGCGGCGCACTCGAGCACTTCTTCCGGGCGACGCCGCGCTCCTTCATCGGTCACCAGGACTGGCGACGGGCGCCGCGGTCGGTTCTCGGCGGTGTCACCAGCGCGGCGGTCGGGACCTTCGTCGATCAAGCCGCGGCGGCGCTGGAGGCCGGCACCATCGACGCTCGCGAGGACACGACACTGAGCTGGATGCCGATCACGGTCGACGAGACCGGTTGGGAGGAACTGGCCGAGGCGATGGGCGCGGTGCAGAGGCTGGCGACGGGGATCCACGCCAGGAGCGTCAGCCGGCTCGGCGACCGCGAGGGGACCCCGGTGGTCGTCGGCCTCGCCAGCTTCGAAGCCGGCCACGGCTTGCCCGCCGCGGCCGACCGGGGGGACTGATCCCTCTCAACCGCCGGCGCCGGCGACGGCGTGCTGAAGCTGCTTCTTGCTCATCTTCGAACGGCCCTCGATGTTGAGCTTCTTGGCGTCGTTGTAGAGCTGCTCGCGGGTGCGGCCGCCGGGCCCGCTGCCGGAGCGCTTGCCGCCACGACTGCTGGCGGAGGCGCCGCTGGTCGAGGTGCGCGAGGAGCTCTTCGACTCCCCCGCCCGCGCCTTTTCCTTGTTGACGGTGCGGGCGGCGATCGCCTCGGCCCGTTTCTCGGAGCGCCCCTGTTCCTTCTCGCTCTTCTTGATCTCTTTGTACTGGCGGTCCCGCTTGCTGCCTTTCTTAACTCCGCGCGGCGGCATGGCTGCTCCTTTCGGCACGCACTCCCTCGGCGAACTCCTCGACGATCTTGGCGTTGAAGGCCGGCAGGTCGTCCGGTTTGCGGCTCGAGACCAGGCCCTGATCGACGTGGACCTCCTCGTCGACCCACTCGGCGCCGGCGTTGCGCAGGTCGGTCTGCAGACTCGGCCATGAGGTCAGGGTGAGGCCGCGGACGACATCGGCCTCGATCAGGCTCCAGGGGCCGTGGCAGATGACGCCGATCGGCTTGCCGGAGTCGAAAATTGCGCGGATGAACTCCACCGCCTTCTCGTCGGTCCGCAGCTGGTCGGGGTTGGCGACGCCGCCGGGCAGGACGAGGCCGTCGTACTCGCCCGGGTCGGCATCGCCGACAGCGCGGTCGACCGGGAAGCACTCACCCTTGTCGAGGTGGTTGAAGGCCTGAACGTCGCCCGCTTCGGGCGCCAGCAGATCCACCTCCGCGCCGGCCGCCGTGACCGCCTCCATCGGCTCGGTCATCTCGACCTGCTCGACTCCCTCGTTGGCCATCAGGAAGGCGATCTTCTTGCCCTGCAGCCGATCGAACATTTCGATCCTCCTCTCGATTCATGGCCCGCCGGGCCGATCGCCTCTCCGCGGGGGAACGGTTGGTCTTCTCACCCGAGCGGGAACCGGAGCAAGGTCCGGTGGAAAGCCGCTGGGAATCGGGCCGGCGGGCTGTGTCCTTGTCCTAGAGTGGGGTTACCCGTGGTTCCCGGGCCACAAACCGCGGGCCGGCCCGGCGCTACCTGTCCAAGAATCTAAGATCGGCCGCGTGAACCCCGCCCTGCGAGTCGCGATCGCCGCCGCCGCAACCTCGGTTCTCTGCGCGCTCGCGGCGAGCCCGCTCGACTCGGCGAACGCCTCGAAGCCGGGGGCGGCGACCGCGAGCATCGCCAGGCCGCCGATCGTCGACCGTCCGATCCCCTTCGGCCCCAAACGCAAGCGCGAGATGGCCGCCTACTCCCTGCGCCACTACGGCCAGGGCAGGTGGCGCCTGCGCGACCCCAAGACGATCGTCGAGCACATGGCCCAGACCGCGACCGCGGCCGCCGTCTTCAACACCTTCGCCCCCGATGTGGCCGACGTCGAGCTCGGCGAGCTGCCCAACGTCTGCTCCCACTTCGTCATCTCCGCCTCGGGCCGGATCTTCCGGCTGGTCAACCTGCGCACCCGCTGCCGCCACACCGTCGGCCTCAACTGGACCGCGATCGGGATCGAGCACGCCGGCTACGGCGACTCCGACGTCCTCGACAACCCGGCCCAGCTGCGCGCCTCGCTGTGGCTGACGCAGTACCTGCGCTGCCGCTTCGGGATCGGGATCGGCGACGTGATCGGCCACAACGAGAGCCTCAGCTCCCCCTATCACCACGAGCTGGTGCCGAGCCTGCGACGGCAGACCCACGGCGACTGGAAGCACCGCTCGATGCGGGCCTACCGGCAGCGGCTGGCGCGCATGGCTCCCTGCTGAGCCGCGGCGGGGGCGACCGCGGCGGGGATAGACTTGCCGCATGGACTTCCGCCTGGAGCTCGTGCAGGTTCCCGTCTCCGACGTGGACCGGGCCAAGGCCTTCTACGAGCAGGCCGGATTCGTCGCCGAACACGACCACCGGGTCAGCGACGAGATCCGCTTCGTGCAGCTGACGCCACCGGGCTCGCCTGCCTCGATCGCGATCGGCACCGGGCTGACGGAGATGGCGCCGGGCTCGCTCGAGGGGCTGCAGCTGGTCGTCGCCGACATCGAGGCGGCGCAGGCCGAGCTGAGCGAGCGCGGCATCGAGACCGGTGAGATCCAGGACTTTCCCTGGGGCTCGTTCCTCTTCTTCAGCGACCCGGACGGCAACGGCTGGGCCGTGCAATCACTACCGAGAGGCGAGGGCCGGTGAGCGAGACGATCGAGGGCTTCAAGG
>Ga0190274_10001369_pt1 | contig 14279 bp, 8 predicted proteins | sample Popmic531T_FD_133002 | JGI IMG/M metagenome (GOLD analysis project Ga0190274, IMG submission 133002) | Populus adjacent soil microbial communities from riparian zone of Yellowstone River, Montana, USA - 531 T | ecosystem: Environmental > Terrestrial > Soil > Riparian zone | place: USA: Montana...
GACTGCCGACTGCCGACTGCCGACTGCCGACTGCCGACTGCCGACTGCCGACTGCCGACTGCCGACTGCCGACTGCCGACTGCCGACTGCCGAATATTACAGTAGATTGACAGATGGTGAAAGCGGGTCAGGGTCGTGTTTTTAGAAATCACGTACATTTGCGGCCTGAATCCTCTATCAAACATGTATAAGAAATTACTAGTTCCCTCTGTTTTGGCATTCGTATGGCTTTTTTGCAGCCCGGTCAATGCCCAAAATTTTACCGATCAACAGCTTAAACAATGGTCGAAAGAACCCGTGTGGATTCAAATGATTGACGACCCGAATGCCAATTATTTTGAAACAGTAGCAGCATATGAGGCATTTTGGAAAAACAGGGAGATGCCGGTTGAAGAAGATCAAATTCTGAGAATGAAGCGAGAGGATCGTGACAAAGTTGAGTCCCGTAAGGAAAAAAGGCAGCGTGAAAGGAAAGAGAAACGCATGGAAAAGGAAGAGCGGGAAGATGAATTGATGCGTCATAAGTATGCATTTGCAGTCAAAAAATACAATCACTGGAAGTTGACAGTTGAACCTTATGTGCAATCGGACGGTCGCATTTTGAGTAAAGAAGAACAACTCAAATTACATCTGGATCAACGGTAATTAAATTTCAACTTTTTAAACTGCAATCAGAACCACACCCATGAATATCAATAAAATTCTCATCAAAACATTACCAATTATTGTTACACTGATTTTTTCACTGGCGTGGAATAACGGAGTTGCACAATCAAATGGAAACTGGAACCTAGTAGGGCCTGATGCTTTTCCTGTAAATGTCTCAGGGCAGATTAACGGTATTGGAAGAGTTTGCCAGATAAAGTTTCACCCCAACAACGATAGCGTGATGTATGCCGCGAGTGCTTCGGGTGGTATTTACATCAGTACTAATCATGGCAACAACTGGAGTGTAACCGGTACTGATCTCTTACCCCGCATGTCGTGCGCTTCAGTGTGCGTTGATTTTACAAATGATTCCATACTTTACATGAGCTCAGGTGATCCAAACTATTATGGAACTGATTATGGAATTTACAAAAGTGTTGATGGTGGTGTAACATGGAACCTTTCCAATACTGGATCCGGAAACCGAATGGCGCTGGAAATATTGATGGATCCTGCAGATAACAATACACTGATTGCAGCAACCAACGATGGTATTTTTAAAACTATTGATGGTGGTGCCAATTGGGTAGTGAAAAAAAGTGGTGGTTCATTTACGGATATGGTTTTCAAACCCCTGGCAGGTACTAATACAATTTACGCAGTTACTACGAATGAATTCTGGATGTCAGTTGACCTGGGAGAAACATGGAACCAGGTGGTGTTGCCAATTCCAGGTGGTGGAAATCCTGACGGCATGCGGATTGGAGTGAGTGCGGCAATGGCCGACAGACTTTATGTTGGCGTTATTTATTACACAGCAACAAATCATTATGGTACTGTATACCGCAGTGATGATGGAGGACTCACATTTACCGGGGTTAAAACACAGCAATCTCCAGACATTGCCGGTTATGATGCCAATTCTGATGGACAAGGAAATTATAACTGGACAATTACAGTAGATCCTACCAATGCAGATATCGTTTATACAGGTTCTCATTGTGTTTGGAAGTCAATTGATGCAGGAGTGAATTGGACCCAACTTACTCAATGGTGGGCTGAACTTCATACCGACATGCATCATCTTCTCTTCAATCCATATAATCCATTTGAACTTTGGGAAGCAAACGATGGTGGTGTTTGGGTAAGCAGCAATGCAGGAGTCAACTGGCGTCCGAAGTCTGATGGTTTAGCTGCAACTGAAAATTACCAGGGGGCTCAAAGTCCGATCACGAAAGATATGATAAGCATCGGGACACAGGATAACGGTGAACTTTATTTCCAAAGTAATGGATGGTTTACCAACAGAGGTGGCGACTGGGGTTCACGAATGATTTTTGATTATATCAATCCAACAACTACTTATTATTTTGAAGATGGATCAAGACGAAGCTTAACCGGTTCGGCAAACAATCTGATGTTGCCTTTTACACCAACCAATAATTCTGAATTTGCATTTACTCCGCTGAGCACTTCAACAGGATACGTAGCATTTGACCAGGTTTACAGAACCGACGATCTTTCATCTAATCCTCCTACCTGGACACAATTGGGAACACTGGGAATACAAGTGAAAGCATTAACTGTTGCGAATAATCGTCCCGATCTTATTTATTTTGTTACTGCCAATTCAAAAGTTTACAGGTGTGATAATGCATTTTCTGCAAATCCTGTTTTTACTATTTCCAATACACCAACACCAACATCAAATGTAAAAGCCAGCATAGCCACCATACCTTCTGATACAATGGTGGTATATCTTTCATGCGGATCAAAAATTTATCGTTCTGCTGACATGGGGCAAACATGGGTGAATATTTCCGCTAACCTTCCAAGCGTAAACGTTATCAGGCTTATCAGTGATCCCAACTCCAATAACGAATCAATTTATGCCGGCACAGCTAAGAGTGTTTGGTATAAAAATGATACTATGACAACCTGGATGAATTATTCTGCAGGACTTCCTACCATAGCCGACATGCGTGATTTAATGATGTATAATAATGGTACTGTATCCAATGTGCTTCGTGTTCCTTATTATGGAAGAGGAGTGTGGGAGTCTGAATTATTTGATGCTGCCTCTGCTTTACCTGATCCGTTGTTTACTGCAGATACCACTTATGGTTGTCCCGGACTCCCGGTTCAGTTTACTGATCTTTCGGTTGGGAATCCGACTTCATGGAGCTGGGATTTCCCAGGAGGAACACCTTCTGTTTCTACTTTGCAACACCCTTCGGTAATTTATAATACCGGTGGTATTCACGATGTGACCCTTACAATCACCAGTATTAATGGAGTAAATTCATATACGCGAAGCAGTTATATAAATATTCTCGGTACGGTGGCATTGCCATTGCAGGAAGGATTTGAAAGTACCGCTTTCCCTCCGGCAGGGTGGTTGCAATATAGTGTCCTTAATGATGGAGCCTGGCAGCAGTCTTCAGCTGTAAGCGGGTATTCACAAAGCAACAAAAGTGCATTTTTTGACAACTTTGGTGCAGATCTTACAGGTAAAACCTATGGATTACGCACACGGGTTTATGACATCTCGACAGTAGATACAGCATTGGTGTTTTTTGACGTTGCTTACGCCCAATACAGTAATGTGTATTCCGACACTCTCATTATTCGTGCTTCTGTTGATTGCGGACAAACCTGGGACGTTATTTACTACAATGGAGGTGTTTCTCTTGCTACTTCACCAAATGTTACAGCAGGGCCATTCGTGCCGTTAGCATCTCAATGGCGTACTGATTCAATCGTACTTAGCCAGTTTGTTGGACAAAGTCAGTTGCAGCTTGCATTTGAAAACAAGGCAGCATACGGACAGATTATGTATCTCGACAATATTAATCTTGTCAACAACAATTCAGTTGGAATAAGTAACGATCCTGCAAACGAATTGCATGCTACTTTATTCCCAAACCCTGTCACCGATAAAGTAACACTCACTTTTACTGCTGGTAAAAAAGGAGAATATAATTTTCAATTGACGGATGTGTCAGGTAAAAAGGTGAAGGAGTGGAAAGAATCTGTGACATCAACAGGAACTCATCAAAAGGAATTTAATTTAGAAAACATCACTCCCGGATTTTACTTTTTCAACATAAGTCAGAATGGGGTGCAGAAAGTATTCAAAGTGGAAAAGCGTTGAGTTTTCAGAAGGTTTCTGAGTAATGTTAAAGTTAGTGTTTCATTTGCAACTTTTTTTTAAAGTCGGCAGTCGGCAGTTGCCAGTTGGCAGTCAGTTTTTTTGAAATGAAAATGTTCGAATTCCAATTGGAAATTTTGTTTTTTGGTCAGCTTAAAAAATGACTCGTCACGCGTTACTCGCCACTCGTCACTTTTTAAAGCCTTCGATCAATCTCCAAAGCTTCAAAAAGATAAGTTTTCAAAATATCTGCATCAATTTCTTTTATCGTCTTAAAATCTTTCCAGAAAACTTGTTTGCGGGTGCCTCTTTCGAGGAAGTTTAATTCATCGCGCAGTAAATAACCCTGGTTGAATCCAAAGCGAACTCCTGAAAAGGATATTGTTTTTCCCCACAGTACTGAGGATGGCCAGATGAAGCAAATGTTCTTCCGGCCTTTATAAAAAGGAACGTTGTAAGAAAGTTTTTCGATGCTATTGGGCAGGCAATCCAAAACAATTTTCCGAAGAAACAAAGTCATTTTTAATTCATTCTCCGGAAGGAAATCAAAAAACTCTTCAATGTTGTTGAAGGAAACGTTTTGAGGATTTTTTGCCATGTCACTTTATTAAACTAAAGCGGGCACACCATATTCAGGTTCATATAAAAGGTGGTACTACTGCCTGAAATCCATGGTCCATTGCACAGAGTCATTGTCCAATGCCCTGGAGAAGTTTGATTCACATACAATTTAGCGCCGTCAGAAATAAGTCCTGTAGTGAAACCCGATGTGAAGCTGATGCGCACTGTATTTGGTGCAGGTGTGTCCCACGAAGTAGTCGTATATTCTTTTGTTACCGGTAATGATGGAAAAATAAAATGGTACAATCCTGATCCTGTTGAAGCATGTATTTCCCATTTATTAAAACCTTCCACAGGGTATGGTACATCATAGAAATATTGTGTCGGTTGAAATCCGCCCATGTTCACCGAGTTTCCGGGAGGAGTACATGGTGAAACAACCGGGACTGGTTCAATGCTGTCGAGTGAGAGTATGTTTCCCAAAGTATAACCATATTCATTGGCAGCCCATGATCGGAAATAATAAGTTTTAGTGAGATCAAATTCAGGATATACTGCTGTAAACATGTTTCCATCCATGTATACTATTTGCTGATTGCTGAGCATTTCCGGTTCCGGAACCGTATCCATACAGAAACCTTTGTATTCAATAGCTGTAGTGCCTTCATCTTCGATTTCACCTGTAACAATCACACTGCCATCAGGCTGAGGTACAGCAGAAACTGTTTTTACTTTTGGGTAATAACTGAGCACATCTTTCTCAACCTTTTTACAGGAAATAGAAATTAAACTGACAAGTGCCAATGTAAGCAGACAATATTTTTTATTCATAATTCTCAATCTCTAAACATGTATAAAACACCTAAGCCGTAATCGTAATGTGACTGCCCTCCGGTTTCTGATATCAAATAATAACTTCGGCTTAATTCACCAAACACCGAAAATCTTTGTGTGAGCATATATTGTGCGCCTGCACGAAACCTTAATCCGCCTAAATACTGACCACCTTCGAAGTTCTGGTGTGTATAAGTTTCATAGTATGCTTCCGTTTTCATATTAATGCCACCGACTAAAACATCCGCTCCAAGGTATGCGAAAAAAGGATCCTTGTGGACGAATGCCCAATCCATTCCGACGAATATATAACCCATGTTGTATTTCTCGTAAATTTCATATCCCGGTAGCACTTTTGTGCCGTTTCCACCGGTTACTGTAGCATATGACGGGAAAGTATCCATGCGGGCTTCCAATGGTATGTAACTTAGCCCAAATCTGCCGCGCAAGTTATGCTCATCCTCATCAAATTCATTAATCCACAAGAGTTCTGCCGTAAATCGTTTTTCGAACAATAGCCCCTGGTCTCCGGTAGGATTAAAGTGCAGGAATTTTATACCCAGCTGTGCATTAACCTGTAAGGTGGTGAGGAGTAATATCACAAGGATAAATTGTTTCATGGTGTTCTATTATGATTGGCGCTAAAAGTGTCGTATTTTTACAGTAAATTAATTTTGTCCAAATATATTAAACCAATGCGAAAACGAATACTGTTTTCAATTTTCCTGATTATTTTTTGTTCAGGAATTGAAGCGCAAACAACAAAGGTGCTTTTTATCGGCAACAGCTATACCGGTGTTAACGACCTTCCCGGTTTGGTGCGGGATTTAGCGCTCTCGAATGGTGATTCAATGATTGTGGATTCATATTCGCCCGGAGGATATACTTTTGAGGGTCATTTCATGGATGCGAATACCGAAGCTAAAATTTATTCACAGCAATGGGATTATGTGGTCCTCCAGGAGCAGAGTCAGCGCCCAAGTTTTTCGCCTGCACAAGTTGCGATGGAAGTTTATCCCTATGCAATTTTGCTCGACAGCATGATCCATGACAATAATCCATGCTCTGAAACTGTATTTTACATGACATGGGGCCGCAAAAACGGGGATGCTTCCAACTGTGGTTTTTATCCTCCTGTATGTACCTATGAAGGCATGCAGGCAAGATTGCGCGAAAGCTATATAGAAATGGCTTTGCAGAATGGTGCAACTGTGAGTCCGGTCGGAGCAGCATGGAGATATTTGCGAAGTTTGAATCCCGCATACGATTTGTACCAGGTGGATGAGAGTCACCCGAGCATTCATGGATCCTATCTTGCTGCCTGTACATTTTATGCTGCAATATTTCACAAGAGTCCGGTGGGATCTTCATTTTTAGCCGGCATCCCGCAACTGGAAGCTACCGAAATTCAAAATGCGGTACAAGCAGTGGTGATGGATAGTATTTCATATTGGTATCAGTACGGCAATATTCCAATAGCTGCATTCAGTTATACAGCAAACGGAAATGGATTTCAGTTTGTGAATCATTCGATGCATACCACAACTTATTCATGGGATTTTGGAGATGGAAATGCATCAACTTCAGAAAGTCCATTTTACACGTATGCACAAGCCGGTACTTATACAGTAACACTCACAGCAACCAACGGCTGTAAAACCGATATCATTACTTACCAGGTGACAACCGGTGTTTCATCTCTTGTTGAGATTTCTGATAATTGTCATTTTGCTTTTAATGAATCGGGAAATGAAATTCAGTTCAACTGCAATACTTCAATTAAAGAAGTTCAGCTGTACGACTTGCAGGGAAAATTGATGAACGGGAAAATTTTACAGAATACAAATGGGCAACTGACTTTTCAATGCGACAAATTAGCAAAAGGAATTTATGTGGTGCAGGTAACCGGCGAAAAATTCAGGTGGTCTGAGAAAATAAATGTAGTTCAATAATTAATGGTCATTAGTCATTTGTCATTAGTAAGCGTAACATTCACTCATTTTCCCATTCCCTGATTCCCTGATTCCCCCATTCCCCCATTCTCCCATTTCCCCATTAACTAATTCCTCTCGGAATCGTTTCAATCAACTTCCTCGTATACTCCGATTTTGGGTTGGAGTAAATGCTTTCGGAGTCTCCCATTTCTTCGACTTTTCCTTTGTTCATCACCACCATACGGTCGCTCATGAATTTCACGACGGAAAGGTCATGGGAGATAAAAATGTAGGTGAATCCAAATTGATCTCTTAGTTCATTCAGCAAATTCAAAACCTGAGCCTGGACTGAAACATCAAGTGCGGAAACGGATTCATCACAAATAATAAATTTCGGATTCAATCCGATAGCTCTTGCAATACAGATTCGCTGACGTTGTCCGCCTGAAAATTCGTGAGGGTAACGGTTGTAATGTTCAGGCAGCATGTTCACCCGGCGCAGCAGTTCATGCACCCTTTCCTTGCGCTCTTTTTCATTCGACAACACACCGTGCACATTCATCGGTTCGAGAATTGCTTCTCCAACTGTGATGCGTGGATTTAAGGAAGAGTATGGATCCTGGAAAATAATCTGGATATCACGGCGAATGTTTCTCAGATCGGTATTGTTGAGTGATGTAAAATCTTTTCCTTCGAACCACACTTTTCCTCCGGTGGGTTCAATCAGTCGAAGGATACTTCTGCCAAGTGTTGTTTTGCCACATCCTGATTCTCCTACCAGCCCGACAGTTTCTCCGGGATATACATCAAAACTTACATCATCAACTGCTTTCACATAATCTTTCGTCCTGCCAAAAACTCCTTTTTTCACAGGAAACCAGGTGGACAATGATTCCACTTTCAGGATCGGTGTTTTCGCACGCAACTGCTCTTGCCGTTTTTCCATTTCACTAACGGTGACTATAAACTCTTTGGTTACATCCTGTATGGAACGACCTGTTTCGATCAACTGCCCATCTGATTCTTTCATAAAATCAGCGACAACCGGAAGCTTGTGAAGTTTGTGAGTAAGGGGAGGGCGACAGGCGAGTAAGCCTTTCGTATAAGGATGTTTTGGATTGCGGAAAATTTCTTCCACAGGACCTTCTTCCACAATATTTCCTTTGTACATCACAATCACCCTTTGAGCCAGTTCTGCAATCACTCCAAGGTCGTGTGTGATAAACAGGATACCCATGTCGTTCTCTTTCTGGAGCTGACGCATCAGGTCGAGTATGGTAGCCTGAACCGTTACATCAAGTGCGGTAGTAGGTTCATCAGCAATCAGAATTGAAGGATCGCATGACATCGCCATAGCAATCATCACCCGTTGCTTTTGTCCGCCTGATACCTGGTGCGGGTAGCTGTCGAATATGGCTTCCGGACGGGGAAGCTGCACCTTTTTAAACAATTCAATGGTCCTGGCTTTCGCCGATTTCTTATCCAGTTTTTTGTGGAGCTGCAACGCTTCCATCACCTGGAATCCGCAGGTAAAAACCGGGTTGAGTGAAGTCATGGGTTCCTGGAAAATCATGGCAATCTCATTCCCGCGATATTTCCGCATCTCATTTTCGGAAAGCGAAAGAAGGTTTATTTCCTGTCCCTGACGGTTGTGATAAATAATTTCACCTCCTGCTATTTTTCCCGGAGGGGAGGCAATTAACCGCATCACCGAAAGGGAAGTCACCGATTTTCCGGATCCTGATTCCCCAACAATTCCGACGGTTTCGCCCTTGTTGAGTGAAAAACTGATACCCTTAACCGCGGTGGTTTTAATGCCATCGGAAGTGAATTCAGTGGTAAGGTTTTTTATTTGGAGGAGTGGGGTGGACATTCGAGCGTGAAAATACTGTAAAAAAGTGTAAAGTGACAAGTGACAAGTGAAAAGTGGTTTTGGGTTCCCTCGTTCTTCGTTTCCAGTACCCCGTTCTCGCTCTCTTTTGTCGCTCCCGTACTTCCGTTCTTGTTCCTTTCTCCAGCTCCTTGACCTGTAACAGTTTGTGATGTCAGGTTTACATTTTCACAAACCTGACAGCTTTGAAATTGTTTTGAGTTGGTTTCACAAAATAAATACCTCGAGGTAGCAGTGATGTATCAAATATGATTTCATTGGATTGATCACTGTTTACCAATTGCTGTTTACAATTCGCCTTTCTTCCAACAATGCTGTAAATTTCCATTTCGACTTCGTTACCAGGAGTATTTTCAAACTGTACATGGAGTTTGTTTGTCGCAGGGTTTGGAAATATTTTTAGTGATGCTGATTCTGTTTCAGAAATAGAAGTAGTGAGCACCACGCGGGTGATTGCATCATTTGTATACACGGGGTCATTGAAATCGAAATATATCCGTGCATTATTTACTGCAGAATCACCGACCACCAAAGTTGAAACCGGCTTTATCCGGTACCTTATAAATCCATGGCTTAAGGGTTCGTTAACATTGGAATCAGGTAACAATATATCATTGAAAGTGAATTCAAAAGTCCGCAAAGGAAAATCCAATGTGGTTGTAACCGGATGTGAAGCTGAAATAAATTCAAAAGTCGATAGATCAAGAGAATTTGAAATTGTGTTTACTATATTAACGGTGAACGCCGTGTCATTTCCTGTATTCTGAAATCTTATGAGATAATCAAGGTAGGGAGGCGAAATCATTTCCCAAGTGTATACCGTATCGCGATTTACAATTATATCATTTGGATCCACAGAGGCTGTTATAAAAACTTCCCAATATGAAAGATTGCAAAAAGTATTGGCATCACCGGCAACAGGTAAAATAAGCGCACTTGAATTAACCAGTGAGCCAGTTAATAGACCAGTGTTTACAAATACTGATATACTTATTTGTCCATGTTGAAAGGGTGCAAGAGTTCCGATGCTCCACACAACAGAATCAGTTGAAACAATCGTTGGTAAAGGGAAAGCGGATATGAACTGCACATTTGGATCCGGATAGAAAACTACATCAGGAGTGAGTGTTGTAGTGCCGACATTGAAATAATTAATTTGATAGGATGCATTCATTCCCGATCTGAAATTGCTTGTAGGAGTGATTTCAACACATACGTCATTGTAAATTCCGGTTGGTTGAAATGCAAAATCATTCAGCGAATCCATTTGTAAAAATGCGTTAAAATAAACAGCATGTGACACTGGAGCAGCTGAATAATAATTCAAATTTGAAGGAATCACTGTTGCATTTCCCGTATCCGATAATGATAGAATATAATTTCCATCAGGATGTGTAAAAGTAAGTGCTCCGGAATTTGTTTCGTTAATGATTTGATTGTTCATAGCAACTTCATTACTATCTTTAATGCTATTTGAATTCAAATCAAGGAATGTATTTCCGGTTATTGTACAGGTGCGTTCAGTGAGTTTTACGATCCACATATCCATGGCTCCTTTAAACCCTGTCACATCTCCACCGCTGCCAATAGTTGAGCCTGCGAGAATAAATCCACCATCTGAAGTTAACTGACTTGAATAACATTCTTGAGATAAACTCCCCCCAAGACATTTCTGCCACATAAAGTTACCTGCCAGATCAATTTTGACGATCCAGTAGTCATACCAGGAAGGGCTGTTATGATTTCCCGAAACAAGGCTGTCATTTGATTTTGTATATCCTGTAATTATGTATCCATTATTTACCTCATGTACATCACTTCCAAAATCCCATTCTGATCCTCCAAGACATCGTTGCCATATGGCCGAACCCAGAGAATCAAGTTTAATAACCCATACATCTCCCATTCCATTGTTACCTGAAACATCATTATCATTTGATTCAGTCACTCCAGTAACTATATACCCTCCATCTGAAGTTGGCTTTATACTTTCACCTACATCCAAATCCCACATTGTTCCGCCGAGTCCATTTTGCCAAAGTATGTTTCCGAATTGGTCAAGCCGGGCTGTTAAGAGAGTCCCGGAATCAGAAGGATAACTCCCGGAACCAACCATTACATAACCACTATCAGGAGTTTGAACAATCATATTTGCCTGATCTGTATATTGTCCGCCCAGACAGGTTTGCCAGTTCAAAACACCAATTGAATCTATTTTAATGATCCAGCAGTCCTCCATTCCAATCATACAGGTGACGTTTCCTGTACCAGGTTGTGAAATTTTATTTCCAGCAACTATAAAACCCATATCAAAAGTTTGTTGTACCGAGTAAGCTTTTTCAGCCCCAGTACCTCCATAACAAATTTGCCAGATCAAATTTCCAGAACCATCCAATTTGATTACCCAGGCATTGTACCAGCCAAGGTTTGCTGTAACATCACCGTCTGTTGATTTGGTATATCCGACCACAACATATCCGCCATCTGCTGTTTGTACTACTGAATACGCCCGGTCATCGTCGGAACCACCATAACTCTTTTGCCAGGTAATATTTCCAAGTGGATCCAGTTTGACCACCCAGAAATCATAATTACCATGATTGACAGTTACCTGGCCATCGATAGATTTGGAATACCCTGCCACAATATATCCACCATCTGCAGTTTGATGTATTTCCTGTGCTGATTCAGCATCAGAGCCACCAAGACATTTTGCCCACTCGATTTGCACTTGTGCCCATGAAGCAAAATTCATGAGACAAAACAAACAGATGAATTTGAATTTCAACATACAGAAATAAATTTAGAGTTGTTCGCAATTTTACTTCATCACTTTCTTCACAAACTTATTTGTGCCATTATAAATTTCCAGAAAGTACAATCCTTGAGAAAGTCCTCGGGTTGGAATTGAAAAAAGTTCACCGCTTGTGGATTTGTATTTTTCAGTAAATAATTTCCTTCCAGTTACATCAATGAGATTTATAATCAATTGATCGGAGGCAAACATAATTCGGACGTTCAGGTGATCATCAAATGGGATTGGAAAGGCATCAAATTCAAATGCTGCTTCCAATTCGTGAATGGTAGTAATATTGGTTTGTAAAGTGTTCAGTGTAGTGTTTGTGAGCACCGGGGTGTTGTAATCAAAATAAATTGATGCGGTGTTTTCAATAGTAACGCCATCGGGCAAACCCTGAATCGGTACAATGGAATATTCGATAAAACCATGACTGCCGGGTTCGTTTGTATTGCTGTCGGGCAGATTGATGTTTAAGAAATTAAAGGACAGTTGGCGATCAAAAGTGGAGAGCACACCAAAGTGACTCATGCGTTCCACCATAAATGTATTCATGTTTAAATCATCATCAACTTCATCCTGTACCAACACATTTACTGCAGAGGCCGTTCCGGTATTTTGAAAATTAATCCGGTAATGCAAACGTGTTTCATGATGCACATCACCTGATGCGTTAGCACCTGCAGGATTCACATTTTTATCATTCGGATCAAATGAGCCTACAACTACATTACTAACAGCTGAATAATTATTGGTAGAATCAATATCAGTAAAGCTGGAATTTATGGTAACAGTGCTGTTGTTGTTTAAGAGTGTTCCTAAAGGAGTGATTGCAGGCACTAAAAATCTGGCAGAAAAAGACTCGCCTTTCCCGGCTTTTATCATACCTGTATTCCATGTAATTGTGTGATTAACCAGGTCTACCGAACCAGTAGGAGCGGAAAAATCATAATCGAGAATCGGATCATAATTAAATACCACGGTTGAATTAGAGGAATCTATTCCCGAGTTGAACACATTCGTTCCAATCACATATGTGAATCCGGGCCTTGGATCCGGATAAGTATGCATTGTGATTTCAGGATCTGAACCTGGCAGTGTGCAGAATGCAGCAAAATCATTTGAGTTAAAAGTACCTGATTGAGCGTTCACGAAAATAGTGTCAGGTGTGAAATAAATGCTATCGATCAATGAATAGATTGGTGTAATTACCATATTCCCGCCAGATAAATTAAAACAATAATTGCCAACGGCATTTGTCGTAGTAAAAAATGCTTCCTGGGTTAAAGTGTTTAATGCTTTTACAGTGCAGTTCGCCAACCGGTCATCTCCGGCAGACAGGTAACCATTCTGGTCGTAATCAATAAAAACTTTACCGCAAATTTCCAGATCAAGATCGGCTAATCCGAAATTAAACGGACCGTGAAAGCTTCCCGAATTGAAATTAACAGTGTAGCTATTGGATAGTGGAAATGTAATAGCATCATCGGGTTGATTAGTTCTGATAAAAACGTCAGTAGCAGGTACCAGCAATTGATAATAACCAGTGGAATCGGTCATAGCATGGTAATCCATATTATCGATGAAAACCATGAAGTTTGGTATTGCCGACTCCCCTGAATCCCATATTCCATCAGCATCTGTATCTTCAAACACATAGCCACCAACCGTATCAGGCGAGGCATTCGCACAAATATCTACTGTAAATACACCTGTCTGATGTATTATCCCCTGGTTCGGTGGGGATACTGCGTCTCTCAATTCAAATTCTACTGCGTATGATCCTGGAATTACTTCCATGCCATATGGGACATATACATAGTTGCCATTACTGATTGTACGTTGGTTTGGCAATCCTCCATAGGGGTCCACAGTAGCAGTCCCGGTTGTAAATGGCGGAGTGCTTGTAATCATCACTCTAACACTGTCGCAGGTGGTTTGTAACACAGAAATTGAAGCATTAATAGCATTGATGTTGGGATATCCGTTTCCCACATGCACTTTACGACTGGTGGATCCCTGGGGAATTCCGAATCCCAGCGAGTACGTAACATTGTAATCGCCGGAAGTAGCATAAGTGTGAGAGTCAATATCCACGTTTGTACCTGAGGTCCCATCACCAAAATCAAAAGTGCCTCCTTGTAAATAAGGTCCTGAATAGCCTTCAAAATCTACGGTATTTCCGGAAGGATTATCGACATGTATTTCTAAAGGTAAAATAGTGGTGGCAAGTAAAACATTGCAATATGACACCTCACAACTGTCATTTGTGATTGTGTCGGTAGCCCATTCTTTCAGACAAACCAGGTTGAGTTTATTTGGCATGTCGACCCACGGATTTGCACCGGTTGAAAAAACCTGTCCATCATTGGTCCATTCGTAAGCATAAACTTTCCAGTTTGGACTCAAAACATTATTCGTGGCAAACTGCCAACTATAAGTTCCTTGAGTGGAAAGAATAGA
>Ga0190274_10001370_pt1 | contig 14278 bp, 4 predicted proteins | sample Popmic531T_FD_133002 | JGI IMG/M metagenome (GOLD analysis project Ga0190274, IMG submission 133002) | Populus adjacent soil microbial communities from riparian zone of Yellowstone River, Montana, USA - 531 T | ecosystem: Environmental > Terrestrial > Soil > Riparian zone | place: USA: Montana...
AAGTTAGATCCTAAATTTCAATACCAGGGGGATGAATATTTTTCAGATGAAAATCATTATTTTAACTTTATCAATATTGCTAATGCAAAAAATGTATGGGTAAGAAACGTAAGCGCTCTTCATTTTGGCAACAGCGTTGTACAAAGCAATGCCGGTTCAAAGTGGATTACCGTTCAGGATTGTGAATCATGGGAACCAGTTTCCATTAGAATGGGGGCAAGACGATTTACTTATCAAATGAACGGACAGTTTTGTTTGGTACAAAGATGTTTTTCTCAAAAAGGAAGACATTCATTTGTCCTTCAGGGTTCGGAAGCAAGTGGCAATGTATTTCTCGACTGCAAAGCAGTAAATCCTTACTCAACCAGTGAACCTCATAATAAATGGGTGAATGGGGTTTTGTATGACAACGTAAAAGCCCCGCTGACAGCAAGATTCTGGGATTATATTATTGGCTGGGCCGGAGCCAATATTGTTTTCTGGAACTGTGAGGGAGATTTTGTGGTTCAACAACCTCCTACCGCCCAAAATTATTCATTTGGACATATAGGCATCAATGCAGTGATATTTAATTCCGGTTTGCAAGATCTCACCAAACCAAATGGTCATATAGAATCAATGGATAAACATGTAACACCCCATAGTTTGTACTTAACACAACTGAAAGAAAGGCTTGGTGCAGATGCTGTAAAAAATATAGGCAAAAGCGTAAGGGAGGTGGAATAACTTACTAATAATTTTTCGGCATGATACTTAAATAAAAGTATTGGTAAAAAGAGGAAGGATGAAGAATCATCCCTCCTTTACTACTGCTTAACTGCTTGCCTGAGAGAGTTGATACTTATATTTTGTTTGATATTAATTCATTCCCTTTTCAACCTCCATTCCCGACATATCGAAGCTCCTTAACAAACTATTTCGGGGCATGCTCCATTATATCATGTCCCTCATTTAAAAAATGTACCATTCTCGGCTTTGACGAAACTATTGTCTGAACCCCTTCCTTTATTTTAAGATGTGAGTCCGGTGGAATATTTTCAAATACCTGCACATAATTTCCTACAGGCCATTTTATTTCTATACTTTTTATCATGTCAGCAGATCCAATCCCTATGTGTGCTTCCAGTGGGTTAGCTCCAAAACTTCCGCCGGAGTTTACATCACGATAGACGGACCGTTCAACACCATTTTCTTCAAACGTCACTTTGATTCTTGCACCAATAGCAGCCCGGTTGGTTTTAACTCCTTCAAGCGAAATACCAATCCAGTGATTACTGTTTTGCCCGGGATTCAGGAAAAAAGAATTCTGATAGGCGTCACCTATAAATGCACCTCCCATTTTTATGAAAATATCCTCGTCGCCATCGTCGTCTAAATCGGCAAAAGAAACACCATGTCCTTTCTGCAGGTTACCAACACGCGCCGCATTTGTTACATCCAAAAATCTTTCTCCTCTAATGTTCTGAAACATTTTATTCGGCACCAGGGATTCATACTGTGGATTGCCAGTACCGAGAAAAATATCGGAATATCCGTCATTATCAATATCACCAAAATTTGATCCCATCGCAAAAGCTACTTTATTGAGACCCACTTTTTCAGTTACTTCCTCAAAAGTTCCATCGTGTTTATTCCTAAACAAAAAGACGCGTCCTGAAATATCATTAGTTGATCCCAGCGCTTCCGCAGCAGCATACCATGCAAGGGAACTGGTGAACTGGTATTCGCACACCAGGATATCCAGCCATCCATCGTTATCGTAATCCCAAAACCAGGTGGGAAAGGTTTGGCTTTGATTTTTAGTAAGTCCTGCCTCTTCCGAAACGTCCTTAAATAATAACTTGCCGCCTTTCCCTTCATTCCTTAACAGGATTTTTTTCCCGTTTAATGTAGAAATAAAAATATCTATCCAACCATCATTATTGTAGTCACCAGAGGTAACTCCTTTTACAAAGGATACTATTGTTGCATTGCTTTGATTAGCCAGGTTAGCAAAAGTTCCATTCTTATTATTGATATAAAGCTCACAAGGATGCCTGACTGCATCCGAACTCGATTCATTGCCGATAAATACATCCAACCAGCCATCATTATTAAAATCTGCCCATGTAGCCGTTTGGGTGGGATGAAAAGAAAGCAGACCGCTTTCTTTTGTAACATCTGTAAAGGTTCCATCACCATTATTTCTGAGCAGGGAATTGGGTTCATTTCCGTATTCCTTTTTCCATGCACCCCTAAGTACAAAAATATCTTTGAAACCATCGTTGTTATAATCAGTTTGAAGAATTTGTAAACCTCCCGTAAACTGTGCAACATTGGAGGAAACTGAAACGTCGGTAAAGGATCCGTTTCCATTGTTCTTAAAGAAATTCATTTTTTCATCAAGTCCCCAGCTGCTTAGTACAATGTCGGGATAGCCATCATTATTAAAATCGTCCACAATGCTGCCTCCTGCCATAGTCTTTTTATCCAAACCCAGTTGGCCCGCTATGTCAACAAATGGTTTAAAGCCTTTAGTTTCATCAGGAAGTTGTTTGATTAAATAAGCAGCGGGAACATCTTGCGGATAACCACCAATTGTCATATACGCAATGTTCAGGAGCCATCTGGCTTCGAGGTTTCGTGGATTGTGTCTTAAAATTGATTCATACAATTCTATTGCCTTTTGTGAGCCGTATTTGTCTTTATGCATACCAGAAAATGAAATAGGAAAAATGCAGGACTCAGCCGAGTGATTATGGAGGCAATTCATTTTTTCGCCAAGCCGCAGGTAAGCAAGAGCTAACTGGGGCTGTACCTTTTCTTTATCAAACACCTCTCCTTCCTCACTTGTTTTCAGCAACGCTTCATAAACCTCTATCGCTTTTTGTTCTTCCCCCAACTTAAGAAAAGCTACTCCAAGCGAATTTTTTAATTCAAATAACTTGTAGGGATCATGAGTCACCTGAATTAACGAATCCAAATGAGCTACCCCGGCTTCAGGGGAAAAAGAATTAGCAGGCACACGTGCGTTCTTTGAAACTTTTCGCAGAAGTAATACCATTTCCTCATTCGGTGAAGAGGTGGAATTGCACGCAACAATCAACAGCAATAGAAATATAGTTTTAAAAATAATTTTCACCTTTAGCTTTTAATTCAGTTAATAGACGGATTTTAATTATTCCGAATCCTAAAGACCCTTAGAGAATCATTATTTACAGTTACCACCAAAACCTTCTCCTGATTAGATAAAGGAATCAGTTCCATGTCTTTCACATCGCCATCAACAATAAAACCGCTAACAGTAGAAGGAACACTTTTAAAAGTCTTTTCCCTGTCTCCTTTCAGAAACAATCCATACAATGCGTCATGCCTTCCCGTATTTACTTCTTGCTGGTATTCATTTCCTGCGATTATTAAATCCTTGTATCCATCACCATCTACATCGTTACAAATAATAGAATTGATTGGTGCGAATTGAGCTTCTACAGGTAATACATGTTTCTTAAACTTGCCGTTGCCTAAATTTTCTAGCCAGCAACTTTTTGTCTCGTTGCAGCTTAAATGCAATAACCCTTCTCTTTTACCAGCTGGAAATATCTCCTCGAAGGAAGCTTTTGAATAATCCTTCGCTAAAAGGAACTGCTTCTTTATGGACGGCACCTGGTCCGAAAACATCGCCCTGCTGATTGCAGGATAAAGATGTTTTTTACCATCCCCGCCCTTGATATAATAAAAGAATACAGGATCTATACTTCCGTTTCCATCCAAATCCTTTGCAAACAACTGCATTGGCTGATCTTTCGAGACATCGTAGTTACAATTCAAGCCTAAGTTGCCCGCAATAATATCTTCGTCGCCATCATTGTCAATATCAGCAACTGCCAGGCTGCGCCACATTCCATCCATTTCGCCAAGACCTATGCTTTCTGAATACTCCTGCAACTTGCCATGAACATTTTTAAAGAACCGAACCGGCATCCATTCACCGGCAATGATTAAATCAGGAAGTTTATCATTATCTAAATCTGTCCATGCAGACCCGGTGATCATGCCGGCCTTTTGAAGAGCAGGGCATACCTGAGCAGTAACATCAGAAAAAACTCCGTTGGTGTTTTGCAGGATGAAGCTTCTGGGAGACAACGGATACTCTCTGGTCACTCTTCCACCGATAAACAAATCCAGGTCCCCATCACTGTCATAATCACCGGCGGTAACAGTACCTGCGATAAGACCTATATCAGCAGGCATTGCATTCTCTTTTAACGTGAATTTACCTTTGCCATCATTGATGAAAAGTTTGGGCGCAAAGTCAGATGAATTATAAGGTTGTGAATTCCCATAGGTAATCAGCAAATCAAGGTCTTTGTCATTATCAGCATCGAACAAAAGACAATCCATGTCCTCATCAGGTTTTCCTGTATTGTCGACAAGATTGTCTGACCTGAATATTTTGGTGTTCTGCGTAAATAGTTTTCCTGAAAAATTCGCTGCACCACCTACAAAAAAATCAATTGAACCATCACCATTAATATCACCACTGGTAATAAATGGGCCAAGTTGCGAATATTTTTGCGGCAGCAAGCGCTGGTAACCAAAATCGTTAAACTCATACTCCGTGTGGCGATATTGAATCTCTGAAGTTGAAGTAATATCAGTAAAAAGATAAAAGAAATCATTTTTTGTTTGCTGGGCCATTGTTGAAGCCTCAGATTGAGTAAGAACCAGTGTTGAATCGGAGACAATATTTGCCCTAATTGTCTTTTTCCCGTCAGGCCAGATAACAATCACAGAGTCAATTTTAGTATTTACATCAACACCAAAAATCAGGTCCTGATCCACGGAAGAATAATACCCTCTTACAGGATTTTGCTCCTGCATCTGCATCTTGCCATCATTATACAAACAAACTTTAGCTCCGAAGCCAGCCTTGTTGCCTTCGTTTCCCTTTAGAACCAGTTTCAGGAAATGAGACTGAACAGGTTTGGCTTTTTGAATTGTATTATTTAAGAAAACAAATGCTTCTTTATTAATATTGTTGACAACAAGATCAAGATCTCCATCATTGTCAAGATCCACATAGGCCGCACCGTTTGACAGCGAAGGTTCATTAATACCTGCGCCTTCAGAGCTATCCTTAAAGAAATAATCATGATTATTGAGGAATAGATAATTGCTGAGATTTACTTCATTCAGGCTTGCCAGTTTATTTTTGATTGCTTTTTGTTGCTCCTTTTTATCCGAAATGGTTCCGAATGCCAGGTTGCTAAACTCCAAAAAGTCAACATTGATAAAATCCCTGCCCACTCCATTTGTGATATGCATGTCCTTCCAGCCATCATTATTAAAATCAGCAAGTAAAACACTCCAACTCCAGTCAGTTTGAGATATACCTGCTAATTGTCCTATCTCACTAAAGAAGGGAAGCGAGGTGTTTCCCTGTTGTCTGTTTCCATTATTTAGCTGTAGCATGTTCCGCATGAATTCCGGCTCGTATCCCTTCGAACGTTCCGACTGGTAGCGATCATAATTCATGAACGAATAGGATGTTTTTTTTCGCTCATTGTACTCAGGCAGCATGTCTAAGGTTACGATATCAGAAAGACCATCATTATTCAGATCAGCAGCATCTACTCCCATGCTTGAATAACTTTGATGACGCAACGATTTGTCAATGCAATTGGTAAAGGTTCCGTTTTTGTTGTTTAGCCACAGGTTATCGTTCGATATAAAATCATCCGCAACATAGATATCTGGCCAACCATCATTATTAAAATCACTAACTGTTACACCCAACCCATAACCATCTTCTTTGATACCTGCCTCTGTACTTACATCGGTAAAAACAGGATAACCCAAATGCAAGGAATCTCCATGATTTCTATACATTCTGTCATTTGCCAGTGATTTGCCGCTTCCGTCTCTGGGCACAACATAATTTGCGCTCATGTTGCTATTGTTGAATAGATAATTGGCGAGATACACGTCGAGATCACCATCTCTGTCGTAGTCAAAAAATACAGCTTGCGATGAGTAACTCGTATCGGCGAGACCATACTTTTGACCTTCCTCTTTAAAGGTTAAATTATGTTGATTGATGAATAGCAAATTACCTGAGCGATGTAAAAGGTCCTTTCCATAAGTGCAGATATAAATATCATCGTAACCGTCATTGTTAATGTCAACAATATTCACCCCTGTTGCCCATACATTGGTGGTAAGGCCTGCTTTTTCAGTGATGTCATCAAATTTATTATCGCCTTTATTAATGTAAGTCCGGCAGCTCACCTGATTGGCTGTAAATACAATATCTTTTAATCCATCGTTATTAAAATCGCCAATACCAACACCACCGCCCAAATACCCAAATTCGTTGATGAGGGAATTGGTGGAGTCAGTATCATGAACGTCGTTGCTGAAATGAATACCCGATTCAGACGACTCCAGCTTGGAAAATAATCCGAACTTTTTTTGTTGACAACCCATGTTTATTATTACAAAAGCCAAAAAACAAACCGGTAATGTGAAAGTTTTAAGAAACATGTTTATCGTTTACAGCTTAGTAAGGCTTCAAGTGGCAATATGATTATCAAAAGTACACGAATCAATTAGTACGTAAAAAGCCATTACAATCGCAATGGCTTAATACTTTTTTCACACAAATAATGAGAGCTTATTTTACCAAAGGATTGGTTGAAGTCTCCGAATTTGGAATTGGAAACAAATCTATCTGTCCTGGTTTTGGGTCAGCCATAATAGAAGGGAAATATCCTTTCTTCCTCCATCGCAAAATATCAATACTTGCTACTTCTTCACCTGCTAATTCTACCGCTCTTTCATGCATCACCGCCTTCAACGCATCATTTTTTGTAGCGGGCGATACAGGAGGCATGTTGACGCTGGGTCTTGCACGAACTTCGTTGATATATGCTGCAGCCTGAGCAGCTGTGCCAACTTCAGCTTCACATTCAGCTAGCATTAACAGCACCTCTGCATAGCGGATAACACGCTGATTGAACCCACCTGGGTGAAAACTAGATTTCAGCCAATCCAAATCTGAATATTTCCTGTAAACTCTTTTAATGGTTACTCCCCCTTTGGTACTGGTAGCCACGTTCATATCAGTTGCGGTCATCACTATACCGGTCTGTGTGCCAGCCTTGGTTAAGATATGATCTCCCTCTTCCCAGAAAGTCATTTTATATCTTGGATCACCGGGCTCAAATTCGTTCAGGATCCTGTTAGAAGGAATTACGTTACCCCATACAATGCCGTACTCCTGGGGACGCATTATTGAAACCGGGCTGCTTGAACCTTCTCCATTATAACCCCAGTTGAAATTGTTATCTCCTTTATCGAAAAATGAAGTTTCAAACACAGATTCTGAATTGTATTCATGACCGGATGCTGTCGTTCCAGCACCATCATTGAGATCCCCGTCAAAATTCCATAAGAAGTTAGCAACGAGTGCAAACTTGCCATATACCTGCAACAAGGCTGTTTTAGCCGCAGCGTAATCACCTTTTTGCATTTGAACTTTTCCCAGCAATGCATACGCCGCATATCTGGTTGCCCTGCCAAGATCATTGCCTGAATAGGAAAGAGGAAGTTTAGCTATTGCATCAGTCAAATCATTAATTACTAAAGTATAAATATTATTTACCGGTTCCTTGCCTTTAAAACCAGTTGTAGAGATAACAGGCTCGGTATACATTGGGACTTCTCCCCATTGAGATACTAATTCAAAATAAGCCCAGGCTCTTAAGAATTTAGCTTCTCCAACAAGCCTATCCCTGAGTGAAGTATTGTCCGTTACGCCAGGAGCTTTAGATAAAACCAAATTAGCCCTGTTGATCATTCTATATGAGCCTCCCCATACGTCACTCATCACTGAATTTACTGTAGAAGGAGACGGTTGCGTCAGTAATTCAGCTCGGGGCTGTTCTAATTGCACCCCGCCTGCAGCCGTTTCTCCACCTCTCATATCATGAAGAAAAAACCATTCCCTGCCCATGAGTTGCGCTGAGCGAAGGCTCGAGTAAATGGCATTTACACCGTTTTGAAGTTCCGCAGCAGTCTTAAAATAACTTTCCTGCGTCGGACTGTTTTCGTCTAATACATTCAGCTTTTTTTCGCAGGCAATTATGATGACTAATGTCACAAATCCTGTAAAAGCGAGTGTCCGTATATTTTTTTTCATAATGTCATTTTTATCAGAAAAACAATTTCATTTTTTGTTATTAGAAATTTACCTGAATGCCAACCTGAACGGCTTTTGGTTGAGGATATATAGCCCAATCAATTCCGTTGGTCAGTGAATTATTAGTTCTATTACCCACTTCAGGATCATAACCGGTATATTCAGTAAAAGTCAGCAGGTTTTGTCCAGAAACATAAATTCTGAAACTGCTCACTGTTCCCTTTGTCCATGAAGTCAATTTTGTGGATGAAATATTATAGCCCAGGGAAATATTCTTCATCCGGAGATAAGAACCGTTTTCAAGAAAACGTGTTGACGTACGGCCATTTCCATTTGGATCATTGGCAATTGCACGAGGTACGTTTGTATTGGTGTTTGTCGGGGTCCATGCATTTAACACTTGTGTTCCTGCATTAAAAAAGCGGATCATTCCTTCTGTAATCACTTTCGTATCATTATATATCATATTACCCCCAACTCCCTGGAAGAAAATTCCGAGGTCAAAGCCTTTATACTCTGCGGACAGTGTGAATCCGTAACTCACTTTAGGCAGGTAGCTTCCCAGGTTAGTACGATCGTTCGCGTCAATTTTACCATCGGGCTTGCCATCGGGTCCGCTTATATCTCTGAATTTAAGATCACCTGGAGCTGTTACTCCCGCAACTTGTGTAGGAGAACTCGAAACCTCAGCCGCAGTCTGGAAAATTCCATCTACAATAAATCCATAGAAATATTGAATCGACTCGCCTGGCTTGGTATTGGTAACGGCCCATCCGCCAAAATCAGCCGCATCTGCTCCACCCTCAATATTGCTAACTCCTTCTGCAAGGCTTAATACATTGTTTTTAACGAAGGAGGCGTTAGCTGATGCATTCCATGTGAAATCACCTGACTGATCATTATATCCAAGTACAAATTCCCAACCGCTATTCTCCATGGATCCCACGTTCTGGATAACACTACTGTTGATATACCCAAAAGAAGGAGGAACTGTAACACCTAAAATCAGGTTATCAGTTTGACGATGAAAATAGTCAGCAGTTAAAGTAAATTTGTTTTTAAGTATTGCCAGGTCAACTCCCACATTGTACTGTTGAGTAGTTTCCCATTCCAGGTCCTGGTTACCTAACTGGTTGATTGCCGAACCCAGTCCGCCGGGGTTAAGATTGTTGTAGGGATACGACGAACTATTTGCGGATACATTTACTAACCACGGTGTATTACCCAATAGTACTCCATTAATACCAGTTACACCGTATCCACCCCTGAGTTTTAGAGCAGAAAAAGTGGATTGCCCCTTCATAAAATTCTCCTGGTCTATTCTCCATCCTACTGAAGCAGATGGAAAGTTTCCATATTTTTTACCAGGCGCCCATACGGAAAGTCCATCCCTGCGTATCGTGGCACTCAGTATATATTTACCTTCAAAATCATAATTAACGCGTCCTAACAACGAAACCAGAAAATTTTCACCAACTGTAGTAGAAACCGATTGATTCAATGCGTTATTAAGAACCCTTATTGCATTTGAAGGCTGGTTCCCTGATCCATTTTCATTCTTTGTCTTTTGTTGTTGAGACTCAAACACTGCGGTTGCAGATATATGATGTTTGTCATACCTTTTGTCAAAAGTCAACTGTTCGGTGAATAGCAGCACCCTTGAAAGGCCTCTATTATTCGTAATGGTGGCCTGTGTAGCACTTGAACCATTGATTGTTCCGTTGTCATTAAAAATTGGCTGAAACCGGTAAGATAAACCGTTAGCATAATCGATACCGACACTTGATTTGAATTTTAGCCATTTGGTAAAATTTATATCAAGGTATGCATTGGCCAGAATCTTTGTTATTGTGACTTCAGTCGGGTTTTTTAACTCAGCGTCTTCAATGGGATTAGTTGGATCGCCACCATCCAACGTAGCATTTACACCTCTGTATCCCCCATTCGATGTAGGATCATATACAGGCATATGTGGCATCATGCGGATCACATTTACAAGGTTACTTCTTGTACCTCCTGAGTTGGCATCCCCATTCTGTTTAGAATTAGAAGCAATAATGGTTTCACCAAAAGTGAACACCTTGCTTATGATATGATCTGAACTCAATTTGAAATTATACCGTTGGAATGCAACGTTTGGAGCCGTACCCTGTTGATTGGTATATCCGCCACTGAAGCTAAACCGTGATACCTCGTTACCTCCGCTTAAGTCAATATTTGTCTGGGTCATCGGGCCATCGCGAAAGTATTCGTCCTGCCAATTCGTATTCGTTTGACCATAAGTTTGAGTAGCACCGGTATAAATTGGCTTGTCTACTTCGGGAGGCAATAACCTTGGTACCTGGCTACCCCTGTAAGCCAAAGCATATTGCTTAAAGCCTTCCCTATCAAGCAAATCAAGCCTTTGTGTCACTCTTTGTACACCATAAAATGAATTAAGGGACACATGCAATCTACCGTCTCTTTTACCTCTTTTTGTTGTAATGACTATGACTCCATTTGTTGCCCGGGAGCCATAAATTGCTGCAGCAGAAGCATCTTTTAGTACGTCGACAGTTTCAATATCCCGCATATCAAAACTTGAAATGTCGCCCGTTGGAATTCCGTCAACTATATACAAAGGATCTGATGAAAATGAAATAGAACTGATACCTCTGATCCTCACTATTGGCTGCGAACCTGGAGTACCGTTGTTAACGACTGTGACGCCGGCCATTCTTCCCTGTAAAGCCTGTGAAACATTAGGCACGGGTAATTCATTCAATTTTTTTCCATCAATGGAAGAAATGGCACTGGTTACATTGGCCCTTTTTTGAGTACCGTATCCAATAACTACTACTTCACTCAGGCCACCCACAACTGGTTGTATCGCTACCGAAATGTTGCTGCGGCCATTTATTTTTACTTCCTGTGTGGCGTAGCCTACAAACGTAATTATCAATGAAGCATCGTTACCAACGGTGATGACAAATGTTCCATCGTTGCCAGAAACAGTAGTATTGCCGGAAACGCCTTTTTCCTGGATGGTTGCTCCGACAACTGGTTGGTTGTCAGTCAGGCCTATTATTTTTCCGGTAACCCGATTCTGTGCCTGAAGGCTACCTGCAATAAATAATAGTAATGCAAGGCAGAGAGTTTTGCGAAATTGATCGCGTTTTTTGTGCATAGCAGAGAGATTTTGGTTTAAGAAGTAGTTACACTTAGTTTTAACAATGACCGCGTCGAAACGATACGACCAGTTGGAAAAGAATCAGGTTTAGGCAGTAAGATTTTCTCCAGTTCATATTTGGGTTAGATGGGAGAAAAATGCAGAAGTGATTTTAGAAAAGTGCGGCCTGGATAGGTAATCGGTTTCATATAGCTGTCTTTTAAGTTAATGTGAGATTTTGGGCAATCGATATAGCTCTACAAAAAGATTTTAGATATCTCTTGCAGTTTCTATCCAAATCTATAACTGTATGCATTCAGGGAGTAGCTCATTTGTCCAAACTTATACAACAAATGTTTCTATTTCAAGCTAATTATCACTAAATTGATAATCCGCAGAAATTTAAATGTAAAAAAGACACTTAAGTTAAAAAAATTAAATTCCCGTTGCAAATTGTTGGATCGAAAACAGCTAATTTACCTTCGAGTTGCTCCTACTATTATGGATTTTAAAAGAAACTTCCTGCTGCCGTTATTTATGGTAGGCTGCCTGTTGACTGCCAACTCTCAGCAGGATATAAATTTTACGGCTTTAACGATTAAGGACGGACTCTCGTCAAATACGGTAACGAGCATCTTAAGAGACCATTATGGCTTTATGTGGTTTGGAACTGAAGATGGCCTGAATAAATTTGACGGCACCAATTTTAAGATTTATCGCTACAGACCCAATGATTCTTCAAACCTGCAAACAAATGAAATCTTATCTCTTCATGAAGATCAAAAAGGAAATTTGTGGGTAGCAACAAGTGGCGGCTCTCTAAGTCTTTACGATCGAAAAAAAGATGCTTTCATTAATTTTCCATCGGCTGAAAAGCCTGGCTTTATCCCTAATAATGTGATCATGGATGTTTGCGCTGATTTCCAGGGTAAAATCTGGGTTGCGCACTATGACGGGGTGAGTATTGTAAATGCAAACACCAGGCATGTTTCTGATATTCCGGTAGCTGACAATTCAGGACCGGTATTGAAAGCACCGGCAAATTGTCTTTATGAGGATAGCAAACACTTCATGTGGATTGGAACTGCTGACGGCTTGTTTCGATATAATCCATTTACCAAATCCCTGACACAATTTCTTCATACGAATCAGGATCCTTTAAGTTTATGCGGTAACGACGTAAAGGCGTTAGCGGAAGACAATGAAGGTAACCTCTGGATCGGCACCGTTGCAGGGCTCAGTATGCTAAAAAAAGGGACTAACCACTTTATAAATCACTTGTTAGAGAAAGACAGTCCTAAGGGTATACAAAATAAAGGAGTCTATTCTATTGCCATTGATGAAGAATGGCTTTGGGCAGCAACTGAAAACAGTCTTGATATTCTGAATATCAAAACCGGACAGATTCAAAGACATAGTGCTGATGATCGTAATTTCCATAGTCTTACGGCCCGTTCGATTCGACGCATTTATATAGATAAGCAAGGCATCTGTTGGATTGGCACAAATGGTGGAGGAGTGAACAAATACGATAAAAATCTCAATCTTTTCAGTTTTGTAAAAAGCGATGTTTTTGATGAAAAAGGGTTGAATTCCCCTGTTGTGAGTTCATTTGTAGAGGATGAGAATGCAAACGTATTTGTAGGAACTCAAGGTGGAAGCGGAATAAGTTTGTTCGATCGTAAAACACGATTATTTCAACATTTTAATATACGGTCCGTAAGAAAAAAGTCGGACAAGAATATTGCCGTTTTAACATTAACCAAGAGTAAAAAAGGTCAATTAATATTCGGAACTTATGGGGACGGCCTATTCGTGTTCGATCCAATTTCGGAAAAATATCGGCAACTGATGCAGGGCCCGGGTATCTCTGACTTAAACTCCAATTTTATCTTTTGTATTAAACCGGATCACAATGGCAATCTGTGGGTGGGAACGAATGGTGACGGATTGAATATTTTAGACCAACAATTCAAAGTTATCGCGAGGTATACACCTAATCCAAAACTTTCCAATGATAAATTATTACCCATTAATGGCTATATCAGGGATATCGTGGAAGATAAGCTTGGAAACATATGGATTGCCACTCATGGAGGAGGCATAGCTGTTTTAAATCCGCCGAGCGGAAAATTCACGATTTATAATACACGAAACAGTCCCTTACCCAACGATAAAGTGCTGACTTTGCATCAGGACAAGCTGGGAAATATTTGGGCAGGAACTTTCGGCAATGGCGTGGTGATGTTGGATCCAAACACCAATAACTTAACCTGCTTTTCTGAAAGTAACGGCCTCCAGAACAATACCGTTTATAAAATCCTTGAAGACCATAATGGTCTCATATGGGTAAGCACCAACAAAGCAATTAGCAGTATCGATCTCAATTCCAAAAAGATCAACAATTATAGTCATCACAATGGGGTTCAAAATAACAATTTCGTTGGAGGCGCTGGCCTCGTGTTGTCATCAGGTGAAATATTTTTCGGCGGACTAGAAGGCTTTAATTATCTTAATCCTGCATTCTTGAAAAGAACCACAAGTGTGCCTGCTGTGCTTTTCACCGATTTGCGAATCTCAAATCAATCGGTAATTCCTTCTCCAAATGGCCCAATCAAAGAAAACATATCAATAGCTAAAGAAATCGATCTTGACTACAAACAAAATTTCGTTTTAAGTTTTGTGGGACTTAATTATACTTCACCTGAACAAAATCGGTATGCGTACAAACTAGAAGGTTTTGACATAGATTGGAACCACGTCGATCACGCCACTACGGCGTCGTACACCAATCTTGATCCAGGGACATATGTATTTCGGGTTAAGGCAAGCAACAATGAAGGCATCTGGAACAAGGAAGGCGCCACAATAAAAATCTACGTACATCCTCCATTTTGGAGAACGACATTGGCGTATTCACTGTATGTCTGCCTGATAATCGGCCTTATTCT
>Ga0190274_10001371_pt1 | contig 14273 bp, 11 predicted proteins | sample Popmic531T_FD_133002 | JGI IMG/M metagenome (GOLD analysis project Ga0190274, IMG submission 133002) | Populus adjacent soil microbial communities from riparian zone of Yellowstone River, Montana, USA - 531 T | ecosystem: Environmental > Terrestrial > Soil > Riparian zone | place: USA: Montana...
ACTGGGAACTCTGGGACCTTCGACCATGCGGTCATCCTAGCAGCCAGGTGCGAAGATGCCTCTACGAGCGATGAACAGGGAGAAGCACGAGAAGATCTCGAGGCAATACTTTGCAAGATTGATCTGAAGAGAGTGCGATGCCCGTGTCAGTCGGCCGGGCCGATCGTGATGCTGCCGCCGCTCGTATGCGCGCGCAGGCGCGCGCCGCCACCGTTGATCGTGCCCGACGCATGAGACTTGTCTGCGGAGGTCGACGTGAACGTGAGGTCGTGCACCCGGACAGCGCCGCCGCTCGTGCTCGCATCGACGTGCATGGCGGCAGCCGTGTCCAAGCCGACCCGGATGCTACCGCCTGAGGTGTCCAATGTCACATCGTCGTTCGACTGGCCGACGTAGTCGACGGTGATGCTGCCGCCGCTCGTGCTCGCCCGCAGGCCTCCTAGGGCCCGGCCGACGCGGATACTGCCGCCCGACGTGCCGAGAGTCAGCGCGGCGGTGCTCCCGCCGTCAACTCTCACCGACCCGCCGCTCGTCTGAGCCTTGACGACCGCCGTGCGATCGCCGTGCACGCGAATGCTGCCACCGCTCGTGGCGAGTTCGAGTTTCGCGTCCGGGGGAACGACCACGCGGGCGCTCAACTGGATGCCGTTGCGCTGCCACAGGTGGGCTGCGACGCCGGGCTTGCGCCGGCTGACCGCGCGAATCTCGCTCCCGGTCTGCACCGCGGACAGTTCGTAGTCAGCTGCCATCGACTCAGCTTCGCGCTCCGAGCCCGCGTCGATGGCCTGTTTGAGGATGACCTGCACGCTCCCGGCCGGCCCGGTTTCGGTCGTGATGCTCCCGCCCCCAAGATCGACACGGACGGTGGATCCAGCCGCGACGGTAAAGGTCCGATCGAGCTGGCGCTCAAAGGCCGGTCCGGCATAGGTGTCACAGCCGGCCGAGGCGGCCAGGGCGAGCAGCAGAGAGGCGGCAAGCGACCGAAGGGAGTGGGACATGCCCTACGAACACGGAATATGCCCCAATGTTTCGCTCCCGTCCATTCTTCGCCCTTCGAGCCGCGCAGATGGTGCATCCGCTGAGCGCATCGTCTCTACGTCCGTAAGGATCAGTTTGTCCGCCCTGAAGGCCTGGCCCAGGTTCGCTGAAACTTCCCAACCACGACGGTGTCTGTTTCGTCTAGACAGGACCAGGGTGTGGTCGTGGTGTGCCATGATTCGACTCGGTCGGTCGAGTAGGCACGACCTGCGTGACAGGAGGATGTATGCGGTTCGCGGTGCGAAGTCTGTTGGTTGTCCTGACGGTTTCGAGTGCCGCCGCGGTCGTCGCGCAGGATCGACCGGCCGCTCCCGCCGCCGGGGTGCCCGCAGCCGGCCAGATGCCTTCGGGCGGAACCGCCGTTCCCGGTACCGCGCGCCAGGGCGTCCCCGTCCCTCCACAGGCGCCGCCGCCAAGTCCGGCCTCGATCGAACGAGCGAACCAGATTCTCGCGGCAGCCCGCACGGCTCTCGGAGGTCCCAAGCTGGCCGCCATCAAGACGCTCGTGGCCAACGGCCGGACCAAGCGCGTGCGCGGCAACAACCTCGTGCCGATCGAGTTCGAAATCAATATCGAACTGCCCGACAAGTACTTGCGCAAAGACGAGTCACCAGCCGAGGAGACCGATCCGACGTCAAGCGGGTTCAACAGCACGATGCTCATTCAGTTGCCCGTGCCGCCGACGCCTCAGGCTCGCGCTGGCGGACCGCCTGCGCCGACGCAGGCACAACTCGACGCACAGAAATCGGCCCGGGTGACGACGCTGAAGCAGGACTTTGTCCGCTTTGCCCTCGGCATGTTTGTCGACTCCTTCGAGACTTATCCGTTGACGTTCGCGTACGCCGCTCAGGCCGAAGCACCGCAGGGCAAGGCCGACGTACTGGACGTGCGCGGCGCCGGGAATTTCCTGCTGAAGTTCTACATTTATCAAGGGACGCATCTGCCGATCATGGTGAGCTGGACGCTGCCGCCAACCAATGTGATCGTGACGGTGCCCGGCCAGCCGGCACCGGCGTCCGTCGCGCCGGGTGCAGTTGTCGTCAACGGTCCTGCCGCACCAGCGGCCAACGCGGCACAGGCCGACAAGGATGCGTACGCCAAGGAGGTACTCGCGCTACGCCAGAAGGCGCAGGCGACGCCGGTCGAACATCGCATTTACTATGCGGATTATCGGGACGTGGATGGCGTGCAGTTGCCGTTCCGGCTTCGGCGCGCGATCGGCACCGACACGACCGAGGAGACCACATTCGATCGGTTCCGGATCAACACCAAGATCGATCCGAAGAAGTTCGAGAGCGCGAAGTAAGGCCGTCCCTTCAGGCCATCTCTACCAGCACCTTCATTACCGGGCCGCCGCCGAGCGCTTCTTCCATCCCCTTTTGCAGGTCTTCGAGGGGGATGCGGCGGCTGACGATCGGCCCGGCCGCGATTGCGCCTGACGCCATTAAACGGATCGCCTCCTCCCACGCCGCGCGCGTGTAAAGCCGGCTGCCGTGCATCGTCAGTTCGCGGCCGAACATCGGATAGAGATTCACGGCAACGGGATCGGCGTGAATGGCAATAATGCTGACAGTACCCCACACCCGAACGACGTCAGTCACGAGACGGACAGCATCCGGGCTGCCGCTCACCTCGAAAACTACGTCCACCCCATCGCCGGCTGTCCACGCCTTGGCGATCGCGACCGGGTCCTCGCCGGGTCCGATCGTCTCGAGACCCATCTCGCGCAGCAGCTTGACGCGATACGGATTGATTTCGGACACCTTCACTTCGGCTCCGCGGTGACGAGAGACGAGCGCGATGAGGCAGCCGATCGGGCCGCCGCCGAAGACAAGCACCCGATCGCCAGGCTTGACTTCGGCCCGCGCGACGTCGTGCGTCGCCACGGCCAGGGGCTCGATGAGAGCCGCATCGTCGTCCTTCAGTGACGGCGGCACTTTGAGCAGACGATCGACGGGCACCGCCCAGTACTCCTGCATCCCGCCGGGGGCATCGACGCCAAGCACTTTGAGGTTGTAGCAGAGGTACGTTGCACCCATCCTGCAGGCGCGGCAGTTGCCGCAAAACAGGACGGGCTCGACGACGACACGGTCGCCTCCGGTGAAACCGCTGCCTGCCGGCGCGCTCACGACGTCAGCCAGAACCTCGTGGCCGATGGTTCCGTTTTGGGGGACCCGATGATCGAGGTGACCCTGGAAGATGTGCAGGTCGCTGCCGCAGATGCCGACACGACGGATCTTCAGCAGTGCCTCGCCGGGCTTCGGCTCCGGCATGGAGACTACGGCAGTTTCGAACAGGCGGTTGCGGCGATAGACGCTGGCTCTCATTTGGAAGGAAGTCTACTTTGATCTCCTAAAACTCTCTGCCGGCCCAAGATAAGTTTCGTCAGGCACCGCCGCCGCGGTGACCACCAGAATCTTCTCGAGCACGACCGCCGGATCGATCATGACGACGCCGCATCCCAGCAGTTCTGGTCTCGGCTCGCGCCATGTTCATTAGGTCCTCTCGAGGGTTGATGCCCGGAGGCCCGAGGGTACCACTCAAACAATTCAATTTACAAAGGACTACGCCGCGCTCCAAGATCGGGCGCGTTCGGCCGCCCGTGTCGCCCGACGCCTGCTATGAACAAGATGTATACCGATGGACCGAGTGCGCTCGCGGACCTCGTCCGTGACGGCATGACGGTGGCCGCTGGCGGCTTTGGCCTGTGTGGCATTCCCGAGCATCTGATTGTCGCGCTTCGCGACACCGGCGTGCGCGATCTCACGATAGTGGGCAATAACGCGGGCGTGGACGACTTCGGGATGGGGTTACTGCTCCAGACGCGACAGATCCGCCGCGTCGTCGCCTCGTATGTCGGAGAGAACAAGGAGTTCGAGCGACAGGTACTCGCGGGAGATCTGGAACTCGAACTGGTGCCGCAAGGCACGCTGGCCGAGCGATTGCGCGCTGGCGGCGCCGGCATCGCGGGGTTCTACACGCGGACGGCTGCTGGAACGATGCTGGCGGCTGGACGTGAGACGAAGATGTTCGACGGCAAGGAATATGTGCTGGAGCGCGCGATCCGGGCGGACCTCTCGTTGGTCAAGGCCTGGAAGGCCGATCCATCTGGCAACCTCATCTTCCGGAAGACCGCCCGCAATTTCAATCCTATGATTGCGACTTGCGGCGAGGTGTGCGTGGCCGAGGTCGAGGAGACGGTTGAGCTGGGCGCGCTCGATCCTGATGCGATTCATCTGCCGGGAATTTACGTCGATCGGATCGTACGCGGTGACCATTTCGAGCGTCGCATTGAGTTCCGCACCGTGCGCGACAACGGACCTGTTCAGGACGAGCTAGGCACGCGCGAGCGCCTGGCGCGTCGCGCGGCAGCGGAGCTCTATGACGGGGCTTACGTCAACCTCGGTATCGGCATTCCGACGCTGGTTGCCAACTACATTCCGCCGGGCGTGCGCGTCACGCTGCAGTCGGAAAACGGATTGCTTGGTGTCGGACCGTTTCCGGCGGCCGATGAGGTGGATCCAGACCTGATCAATGCCGGCAAGCAGACGATCACGACGCTGCCGGGCTCGGCGTTCATGTCGAGCGCCGAGTCGTTCGCCATGATTCGCGGCGGTCACATCGACGTCGCCATTCTCGGGGCGCTCGAAGTGGCCGAGAACGGCGACCTCGCCAACTGGATGGTGCCGGGAAAGATGGTCAAGGGCCCGGGCGGCGCGATGGACCTGGTGTCAGGAGTCCGTCGCGTCGTCGTCCTGATGGAGCACTGCGCGAAGGACGGATCGCCGAAAATCCTTCGGGCCTGTACGCTTCCCATTACGGGCTTGGCCGTGGTGGACCGCATCATCACCGACCTCGGCGTCTTTGACGTCAAGGCCGGCGGCGGACTCGTGCTGCGGGAGCTCGCGGCCGGCGTCAGCCTCGAGACGATTCGCGAAAAGACCGGTGCGTCCTTCGAGGTAGATCTCTCTGGGCGTTAGGTGTCCGGCAAACCTGAAGGTTTGCCCTACGACAGTACGCAGACGCAGCCCAATCGTAGGGCAGGCCTTCGGGCCTGCCGGATCACCAACATGGCAAACCTGAAGGTTTGCCCTACGACAGCACGCAGACGCAGTCCAATCGTAGGGCAGGCCTTCAGGCCTGCCGGATCACCAACATGGCAAACCTGAAGGTTTGCCCTACGGCAGCACGCAGACGCAGTCCAATCGTAGGGCAGGCCTTCAGGCCTGCCGGATCGCCAACATGGCAAACCTGAAGGTTTGCCCTACGACAGTACGCAGACGCAGCCCCAGTCGTAGGGCAGACCTTCAGGTCTGCCAGGCCGCCGATCGCACCCGAACGATTCAATTTACATAAGCGGCCCCAGAGGGCACTATCTGCTGCATGCGGCGCATCATTTCTTTGACCTTGGCAGGCTATCTCCCCGTCATGGTCGTAGGGGCGGCGTGGGTCGGGACATTCGCGGCGCCGGTCGCGAGCGCGCCGACCGCATGCGGCGAACTCACGAAGCTCACGATTCCTACAATCACTATTGCGAGCGCTGAGGCCGTACCTTCCGGGCCATTCTCGCCTCAAGTCGGAGGACGCGGCGGCGGAACGACTGTGCCTGCGTTTTGTCGCGTCAAGGCCGTGGCGAGGCCGACGCCCGATTCAGAGATCAACATCGAAGTGTGGATTCCTTCGGGCACGGCCTGGAACGGCAAGCTGCTCGGCACAGCCAATGGCGGCTTCTCCGGGTCGATTGGCTTCGGTCCAATGGCGGCCGGCCTGGCAAAGGGCTACGCGGTCGTCGGCACAGACACCGGCCATACGGGCGATCAACTCGAGTTCGGCCAAGGCCACCCGGAGAAAGTGGTGGACTGGGGGTATCGCGCCATCCACGTGATGACCGAGCTCGCGAAGCTTGTTGTCCGCAGTCACCAGGGTCGCTTTCCGGAGTACGCGTATTTCGAGGGCTGTTCGACGGGCGGCCAGCAAGCGCTCAGTGAAGTGCAGCGGTACCCGGACGACTACGACGGAGTCGTCGCCGGTGACCCCGGCCACAACCGCATCCGGCTGATCCTGGGTTTTCTATGGGGCTGGACCGCGGTGCACGACCAAGCGGGGCAGTCTCTGTTGCCGCCGGTCAAGCTCTCACTCATCACGAAGTCTGTCGTCGACACGTGTGACGCCAACGACGGCCTCAAGGATGGCTTGATCGATGATCCGAGAACGTGCGCATTCAAGCCATCAATGCTGCTATGCACGGGCGCCGAGAACGACACCTGTCTCACGAGCGCACAAGTTGCCGCGGTCGAGAAGGTCTACCGCGGGGCCAGGAACGCGCGAACCGGCGAGCAGGTCTTTCCCGGTTGGATCGCCGGCAGCGAACAGGGTTGGGGCCAGTACCTGACGAGTCCTCGCGAGCCCGTCCGAGTGGGCTTCTTCCGAGCGATTGCCTTCAACGATCCGGCGTGGGACTTTCGATCCTTCGACTGGGACAAGGACATTGCTTTTGTCGATCGTCATGGACCGGTCATGAGCGCGCTCTCGCGGGATCTCCGAGCGTTCAAGGCGCGGAAGGGGAAGCTGCTGATGTACACGGGGTGGGCCGATCCGGTGGTGCCGCCGCAGGACACGGTCGCTTACTACGAGGACGTCGCCAAGGCGATGGGTGGCCTCTCGTCTATTCAGTCCTTTTTCAGATTCTTCCCAGTGCCCGGCATGGGGCACTGTGGCGGAGGCCCCGGACCAAGCAGTTTTGACGCTCTTGGCGCGATCGATCAATGGGTAGTCAAGGGCGTGGCGCCGACATCGCTTCTGGCCTCGCACAGTGCGAACGGCGCTATCGATCGCACCAGGCCGATCTGTGCGTACCCGCAAGTCGCCAAATACCGCGGGACGGGCAGCCGCGATGAAGGGGCTAGTTACACATGCGTGACGCCCGCGCCAGCGGCGGGCCGTGCGGCCAGGCCCCCGGGTTGACCACCGACGTGCTCGCACTGCTCGGTCTCGCCACCGTTGTCGTCTTGCTTGCGCTCATCATGAGCCGGCGCGTGTCGCCGCTTGTCGCGCTCATCCTCGTGCCCGCATCGGCCGCCATTGCCGGGGGCTTTGCAAGCAGTCTGGCCGGCTTTGTCATCACCGGCCTGCAGCAAACCGCGTCAGTCGCCGCCATGTTCGTTTTCGCGATTTTGTATTTCGGCGTGATGACCGACGCCGGCATGCTCGACCCGATCGTCGATTGGATCCTTCGCGTGGTCGGCACGCGGCCCACTCGCATCGTCGTCGGCTCGGCGCTGCTCGGCTTGCTTGTGCATCTCGATGGATCGGGAGCTGTCACGTTTCTTGTGACCGTGCCCGCGATGCTGCCGCTTTACAAGCGACTAGGCATGGACCGGCGCATTCTTGCGTGCGTTGTGTCGATGGCCGCGGGCGTGAACTTTCTGCCGTGGACCGGGCCGACGCTGCGTGCTGCTGCTGCGCTCCACGTCTCAACGGCCGATTTGTTCCGGCCCCTCCTTCCCGTGCAGGCCGTAGGGCTGGCCTTCGTGTTTCTGGTCGCCTGGTTTCTCGGCCATCGCGAGGAGCGCCGTCTTGGGTGGACCGCAGCGCAAGCCGGCCTAGCGGCGCACCGCCGCGAGGTTTCGGAGGCCGAGCGGGCGTTGCGACGACCCGGCCGGTTTTGGGTGAACGTCTTGCTCACAATCAGCGTGCTCACGGTCATGATTGGCGGGTGGGTCGATCCGGCCATCATGTTCATGGGTGGTGCGGCCGTCGCGCTCGTCGTCAATTACCCGTCGGCTGATCTGCAGCGCGCGCGTGTAGACGCCCACGCCAAGGCCGCGATGATGATGGCGGCAATCCTGCTCGCGGCCGGCGCCTTTACGGGCATCATGCGGGGGTCTGGCATGCTGACGGCAATGGCATCTGCCGCGGTTCACGCTGTGCCGCCGCCGCTCGCAGGGCATCTGCCCGTTGTCCTTGGACTGATCGCGATGCCGCTCAGCCTGTTGTTCGACCCCGACTCGTTCTATCTCGGCGCGCTACCGGTGATTGCGGAGGTAGGGCAGACACTCGGCGTTCCGCCTCTGCACGTCGGTCAGGCGGCGTTGCTCGGCCAGATGACGACGGGTTTTCCGGTGAGCCCACTCACGCCCGCGACGTTTCTGGTGGTCGGGCTTGCCGGGATCGAACTGGGGGAACACCAGCGGTTCACGGGCCCGCTCTTGTTCGCGGCGTCGGTCATCATGACGATCGCGGCTGTACTCTTCGGAGTCTTTCCACTGTGAGGACGATCCGGATCGGGTGTGGCGCCGGGTTCTCAGGGGACCGAATCGATCCGGCGGTCGAACTGGCCGAGCACGGCGATCTCGACTATCTCGTCTTCGAATGCCTGGCCGAACGCACCATTGCACTTGCCCAGCAGGCGCGAGCCCGCGATCAACGCCTGGGATTCGATCCGCTTCTTGCCGAGCGACTGGAAGCCGTGTTGCCGGCCTGCCATGAACGCGGTGTCACGGTCATCACCAACATGGGCGCGGCCAATCCGCGCGCGGCATCAGAGACGACCTGCGAGGTCGCGCGTGCGCTGGGTCTCGGCGGGCTGAGAATCGCCGCGGTCACCGGCGACGATGTACTGGAGGCTGTCGTCGCATGCGACAGCCTCGTCGAAGAGACCGGTCGGCCTGTCAGTGAGCTGCGGGATGCGCTTGTCTCTGCCAACGCCTACATCGGTCACGAACCCATTGCTCAGGCGCTCGCTGCTGGCGCCCAGGTGGTCATCACCGGCCGCGCGGCTGATCCGTCACTGTTTGTCGCACCGCTCGCGCACGCATTCCGATGGCGGGCGGACGCATGGCCCGAACTGGGCCGCGGAACCCTCGTCGGTCACTTGCTTGAATGCGCAGGACAGGTCACCGGCGGCTATTTTGCCGATCCAGGCCTCAAAGACGTGGCCGATCTGGCGAACCTGGGCTTTCCCTTGGCCGAGGTGCCCGAAGCGGGACCGATCGTAATCACCAAAGTGCCGCGCTCGGGTGGCGCGGTCACGATCGCCACCTGCAAGGAGCAGTTGCTCTACGAGATTCAGGACCCAGGCGCGTACATGACGCCTGACGTGGTGGCCGACTTCACCGGTGTCTCGATGGCGACAGCCGGGGGCGACCGCGTCGCGGTCGATGGCGCCGCCGGCCGGGCGCGGCCAGAGATGCTGAAAGTGTCACTCGGATACCGAGACGGCTATATCGGTGAGGGCCAGATCTCGTACGCGGGTGCGGGCGCCGTGGCTCGAGGCCGGCTGGCCGGCGAGATCGTCGTCGCACGTCTCGCGCAACGTGGAGTACCGAGAGAGGCTGTTCGGTGTGACCTCATTGGCGTCGACGCCCTGCATGGTCCCGCGCTGGCTGCGTCGCCCACGGCCCTTCCGCCCTACGAAGTGCGGCTGCGGGTGACGGCCCGTACCGAACGGGCGATCGAAGCAAGCTGGGTTGGTCGTGAGGTTGAGGCGCTCTACACCAATGGCCCCGCTGGTGGCGGAGGTGTAGGCAAACAGGTGCGCGACGTGCTCTCGATTGCATCCACTTTCATCGATCGCTCTCTGGTGTCATGCCGCGTGACCGTCGAGGTGGCCTGAGATGACACTGCGGACGCTGGCACATTCGCGCAGTGGCGACAAAGGCCCCGTGACCAACCTGTCGCTCATCGCTTTCGATGCGCGGGATTTTCCAAGGCTGGCGCGCGAAGTCACCGTGGAACGCGTACGCGCCCACTTCGCAAATCTATTTGACGGGGACGTGACGCGCTACGAGCTGCCGCAGCTCGGCGCGCTCAACTTCGTCCTCCGCGGCCGCGTTGGCGGCGGGGTGACGAGTACCCAGGCACTTGACCCGCACGGCAAATCTTTCAGTTCGGCCCTGCTCGAGATGGAGATTCCCGACGATGACCCACCGACTCCTAGGTAAACCGCGGATCGTATTGGTTACCTGCGTGCTTGCGATGAGCATAGCCGCCGGATGTGGGGTGGCTCAGGCGCAGGTCATGCGCCTCGAAATCACGTCGCGTGAGCCAATCGGAGGCGGTACCGCCGCGGGGTCGGCGGGTCCGTACGAGCTTATTCGGGGCCGGGTGCATGGCGACGTCGATCCGGCAGATCCGCACAACACGATCATTCAGGACCTCTCGCTTGCGCCGAGAAACGCCCGTGGCCGCGTCGAGTACGTCGCGACATTCGCGCTGGCCAAGCCCGTGGACATGACCAGGGCCTCGGGCGTGCTCGTCTACCAGGTTGTCAATCGCGGAAACGGTAGTGCCACCGCCAATCCAGACGGCGACATCTCGCTCGTGAGCGGCTGGCAGGGCGACGTGATCCCGACGGCGGCCAATCAGACGATCACCGTGCCAGTGGCTCGACGTGCCGATGGGTCGTCAGTGACGGGTCCGGTCCTCGCGCGCTTCTACAATCTTCCGGCTGGCACCAACACGACGACGATTCGACTGAGTTCGATGGGCGCGGGCTCGCCTTATCCGCCCGCCGACTTGGTGCAGCCATCCGCGATCCTCACTATGCACGCCTCCGAGAATGCCGCGGGCGTCAAGACCGGATCGGTCACCATTCCGCGACAGGACTGGGCCTTTGCCGACTGCCGCACAGTCTCGTTTCCCGGCACACCCGATCCCACTCGACTCTGTCTCAAGAACGGTTTTGACTCGAGCAAGTTGTACGAACTCGCGTACACCGCGAAGGATCCGCTCGTGCTCGGTATTGGCCTGGCCGCGACACGCGATATCGTCTCGTTCTTCCGTCATGCCTTGCGCGACGCGCTTGGCACCGCTAATCCGGTTGCAGGGGCCGTGAAGTACGCCATCAGCATTGGCGACTCGCAGTCTGGCAACCTCATCAAGACCTTCATCCACCTCGGCTTCAACCAAGATCTGTCCGGGGCAATGGTGTGGGACGGCGTGTTTCCGCGAATCGCGGCCCGTCAGACGCCGATCAACTTCCGGTTCGCCCTGCCGGGCGGCGCGGCCACGCTTTATGAGCCGGGCTCGGAGCCCGTCGTGTGGTGGGGAACCTACGAAGACAAGACGAGGGGCCGCGCCCCAGCGAGCTTGCTCGATCGCTGCACTGCGACGAAGAGCTGTCCGAAGGTGATCGAAGCGTTCGGGTCCACTGAGTTCTGGGGCCTGCGAATGTCGCCGGGTCTTATCGGCACCGATGCGAGGGCAGACATCCCGCTACCCGACAACGTGCGCCGCTACTACTACCCAGGCACGACGCACGGTGGCGGACGCGGCGGATTCAGAGCGGAGGCCGCAGGAGGCGGCGGAGGATGCGTCTTGCCGGCCAATCCCAATCCTGAGGCCGAGACTACCCGCGCGTTGACCAGGGCCCTCGTCGACTGGGTGACGAAGGGGACGCTGCCCCCGGCGAGCCGTTACCCTTTGCTCTCGCGCGGTGAACTAGTTCCCGCGACCAAAGCGGCGCTCGGATTCCCTTCGATCCCAGGTCTGGTCAGTCCTGAAGGTTTGTTGAACGTCGTGCTCGACTACGACTTCGGGCGGGACTTGATTACCAACGACCTGACCGGAGTACTTTCGCAGGTGCCACCTCGCATCAACCAGGTCATCCCCACCTATGTGCCCAAAGTCGATGCAGATGGTAATGAGACGGCAGGCGTGCCTTCAGTCCTGCACCAGGCCCCGCTCGGCACTTACCTTGGCTGGAATCTGACCTCAGCCGGGTTCTTCGCGGGCCAAGGCTGCGGGTTTACGGGCGCCTACGTCCCCTTCGCGAAGACACGGGCCGAGCGCTTGGAGAAGAACGACTCGCGCCTGTCGGTCGAGGAGCGCTACGGCACGCTCGAAGGCTACATGTGCGTGGTGCAGCGCGCCGTGGATCAAGCCGTGAAGGAGCGCCTGCTGCTGTCCGACGACGCGACTCGTCTTGTAGCCCAGGCGCGTGAGAGCGGCGTGCTCTCGCATGAGGCCGAGGGCACAGACGGGAGTCGCAGCATCGCTCGCGGCGTTTGCGGTACGGGCCGCTAGGCTCTGCAAGTTTGCGGGCAGCGTGGGAAGAACCCTCCACACGCTTCTTCTCATCTCGGCGGTTGCCGCCTACCACCGGCGAGCGCACACCGGCCCGGTCCTTGCTTTAAGAACCGAGACACATTTACGTGTCCCCAGCCTGAAAGGCGGTCACCATGCATGCGAACGATCTGATGAGCTACCCGGCGATTACGTGCTCTGCCAGCGGCCCGCTCAGCGTCGCAGCTCGCTTGATGTGGGAGAACGACTGCGGTGTGCTGCCGGTTATTGATGACAGCGGCCGACTGGTCGGTATGATTACGGACCGCGATATCTGCATGGCCGCCTTCACGCAGGGCGCGACACTCGACGCCATCGAAACCCGGACCGCGATGGCCCCAAACGTCCTGGCGTGTCGCCCCGATGACCCCGTCGAATCTGTCGAGCGGCTGATGAAAGATGGCCAGGTGCGACGGATCCCGGTTATCGACGATGACCACCGCCCGGTGGGTGTCGTGTCACTGAACGACCTGGCACGCCATGCGGCCGGCGAGGGACGAACCCAGGTGAATCGAGAGGTCGTCTCGACACTCGCCACAATCTCGGAGCCTCGAGCTGCGGCTCGATCCCGCGAAAACCAACCACAATCGACGGCAGTTCGGACAGGCGGAGCAATCGGCGAACCCGACCGGCCGAGTGCCGCTCACTGATGTTGTGGTCTGACGGTTCTAGCTTTCGTGACCGGCGACTGATGATCGGAATCGGTATAGACACGTAGCGTGTAGCGATCCCAGATAGACGGTTCGTCGATCGGCCCCGGCAAACGTGAGGCTGGTCACGTGCTGGAGAGTGGTATCTGGAATCGGCCCGAGATGGTCGGCCTGCATGGTGCCGTCTACGAAGGCGCGTTCGACCTCGTCCACATAGGACGCGTTCGTGTCTTCAATCACTGTCTCGATCCGGCCGCCGATCAACCTGAGAACGCGATTGCTGACGAGGCTGGTGATCCAGATACCACCGGCCTCGTCAAACGCGAAGCCATCGGGAAATGTGCCGGCGCCGAAGGTCACGATTGTCTCGGCCGCGCCGACCTCACTCGCCGGGGACAACGGCAATCGGATGAGCCGGCGGCCGAATGTCTCGACGACGAAAAGTGCATCGCCGGCCGGCGACACTCGCACCTCGTTCGTGTAGTGCAAACCGTCCGCGACGATGCGTGGACCTTTGGCGTCGACGAGAACGACAAAACCATCCGCAATATTTGCGCGCCAGGCGCGCTGACGCGGGTTCTGGCGCGTGCTCACCGAGATCCACGTGCGGCCCTCGGCGTCCCGGGTGACGAAGTTGGCCGGTGGCAGCGGCACTCCGTCGACCTCCGTGACAAACGCCTCGAGGCGTCCGTCGCGTTCGAGACGCCACACGCCCCCAGGCTCCGCGAGGTGCGCGACAAGAAAGGAACCGTCAGTGAGCGCGGCGATGCCGTTGGGGCGGAGGCGAAACCCCGCCGCGCGGGCGCGCCATGACTGTTGCGAGCCGTCACTTCGCAGGATGCCGACGCCTCCTTGCCAGTCGGACACGTAGACATCCCCAGACGAGGTGCCGACGACGCACTCGGGCCGATGGAGGCCCGCGCCCCACGGTTCAGGTGCCGTCACAATACAGCCATGGCGTATTGGCATCGACTTCGATAGGGTATGGACCGTATCATGCGAGCCGAGTCGTCACGCGTTCGCGCCATCGCGGCCGGTCTCGTGGTTGCGAGCTGCCTTACTCCCGCCTTGATGCGGCCGCGAGCGGTCGCCGCGCGCAACCGGGAGCAGACCGCATCGATCTCCGGACGGGTCGCATTCGAAGGCTCCGCTCCGCCACGACCGGAGGATGTGTCGCGCGTCACTGTGACGGCGCGGCCGCTGCAGCCTGACGCGACGGCTCCGCCACCTGTCCCGGTTCGGGCCGATGGCACATTCGAGTTCGCCAGCCTGCCGACCGGGCGCTACCGTCTCACGGCGGCGGTTCCAGATGCGGCCCTCGCGGCCGGCGGGAAGACTCCGCGATGGGCACTCAAGTCAGCGATGCTCGACGGCGTCGATCTGGCCGATACGCCTTTCGACTTGCGATCCGGTGATCGCATCACGACCGTGGTCGTCACCATGACCGATCGCGTCGCGGAACTGTCCGGTGCCTTGCGCGATCCGAACGACAAGCCGGTCGCCGGCCGCCGCGGACGGCCA
>Ga0190274_10001372_pt1 | contig 14260 bp, 15 predicted proteins | sample Popmic531T_FD_133002 | JGI IMG/M metagenome (GOLD analysis project Ga0190274, IMG submission 133002) | Populus adjacent soil microbial communities from riparian zone of Yellowstone River, Montana, USA - 531 T | ecosystem: Environmental > Terrestrial > Soil > Riparian zone | place: USA: Montana...
GCTCCCGTCTACATCTCCGAGGTGGCGCCGCCGGAGAGCCGCGGGCGCCTGGTCAGCTTCTTCCAGCTGGCGGTGACGATCGGGATCCTCGTCGCCTACCTGGTCGGCCTCGCTTTCGACCACAGCGAAGCCTGGCGCTGGATGCTCGGGCTCGGCTGCGTGCCGGCCCTGGCGCTCGGCTTCGGGATGCTGCGAATGCCGCAGAGCCCGCGCTGGCTGGTGATGAGCGGCGACGACTTCGCGGCGCGGGCGACGCTGGCGAAGATCCGCGTCGACGACCCCGACACGATCGACCGCGAGCTGGAGGAGATCAAGGAGAGCCTCGACGACAAGCCAGGGGCCTGGAGCGAGCTGTTGCAGCCGGTGGTCAAAGCGGCGCTGTTCGTCGGGATCGGCTTGGCGATCCTGCAGCAGGTGACCGGCATCAACACGGTCATCTACTACGCGCCGACGATCGTCGAATTCACCGGCGTCGACTCCTCCGCCGGCTCGATCCTGGCCGCGGTCGGGGTCGGCGTGATCAACGTCGGCTTCACCGTCCTGGCGCTGCGGCTGCTCGATCGCGCCGGGCGGCGGACGCTGCTCTTCGTCGGGGTCACCGGGATGACGGTCTCGCTCTTCGCCCTCGGCGCCGCCTTCAAGATCGCCGGTGGCGGCAGCACCCTGGCCTCGGCGATCGCGATCGGCAGCCTGATGGCCTACGTCGCCTCCTTCGCGATCAGCCTCGGGCCGATCTTCTGGCTGCTCAACGCCGAGATCTACCCGCTGGCTGTGCGCAGCAAGGCCGCCGGGCTGGGGACGATGGCGAACTGGACCTTCAACTTCATCGTCTCCCTGACCTTCCTGCTGCTGATCGAAGCCGCGGGGCGCAGCGGCGCCTTCTGGATTTACGGCGGCATCGGCATCCTCACCCTCTGGTTCTGCTGGAAGTTCGTCCCCGAGACCAAGGGCAAGCACCTCGAGGACATCCAGGCCTACTTCCAGGCCAAAGTGGGGCAGCGCAAGACCTGAGCCGAGCGCCGCCGCCTCCTTACCGGCGGAACGTGGGCCTAAGTACCCTGCAGCGATGCGTATCGACGAGATCATCGCTTCGCAGCGGCCGACCTTCTCGGTCGAGTTCTTCCCGCCGAAGACGGCGGAGGCGACCGAACAGCTCTACGCGACCGCGCGCGAGCTGGGCCACCTCGAGCTCGACTTCGCCTCGGTCACCTACGGGGCCGGCGGCTCGACCCGCGACGGCACGGTCGAGATCACCACGGCGCTGAAGGACGACATCGGCCTGGAGACGATGGCCCACCTCAGCTGCGTCGGCGAGACGACCGAGGGACTGGCGGCGACGCTGGACCGGATCGCGGCGGCGGGGATCGAGAACATCTTCGCCCTGCGCGGGGACCCGCCGCGCGGCGAAGAGGACTTCGTCCAGCCCGAGGGCGGGCTCGGCAGCGCCGCCGAGCTGGCCGCCTTCATCTCCGCCGGCTGGGACTTCGCGATCGGCGGAGCCTGCTTCCCCGAGGTCCATCCCGAGGCCCCCGACCTCGAGACCGACCTCTCCTACCTGAAGACCAAGGTCGACTCCGGCGCCGGCTTCCTGATCACCCAGCTCTTCTTCGACAACCAGGTCTACTTCGACTTCGTGCGGGCGGCGCGGGCGCGGGGATCGAGGTGCCGATCCTGGCCGGGGTGATCCCGGTCGCCAGCTTCGCCCAGACGAAGCGGATCTGCAGCCTCTGCGACGCCTCGATACCGGCGCCGCTGGAAGCGGCCTTCGAGGCGGCGGGAGGGGATCCGGAGCGGGAGTTCGAGCTCGGCGTCGCCTTCGCCGCCCAGCAGTGCGCTGAGCTGCTGATCGCCGGGGCGCCCGGGATCCACTTCTACGCGCTCAACAAGGCGCCGGCGACGCGGGCCGTGCTGGGGGCGCTGCGGGCGTCGCGGCCGTGGGAGCGAGTGCGCGGCGATGCCGCGACCCTGACCGGCAGCGCCGACTAGGCCGGCCAACGATGGAGGAGCAGGGGGATCCGCGGAAGCAGGGTCGCGCGGAGCAGAGCGAGGAAGAGAGCGGTGCCGAGGGTGGGAACGGCAACCGCCTGATCGTCGCCTACGCGGTCGCCTCGACCGTGGTCCTGGCGCTCGCGGTGCTTGTCTTCGTCCTCGCCAGCGACGGCGGCGACAGCGCTGCCCGCGAAGGCAGCGCCCACATCAACCTCAACGCCGCGATCGGCTCGACCAACGGGATCGAACCGGACAGCCGGGCGGGGACCGGGCCGCCGCCGGTGCGAGACGCCGAGCTGGCCGCGGCCGCGCGGAAGGCTGGCTGCGACCTGCGCCTGAGGCTGAAGGACGAGGGGCACGAACACATCCCGCTCGCCTCGCCGACGCCCGACTACAAGACCAACCCGCCGACCTCGGGCGCCCACGTCGACCCGCCTTACCAGCAGGCCGATGGCGCCTACCGGGAAATGCCGGCGGAAATCGCGATCGTCCACTCGCTCGAGCACGGGCGGCTGGAGATCCAGTACTCGCCGGACCTGCCCGAAGACGAGCAGCTGGCGCTAAAGGGCCTCTACGACACGATGTACGGGGCGACGCTGCTCTTCCCCAACGAAAACATGCCCTACGCGGTGGCGGCGACCACCTGGACCAACCTGCTCGGCTGCCCCACCTACGAGGGGGCGACCACGCTCGACGCGATCCGCGCTTTCGGCAAGGCGACCTGGGGGAAGTACGGGGGCGAGTCGGCGCGGGCGTTCACGTTCACCGGGCCGACGCCGGCCAAGCCGGCCCAGTAGGGACGAGAGCTTCCGGCCGGCGGGTCCTGTCGGGGCGGCATCGCGTCGAGCTACGGGGCTCGGTAGGCGGGGAAGAAGGCTCCGTGACCGCGATCTGCCGATAGCTGAAGATATTTCTCCTCGTCGCAGACGATCTCGGAGCTGTGCCAGGGCTCCTGGCGGTTGGCGAAGCCACGCTTGAATTCCTCGAGGGCGTCGCCGGCGGAGATGCCGCCGCCGAGGTTGAGGGGGAGGCCGAGGTCGGTGGAGTGCTCGATCAGGCGGGCGAGGACGTTCTTCATCGGCGAGTCGCGCAGATGGGAGTCGGCGCTGCCGGAGAGGTAGTAGTGGAGGAAGCCGTCGCTGGCGGCGGCGATCGAGGCGGCGGCGAGATCGCCGCCGGGTGCGAAGGCGAGGGCGAGCCAGGTGCCGCCGGCTTCGAGCACGCGGTCGAAGTAGGCGGCACCGAAGAAGTAGTGCCCGGCGGCGGCGGTGCGGCGCATCGTCTGCTCGTAGACGTCGAGGAAGCCGGCGCGCTGGGCGGGAGTCGTCTCCGGTCCGGGGACGAGCGTCAGCTCGTAGCCGGCCTCGAGGTTGCGGCGGACCTGGCGACGGTCGCTGGGGCGAGTCTTCGGCGGCAGCGCCGGATCGGCGATCTGGACAGTGGTGCGCTCGGTGGTCCCGGCAAGCGGTGGCGGCCCGAGCCGGTGGCGGACGAAAACGCTGACCAGGCCCGTCCGTCCCCAGTCGATCGACGCCGGGGCGATCGCCGCGCCACCGCCCCCTGGCGTGTCTGACGCAGTTGTTCCCGCATACCGGGAAGAAGTGCGTTCGCCTGGCCGCGAGGCGAAGCCGGGGTAGCCGTACGGGGAGATCGCGTCGCGCTCGGGGCCCGCGCCGATCCCGCGGACGATTAGCGGCGCCAGCAGCTCGGCGTTCTCCGTCTCGATCCGCAGCGTGTGGGTGGCGTTCTCGGCGTCGAGGAAGGGGCGGGAGCGAAAGAGGTCCTCGCCGGCCGCGGCTTCGCCGCGGTCTTCGATCAACTCGGCCCTGGCGGCCGGGACGCTCACTCGAAGAGGTCCGCGGCGGCGGCGCGGAACTCGTCCGGGAGCACGCCCCAGACCTCGCAGTCGTCAGGCGGCTCGCCGGCGCGGGCAAGGTGGGCGCGCATCGTCCCCTCGTGCACCCAGCCGAGGCTCGTGACCGTCTTCTTGGCGATCGCGTTGCGGGCCGGGATGCGACCGTAGACGCGGTGGGCGCCGTACTCGTCGAAGGCTTTGGCGATCGTCAGCGCCTCGGCCCGACGGCCGACGCCCTTGCCGCGCACGTCGTCGCCGATCAACGCCCCCAGCTCCGGCGCGGTCTGGCGGAAGAGTCCGTAGAGCGCGGTGAAGCCGACCGGCTCCGCGTAGCCCTCGACCGCGATCGCGAACTTGCGGTCCTCGCCGGAGTCGTCCATCGCCCGCCGCGCCCAGGCCTCGGCTTGCTCCAGCGAAAAGCTGTCGCGCTGCTCCATCAGCGACGCCGTCGCCGCCGGGTTGTTGAACCAGCGGTGCACCGCGGCGGCGTCGCCAGGCTCGAAGCGTCGCAGGCTGACCTCGGGCCGATCCGTCACGCAGAGAACCTTAACCAACTGCCGATCGGCCTCAGGCGTCCGCCATGTGGACGTTTCAGGCCCGTCGACCTCTAGTCCGGGGCCAGGCCCTGGCCGCTGATCACGAGCCAGGCGGTGCGGGCGAGGATGCGGAGGTCGAGGGCGAGGGAGCGGTGGTCGACGTACCAGACGTCGAGCTCGATCCGCTGCTCCCAGGGGATGGCGGCGCGGCCCTGGACCTGGGCCCAGCCGGTGATCCCCGGCAGCACCTCGTGGCGACGGCGCTGGCGCGCGGTGTAGTCGTCGACCTGGGCGGGGATGGTCGGCCGCGGTCCGACGATCGCCATCTCGCCGCGGAGGACGTTGAGCAGGTTGGGGACCTCGTCGAGCGAGGTGCGGCGGAGGAAGCGGCCGGCGGCGGTGACGCGGGGGTCGTCGCGGCTGACGACCGTGCCGACGCCGACCGGGTCGGAGCCCTGGACCATCGTCCGCAGCTTCAGCATCTCGAACTCGCGACCCTCGCGACCGACGCGGCGCTGGCGGTAGAGGACCGGGCCGCGGCTGCCGAGTTTGATCGCGACTGCGGCGACGAACAGGAAGGGCGAGAGCAGGGCCAGGGCCAGGGCGGCAACTAGGAGATCGAGGGCGCGGGGCATCAGCGCGTGCCCTCAGCCTTCTCCCAGCGGCCGGGGGCGCCGTGACGGGCGCGATCCCAGAGGCCGGCGGCGATCGAGGCGGTCGTCATCACGTAGTAGCGAGCGATGCGCAGCGGCGCGGCGGGCAGCCAACGACCCAACACGGCGGCGGCGATCAGTGCCAGCTGGGCGGCGAAGGTCGCCGTATAGATCCAGCCCTGGCCGAGCAGGGCGACGTTGGCGGCGAAAGCGACCAGATGCAGCAGCGGGCTGAGGTAGCGCAGGAGCCGGTGCGAGACCAGCTCGAAGGCGAAGAGCGGCGAGTAGCCGCGCGGGGCGAGCATGCCTTCGCCGACGACGATGTCCCAGAGCCCGACCATCATCCGCCGTTTGCGGGCGAACTCGCCCTCCAGGGTGGGGACCATCTTCTCCTCCGCCCGCGCCGCCGGCACGTACAGCGAGCGCAGGCCGCGCTTGGCCAGTCCGAAGGGGAAGGAGAGGTCGTGGCTGCCGGAGGCGGCGAGGGGCAGGTAGGCGTCGCGGCGCACCGCGTAGATGGCGCCGTTGCCGGCGGTGATGCCGGCCAGCGCCGACTCCATCTCCCGCACCGTCATCTCATAGCGCCAGTAAGCGCCCTCGAGGTTGTCGCCGCCCGTATCGATGAAGCGGACCTGGCCGCAGACGTAGCCGACGGCGGGGTCGGCAAAGGGCTCGACCAGGCGCCGCAGGGCGTCCGGCGCCCAGGCGCTGTTGGCGTCGGAACAGGCGAGCAGCTCACCGCTCGCCTGTTCGGCGGCGGCGTTGAGGGCGGCGACCTTGCCCCCGGCGGGGAGGTCGAGGACGAGGTCGGCGCCGGCGCTGCGGGCGCGCTCGGCGGTGGCGTCGCCGGAGCCGTCGGAGGCGACGACGACCTGCAGCCGCTCGCGCGGGTAGTCGAGCGCGAGCGCATTGGCGACTTTCGCCGCGATCACCCCCTCCTCGTCATAGGCGGGCACGATCAGCGAAACCCGCGGCAACTCCTCCGCCGCGACGGTCGACGGGCCGATATGTCGAGTCCTGGCCGACATATCGGCCCGTCGACGGAGGCGGACGAGGGCCCACAGCGCCAGTGGGTAGCCGGCATGGGTGTAGACGATCAGGCCGGCGCAGAGCCAGAAGAGGATCGCCACGGCGGTCATCCGCGGGCCTCGCGCAGCTCGCGGTAGAGGTCGAGGGTGAGGCGGGCGGTCTGCTCCCAGGAGTACGGGCCGGCGGCGGCGCGAGCGGCGGCCGCAGCCAGCTCTTCCCGGACCGCCGCGTCGTCCACCAGCTCCGACAGGGCGGTGGCGAGCGCCGGGGTGTCGCCGGGCGGGACCAGGCGGGCGGCGCCGGTCGCGGCCACCTCGGGGAAGCCGCCGACGGCGCTCAGCAGCAGCGGCTTGCCGAAGGCGAGGGCGGTGTAGAGGACGCCGGAGTGCTCGGCGTCGAGGTAGGGAAGGGTGACGAGGTCGGCGCGGCGGAAGATCGCCGGGATCTCGGCGTCCTCGACGAAGCGGGTGAGGAAGCGGACGCGTCCCGGGAGCTCGGCGGCGAGCGCCCGCAACGGCGCCACGTCCATGCGCGGGTTGCCGACGATCCAGAGCTCGGCTCCCTTCACCCGGCGGAAGGCCTGCAGCAGGTTCTCGATCCCCTTATAGGGACGCAGCAGGCCGAAGCAGAGGATCACCGGGCCATCGGCTCCCTCCAACTCGGGCGGCAGTGGTTTCTCCTCCGGCAGGTGGGTGAGGTAATCGAAGGCGCCGTGGGGGATGACGTGGACCCTGGCGGGGTCGAGCCCGACCTCCTCGCGAAGGCGGACGGCGCTGTGCTCGGAATGGGCGACGACCGCATCCATGCGCGCGAAGACGCGGTGGGCCACTGCGACCTGGCGTCGGCTCGGCTGCGGCGGCAGGATGTAGTGGGCGGTCATCGCCCGCGGGCGCAGCTTCGGCAGCAGGTGGACGTCGAGTGGGGGGACGGTCAGCCATTGGTAATGGACGACGTCGGCGCTGGCCGCACGGCGGAAGCGCAGCATGTCGGGGACGTGCTCGAGCGCCTTGAAGGGAACCCGGGCGCGGGCGTCGAGGCCGCGGGCGGCGCTGCGGCGGTAGAAGCGCTCCTCGACCCGGTAGCCGTCGGCCGGCGGCACCGAGCCGTAGAGGAAGGGGCTGGTCAGCAGCTCGACCTCGGCGCCGGCGCGGGCCAGCGCCGCCGCGAGGGCGCGGTCATAGGGCGGCGTGAATGCCGACGGGTCAACGAGTTGGACTTTCATCGCTGGGTGCTCGAGGCCTATTCCGGTAGGGATGGAACGTCTTGTACTTTTTCCGCGGCGGCGCCAGCGGACGGCTGCGAGCCGTGTTCGGAAAAAGTTAAGTGGAATCCCTACCGGAATAGGCCCTTGCCCACGCTCTCCTACTGCATCGTGAACACGAACGGCCGCGAGTTCCTGCTCGCCTGCTTGGCCGCGATCGAGCGCACCCACCCGGCCGGGGTCGAGCGCGAGATCCTCGTTCTCGACAACGCCTCCGACGACGGTTCGGCCGACGCGGTGCGGGCGCTGGGGGGCGACATCCGGCTGATCGCCCTGGAGCGAAGGACGGGCAAGGCGGAGAACGACTCGACCCTGATGCGCGAGGCGAGGGGCCGCTACTGCCTGCTGCTGAACGAGGACTCGGAGCTGCGCCCGGGGGCGAGCGAGGCGCTGGTCGCGGCCCTGGACGCCGACCCCGAGGCGGCGGCGGCGGGGCCGCGGTTGCTCGACTCCACCGGCAAGCCGGTGCCCTGCGCCTGGCGCTTCCCCGGGGTCGGGACGGCGCTGGCCGGGGCGCTGTTCCTGCACCGCTGGCTCACCGTCGAGAGCAAGGGCTCGGCGACCCGCCGCGTCGACTGGGCCCAGTCGAGCGCGCTGCTGGTCCGCCGCGAGGCGGCCGCTGCGGTCGACTTCATGGACCCCGCCTTCTTCGTCTACTACGACGAGTGCGACTTCGCCAAGCGGCTCGCCGGTGCCGGCTGGCACTCGCTCTTCGTCCCCGCCGCCGAGGCCGTCCACCACGACCAGCTCTCCACCGACCTCGCCAAGGGCCTGCCCCGCATCGTCGAATTCCACCGCAATCGAGATAGATACATGCGGGTGCACCACGGGGCCGCTGCGGCGCTGGCGGTCCGCGTCCTCACCGCCTGGCCCTACACCGTGCGGGCCCTCGCCGCGACCGTCCTCCCCAAGCAGCCCGCAGCCATTTACTGGGCTCACGCGAGGCAAGCATTCATGCCTGACCGAGGTAATGGCCTTCGCGACACGGCCGAAAGCCCTTCCCGTAGCCAAATCTAGCTATTTCACCCAGTTAATTGATATATTTTGGGGGTCTTTAGAGGGATATTTAAAGGCCAAATTGGGTACATCCGATATACCTCATAGCGTGGAGATGTACCCCACCAGGAGGCTTCAATGGCAGACATAGCCCTCGCATCGAGGGAAGCTCACCGACAGACGACCGAATCGACCGTCGCGCAGATCACCTCATTCTTAGAGGAGGTTCTGGGTCGCAAGCTGGTGGCGAAACTGGCTGGCGTACAGGACCCGAAGGCAGTCGGGCGCTGGGCATCCGGAGAGCGTGCACCGCGCGCTTCGTCGGAGGAGCGCCTGCGGATTGCCTACCAGGTATTCCGTCTGCTCCTGGCCGAGGAGTCGAAGTTCACGATCCGTGCGTGGTTCATCGGACTCAATCCCCAGCTAAACGACGAATCACCTCTTCTAGCCATCCAAGAAGGACGCTTCCAAGAGGTGATGGTGGCGGCAAAGGCCTACGTAGCAGGGGGGTGAGTTGAATCGCGCTGGAGATCGTCACCGGCCGAGGCCGCCCGCGAAGACGGCTTTATGGGGATCGGCGAGGTTCCTGCAGACTGGCGCAATCAGCGGATCGCTGTCCGAGCCAGCTGCGTGCCCAGCGAGTTGCTTCCCAAGATCCGCTTCCTAGACGTCGAGGCGCTCAAGACGAGGCGCGAGCTGGAAGGAGACCTTGCTCCACTGCTGGCCTACTACGGTTACTCGGAGCTCGACGTTCCGACCGTTCGTGGAGGCGATCGCCGCATCACCCGATGGATCGGCAAATGGGCCTTCGAGCGACGCGATGGCGAGGGCGCGCCCATATTCGCCGGCATCCGGTACCTCTCGCGACTCAACACGGAGTGGGAGTGCTGGGCCGTTTTCCACGACGTGGACATCTTGGAGCTTTCGCGTGAGCCGATCGAGCGTGGGAACCACTCGCTTACGGCTGTCGCGCGGGAGTTTGGGCTGACGGTCTTCTGACACCGACCTCGGCGCGGCAGCCTCAAAGCCGCGCGTCCTCGTCCATGCGCTCCACCTCGTAGGCCTCGGGGATGCGGCCGTCGACCGCCGGTTCGGCGCGCAGGCGCTGGAACGAGGCGAGCAGCTCGCCGGGGTGGCGCAGGCGGGCCAGCCAGACGCGCTCGCCGGGGGTGAAGAAGCCGCTGGCGAAGAGCGCCAGCGGGTAGGCGGCAAAGAGCACGATGCGGCCGAGTAGGCCGAGGGCGCCGGAGGTCGGCATCAGCAGCTCGCCGGCGCCGACCAGGGCGGCGGCAGTCAGCACCACCCGGGCCAGGCGGCCCCACTGGTAGGGGACCGGGAAGAGGCGCTGGGTGAACCCGTACATCAGCGCCAGCACGACCACGTAGGAGGCGACCAGGGCGAGGCCGGCGCCGACGATGCCCAGCGGCGGCACCAGGATCAGGTTGAGGGCGATGTTGGCGGCGAGGGCGGCGAGGGTCGCCGGCAGGTTGAACTCGGTCCGCCCGGTGCGGCCGAGGATGACGACCAGCACCATGTAGACGGCGTAGAGGGTGACCGCGGTGGAGATCAGGCCGATCGCTTCGTAGGAGTCGAAGAACTTGGGCGCGGCCAGTGCCCGCACGATCCAGCGCGAGAACAGCCACATGCCGGTGACGACGAAGGCGCAGCCGGCGACGAAGAGGGTGACGACGGTGGCGTAGGCGCGGCGGGCCTCGCCGTCGTCGCGGATCGAGTACGCAAGCGGCGGCCAGGCGAGCTGGAAGCCGCGGACGAGGACGTTGACGCCCTGGGCGAACTTGACCGCCAGCGAGTAGAGCCCGGCCTCGGCGGCACCGACGGTGCGGAGGATGATGACGCGGTCGACGAAGTTGAGCAGGTAGAGCGAGGCCTCGGCCGGCATCGTCGGCAGGCCGAAGCGCAGCAGCCGCCGCAGCAGGGACCGATCGAAGAGGAGCGAGAGGCGGCGGTGCTGGAGGAAAACCAGTACGAGGACGGTGACGGCGCCGCTGGCGTAGCTGCCGAGCAGGAGCCCGCGGGCGCCCTCGCCGGCGCCGACGACGAGGACGACGGTGAGGCCGATCGTGACCAGGACGTTGACGATCGTGGTCGTGAAGAAGGCCCGCGCCCGCTCTTCGAGCCGGAACAGGGTGAGCATGAACTCGAACATCGTCAGCACCCAGAGGCCGCCGATCGAGATCCGCGCCAGCTCGGCCATCTGCCCCGCTTCGGCCGCGGTCTTGGGGTCGAGCAGCGCTTCGGCGATCGGGGTGGCGAACGGCAGCGCGATCAGGGTGCCGACCGTCGCCAGCCAGAAGAGGCCGGCGAAGCTGCTGGCGACGACGCGGGCGGGATCCTCGTCGTCCTTGTAGTAGAAGCGCAGCACCGCCTCGATCAGGCCGAAGCGGACGACGATGCTGGCGGAGACGACCGCCGCGAACATCACCTCGGCGTGGCCGTAGTCAGCCCGGGTCAGGTAGCGCGTGTAGAGCGGCAGCAGCGCGACCGCGATGACCTTCGAGAAGATGCTCGCCGCCGTGTAGGCGGCCCCGGTCGTCGCCAGGCGGCGCAGGTATCCGGACACCGGCTGAGCCTACGCGGGCTCGCGGACCGCCGGCGCGTGCGCCAGCGAGGCGCCGATCGCCAGCAGCACCCAGGTGATCGGGTCCTCGAAGAAGCCGGCGTAGGCCATGGTGTGGACCAGTAAGGCCACAAAGGCAGCGAGAACTGCGGGGCGCGCTGCGGGCGGGACGGAGGGGGAGTCCTGCGGGCGGGGCAAACTGGCTCCGTTCTCGGACTCCCCCTCCGCCCCGCTCACGGGGGGTCCGCGGATGCCCGAGGTCATCGTCCAGAGGGCCACGACGATGAGGGCGGCGTAGAGGAGCAGGCCTAGAAGGCCCTGCTCCGCCGCGATGGTCACAGGCTCCGTGTGGGAGACGGAGACCGGGACGTCCTTGTTCTCACGGTGGTCGCGGTAGGCGTCTTGGAAGGAGCCGGAGCCGTAGCCTTGGAGCGGGCGTTCGGCGAAGAGGTCGATGCCGCCGGAGACGAGGTTGGCGCGACCGCTGGTGACGATGTTGAGGCGATCGAGGAGGTTGGAGAAGTTGACGCTCTTCCCGCCCACCAGGGTTACCGCAAGCACCGCACCGACGATGCCGACGGCGACTGCGGTCAGCGTCCACTTCCAGCTCCAGCGAATCGCTGCCAGGACCGCGAGGCCCGCCAGCAAGGCGATGAAGCTCGACTCGGAGAAGGTCTGTGCCAAACCCAGCCAGAGCACGCCGACCAGCGCCGTCAGCAGCGCGAACGCCCGCCGCTCCCTCGCCCAGAGCAGCGCCGCCGTCGCCACCACGATCGTCAGCGCCAGGTAGCGCCCGTAGACGTTGGGATCCCAGAAGACGGAGTTGACGCGGAAGTAGGTGTGGAATTCGTTGGAGCGAATCACCTGGTCGTTCCAGAACAGGCTGCGGGTCAGGTACTCGACGCTGCCGATCAGCACGAAGGCGACCGCCTCGACGCCGACGACCCAGAGGACCAGCGTCAGCAGCCGCCGGTCCCACTCGACCTCGCGCAGCAGCCGGTAGGCGACCGTGAAGGGGACGAGGAAGAAGCAGACGTTCTGCAGCCCCTTGGAGAAGTCGCCCGAGTAGAGGGTCTGGACGGCGTAGAGGACGACGAAGGCGGCCAGCAGCCAGGCCAGCGGGCGCGGGGCCCAGGTGCTGGGAGGGGAGGCCCAGTCCCGCAGCAGGGTGACGACGACGCCCGCGGCGATGACCAGGTAGAGCGGGACCAGGAGGTTGGCGGTGTCGCCGCCGGCATGCAGGGGCACCCGGAAGGGAAGCGCGGCGACGATCGCCAGCGGCAGCAGGACGGGCCAGCGGCGGAAGGCGTAGGCGAGCAGCCCGACGACGATCGCGCCGATCGCGAGCAGGGTCGCGATCCGGGCGTCGTCCTGGCGCAGGTCGACGATCTGGGTGGTGTGCCACTGGTCGCCGAGGATCAGGACCGGGAAGAGACCGATCGCAAGCAGCATCGCCAGCGAACGCGGGCGGCCCGGAGGCAGCAGGATCGAGGCGGCGCAGGCGGAGGCCGCGATCAGGACGCCGGCGCCGGCGAGGAAGTCGCTCAAGGCGAGCTCTCCGCCAACGACCTCGACGCCGAGCACGAGGCCGAGGGGTGCTGGGGCGGTGCGCGATGCAAGCGGATCGTTCCCGGCGGCACCAGGTTGCGTTCCTGCCCAAGCAGCTTCACCCGCAGCTTGTAGCGCCCCGGGGGAGCGATGCCACCGCCGCGCTGGCGACCGTCCCAGTAAAAGCTGAAGTAGTGGTAGCGCTTGAGGAACTTGTCGCGAGCGAGGGTGACGACGACCCGGCCGCCCGGCTTCACCACCTGCACCGTCGCGTGGTCGGACTGGGTGACGCGGAACTTGATCCGCATCTCGTCGTAGCGGCAATCGCCGTTGGGCGTGAAGCTGTGGACCGGGTTCCTCGGGTGCAGCACCGGGGCGCCGGCGAAGGTCACCCGATCCAGCACCAGCGGGTCGCGCTTGAGGCGTTGCGCCCAGCCGAAGGCGGCAACCGTTGCGAGGACGAGAAGCGCGAAGACCAGTGCCGCGGGGCTAACCCGCCGCCGCGGCATTGTCCTCGCCGACCACGACCGCGACGCTCGCCCCCGCCGCGGCGGACTCGACTTCCGAGCTCATCAGCTCGACCTCCGAGATCCCCAGCTGCTTGGCGACCTTGCGGGCTTCCGGAGCGTGGCCGCGTTCGAACATGACGACGCTGGTGGCATAGCTCTGTTCGGTGTTGGAGACGGCGCCGAGCCTGAAGCCCTTGTTCTCGACTTTGTCGCCGTAGGTGCCGGCGAGGCCGTCGGTGGCGGTGCCGTTGAGGACGGTCACGTCGATTTCGCTTGGCTGGACCTTCGCCGCCGCCTGCTTGCCCTTCTTACCGCCGCCGCCGTCGTCGGAGCCGCTGAGGACGAGGTAGGCGACGCCGCCGCCGATGACCACGAGCACGATGAAGAGGGCGACCAGGTAGCGGGGTTCGGCCAGCCGCTCGCCCAGACCGGAGGTGCGCTCGCGCAGGCGTTCGCGGCGGGTCAGCTCCGGCAGACCCGCCTCGCGCCGGCGCCGGCGCTCCTCGCGGTGGCTGACTGCCTCGTGCTCGGCGGTCCGCGCCTGCTCCAGCTGGCGCAGCTCCTCGGCCCGCTGCGCGGCGATCGTCGAGGTCGTCTCCTTGCGCTCGGCGTCGCGCTCCGGGGCCGAGCCGGCCCATTCGCGCAGGCGGCGAATGTCGCGCCCGTGGGTGAACGAGAGCAGGGCGAGGACGCCGAGGCCGAGGAAAGCGGCAAGGCCGGCGAACGCGCCGATTTGTTCGATCACCCGCACCAAAGTGGCTGCGAGAGGCTACTCGGCGGGGACGACTGCCGCCGCGTCGCCACCCGGCGCGGCGATCAACTCGACCACGCGCTCGGCCAGATTGGACTCGTCGCCGGCCATCACCAGGTGTTCGAGCGAGTTCAGCGTCGACTCCACCCACTCGGAGTCCAGCGGCAGCGTCCGCACCGCGCGATTGATCCGTTTCGCCGCCGTCGGCTGCACCTTCTCAGCCGGGCCGAAGAGCTCCTCGTGCAGCTTCTCTCCCGGCCGCGGTTGCGTGAACTCGACCGCGATGTCCTGCTCCGGCTCATAGCCCGCGAGCCGGATCATGTTGTGGGCGAGGTCGACGATCTTCACCGGCTCGCCCATGTCGAGGACGAAGACCTCGCCCTTGCCGGCGCCGATGTCGCCGGCCCGGATCACCATCTGCACCGCCTCCGGGATCGTCATGAAGTAGCGGGTCATCTCCGGGTGGGTGACGGTGACCGGGCCGCCGCGCTCGATCTGGTTGCGGAAGATCGGTACCACGCCGCCGGAGGAGGCGAGGACGTTGCCGAAGCGGAC
>Ga0190274_10001373_pt1 | contig 14249 bp, 17 predicted proteins | sample Popmic531T_FD_133002 | JGI IMG/M metagenome (GOLD analysis project Ga0190274, IMG submission 133002) | Populus adjacent soil microbial communities from riparian zone of Yellowstone River, Montana, USA - 531 T | ecosystem: Environmental > Terrestrial > Soil > Riparian zone | place: USA: Montana...
CAGCGAGCCCTCCTGGATCAGGTCGAGGAAGCTGAGGCCGCGCCCCAGGTAACCCTTGGCGATCGAGACGACGAGGCGCAGGTTGGCCTCGACCATCTGCCGCTTGGCCAGCATGTCGCCGCGCTCGATCCGCTTCGCCAGTTCGACCTCCTGGGCGGCGGTGAGCAGCTCGACCTGGCCGATCGAGCGCAGGTAGAGCCGCAGCGAGTCGAGGCTGGGCTCGACGGTCAGGTCCAGCTCGGATTTCTTCGCGCTGCCGTTGGCCGCTTCTTCGCGCTGTTCCTTGTAGGCGGTGACGCCCTCCTCGGCGATCACTTCGACGCCCTGCTCGACCAGGTGCGCGTGCAGGCCGGAGATCTGCTCCTTGGTGACCTCGACTTCCTCCAGCGTGCCGGCGATCTGCTCGAAGGTGAGGTAGCCGCGCTCGCGGCCCAACGTGATCAGCCCGCGTAGCTCCTCCGGCTCCGCAAATGCCCGACCATCCGAATCCTGATCCAGTCCCTGTGGGACCGTCTCCAGCGGTTCGATCTCACAGCCTCCGGTGCAAACCCTCTCCCTTTCCCGGGGGGCCGGCCCCAACGCTCCGACCGAGGCGAAGTATAGGCAGAAAAAGCGGCTCGCTCAGCCAGGCAGGGGCCGGTCGAGGGCTTCGGTTGCTTACTCTTCATAAGCTGTGGCGACCCGCACGACGCTGACACCCTCGCTCTCCGCACCCGACGTTCAGGCGTCGGTGCCGGCCACGCAGGTCAGCCTCTCGCGCGTCGGCGTCACCGGGGTCGAGAAGGTGATCCGGGTCAAGGCCGACGGCACCGAGAACCTCTTCCACGCCAACTTCGAGTGCTTCGTCGATCTCGAGCCGCGCCAGGCCGGGGTCCACATGTCGCGCTTCGAGGAGAACGTCGGCGAGGCGATCGACGAGGTCGTCCTCGGCGAGGCATTCCGCGCCGAGGTGCTCGCCGCCCACATCGCCCAGCGGGTGCGCGAGAGCCAGCGCGGCCGCCGCGCCGAAGTCTCGGTCTCGGCGCGCTACCCCGAGACGGTGCAGACGCCGGCGACCGGTCACTCGACCCAGGAGATCTACGGGCTGTTCGGCACCGCGGTCGCCTCCGAGCGGGGGACGCGAACCCTGACCGGCGTGCAGGCCCAGGGCATGACCGCCTGCCCCTGCGCCCAGGAGATGGTCGCCGAGCTGGGCCGCGAACGGCTCGCCGAGAGCGGCTTCGACGCCGAGCAGATCGAGCGGGCGATCGAGGCCGTCCCGATCGCGACCCACAACCAGCGCGGCATCGGCACCCTCTACATCGGCTGCCCCGAGGGCGGCGAGGCCTGGATTGACGCGCCCGAGCTGCTGCGAATCGTCGAGGGCTCGATGAGCTCGGAGATCTACGAGCTGATGAAGCGCCCCGACGAGCTCGCGGTCGTCGCCAAAGCCCACTCGCAACCGCGCTTCGTCGAGGACTGCGTGCGCGAGATGATCCGCGCCGTGGTCGAGGGCTACCCCGACCTGCCCGCCGAGGCCTTCGTCATGGCCCGCCAGGAGAACCTCGAGACGATCCACCGCCACAACGTCGTCGCCGAGCGCTACGGCACCCTCGGCGACCTGCGCCAGGAGCTGGCCTCGGGCGAGCACCAGGAGCGCCACACGACGATGCGCGAGTGGCTCGAGTTTCCGGCTTCCTAGCTTCGTCGTCAGTGCAACGTTTTGTGGCTCTGTGGGAGCCGTAAAACGTTGCACCTCCCTTCATTTGGCCAACGAGCGGCGCAGCAAGTCTGAAAAAGGGGCGCGGGTTGGCCTCGAGCATCTTGTAGGTGGTGCGGTGCACTCGGTAGCCGGCCACTTCCAGGTCGACAGTCGACTGGTGGTCGAGCTCGAAGCTGGATCGGTCGGCGTGATAGCCATAGCTGTCGGCCTCGACGATCAGGCGCTCCTTCGGCCAGTAGAAGTCCACGCGCTTGCCCTCGACGAGGACGTTCACCTGCGGCAACCTCAGGCCCTCGCGCTGGCAGAGCGCGAGGAAGTCGACCTCGGTTGGCGACACCGTGTCGGCGAACCGCGGATCAACGCGTTCGATTAGCCGCTTGAGTCGTCGAACGCCCCTGCGGCCGGAGCCATGGTCAGTGACGATGCGGTTCAGCTCCTGCCAGCGCAGACGGCGACTCCGGTCGGCAGCGACGAGGGCGTGTTCCATTTGCCGTTCGTCGAGGCGCGCGGCGGTGTCGAGGAGGGTTCGCTCGATAGTCGTGACCGGGATGCCAGCTTCGATGGTGACGTGCTCAACCGGAAGCGACCGGGTCTGGTGCAGGCGGACGCCGTGAGGCCTGCGGTGCCCGGAGACGCGAGTCACCTCGATTGGCTTCCGCGATCCTCGTATCCCCCAGAGATCCGCCGCGCTCCCGTACGAGAGGACGGCATCGGGCCCACAGGCAAGGACGGCCGCCAGCCATTCTCCATAGCGCCCGATGCGCCTATGGCCCAGTGCGAAGACTCCACGGTGGATTGGCAGTAGCTGCCCATCCTCGAGCCGGCTCTTGATCACTCCCTCTGTCAAGCCAAGTTCGATCAACTGGCGCCACGCAACGACGCCGTGCTGCCGCTCCGCCAACTCGCGAAGCACCAGAGTCGACCTCCTGGGTGCAACGTGTTGCGGCTCCTTGGGAACCGAAAGACGTTGCACCTTTGGAACACCGCCCTGCTCCCCTCCAGGTGCAACGCGCTGCGGTGCGGACGGAGCCGCAAAGCGTTGCACCTCGGGTTGGGGGGATCGGGTCACGGCGGGACCGTCCCATGGAAGGACGCGCGTGGGGTGCGCTGGGGACTACGGCTTGCGCGCGGCTATGTGACGCGTTCGCGCGTCGCGCTCTTCCTCGATCCGGCGGCGCAGGCCGAAGAAGTAGTCGGCGCCGCTGATCACGGTGGCGGCGACCGCTAGGTAGACGAGCGCGTCGACCCAGGCCGGGGCCGGGTTGGCGGCGATCAGGGCGATCACAGCGGCGATCTGCAGAACCGTCTTGACCTTGCCCAGCCAGCTGGCCGCGATCACGACGCCGCGCTCGGCGGCGATCGCCCGCATCACCGTGACCGCGAACTCGCGGGCGATGATCACCATCGCCACCCAGGCTTCGAGCCGGTTGAGCGAGACCAGCGAGACCAGCGCCGCCACGATCAGCAGCTTGTCTGCGATCGGGTCCATCAGCTTGCCGAAGGTGGTGATCGAGTTGCGCGAGCGGGCGAAGTAGCCGTCGAGGCCGTCGGTGGCCGCGGCGAGGGCAAAGACCGCGGCGGCGAGAGCGTCGCCGTTGGGCGTCTCCCCCAGCAGCGCGACGACGACGACCGGCACCGCGAGGATGCGCAGCAGGGTGAGGGCGTTGGGGAGGTTGAGCGGGAACATCCCGCTCAGGCGCTCCCAGCCGGCTCTCTCGCGGCGGCGGCGGCGGCGCGCTCGGCGTCGCGCCGGGCGAAGAACTCCTCGCCCTCGATGCTGATGTGGGGGACGAAGCGGCCGAGCCAGCTCGGCAGCCACCAGGCCCGCTTGCCCAGCAGGACCATGATCGCCGGCACCAGCAGGCAGCGCACCAGGGTCGAGTCGATCGCGATCGCCACGGCGAGGCCGACCCCGAACTCCTTCACGATCGGGTTGCCGTTGAGGACGAAGCTGGTGAAGACGCAGACCATGATCGCCGCCGCCGAGGTGATCACCCGGCCGGTGTTGGCGAGGCCCTGGATCACCGCCTCCTTCTCGTCTTCGTTCTCGCGGTAGTGCTCGCGCATCTGGGTCAACAGGAAGACCTCGTAGTCCATCGAGAGGCCGAAGAGGATCGCGAACATCAGCAGCGGCACGAAGCTGACGATCGGGATCGCGTGATCGAGGCCGATCAGCGATGAGCCCCAGCCGAGCTGGAAGACCGCGGTGACCACGCCGTACGCGGCGGCGACCGAGATCAGGTTCATCGCCGCCGCCTTGATCGGCACCAGCAGCGAGCGGAATGCGAGCAGCAGGACGATGAAGCTGAGGCCGACGACGATCGCGATCATCAGCGGCAGCTTGTCGCCGATCTGGGTGGCGAGGTCGATGTAGCCGGCGGTCTGGCCGCCGACGTAAGAGTGCGCACCGGTCCCTTTCAGCGCCGCAGGGATCGTCGCTTCGCGCAGGTCTTCGACCAGGCTGACGGTCTCATCCGCCCACGGGGCCGATTTCGAGATCACGGTGGAGACCGCCACCGTCCCCGCTTCGTCGAGGGTCGGTTCGGAGACGCCGTCGACGTCGGCAGCGCCGCCGATGCCTTTCTCCAGCTTGGGCAGCACGGCTTTCGCTTCTTCGGCGCTGTCGAATTCGGAGGCGATCAGCAGCGGCCCGTTGACGCCGGGGCCGAACCCGGTCGTGAGGCTGTCATAGGCCTGGCGCGCGGTGGTCGATTTGGGCAGGGCGCTGAGGTCGTTCTGACCCAGCTCGAGCTGGAAGATCGGGATCGCGAGCACGACTAGGACCGCCAGGGCGGCGACCGCGGAGCGCCAGGGGCGGTCGGCGACGCCGCGCGCCCAGCGAGTCCAGCCGTGCGGCTCGACGTCGTCGGGGTGAGTCTTGCCGAACTGCACGCGCAGCGAGTTGATCCGCGGACCGAGCGCCCCCAGCATCGCCGGCAGCAGCGTGGTCGCCGCGCCGACCGCGATCACCACCGCGATCGCCGCGGTGAAGCCGAGCGTGCTGACCAGCGGGATGCCGGCGAAGGCGAGCGAGCAGAGCGCGATCACGACCGTGAATCCGGCGAAGACGACGGCGCCGCCCGCGGTCGCGGTCGCGCGGGCCACCGACTCGCCGATCTCCATCCCGTCCTTGATCTGCAGCTTGTGGCGGGTGACGATGAAGAGGGCGTAGTCGATGCCGACGCCGAGGCCGATCATCGTCGCCAGGGTCGAGGCGACGCTCGGCACCTGGACCGCGTGCTCGAGCAGGCGGATGATCGAGAGCGAGCAGGCGAGGCCGAGGATCGCCGAGAAGATCGGCAGCACCATCGCGGTCGCGGTGCCGAAGGCGAAGAGCAGGATCACGATCGCGGCGGCGATGCCGATCGCGTCGCTCGCCCCGGTATCGGGCTTGGAGAGCGCCTGGCCGACGTAGCTGCCGACGGCGACCTTGAGGCCCGCGTCTTCGGCCGGCTTGCCGGCGTCGAGGACCGCCAGGGCCTGCGCTTCGGTGAGTTCCCCGGGCCCGATGCCGAGCACCACCGGCACGTAGGCAACCGAGCGGTCTTTGCTGAGGAAGGCGGCGCCCTCAGGGCTGAGCGGGCTGATCGCCGAGTTGACGTCGTGCATCGCGTTCAGGCGCTTGACGGATTGTTCGATCGCGCTGGCGTACTTGGGCGCCGTCAGCGCCGCGCCCGCCTTGGCCTGGAAGACGAGCGGGTTGCTGCCGTAGGCCTGTTCGGGCAGGTTGTCTTCGAGTAGTTCGGTGGCCGCTGTCGAGTCGGTGCCCGGCAGCGTGAGGTTGTCGTTGGTCTTGCTCTCCCCCGCCTGGCCGACCAGCACCAAGCCGACGGCGAGCACGATCCAAACGCCGATCGTCAGCCAGTGATGCCGCGAGCAGAAGCGCCCGATGGCGTAAAGAGGCGCGGTCACGCCCGCATCATCCCTTGTCGTGCGGCCGAAGGCACAAAACGTCCCCTACTTGGACGTTCCGGGTCGGTCGGCGGGGGTCGCCGGCGGCGGATCCTCGCCGGACTCGAACGCGCTGGGAACGGACGCCGCTGGATCTGCGCCGAGGCCCTGACGGAGGATCGCCAGGTGCTGCGCGTGACTGGCGGCAAGCGCCGTCGCGAGCGTCCGAGGCGCCGTGAACTGCAGGTGCGCCGCGTCGCCCTGGGCCTGAGCGAGCGCCGCGTTCTCCTCTTCGTAGGCAAGCACCAGCGCCTCCGCCTGGTTGCGCGGCCCGGGGGGTTCCAATTCGGCCGCTTCGGCTTCGGTTTCCCCGCCCAGCCCGCGGATCGCCTTGGTCAGGGCGTCGACGTGAGCCTGGTCCTGGCCCTGGAACTCACGCCCGACGGCCAGCATCGGTCCGTGCAGGAACCGAAGCCCGCGCCGATAGGCATCGACCGTGGTCAGCTCCTGCGCAAGCGCGGCATTGAGGACCTCGACATCGGCTGCCTTTTCGCTGTCGGTCGCGGCACCGTGCCCGCTGCGCCCGCAGCCGCTGGCGAGGATCGCCAGGGCGGCGACCAAAAAGACGGCGGCGCGACCGGGGCCGCGCCGCCACCTGCTGAGGCATTTACTTCGCTTCGAACCCATAGGCGGGCGCGAAGCATATGTGGAGGTCTACCGCTTTTCGCCGCGAATGGCTAGGACTTCTTTGCGGTTTTCTTCGCCTTGCCCTTCTTGACGCCTTTTGTGGACTTCGCCTCGGCGGCCAGCCCTTCGAAGTTCATCAGCACCGCAGTCGCGGAGATGCCCTCCTCGCCGGACTTCGCCAGCCTCTTGGCGCTCGCGGCATGAATGCCGATGATCTGCTCGAGCGTTTCGTTGACGAGATCGACCGATTCACTCCAGCCCTGCTCATCGACGACGCCGGGAGTCCAGCTAATGTGCCGATCGTCGCGCGAGTCGAATGTCCCGCCCTTCAGCGCTCCAGCCACGTCGTCTATGACCATCTGAAAGGCAGACGAGCTGACGCCGGGCTTCATCGAATCTGGGATGACCCGCCAATCGCGGTCCGTGAGGAAGGCCCTCGAGGTTGCCCGGTAATAGTGCTCGACAGCACCACGGCGCGGCTCGGTCTTGACCATCTCAATGCATTCGAAGTCCTTGAGCACTTTGACGTGGTAGCTGACCTGGCTCAGACCCTCTTCAAGCTCCTTCGAAAGTTCGTTCGGGCTGGCCATCCGTTCGTTGAGGATGACGAGGATCTCGACGCGCAGCGGGTGCGCCAGCGCCTTGACCAGCCTCTGATCCACGCCTGACTTGCTGCTCTTTTTCTTGGTCTTGCTCTTTGCGGCCAAAGCGACTCCTCCAATTCATTGTGCGACCTCGAACCACTCCATCGTATTGGACACATAGGCAATTTGGCAAACCGGAAGCCGCTATTTCAAGCCGAGTTGATGATTACTGGAACTTTTTCCAGTAATTGATAGGTCTAAAGCGCTGAACCGGATGGGTCGCGACCCCCGGACGCAAAAGCTGACGTTTGCGAAGGGGGTGAGCAGGGTGAAGATCACGAAGACTGATTGCGTCGTGCCCTTGCTTTCAACAACAAAGATGCGCTAGCCAGACGTTGGTGAGGCCCGATGCAAGCTGACGGCATCGGGCCTCACCGACCTGCGCCCGAACGTAGCCACACATGATTCAGTTCCAGCATGACCAGCGTGCGGCGGCCTCAGGGCTCAGATGGCATCGCAGCGTTGGCGGAAGAGATCCACGCCTGCCGAGACTGCCCGCGGTTGGTCGAGTGGCGTGAGGCATGCGCCGCCGATCCGCCTCGCCGCTTCCGTGGCGAGGAGTACTGGGGACGGCCACTCGACGGCTTCGGAGACCCCGCGGCACGAGTGGCGATCGTCGGCCTCGCGCCAGCCGCCCACGGCGCCAACCGCACCGGCCGCATGTTTACCGGCGACCGTTCCGGCGACTGGCTCTACGCCGCCTTGCATCGTGCCGGCTACGCGAATCAGTCGACCTCGGAGCACCGCGGCGACGGCCTGCGGCTCAGCGACATCTACGTGACCGCGGTGGTCCGTTGCGCACCGCCGGCGAACCGTCCGACACCGGACGAGCGCGACAACTGCTTGCCGTATCTCGAGCGCGAGCTGGCCCTGCTCGAGAACTGCGACACGGTCGTCGCCCTCGGTGCCTTCGCCTGGGACGGGGCGCTGCGGGCAATCCGTGCCCTAGGGGGCGAGATTCCGCGGCCTCGGCCGCGCTTTGGCCACGGCGCCGAAACTTCTGCCGGCCGCTGGAAGATGCTCGGTTGCTACCACCCGAGCCAGCAGAACACCTTCACCGGCCGCCTCACCGAGGCGATGCTCGACTCGGTGTTCGCCCGGGCGAAAGAGCTGGCGGGGCCCTAAGAATTCACTGATTGCACGCCGAGACCCGTTGGCGAGGTCTCGAATCCCAGCAATCCGATTGTGGCTGATACCCCTGGCTCGCCGGTAGATGCAATTCGCTCGCTTGAGCGTCTTTGGATGTCCATCAATCGTGCCAGCGTTTCGTTCATCAGTGCCATGCATTCCTTCCAGCCGAGCCGGTCGAAGACGCCTGGCAGCCAGGTCACGTGCGTCGCGGCGTTGGTGGCGAAGACTCCCCCACGCAGAGCTCTGGCGACATCATCCAAAATGAATTGGATGTAGCTGACCATCGCATCGGACCTCACAGACGCAGGAACTTTTAGCCAGGCCCGATCGTCGATAAGCATCGTCGCCTTTGCACGAAAGAAATGCTCCTTCGCCCCTCGTCGCCGCCTGGTTTCGACCTGCTCGATGAACCTGAGCTTCTCCAGCACCTCGAAGTGGTGGTAGAAGGCCGGCACCTTGAGGCCGATTTCGCGGCCGATTTCGGTCGCGCTGGCAGCTCGCTCGTTGACGACCGCGAGGATGTGCTCGCGCAGGGGATGGGAGAGAGCGCTGATGAGACGGCGGTCCATGAACCTCTTCAGCCTGCCCTCCGCGATCACGTCCTTGGTCGACCTGGTCGCCATCAGAATCTCCTCCTGTCGTCGCCAATTTGCGTACCGAGATAGTTCGGTCGTCGTACCCTAAAGACCGGTGCGGGCGTAGGGGTGCGGTATTAATCGAAACTAATTTGAGCAATCGGCTGGTCTGAAGCGTATCCCAGAGGAGGAGGGGCATCGCAAAATGGAACGACCGCGACTCAAGCGCACCACTCAACGAATGGAGGCGCCGAACGGCGACCTCTACCTGCTCCGGCCCAGCGCCGGCGCCGACATCCACATCGAGGACCCCGATGAGGAGGGGCGAAGGCTGCTCGACGCCCTTGACGGGACGAGCAGCCGCGAGGAGCTGATCGAGGAGTTCGGCGCCGAAGAGGTCGGCGACCTGCTCGCCCAGTTCGAGGAGCTGGGCGTGGTCGAGGACGCCGCCGATGACGATCTGATCGCGGACCGGGTGATCGAGCGCTTCGACCGCCAGCTGCGCTACTTCAGCGACATCACCACCGGGCCGACCGCGTCGCAGTGCCAGGCGAAGCTCGAAAGCTCGCGAATCGCCGTGCTCGGGGTCGGTGGCCTCGGCGGCTGGTCTGCGCTCAACCTGGCCTGTTGCGGGATCGGCGAGATGCTGCTGGTCGACTTCGACCGGGTCGAGCTGAGCAACCTCAATCGCCAGGTCCTCTACTCGGAGGCCGACATCGGGCGCTACAAGGCGGTGGCCGCGGCGGAGCGCCTGAAGGGCTTCAACTCCGCGATGCGGGTCGAGGCGCGGGTGCAGCGGCTCGACAGCGAAGCGGCGATCGCCGAGACGATCGCGGGCTACGACATGGTCATCGACGCCTGCGACTGGCCCGCTCACGACATCGAGCGCTGGATCAACTCGGCCTGCTTCGCGGCCCGGATTCCATTCATCGCGATGAGCCACTTCCCGCCGATCGCACGGATGGGGCCGCTCTACGTGCCGGGAGAGACCGGCTGCTTTGCCTGCCAGGAGATCGGCTACCGCCGCACGTACCCGCTCTTCGACATCGCGATCGAGCAGCAGCGTGGCAAAGGCTCGCCGGCGGCGACCCTGGGCCCAGCCTGCAGCCTGATCGGGGGGCAGATCGGCATCGACGTCATGCACCACCTCACCGGCCTCGCCCAACCCTCGACGCTCGGCGTGGGCCACATCTACGACCTGCGCACGATGGCGCTCGAGCGGGAGCCGGTGGTTCCGGAGCCGAGCTGCCCGATCTGCAGCAGCATGCAGCCCACGGCGAGCAAAAGGCTTCAGGGGACGGCGCCGCGATAGATAGGGTGGCGGGCGATGGGGCACGCCCGCCACCCGCTCTCGCTTGCGCTGGCGGTCCTTGCCGCGGGCCTCTTCGCGCTGCTGGGAAGCGGCTGCGGCTCCTCGGACGAGACCACTGAGAGTGGCTCGAGCTCTGGCGGCGGTGCGACGCCATCGGAGCAGCCCGTGGGAGCAACTGCCCAGGACTGCGCCGCGGCGGTCGCCGGCATCAGCCGCTTGCGCGTGACCGGCGTCGATTGCCCGGCAGGACAGGACGTTGTTGTCGGCTGGGATGAGAAGGGCTCCTGCCGCGCGCCGGCGGGAGCGTCGCGCGTCTCGTGCAACGTCGGGGATTACCGCTGTCTTGGGGCCGCCGCCGAGCGCGGCCTTGCGATCAGCTGCGCTAGGCCAGGGCACTCGGTCTCGTTCGTCGCCAAACGCGGCTAGCTGCCGACGGGACGGCAGCCAGCGATCAGACCTGGGTGGCGATGAAGCCGATCAGGGCAGCGATAACGACGGCGCTCATCTGCATGGTTGCCCGCTGGTAGGAGTCGAACTTGGCTTCGAGGCGATTGAACCTGCGGTCCATGGCCGTTTCGAAACGATTGAAACGGTCGTCGAACTGCTTGAGGCGGCCATCCACGTGCTTGAAGCGTTCGTCGGCTCGCTGCTCGAACTGATCGAATCGGGCGTCAACTTGATCGAATCGGGCGTCAACCTGATTGAACCGCGCATCGACCCGACGCTCGAAATCGTCAACCTTGTGGCTGAGGCCATCCAGTCGCCGATCGGTCCACGCTTCCCTCATCGCCTCCATGATGCCACTGTAGCGAGCGCCGCAGCGCATATGTTTCGCACACATTAGGTTTCTGCAACAAATCCGAGCCGTGGACAGGCTCCATTTTCGAGTCTGCCCTCGACGGAACCCCGACCCCCGCCACGCTCCTACAATGGACCCACCCGCCGACGTAGCTCAGTTGGTAGAGCACTTCACTCGTAATGAAGGGGTCCCCGGTTCGAATCCGGGCGTCGGCTCTCCATTCCAGGGCGGTGCCCGAACAAAAGTTAAGCGCTATACGCGCCTCATCGGTTCTCCATGGGTGGGGCGACCGCGGCGTATCCGAAGTTGCCGCCTGGCCAGGAGACGAGGAAGTTTTGCTGACGACCATCTCTCCTGAACCAAGCGGTTCCGGAAAAGCTACTTATGAGTATGTAGACTGTCAAGTAGCAATTGAGGACTGTTCTCCCTCGTGGAGGGCGATCTTCAGCGCACCGTTGGTCGCAATCTGCGGGCCTATCGAGAGGCTCGGGGCTTGAGCCAGGAGGCATTTGCCGAGGTGCTTGACGTGCATCGCACCTACATGGGAGGCATCGAGCGAGGCGAGCGCAACCTGACGCTGAAGACCGTAGAGAAGATCGCTGCCCGGCTTGACTTGGAGCCGCTGGCGCTGCTCATGCCGGACAGCCCGCGGAACTAACCCTTCGCAACTTCCAGCCCCACGACCTTTAAATGAGCCGCCTGCTCAACCAAGCAGATCGGTAGCCGTGTCAAGAGAGGGACAAGGCCAATGGATTCCGCAGGCAAAAATGAGGGCGACGCGCTAGCTGATCGGTGGTTGGCCTACCTGCTCGGCCATCCGTTGCGGGCTCGCATTGCCGCCGAGGTGAACACCAGCTATCGGGAGTCCGCCGAGTTGGCCGAGACCTTGGGGGAGCCACTCCTCCGCGTGAAGTATCACTGTCGCGTGCTGGCACTCGCCAGCTGCAGGACTGGTGCAGACGGCAAAAGGGGGGCCTGAGAGACACCGAATGAAGGAGCTCTCCTGTGGACAAGGCGCGGTATCTGCGAGGGCGATCGGCGGCGGCCGCGCTCATTGCATCTGCAGCTGGAGCGACTCGTGGCTGGCCTGCCGCGCGCGCTCGATCGCCTCGGCGTAGACGCCGTGGATCGTGCTCCGCGGCCGCCGCCCACGGATCCCGTAGCCCTCTGCCATCGCCCGGGCAAGCGTCCGCTTGAACGTCTCTCCGTGCCAGCCGTGAGCCTCGGCGGCGCGCCCGACGTGCAGATGGACCAGCTCGTGGAGGAGGGTCTCGAGGACGTCGCCGGCGCGCGCCCCGGGGTAGGCGGTGACAGAGAGGCGGAACTGGCTGGGCACGGCGAAGCCGAGGCGGTTGGGGCGCGCGCGCGCACGGCGCACCTTCAGCTCGGGCGCGCGCTTGGCGAGGGGGCCACCGACGAAGACCGGAAGCTCGCACAGCCTGCGCATCTCCACGCGAAGGTCGACCCCCGCCACGGTGAAATAAGACGGATGGCGCCTCAAGGTCCGCAAAGCATGCCGCCGCGCGCGGATGAAAGGCTCGCGGCCCAAATTCGGCCAGCAGACCAAAATGCCCTAAGTAGTCCGATAGCGTTGCCGCGATGGAGCTACCAGGGAAGGGATGGTGGTGTTTCTTGGGGAAGGACGCTAAGGAAAAGGACGAGGGGCAGAAGCCGTTCGACTCCACCCGCGATCCGGCCTGGGCGCAAAGGGTCGACACATGGGATTGGCTCTCACGGGACGAGGAAACAAAGGCGAAGGAAGGACCGTGCCCGCGGTGCAACCATCAGATCAGCGTCCTCGAAACTCAGGTCGTCGGCGCTCGGTTGCTGACGCTCGGCGTTGCCACGCCCGGCCCAGCAAAGAGGTACGCCGCGTGCAATTGCGGGGTCAAGCACCCCGAAACGCCGGATGGGGAAATCGGGTGTGGCGCCAACGGGCTGATCAACCGCGCCGAGGACCGCTGAGATGAGCGGAGCCGACGCGAGCACCGCGAGCCAAAGGCTGAGGAGATGACCTTCGCGCTGAGTGGAGTGATCGTCCTTGCGGGAGTGCTGGTCCTCCTCTCGATCGGCGCTGCGATTGTCCGCCTGCAGAGCAAACTGCAAACCCCCTATGGGGCGCCTCCCGGCTGGGGGGTCAACCCGGACGATAAGAAATGGGAGCAGGAAGCCGAAAAACTCGCCCACACGGCGCTCGCCGATGTGCGGGAATCGGCGAAAAACTGGGCCGCGAGCATCGCGGCCCTGCTCAGCATCGGCGGCACCGTCGCCTTCGTCAAGGGCGAAGAAACGTTCGCGAAACTGAGCCCGACGGAGGGCAACTTTGCCTTCTGGCTCGCGGTGTCTGCCGCCGTCCTCGCCGGCGTCGCGATCGCACTCGCGACCTTTGCCGCGCAGGGAACGCCGCAGCGCTTCAAAAGCGTCGACGGCTGGACCCTGAGCAAAATCTCGCGCGACCGGTCCCAGAAAGCCACGGTGCTGCTGCTCTGGTCGCGGGTCCTCGCCATCGTCGCCGCAATAGCGATCTTCGCTGGCTTCGGGGTGGCCTGGAAGACGAGCATCGCGACCGAAGAGACGACGAGCGGCGTCAACGCAATCGCCGCCACCGACGACGGGACGGTGCGCTGCGGTGAACTCAAGGCATCGAGCGACGGAACGCTCTCGCTCGTCGCTGGAGATCAGACGCTGGTAGTCAGCAAGGGCGCCGACGTCGACACGGTTGACAGTTGCCCGGAAGAGTGAGCCCGACTCGGACGTAGCCCGAGCTACCCGCCGCCGTCGAACTTGTAGCCGACGCCGCGTACGGTGACGACGAGCTCGGGGCGCTGGGGGTCGTGCTCGACCTTCTGGCGCAGGTTGGAGATGTGGACGTCGCAGGCCCGCTCGTCGCCGTCGAACTCCGTCTGCCAGAGCTCCTCCATGATCTGGCGGCGGGGGAAGACCTCGCCGGGCCGGCCGACGAGCAGGCGCAGGAGCTGGAACTCCGAGCGGGTGAGGTTGACCGGAACGCCGTGCACCGTCGCGACGTGGCGGACGAGGTCGATCGCAACCGGGCCGGCTTCGATCTTGACCGCCTGGTTGAGCGGGCCGCGGTCGAGCTCGCGGCGGCGCAGCTGGGCGCGGACGCGGCCGAGCAGCTCGCGCACCGAGAAGGGCTTGGTGACGTAGTCGTCGGCGCCGACCTCGAGGCCGACGACCTTGTCGACCTCGGCGTCCTTGGCGGTGAGCAGGATGATCGGCACGGCGCTGCGCGAGCGCACGTCGCGGCAGATGTCCAGCCCGCTCGGTCCCGGCATCATGATGTCGAGGATCAGCAGGTCGAAGGGGATGCCGTCGCCGCCGACCTTCTCGGTCGCCTCGTTGCCGTCGGTTGCGACGTCGACGTCGAAGCCGTCCTGGGCGAGCGCGTAGCCGACCGACTCGCGGACCGAGGGCTCGTCGTCCGCGACCAGGATGCGCCCGCTGCTCATCGTCAGGCCACCGGGGTCGGGCTTGGCTGGGCGACGGG
>Ga0190274_10001374_pt1 | contig 14240 bp, 14 predicted proteins | sample Popmic531T_FD_133002 | JGI IMG/M metagenome (GOLD analysis project Ga0190274, IMG submission 133002) | Populus adjacent soil microbial communities from riparian zone of Yellowstone River, Montana, USA - 531 T | ecosystem: Environmental > Terrestrial > Soil > Riparian zone | place: USA: Montana...
AATACAGAGGGCAGAATGGCCTTCGAAGGTTCGAACGCGGATAAAGTGCAGGACGTTCTGAAGATGGTGACGGGCGGTGCGGACCCGGGCTACACGCGGGACACCGGCGCGGTCTACCCGGCCATCTTCCGGGCGGGAGTGCCGGGTACATCCTCCTTCAACTTCAGCGGGGCGAGCTCGCTATTCAACATGGACGGTTCGCACAATGGCAACAGGAGCATTCTCTATAACTACGCCGACACCTTGAGCTGGACCCGCGGCAAGCACGCTTTCAAATTCGGCACGGAAATCCGCCCCACCACGAGCCGGGGCTTCACCAACGTCCCGCAGTTTGCGATGCCGCGCGTCAACGGCGGTTCCGGTCCGAACCTCTCGCCTCTTGCGAGCGGCGGCACCGCCGCACTCCCCGCCGGCGCACTGGTCACCGCCAGAAATAATGCTGCCAACCTGGCCTATACTCTGGCGGGATCGGTGGACAGCGTGGACATGGTGTACTGGATGGACGCCTTCAAGGATGTCCAGGAACAAAAATGGCACAGCATCGTGAGCGCACCCGACTATTACAGGACCATCATCATCAACGAAGGTTCCGGGTTCGTTAAAGACGACTGGAAAGTAACCCGGAACTTCACTCTCAATCTCGGTGCGCGGTGGGAGTACTACGGCTCACCCTATATTAAGGAAGGGTTCACCACGACGCCGCTGGAGCAAGGTTCGGGACTGTTCGGAGTTGGCCGCAGCACGACCGCCGGACTCTTCGATGGATGGCTGTTGCCGCCCACGAACCCCGTCTATCTGAGCGGATACGGCACGACGGCCTCTGCGGCAAACGCCCTTCAATGCACGACCGGCGTCGCCCAGGCCAACCTGCCGGCTTCAACCTGTAATCCCAATTTCGTGACCTCCATGGAATTCATTGGTCCGAACAGTCCCAATCCGTCGAAGACGGCAATTCGGAACGACTGGAACAACATCGGGCCGGCAATCGGCTTCGCCTGGCAGCTACCGTGGTTTGGCGAGGGCAAGACGTCCGTCCGTGGCGGCTACCAGATCACCTACGGCGGAGCGGGCCGCAACACTTCGACGATCGGAGGGGGAACGGGGGCAGTGCTCGGTTCAAGTCCCGGCGCCCTTAGCAACGTCACAGGACAGACCCAGTTGGCAGGGCAATTCCCCGGCGAGTATCTTACTATCGCCGATATCCCGAGAATTGTCCCTCTGAGGCCCACCAATCCCGCAGTTCCGGGAGGAACCCTTCCCATCTATGCCCGGAGTTCCACGGTTTTCAATGCGTACGCCGGCGATTATGCGACGCCCTATACGGAGAATTTCACGCTCTCCGTCACGAGAAACGTGCGCAGTAATATTACTGTCGACGTTCGGTACATCGGCACGCAAAGCAAGAAGCAGGATGCCGATATCAACCTCAGTCTCGCCAATGTCTACAAGAATCCGGAACTCATGGCCGCGTTGGATGAAGCACGCAATGGCGGCAACCCGCTGTTGTTGACTCAAATGTTGGCTGGATTGAACCTCAACAACAGCCCCGCAGTCCCTGGCTACGGAACAATCGGAACCGTTGTCAACGGCGTCTATCAAACTGGGGCAATGCATCTGCGACGCAGTTCCACGTTCAACACCAATCTGATCAACGGAAACTACCTGGGTGTCGTCAACTCACTCATTGCTTCCACCGTTGGTTCAGGCTATGTCTCCACGGCCAATCTTCCGTCCACTCCCAGCAATCGGATTCTCCGAAACGGTTGCGACCGCATCGCTTCAACGGGCTCGGCGACCTTCGGGACAGGCGCAACTGCAATCCCGCTCCGCTGCTTCCCGGAGAATTACCTGTTCCCGAACCCGCAGTTGGCCACGGCCAACTATCGAACGAACGCTGCTTCGTCGAACTATCATTCGATGCAGGCGCAGTTCACGTTGAGACCGACCCAGGGTTTCAATTTACAGAGCACCTACACCTGGTCCAAGAGTTTGGGAATGACCGCAACCAACAATGCGGATCCACTCAATCGCAGAGCCGACTATACGCTGCCGGCCAGTTCCGTGGCGCATGACCTGCGGACGAACGGCACGATCGAACTTCCGATCGGCCCGAATAAACTGCTGTTCGGCAATTCCTCGGGATGGATCGCGCGCGCGATCGAGCGCTGGCAGACCAGTATCATCATGAATCTCTCCAGCGGCGCGCCGACCAGCATCACTGCGGGCGCGTTGAACTATGCGACGAGCGCCGTTCCGGACGTGGTTGGACCTTTCAACGTTCGGAAAGGCAGCATGCAGTGGGACGGTTCGAAGAACCAGGGTTTCTATTTCGGCAACCCGAGTCCTTTCGTTATCGTGCCTGATCCGCAGTGCGCGCTGACCCGAAACGTCAACGATACGGTGAATACAAGCACGACGCCGTCCACCTTCAACCTGGGCTCGGTCACCTGCGGCCTCAACGCCGTTGCGCAAGTTGTTCCCGCCGGCACTCCCGGCTCTTTCACCGATAGCAACGGGCGCATCCTTCAATATCTGTTGGTGAACCCCGTACCTGGAACGCAAGGGACCCTTGGCAAGTCCACGGTAGAATCGCCGGGCGTCATCCGCTTCGACGCGAACGTGAGCAAGTCCTTCCGTGTCGCCGAAGGCAAAACGATGCAGATCCGGATTGATGCGACAAATGTCCTGAACCATCCGGACATCGGGACTCCGACCTATTCCATCAACAGCGAGAACTTCGGGCTTGTGACCACCGGAAAGACCGGGAATCGTTCGTTCCAGGGTACGTTGCGATTGAGCTTCTGATATGGAGCGACCCGTCAAGGGTTAATAACTGACTGTTTCTTTTCCGGCCTTCCTCTAATAGAGGAAGGCCGGTTTTGTTTTGGGCGGCAGAACCAAAAGCTATCGCGACGGTTGATCACTCTGATATTCGCGGGTCGGAACCGCACAGTCATGATCCGTCGGGAGCTGCCTCGCACTAGATGCGCGGATTGTTGTGAACAACACCGCATAGAACGTAGGAGGATTCTCCGTTCCGTGGGCCTTGGTTCTGCCATAAAGCGTCGTTTTATGAAAACAGAGCAGCGTCAGCTGCTCGATCGTTGCGACTGAGCCGAAGCCAGGAGGATGTCAATGACGCGCGTGAGCGCGCCGCGAAGCGGTCGTAGATCATTGACAGCTCTCCGCAGCGAAGGCTTTCTGCTGTGCTTCAGCGCCAACGGCTATCGCCCAGATAAACCCCAATAGTTCACGCCCGACTGCGGCCACAATCTGGAGTTTGTTTTTTCCGCGGGCTTCGAGTCTTTTGTATCTGGAGTACAGGCGCCACTGAGCCTTCCAGGCGATGTCTTTGGTCTCCTGCGGTAAGTTACGCTGTCGCCTCAGCAGTGGTCCCCCAATCCAAGGCCGGTAGCGATAAGCCCATGCCGCTTCGACTACAACACGCCGCAAGTGCGCGTTACCGGTCTTGGTCAGAGCACCTCGCCGGATCTTGCTGCCACTGGAATACTCGCTTGAAACCAGCCCGCTATAGCACATCAATTGTCGCGGATTGCTGAATCGAGACAGTGTCCCAAGTTCGGCCACAATGGTTACCGCGGTGATTGTGGCGATTCCGCGCAATGCCTGCAGGCCTTCAATTACCGACCGCATCTGCTCAGGTATTTTCGGGATCGCCTCCTCGGCCGGTGCCCAGCAGGATCAGCCGCGTCTCCTTCGGCGCGGTCTGCGCCGTCGCATCCATTCGAGCTTCTCTAATTCCAGTCGCCCCTGCGGCGAGGGGCAAAGCCCGACGAGACATTCCCCGCATATGCCATCCCTCCCGACTGCAATCTGTCACGTTTCCGGCACTGGTCGAATCTGAAAAGGGCGGATTCGCCATTGACTTACGTGCGCGGTTGGCACGAGAATCCTCGACTATCCACTATGAAAAACGCGCGAATCCGCATTGTGTTTACAGCAGCGGCAGCCGCTTTCCTTTGTTCAGCGGGCGCTCGAACCCAGGCGCAGTCCACTTCACGGACAATCAGCCAGGCTGAATGTACCGCAGCCAGGCTCGGCACCAGTATTCCCATCTCGGCAATCGGCGAGCCGGTGTCCGCAGTGACGCTCGAAGAACCAAGGTGGGTCGAAGCAGCCAGGGGTCTTCCCGCGTATTGCACGGTAAATGGTTCCATGGCGCCCGTTGATCGCGCGCCGACGGCGAAGCCGATAAATTTCCAGGTCGCCTTTCCATCCACGTGGAGTGGGCGGGCCGCACAGTTGGGCGGTGGCGGCATGAACGGGAGCATTCCAGGTCTAACCGGAAATCCCTTTGGACAAGGGTTCGTCACCTACGGCAGCGATTCCGGCCATCAGGCAGGAGGAGGGAGAGGCGCGCGGGCTGGCGCGGCGAATGCCACCAACCCGGATGACTGGGCTCTAAATGACGAAGCGATCCGAAATCTCGGCTACATGCAATTGAAGAAGACTCACGATGCAGCCCTGGTTCTCATGGAGCGGATGTACGGCGCCCGGCCTGCCTTCAACTATTTCTTCGGTTCATCGCAAGGTGGGCGCGAGGCTTTGACCGTTGCGCAGCGTTACCCGCAGGATTATGACGGGGTAGCCGCAAACGTCCCGATCGTCGGGTTTTCCTCGCTCATGTTGGCCCGCGCGTTGAATCGTATTCAGGAGATACCGCTCGACCATTGGGTCACTAATGCGAAAGTGAATGCGATTCGCGGCGAATTCATGCGGCAGTGCGACAAGTTGGATGGACTCGCCGACGGGATCGTCAACAACTACATGGCATGCCGCGAAATCTTCGACGCCAAGCAAGGACAGCTGGGCCGACATCCGTGGGCCGCCAGGCGTTGCCCGGATAACAAAGATCCGAACACGGCTGACATGAGTGCGAATGCCTGTCTTACCGACGGCCAGATCGCCACGCTCGAATGGGTGTACAGCCGGTATCCTGTCTCATCGCTCGCCAACGGAAAATCGACATTCGGTATGTGGCTCCCAAACACCGACGTCAGCGGCGGCAGCATCATTGCCAACACCCGTTTTCTCGGACAGGAAGGTGCGGGCGCGAACGCCGGCAAATATACATGGCTGGGGCAACTTGGCGTCACCGGATTTCTCATGAAGAACCTGGATGCAAACGCGTTGGACTATACCGAGAGCAAGTACGCCGAACGGCGGCGCGAGCTCTCCGCCATTCTCGACTCCACGAATCCGGACCTCTCTGCTTTCCAAAAACGCGGCGGCAAGATGATCGTCGCGATCGGTACTAACGACACGACGGCGCCTCCCGGCGAGCAACTGGACTACTACAAGTCAGTCGTCGACAAGATGGGCCGCTCGAATGTGGATGCCTTTGCACGATTGTTCGTGCTGCCGCAAACAGGGCACGGACTCACAGGAACGAGCTACACAACAGATGGCGACGGCAAACCGCAGGAAGCCCGGCAAGTTCCGAGCACGTTCGATCGAGTGGCGCTTCTGATCGATTGGGTGGAAAAGGGAGTGGCGCCCGGCAAGTCTATTGTCGTTACCGGTGGAGGACGCAGCCTCGCGATGTGCTCGTATCCCGAGTACCCCAAATACAACATGGGTCCGGTCGATGCAGCGGCTTCATACGAGTGCAGCGTCCGATGATACGCGTCCGATTTTCTGCTGGCAGCAGATCCGTTTAATCGCAGGCTGTCCCAAATTATCCGGACATCATTTCGGCGGGCCCGAAAGTTCGATTCCCGCGACATTCGTATCACCGATGACAATGCGGCGCCTCGCACCACCTGCCGCCATTATGGGTTGATTTGCGAACAGCACTGTTAACGTGTATTCACCGGGCTGCAGGTGGTCTACTCCAAATGTGCGATCCGGGTTCACGCTAATGTAGCTGCGCACCACCGAAACGGGCGAGATCGCAGGTAGTACTGAAGTTGTCGGAGCGGCTGAGGAAATCATAACAAAAGCGGGGACCGTGGCATCGTCGATTCCGATGATGCGCCCGCTCAAGCGAACGCCAGGTTTGCCGCTCGGAGGAGTCGTGGTCAACGTGATGAAAAGGGAGTCGTTGTTGATTTCATTTACGGGCACGATGTGATCCTGAATCTCTTTGCCCGCGAACCACATGCTTTTCAGATACAAGCCGACCGGAAGTTCTGTGACATCGATGCGGGACTTTCCCGTACCCGAATACGGCAAAACAAACCATCCATCGGTTCGCACCCTATCAGCTCTACTCTGCAGCCTCCCGGGTTCAGGCAACCCTACGCCGTGGATCTCGATCGTGGACCGCAGCTTGAAGATCTCTCGCGGCGACGAATCCGAGAGACGGCGGGGATCGACAGGCAATGCGGATCCGTCGTCAACCGCAAGGCGCCCAAACAGGAACGGGGGCAACATCAGGTTCACGCCTGTTACGTCCCCGTCGGCAACGATGACGCTTCTCGGAATGCCCGGCGATTGGACCGCCGTGGAAATCCTATATGTGCCGGGCGATACACCCGAAAACTCAAATGTGCCGTCCGGTTCAATCGCGGCAACGAGTCGTCCCGCGCTGGAGTCCAGGAAAACTGTTGCGATGGCTCTCGGCATCGTTGATGGAACACCGCTGACTTTGCCTCTGACGTGAGCGGCTCCCGCAGGCGCCACACTGAAATCGATTCCTGTGATTGTCGCAGCGCTGGAGACTGTCACAACGCGAGCGCCGGATATGGTTCGCGCGCCAGGATAGTAAGAAGGAGAATCCGTGAGGCCCGCCATAATGAAATAGCGTCCCGGCGGCACGTTGTCGAGCCGGTACTGCCCGGTGGCGTCTGCCTGCGTGAGGCCGACCAGGATCGTTACAGAATTCCCTGGGGAGAGTCCATCCGCTACCATCGCAGCCACACGAATGCCCCGCGCATCGCGTCCGTCGATTAACGTCAGCTTTCCACTAATCGAAGGTGAGGTCTGAGTTTGTGCGGCAACAACCGCAGCCACCAGCGGCAGCGCGACTACCAGGATTAACAAAAGAAGTTTTCTGGAATCCACGGGGCCAAGATTACCACAGGGGATGTTATTTTTCTACACTCGTGAAAAAGAGGAGAGGGCAAGAAGCTCCGTTGCGACATTCGTTAGTGATGCGGCCAATAGTTTGGTCTGTCTGGCTACTTATCCTTGACGAATGATAGAGTCTCGCCGCCATGGCGATCACCAAACAAAGCATGACCGATGAACAGCGTAAATCCGTTGCTCTGGAATATCTGAAGGCTTTCGACAACAAAGGTGTCACTTCGAGCGGTGCTAGCATCCTGGAACTCTTTGCTGACGATGCGCAGGTGTTTTTCCCGAAGTGGGGTCTGGCTACGGGAAAGAAACAAATCGGCCAACTGTTCACTGACTTTGGCGGCCTCATCCACAGTATCCTGCACGACTATGCGACGTTTAACTGGATCATGACAGGCACCGACGTCTTCGCCTGTGAGGGAACTAGCGCCGGTGTTCATCGAGACGGTCCCTGGCGCGCAGGTGTCAATCACGCTGGGCGGTGGTGTGATGTTTTCGAGGTGCGCGACTTTCTGATCCAACGTTGTTTCATTTATCTCGATCCGGATTACGCGGCACTGGACACCGAACGCTATCCATGGCTATCGGCGAATGGACGCGACGCGTCCAAGCCGATGGGCTGATGGAGAGAGCCAAACGGCCTTGGTTTTTCGGAAGGCTTCTCCTACTGCCTCAATCAGCCACACTTTCACGAGCGCATTACGCAATCCGCAATGCAGAGGAATAGTGATCGCGCTATTTTCCGCTCGGTTTGTAGCCTTTCCAAACCCACTCGAAGGCTTCAGCCATTGTCTGAAGTTGCACTCGTTGATCCACGTGGCCCGATGCCTCGGAAATGACGAACTGATAGGGATAGGCTTTGGCCTTCAAAACTTCCGACATCCGGTTGTCATCGTTCGTGATGGGGTCCCCTTTTAAAGCGGCAGAGATTGAGAGAGCCGCCATTGGGAAACACTGGAGCAACTTGGGGGCGGCTCTTTAGTTGTGGCATCCCCGCGTGCCAGCTGGGCAGGCATTCGCTTTGAGTCATCGTGTTTGCGTTGGAAAGACGCGCTGGCGCAGCAGCTATACACGCTGCGACTCAGCCGAAAATATTGGAGTTTCTCAGGCGACCAAAGTACAACTTACAGCAGCCACGGCGCCATAACCTGAAGCTCGTTCCCCCCTGAGTCTTCAGGGTTGTCGAATCGCTGCAGGCGCAATAACTGCGCCTGCAGCTCGTGGCTCCGTTCTCAAGGGATTCGATACGCTTTGAGGGGTGAACAGCCCGTGTATATTGGGAGGTCGCTAGTGAAGAAATACGTCGTCCTTCTTCCGTTTCTTCTGCTGCCCTGGCTCGGTATCGTGCCGCCTGCCGCAGCACATCATTCGTTTGCTGCCGAGTTTGACGACAAACAGCCGGTTAAGCTGGACGGTATCGTGGTCAAGTTCGAATTCATGAACCCGCATTCATGGATTCATCTGGACGTGAAGAACGCGGAAGGCGTCGTGGTTCAATGGGCCGTCGAAACCGGCAGCACCAATGCGCTGTTTCGCCAGGGTTGGCGCAAGGACTCGTTGCGCGCCGGCGACCACATCACCGTTGATGCTTACCGGGCCAAGAACGGAACGAATACAGCGAATGCCAGATCGGTGAAGCTGCCGGATGGGCGGCAGATCAGCGCTGCGTCCTCACGGGACAGCTCGAAGTAACATGAAGCGGCTCATATTAGTTCTCCTCGCGACTATGTATGCCTCTGCGCAATCGGAGTTTCGTCCTCCGCGGCTGGCTGATGGCCATCCTGACTTCGGCGGTATTTGGATGGCTGCAACCTTGTCCGCGGCTTTCAACGTGGAGGAGCATGGAGCCTCATACGGAACGCCGGCAGGTCCCAGCGTGATTATCGACCCACCCGGCGGAAAGCTTCCCTATTTGCCCGGTATGCGCGAGCGTGCTCTTGACAACGATCAACACCGCGAGCGTGACCCCGTAGGGCAGTGCCACATGCACGGTGTGCCACGAGTGATGTTCCCACCCTTCCCGCTGGAGATCCTCCAGGACGGTAACTACGTGGTCATCCTCGCCGAAACCGAGCACGGTGTTCGGATTATCCCCACGGATGGCCGTCCTTTTCTTAAGGACTATTCTTCGTGGAATGGCGATTCGCGAGGCCGCTGGGAGGGAGACACGCTGGTAGTAGAAGTGCGCGGATTGAATGGCCGCAGTTGGCTGGATCAGGCCGGCAACTTTGTGGGCTCCGGTGCTCGCATCGTCGAACGGTTTAGGCTAACAGGCAAAGACACACTGAATTACGAGGCCACCCTGGAAAATCCTTCGGTATTCTCGCGTCCTTTCACGGTTCGCGTTCCGTTGCGGCGGCGCCCCGCCGATGTGGAACTGCTTGAATATGGATGTATCGAAGGCGAGCGGGATGCCGTGCACCTTCCTCCCGTGGACGGAGAAAGAAGATGACGCGGCACGCTTTAGTATGGATGCTCTTCGGGAGCTTGGCTTGGGCTCAGACTCCATCTCCCGACCTTCGTGGCATCTGGCAAGCGACAGGTTCCGCGTACCAAAACCTTGAGGGTAGTCCCGCGCAGGCCGGCCGTCTCGCCGCAAAGAGTGCAGTTATAAATCCAGCGAGTGGCAAGATTCCCTACCGCGCCGATTCTCGCAAGTCTTTGGATCGCAACTTCCGGGAGCGCGGCACCGCCGATCCGCTGCTCGCGTGCTTTCAGCCCGGTGTTCCCCGCGCGGTCTTACTGCCTGAACCTTTTCAGATCTTCCAGAGTTCAGACCGCGTCGTTATCGTGTATCAGCACGTCCATGCCTACCGCGTGATCTTTACTGATGGACGCCCGCACTATGACGACGGCATCGAGTTCTATATGGGTGATTCTCGCGGCCGGTGGGAAGGCAACACGCTGGTGGTCGATGTAACCAACTTCAAGCCGGAGACATGGCTGGACGGAGCCGGCAACTTTCACGGCAGCAAGCTCCACGTTGTAGAGCGCTATACACGGACCGCCGACAATACGATGCGTTACGAAGCCACCATTGAAGATCCGGAGGTCTTTGAAGGTCCCTGGACCGTCCGCGTCGATCTCGCGCGGCACACCGAGCCGAATTTTCAGCTCGTCGAACACGAATGCGAACGGGATGCGCGTGGCATTTACCGGCACCCGCCGCAGTTCCTGAAGTGAGGATTCGGTGACGTTGCAAGCCGAGGTCATGTTGAGAAACTGGGCAAATATTCTGCAGCGGGAGCATAGAACTGAAGATGCTGCCGATTTTATCCATATCTGAATCCTCGGGAGGTTGAGAGGCGTGGAACGAAGAAAAATCGCGATATTTCTTGTGTCGGCTTTCAATATCGGACTTGCTATGGTGGCTGCGCCATTGTTTGCCCATCACGGTACGGCAGCGTCTTACGATCAAGTCAAATGGATCAATGTCACTGGGGTCGTAACCCAGTTTATCTGGCGGAACCCGCACAGCTCCCTTTACCTGGATACTACCCAAAATGGAAAGGTCTCTTCCTACTCCATAGAGATGGCCAGCCCGGGCCTTCTTGTGCAGGAGGGCTACACCAAAGAAACGTTCAAGGTAGGGGACAAAGTCACGATTCAAGTGCATCCTTCGCTCGCAGGCACCGAGGTCGGGGAATGTCTGTTTTCATGTCAGGTGACGATTAATGGCCAAACCCTGCGGACTGGCCGAGGTGGAAATCGTTAGAAGGATTGATAACTGGGAGAGTGAAATGCGAAACGGTATTTTCATTTCGGTTCTGGCGGGGGCGCTGTTTCTTCCGCTCGCCGCCACGGCTCAAACCGCGACCGACCTGAGTGGAGTTTGGACGGGAGGAGGGGGCGGGGCCGGTGCGGCAGGCGGCGCCATGAGTCAATGGGGTGCAAAACCGCTTCCGTTCACGGCGGCGGGATTGGCGAAGTTCAATGCAAACAAGCCCGGCAAGGGACCGCGCCAAGGGCCTCCCGCCTTGGGGAACGATCCCATCGGCGACTCGAATCCTCCCGGTTTGTACCGAACGCTGATCTATGGACGGCCCTTTGAGTTCATCCAGCTTAAGAACAAAGTGATCCAAATCTTCGAATGGGGCAAAGTCTGGCGCGTGATTTATACCGATGGCCGAAAAGTCCCCGATCAACTGCCCGCTGGACCTTATTGGTACGGCTACTCTGTTGGAAAGTGGGAGGGGGACACGCTCGTTGTCGACACTGTCGCCCTGGATAGCCGTGCGTGGCTCGATGAGTGGGGCACTCCTTTCGGAGACGATACGCGGGTCCAGGAGCGTTGGCGGCGGCAGGATAACAATCTGGAGCTCACTGTCAAACTCACTGACCCGGCTCTGTTGAAGGAACCCTGGATCAGCGATACGAAGCGATACAGATTGCAGCCAAACGGTGAACTCGATGAGATGATTTTCGCACCGATCGATGAGAAGGAGTTTAATTCGAGAATAAGGAATCCTGCTGCCGGGGTTCCCAGCCGGTAGCTCCGTCCAGGCAAGTTCGCAGCATCAAGCTGCGCGACGAACCTTTCTGGCTGACGTGGAGCGCCAATGGGAAGTGGGTGTATGCGTCCAGCGGTGACACCATTGATACTTCAACCAAAATGTACGAGACATGGGCATCAATCCGTCTTGACCACGAATATCGTTCGTGATCCTGTGCGATTAAGGCGGCAAGAGACTTAAGAGAGCCTCCCCTTGGGACAAGCAACCCTGGGGACGGCTTTTTTCGTTGTGTGTCGAGAATCCTCGCCGAGCGTGGTGGCGAGTGGCTTACTAACGGTGGAGGAGAGAAGTGAAGAAGGGCATTGTCCTGTTTCTTTGCAGCATTGTCTGGCTGGCACAGTCTATGGTGGCGCAACAAGGGAGGGGAGGGACACAGCCGACGATTCCTGGGGCAGCGCCGACGCGAGGAGCAACGCAACAACCAGCGAGGGCCGCGCAGGTTCGCTCGCCTGAACTCCATCCCGACCGGACTGTTACGTTCCGTGTTGCCGCGCCTAAGGCCAGCGATGTCGTGCTCACGGGAGAGTTTGCGAACGGCCCGCAGAAAATGCAGAAGGATGCGCAAGGGGTGTGGACCCTTACATTAGGTCCCGTCGATCCGGATCTCTACGAGTACGAGATTTCAGTTGATGGCGTGACGTCGATCGATCCTCGAAATCCCCTGGTAAAGTACAACCGCGCGCCCGGCGTCGTATCGAGCCTCCTCGACGTGCCTGGGAGCGGTCCGCGGTTCTTCGATACAAAGCCCGTCCCTCATGGGAAAGTGGATGTCCGATTCTACGATTCGAAGGCGACAAAATCGGTTCGTCGTGTGCGGATATACACTCCTCCAAACTACGAAAAGCTTTCGGGGCGTTTGCCTGTCCTATATCTGCTTCATGGCGGGGAGGGTGACGATACGGTCTGGACCGAGTTCGGACGCGCAAACGTCATCATCGACAACCTGATCGCGGAAAAAAAGGCGCCGCCGATGGTTCTCGTGACGCCTGATGGCTATGCGTACGGGTGGGACTCCGGCGTTGCCGCAGACCAGCAGCAGGCGGACTTTCTTAAAGACCTCAAGGAAGACCTTATTCCTTTTGTGCAAGCGAACTATCGTGTCTCATCGAACCGGGAGCAGCGTGCATTGGCGGGCTTGTCCCGCGGTGGCGCCCAGACAATGAACATCGCTCCCAAAAATCTCGATTTGTTCAGCCGAATCGGAGTATTCAGCGCAGCGGGAAACACAAATGCCGAAACCAGCGATTTCGGCGCTAAGAATGCTTCGGCTCTCAACGCCAAGTTGAAGTTGTTTTGGCTGGGCATCGGTACCGAAGACGCCTCGTTTGCGAATGCAAACAAGTTTTCTGAGTTTTTAAAGACCAACGGCGTCAAACACACGTATCGCACGATCCCCGGGGCCCACACATGGATCGTCTGGCGGAAGTTTCTCAATGAGATGGTGCCGCAGCTCTGGCAGTAAATCGAAGATCCAAGGGAGTGACTCCATGAAGTTGAAAGGTTTTGCAGTATTAGTGGCCGCCGCGCTGGGTCTGCAGTTTGGCGCAGCGACAAGGCACTCACGCGTCTTGGGGTTCGAACAGTTTGAAGGGGATCATACAAATCGTGTCGCAGCCCGCTTCCTGGGCCAGGTGCTGCCGTTTTTCTCCAAACAGCTCAAGTAAGGAGGAGGCCTGGATTTAGTGGAGCTTATCTCAATGGCGCGGCACACCGGAAATTCGTTGCGTCGTTCGGATCGCCTGTTCCTGTGTACTGTGCGATTTCCGGATAAGCGCAGATCGGCCGCGTCATTTTCCGGGTGGAGTCGCCGCTAACCAATCCAGTGCCAATTAACTGCGTTGGAGCGACTCCTTTCTCAACCCAGGTTTCCAATGCCGAGAATGCATCGAAACTGTTCGGACCGTTGCCGCCACCGCAATGTCCCATTCCGGGCACCATGAACAGCCGATAAAAATCGGGGACGGTACGGCCCGAAGCACTTCTGCCGTCAGGAAATTTTGAGAGGAATGTCTGTACGCTCTCGTAATACTCCACGGAACTAACCGCGGAGATGGCCGCATCGCCCCAACCGTGATATTGCAGGAGTTTCCCGCCTTCCGCTCGAAATGAGCGAAGGTCAGGATTCGTGGCGTTGAGAACCGGCCCCGCCTTCGTATCGCCAAATAGAACGTCGCGGTCGAAGTCCAGTGTGCGAAAGTCCCACTTGGAATCTTCAAAAACCGCCTGTCCATAATAGGTGTTGCCGAAGTTCGCTTGGGCCGAGGCCGCCGGATTCGCTGGCGTAATCCACGTGGCCCACGTGCCTGGGGCCGCTTCGGCTCCGGCCGGCCACCCCGGAAAAATTTGCTCGCCGGTGCGCGGGTTCTTCGCCCCGCCGTAGATTTTCCTGACGGCATCCATTTGCGGGGCCGTCAGACAATTGGGTCCGTCGGTGTCTTTGCACAACAATACTGCCGGATCGAAGCGGCACGTTCGAGGATCGCTGAGCAGGCCGTCTTTCAGACCGTCCTGGCTGTCGCACGCCGCCAGGACAGCGTTTTGAAGCGCCGGCAGCTTTGCCGGAGGGAGGGCACTGCCCGGACTGCTCAATAACGCCTGCTCATTCCAGACGAAGCCCGTGAACAGATGCGACCAATTACTCGCCGGAGCGCCGGCAAGGATTCCCTTGAAGTCCTCAGGATACCG
>Ga0190274_10001375_pt1 | contig 14238 bp, 9 predicted proteins | sample Popmic531T_FD_133002 | JGI IMG/M metagenome (GOLD analysis project Ga0190274, IMG submission 133002) | Populus adjacent soil microbial communities from riparian zone of Yellowstone River, Montana, USA - 531 T | ecosystem: Environmental > Terrestrial > Soil > Riparian zone | place: USA: Montana...
AGCGGCTGAAATACCACGGCGACCAGTTCTTTTTGAAGACCGCCGAGGAAATGTGGGGCGTCTTTGGTGATTATCCCGAGGCGCTGACGAACACAGTCCGCATCGCCGAGCGCTGCAACGTGAAGCTGCCGAAGGGCGAAGCGCACCTGCCGGACTTTGCCGTGCCGCCCGGCCACACGACCGATTCGTACTTCGAGCACGTCGTGCGCCAGGGGTTTGCCGAACGCATGGCGCACTGGCGCGCGCGCAGTGCGACCGTGGCGCCTCGTCACGCGGAATCCGAGTACGAAGCGCGGCTGCTCTTCGAGATGGGCGTCATCCGCCAGATGAAGTACCAGGGCTACTTCCTCATCGTCTGGGATTTCATGCGGTACGCGCGCGAGCAAACGATTCCGGTGGGACCGGGCCGCGGCTCTGCCGTCGGCAGTCTGGTGGCCTACTGCCTTCGAATCACGGACGTCGATCCGCTGCACTTCGACCTGTACTTCGAGCGGTTCCTCAATCCGGATCGCGTGTCGCTGCCCGACATCGACATCGACTTCTGCGAGCGGCGCCGCGGCGAGGTCATCACCTACGTCACCGAGAAATACGGGCGCGAGAACGTGGCCCAAATCATCACCTTCGGCACGATGAAAGCCAAAGCGGCCGTGCGGGATGTCGGCCGCGTCATGGAGATGGCGATCTCGGACGTCGACAAGGTCGCCAAGCTCATCCCCAACCAGCTCGACATGACGCTCGATCTGGCCATTAAGGACGCGCCGCTCTTGGCCGACCTCGAGAAAACCGACACACGGGTGCGCGACCTGCTCGGCGTTGCGCGACGGCTCGAAGGCATGACGCGCCACGCGTCGGTGCACGCGGCCGGCGTGGTCGTGACGCCGAGGCCGCTCACCGAATTCGTGCCTCTCTATCGCAGCCAGAAGGACGAAGGCCAGATCACCACGCAGTGGGCCATGAAGGAAATCGAACGGATTGGCCTGTTGAAGATGGACTTTCTTGGCCTCAGCACCCTCACGCTGCTCGATGACGCCGTCAAGCACATCAAGGAGACGACCGGCGACACGATCGATCTCATGGCGCTGCCGCTCGATGATGCCAAGAGCTATCAGATCTTTCAGAACGGGCAGGCGCACGGCGTCTTCCAGTTCGAGAGTTCCGGCATGCGCGACACGCTCCGCAAGGCCAAGCCGCAGTGCCTCGAAGACCTGACGGCGCTCAATGCCCTTTACCGGCCGGGACCGTTGCGCGGCGGGGTCGTCGACGACTACATCGCGCGCAAGCAGGGCCGCGTCGAGGTGAAGTACGAAGTCCCGCAGATGGAGGCGGTGCTCAAGGAGACCTACGGCGTCATTGCCTATCAGGAGCAGGTGCTGCGGCTGGCCATCGAGCTGGCGGGTTTCACCGTGGGCGAAGCCGACGAGTTGCGCCGCGCGATGGGTAAGAAGGATGCGGCCAAGATGCAGGCCCAGCGCGAGCACTTCATGACCGGGTGCAAGGAACGCGGTATCCCGGAAAAGAAGGCGACGAAGATCTTCGAGTTCATCGACTTTTTTGCCGGCTATGGCTTCAACAAGGCGCACTCGACAGCCTACGCGATCCTGGCCTATCAGACCGCATACCTGAAGGCGCACTATCCGCGTCACTTCATGGCGGCGCTGCTCACCATCGAATCGCAGAACTCCGACAAAGTGGCGCTCTATCTCGCGGAGTGCAGGGACCTCGGTGTTCCAATCCTGCCTCCGGACATCAATCGCAGCGCCTGGGCGTTTGTCGTTGAGCCCGACGGCGTCCGGTTCGGACTCGGCGCCATCAAGGGCATCGGAGAGGGTGCCGTTCAGTCGATCCTCGAGGCTCGCAAAGCGCTCGGGGGAGCAATTCGATCCCTCTTCGAACTGGCCGAACACGTGGACTTGCGGCTGGTGAACAAAAAGGTCCTCGAGTGCCTCGTGAAGGCCGGCGCCCTCGATTCGCTCGCGCCGAGAGGCCGCGAGGGTTATCTCACCTGGCGGCCGCGACTGCTCGCCGGCGCCGATCGCATTCTCGACCACGGTGGTCGTCATCAGAAGGACCGTGATCAGGGACAATCGCGTCTTTTCGGCGGCGACAGCGAGCCCGAAGAGTTGTCCGACGACACGGCGCTCCCAACGACCGCCCCTTGGACAGAGTCCGAGGCCCTCGCTGCTGAAAAGGAGGCGCTCGGGCTGTACATCACGGGCCATCCGCTCCAGCGCTACGCGGATGCGATCGCGGCGGCCGGTGCGCGCCGGCTGCAGGATTTGTCCGAATCCCATGCGGACGTCGCCATCGCCGGCATGGTGACGGGCCTGCGCCCGCTCAAGACCAAGCGCGGCGACCGGATGGCCGTCTTCATGCTCGAAGACGAAGTCGCCAAAGTGGAGACCGTCGTGTTTCCGGAGGCGTTTGGCCGCTTCGGTTCGCTCGTCGAAGCCGACGCGCTGCTCCTCGTGCGTGGCAAGTACGAGCGTGACGACGAGACGAGCCGGCTCGTTGTGTCGGAGATCACGCCGCTCGACCTAGTCCGCGAACGGGCGGTACGGGCCGTTGAAATACGATTGGCGGGCAAAGGCCTGGCCAAGACGGCCATGCGCGACCTGTCGGGCATCCTCGACCGGTATCCCGGTGATCGCCGCGTCTCGCTCGTCGTTGAGGTCAACGGTGGCGGCCGCTTGCGCGTGCGCGCGGCGACCGCCCGGCGCATCAAGCCGAGCGACTCATTCGTGAAGGACGTCGAAGGGGTTTGTGGTGTTGGGTCGGTGACAATGACATAGACACCTGATCATTGTCGGTCCTGTAGGCCTTATAGGTCCTTTTGGTCCTGTAGGTTCGCCTCCGGTCCTAAAGGTCCTCCAGGTCCTTGGGTCCCGGCTGCAAATAGTGCAAGCACCTATGAGAGACCGAAGCGTACCTAGATGACCTTGCAGGACCGCAGACGGACCTGAAGAACCTATAGGACCTGAAGGACCTACAGGACCGATATCGATCTGGACTTGTCTTATGCCTGAGCTGTTGGATTTTGAAGAACCGGTCGGTGTACTGCTGAAAGAGATCGAAGCGCTGACGCTGATGCCGCAGACACCGGAGCGGCTGGCGGCGATTCGGCAGCTCGAAGCCCGGGCGACCGAGCTGCGCGTCGAGATCTTCGCCCATCTCAAGCCCTGGCAGTGCGTGCAGGTGGCCCGCCATCCCAATCGGCCCTGCATGCTCGATTACGTCGAGCGCCTGTTTGAGGGATTCACGGAAGTATTTGGCGACCGCCGGTTTGCCGATGACAAGGCGATTATCGCGGGCTTTGGCTTCTTCCACGACGAGCCGGTGGCGATTGTCGGGCACCAGAAGGGCCGCGATACGAAGCAAAAGATCTATCGCAACTTCGGCTACGCGAAGCCGGAGGGGTACCGCAAAGCGCTGCGCGTGATGCGGATGGCGGAGAAGTTCGGCCGGCCGGTAATCATCTTCGTTGACACGCCGGCGGCCTATCCGGGCGTCGAATCGGAGGAGCGCGGTGTCGCCGAGGCCATCGCGCTCAATCTGCGTGAGATGACGCTCATCAACGTGCCGATCGTCGTCATCGTCTGCGGTGAGGGGGGTAGCGGTGGCGCGCTTGGCATTGCGGTCGGTGACCGCGTGCTGATGCAGGAGTTCAGCGTCTACAGCGTGATTCCGCCGGAGGGCTGCGCCGCGATTCTCTGGCGCGACGCGGCGCGAAAGGTCGAAGCGGCCGAGGCGCTGAAGATTACCGCGCCCGATCTGGTCGGCATGGGCATCGTGGACGAGATCGTCAAGGAACCGCCGGGCGGCGCGCATCTCGACTACGACCGCGCCGCGACGATCGTCGACGAGGCGCTCGTGCGGCATCTGACGGAACTCGGTGCCATGTCGCCCAACGTGAGGCTCGACGCCCGCTACGACAAGTTCCGGAACATGGGGTACGCGGGGCAGGCGTTTACCGAGGACGGGACTGAGCCTCACGGCTCAGCGCTCACCGGTCATGACCTAAGGCCCACGCATCAGGGCCCCCCCCGCCGAAGCACCGAAGGTGCGAAGGCGGGCACTCCCGGGAAGGCGTCATAGTGGCGCGCCGCGTCTGGGAGGACGTTCCTGTCGACGCGGAGGATGTGCGGGCGATTGCCAGCGCGATCGGCGTGCCGCCAGTGGTCGCGAGACTCTTGTGCCAGCGCGGCTTTGGCGACATTGAAGCGGCGCGACGGTTCCTCGCGCCCGACATCAGCCATCTCGGCGATCCATTCATGCTTGCCGACATGCGACCGGCCGTTGAGCGGTTGCTGTCGGCGGTTGCGCGGCAGGAACTCATCGGTATTCACGGCGACTACGACGTCGACGGAGTCACGGCCACGGCCATTCTGCGACGCGGCTTGGAATTGCTTGGTGGGGCGGTCATTCACTTCGTTCCCGACCGGCTCAAAGACGGCTACGGCCTGCAACCCTCGACTGTCGAACGGCTGCACGCGCGTGGCGCCCGCGTCATCGTGTCGGTTGACTGCGGCATTCGGGCTACCGAGGCCGCACTCAGGGCACGCGCCCTGGGGGTCGATCTCATCATCACCGATCACCACGAACCGGACGGCGTCTTGCCTGCGGCGCTCGCGGTGATTAATCCCAAGCGGCCGGATTGTGCGTACCCGGACAAGATGCTCGCAGGGGTCGGCGTGGCCTTCAAGCTCGTACAGGCACTCGTGCAGTCGAGCGGCCGGGGCGTCGAGTGGCTGCCGCACTTCCTCAAGATCGCGGCCATCGGCACTCTCGCTGACGTCGTGCCACTCGTCGGCGAGAATCGCGTGCTCGCGCACTGCGGCCTGCGTGCGCTCTCGGCCGGACCGCACGGCGCCGGCCTCGAGGCCCTGCTCGCCGATTGTGGCCTTACGGGCCGCGTGCTCGACAGCTTCCACGTCAGTTTCATGCTGGCGCCGCGGCTCAACGCCGCCGGCCGCATGAGCACGCCCGATCTGGCCCTCGATCTATTGCTCATGCGAGGCCGTGACGCCGACGTGCGCACCCAGGCGCGCGAGCTGGCACGACAGCTGTCGGCTGAGAATACGCGACGCCAGGAACACGAAGCGGTGCTGCTTGCCGATGCGCGGCGATCGATCGAGCGCGACCCGCAGGTCGGTGCCCACAATCTGCTGATTGTGGCCGGCGAGGGTTGGCATCGCGGAGTGCTTGGTATCGTCGCCTCGAAGCTCGTCGAGACGTACCACAAGCCGGCGCTCGTCCTTTCGATTGAGGATGGACTGGCGCGTGGATCGGGCCGCAGCATTCCGAGGTTCGATTTGCTTGCGGCATTGGAGGCCTGCGCGGACGTCTTCCTGCAGTTTGGTGGCCACAAGCAGGCCGCCGGCGTCACTCTTGATGCCGCGCGGCTTCCGGAGTTGCGCCAGAGATTGACGCACGTCGCGAACGAACAGCTGTCACCTGGCGACCTTTTGCCGCGCCTCCGCATTGACGCGCCGCTCGGGCTCAGTGAGATTTCCGGGGCCGTCGTCGAGGCACTTGCGCACCTGGGGCCGTTTGGCGCAGCCAACGCCAAGCCGATCTTCCGCGCGTCGCCCATCGATCTCATCGCGCCGCCGCGCAAACTGAAGGAGCGCCACCTGTCGTTGATGGTCAAACAGGGGCCGCGCAGCTTTCGGGCCGTGGCCTGGCGGGCCGGTGAGCAGGCAGAGTATCTTTCCGCGAACCGGTACGGCCTCGAGCTGGCTTATTCGCTCGACCAATCCGAGTATCGCGGCGAGCGGGTCACCGAGCTGACCGTTGCGGACATCCGCATGCCGCAGGGCCTGCCGGCATGAGCTGGCAGCGTCAGGCGCGCTGGGCTGTCGCGTTGGTCGGCGTCAGCACGGCCGTCGCGCTCTACCTCTATACGCGACCACGCCCGGCTCCGCCCACTCCACCAAAGCCGCCGGCCAACAGCGATCCGGCCGCGACGTCGCAATCGAGCGGCGGAGTAAACATTCAGTACGTCGGCACCAGTGTGCGCTACCGCCTCGAACACCAAGGGCAAAAATCGTTTGCCGATGGCCACATCGAATTGGAAAAAGTGCACATGATCTTCCCGGATGACGGGACCGAGGCGTGGGCCGACGTGGCGACCGGCAAGCCTGCCCCAAAGGAAACGCAGGCGCCAGCGTCACTGGACCTGAAGAAGGTCCGCCTCAAGACTGGCGAGGGCGCGACCGTGGAAGGGGAGTCGGCGACCTACGACGATGCGGCGGGCCTTTGGAACATGCCCGGCCCGGTGAAGTTCTCCCGGGGCCGGATGTCCGGCACGGGCGAGGGCGCTACATTTGAGCGCGACGCCGGCGTGTTCCGGCTGCTGTCCAAGGCGCACGTCACGATGGCGACCGATGCGGCCAATCCCGATCCGGTCGATGCCCAGGCCGACACGCTGGTCTTCAATCGTGCGACCAAGGCGATGCAGCTCGACGCCCACGCGCGCATCACCCGCTCAGCCGAAGCAATGACCGCCGACCGGGCCACGCTGTACATGTCGGAGGATGAGCAGTGGTTCCGGTTGATGGAGTTGCGCGGCCAGTCGCGAGTCGAGCCGTTGCCGGGCAAGAAGTCCGACACACCCGTGATGCGAGCCGAGGACATCGACCTCGCGTTCTACGACGGCACACAGGTCCTCCAGCATGGCGTCCTGACAAAGCAGGCGAGCTTGACGCTGGTCAACGCGGAAGGTGGCCGCGAAGTGTCGGGTGAGACCGTTTCATTCGACACCGCGCATAACGGATCGACGTTGACGCACCTAAGCGCCGACAAGAACGTCGAGGTGAAGACGCCCGCCTCGGCCATGGTGCCCTCGCGACAGATCAACGCAGCCCAGCTGGCCGGCACTGGTGACGAGAAGAATGGCTTGACGAAGGCGGTCTTCACTGGCGGGGTGACGTTCGTGGAGACGCCACGCACCACGGCTGGACGTGCAGCCGTGCCGCGTACGGGGAAATCGCAGACCCTGACGCTGACCCTCAAGGGCCAGCTCGACGCCATCGACGAGGCGCTGTTTCAGCGCGACGCTGTCTTCACCGATGGCGATGTAGAGGGGCGCGCCGACGTCGGCCGCTATTTCGAGTCGCCTGCCAAGCTCGTGCTGCTGCCGGATACGGCGGGCGCGCATCGCGCGCCGAATGTCACGCACGGGACGAACACGGTCGACGCGACCGATCGCATCGAGGTGATGCTCGACACCGACGATCTATCGGCCTTCGGCGACGTGAAGACGATGACCGTGTCGAGCACCGCGTCTGGCGCCAAGACTCGGCCGGCCTCGCTCTTCAACGGTACCGATCCGGTCTACGGGTTTGCGGCGGAGTTCCGCTACGCAGATGCCAAGGGCGAAGGCCACTATCGTGGGTCGCCAAAGGCTCAGGCCGAAGTCATGCAGGGTGACAGTTCGGTCAAGGCCGACACCATCACGATTGTGGACTCGACACAGGATCTGTCGGCGTCGGGCCGAGTTCGGTCGACGTTTGTCCTCACGGACGCGGCCCCAAAGACCGAGACTCGGTATGAGCTGACCTCAGACACCATGAATTACAAGGATGCCGAGCGCGTCGCGACCTATACGGGCAAGGCCGAGTTGAAGACCACGAAACGGGCGGCTGTAAGTGGGTCGAACGCCAATACGCTCGGCGACACGATTGCCCTGACCCTCGCCAAAGACAGCCGGACCGTGGAGATCCTTGACGCTCGCGGCGCGGTGTATTCGACCATGGGCGACGGGCAGGAGGCCCTGGCCGACACGCTGCGCTACGAGAGCCGCACCGACAAATACACGCTGACGGGGAAGGCTGGCCGTCCGCTGGTCATCCGGAACCGCGATGCCGCCGGCAAGTGCACCGAGACGACCCAGGCGCTACTCGTCTACTACACGCCTGGTGCCGAGGCGCCGGACATTCCTGCCGCCGCAAATCCTGGTGGATCGATCACGACCGGCATTCCGTGCGGAGGTTCGCTCAGACCCTGATGGCGACGCTGCGTACCGAAGGGCTGACAAAAAGCTACGGCGGCCGGCGCGTGGTGCGGGACGTGACACTGGATGTCGCCTCGGGCGAAGTCGTCGGTCTGCTCGGCCCGAACGGCGCCGGCAAGACCACCACGTTCGGCATGGTCGTTGGGCTGGTCGGCCCCGACGCCGGCCGGGTGCTGCTCGACGAACACGACATCACATCGGACGCGATGTATATCCGCGCCCGGAAAGGGGTGGGATACCTGCCCCAAGAGCCGTCGGTTTTTCGGGGCCTCACGGTCGAACAGAACGTGATGGCCATTCTCGAGACACTTCGTCTCGATCGAGCGACGCGTCGGGCCCGCCTCGATACACTGCTTGCGGAACTGGGCCTCTCGGGCATCGCCCGGTCGCCGGCCTACACGCTTTCAGGCGGCGAGCGGCGCCGCGTCGAAATCACCCGGGCGCTTGTCAACGAGCCCCGGTTCATGCTACTCGACGAGCCGTTTGCGGGCATCGACCCGATCGCGGTCGCCGACATCCAGAAGATTGTGGTACATCTCAAGGACCGGGGGATTGGCGTGCTCGTGACCGATCACAATGTGCGTGAAACCTTGAAGATTACCGATCGTGCCTACATCGTGCACGACGGCGCGATTTTTCGGAGTGGCACCCCGAGAGAACTGGCGGCCGACGAAGACGTCAAGCGGATTTACCTCGGCGCCGAATTCCGGCTGGACTAAGATGGTCCTGACTTCAGGCACGCGCATCCCGTAATCGCATGGCGATCTCGCAGAAACTCCACGCACGTCTCGTTCAGAAGCTGATTCTGACGCCCTCGCTGCAGCAGGCGATCAAGCTGCTGCCGATGTCGACTCTGGAGCTGGCTGAACTCCTGAATCAGGAAATGGTCGAAAATCCTCTGCTCGAGGAAGTGCCCGCCGAAGAGGCCGCACAGGAAGCAACGCCGGCCGCCGATGCCGAAGCCGAGGCGGCCAAGAAGAAGAAGGACGAAAAGGGCGACACCTGGGACGACCAGGATTATGAGTACTTTTTCGGCGAGTACCTCGACGAGGGCTATCGCCCGCGGCAGCCGCAGGAAGTCAAGGAACTGCCGCCCATCGAGAACACGCTGTCGAGCAAGGGCTCGCTCTCCGAGCATTTGATGTGGCAGCTCGACCTCCAGCAGGCCGAGGACGAGACCCGCGAGATCGGCGAGGCGATCATCGGCAATATCGACGACGATGGATACTTGGCGGCGTCGGTGGACGAAATTGCCGCGCTCGGCCCCTGGGACGTGACGGCGGTCGAACGCGCGCTCGAGCACATCCAGTCGTTCGACCCAGTCGGTGTCGGCGCGCGCGATTTGCAGGAGTGCCTGCTCCTGCAGGTGCGGCATCTTGGCCTCGAGGGCACGCCCGTCGAAGCGCTGGTACGCGACCATCTGCGCCTGCTCCAGAATCATCGCATCCCGGAACTCGCCAAGGCGCTCGGCTGCGAGTTCGACGAGGTCAAACACCACCTCGAAGTCATCAAGCATCTCGATCCGAAGCCGGGATCGCGCTACACGCCAGCCGATTCGCAGTACGTCATTCCCGACGTCTACATCGTGAAGACCGAAGACGGCTACAAGGCGATGCTCAACGAAGACGGGCTGCCGCAGTTGCGCATCAGCCCCGTCTACCGCCGTCTGCTCGACAAGGGTGGCGACGCCACCGACGAGACGCGAGCCTACGTCAAGGACAAGTTCCGCGCGGCGCTCTGGCTGCTCAAATCCGTTGACCAGCGCCAGAAGACGATCGTCAAGGTTGCCACGAGCCTCATCAATTTCCAGCGTGCGTTCCTGGACCACGGCATTGAACATCTGCGGCCGCTTGTCTTGCGCGACGTGGCGACCGACATCGGCATGCACGAGTCGACGGTCTCACGCGTTGTGAACAACAAGTACGTGCACACGCCGCAGGGCGTCTACGAGCTGAAGTTTTTCTTCCACAGCGGCATCAGCAGCTCGTATGGCGAAAGCGTATCGTCGGTCACTATCAAGCAGCGCATCCGCAAGATCATCGAAGCCGAAGACGTGCGACGCCCGCTCAGCGATTCCAAGATCATGAGCATGCTGCAGCACGAGGGCCTCGTCCTCGCCCGCCGCACGATTGCCAAGTACCGCGAAGAACTGAAGATTCCAACCTCGAACCAGCGCAAGATCCTGTACTAGCCCGGATTGCCGATGGCGACCCAACAAACCGCCTTTCGGGCTTCGACTCGGGCCCCATCGGCGCCCAATCGCTCAGAGCTGACGCCGAGCCCCGCGCGAACGCGCGGTGGCGAAGGGTAGGAATGACGGCAAGCGTCAGCGTGGGGACCCTCGTCGGCATGCGCGGCGAGGCCAACGGGCTTGACGTCGATCTGCTCGCGGGATCGGCGGGGCTCAGCCGCGAGATCACCAGTCCACACGTTCAGAAGAGCGGACTCGCCCTCGCCGGTTTCGACCAGTTCCTGCATTCGGGCCGCGTGCTCATCTTCGGGGAAAGTGAAGTCCGGTGCCTCGAGCAGATGGACGGTACCGCCCGTGGCCAGGCGATCGCGCGGGTCTTGGCCCATCAGCTTCCCTGCATCCTCCTCACGCTCGGCCTCGAGGTCCCGCCAGACCTCGCGGAGGCGTCGGAGCGGGCCGGCGTGCCCCTTCTGCGGACGAAACTGCCGACGTCGATTGCTATCGCGCGTCTTACGACGCGCCTCGATGACCAGTTGGCCCCGCGCGAGACCCGGCATGGTGTCCTCATCGACGTGCTTGGCCTGGGTGTCCTGATTACCGGCGAGAGTGGCATTGGCAAGAGCGAATGCGCGCTCGATCTGGTTGGCCGGGGACATCGGCTGGTCGCTGACGATGCGGTGGAGGTACGGTGCCGGAGTGGGACCGTGCTCATCGGCCGCAGCCCGGAGTTGATACGCCATCACGTGGAGGTGCGCGGTCTCGGTCTTGTCAACGTGACGGATTTGTTTGGAGTGTCGGCCACCCGCTCGTCGAAGCGGGTCGAGGTCGTCGTCCACTTCGAGCGATGGGACCCGGCGCGGGAATACGATCGGCTCGGTCTCGATCCGGTGTTCACCGAGATTTTGGGCATTCCCGTACCGCTTGTGACGATTCCTGTCGCCTCGGCGCGCAATCTGGCGATGCTGGTGGAGGTCGCGGCCCGCACGCACCTGCTGCGCTCGCGTGGGCGCCACGCGGCGCATCTGCTGGCTGCGCGTCTCGAGCGGCGGCTCGAGGAACTCGGGGAGCGCGAAAGCGATCCCGCCGAGTCGGAGGACATCTGATGGCGCGGCGACCCGCGCACGTCCCGGCCGGCGCGCAGGCCACGTTCGTCGTGGTGACCGGTATGTCGGGCGCGGGCAAGTCGCACGCCATCCGCGCGCTCGAGGACCTGGGGTACTTCTGTGTAGACAACCTGCCGATCGCGCTCCTGCCGACCTTTGCGGAGCTGACGATGAGCGCGCGGGGCGGCGGACGGCGCGCCGCAGTCGTCATCGACGTGCGCGAAGGTCGCGAGCTCGCGAGGTTTCCTGCCGTGTACCGGCGGCTCAAGAGACACCCGCATCGCGTGGTGCGCCTGCTGTTTCTCGAAGCCGGGGACAGCGCCCTCCTGCGGCGGTTTCGCGAGACGCGACGGCCGCATCCACTGGCGGGCGCCCAGTCGGTGGCGCACGGCCTCAACGAAGAACGGGAGTTGCTGCAGCCGATTCGGCGTCTGGCCGATCGTGTGTTGGATACGACCGCCCTTACGGTGCACGAGCTCCGCCGACGCATTGCCGACACGACGGGCGGAGCGGGCACGGTCTCGCCACTGGTGGTGACCCTGCAGAGTTTTGGATTCCGCCGCGGCGTGCCCGAGGATGCGGACCTTGTCTTCGACGTCCGGTTCCTGCCCAATCCGCACTTCGTGAGCTCCTTGCGCCGGTGGAGCGGGAAAAACGCAAGAGTGTCGCGATACGTCATGCGATCACCCCATACCGCCAAGTTCGTGCGTCTCACGATGCAGCTCCTGAACTTTCTGCTTCCGCAGTACATCGCGGAAGGCAAGGCGTACCTCACGATCGCTGTGGGTTGTACCGGTGGCCGGCATCGGTCAGTAGCGCTAGCCGAGGCGTTTGCGGCGCGCCTGAAGCGCCATCGCGGCATTCAGGTGCGGGTCGTGCATCGTGACATCGAGGAGGGCGGATGAGCGCGACGTCACCGGCTGGACGAGGCGTGGGCGTCGTAATCGTCACCCACGGGCAACTGGCCACCGAGCTCTTGAACGCGGCGGAGATGATCGTCGGTGACCTGCCGCGTTTCACGGCGCTCGCGATCGGATGGCACGAGGACATCACTCTGGCGCGGGAGATCCTCGCCGACGCGGTTGGCCGGGTGCAGACGGGGGCGGGTGTGCTCATTCTGACGGACATGTTCGGGGGCACGCCAACCAACCTTGGCCTCTCGTTTCTAGAGCCGGGCACGGTCGAGGTGGTGACGGGGGTCAACCTGCCGATGTTGATCCGGCTCGCGCGAGGGGCTTCGCCCCCGGATTTACACGCGCTCGCTCTGACGCTTGCCGAGGATGCCCGCAGCGCGATTCGCGTCGCCTCCGAGTTCCTCCGGGCGACCCCGCCGGACACCGCCGGCCAACCGCGGTGATAGATCGGGAGGTGCGCATCGTGAACTCTCTGGGGTTGCACGCCCGCGCCGCCGCCCGATTTGTGGGCCTCGCCAGCCGTTTCGAGAGCCAGATCCGCGTCGCTGTCGGCGACCGCGTCATGGACGGCAAGAGCATTCTTGGCTTGCTGCTGCTCTCGGCGGCCCGTGGGACCACGCTGACCATCTCGGCGGATGGCCCCGATGCCGAGGCGGCCGTTACGGCCCTCGCCGCTCTGGCCACCCGCGGATTCGAAGATCCATGACTCGTCTGACGGGCCGGGGAATGGCGCCCGGTATCGGCATTGGACAGGCCGTCGTGGCCACGCGTGCCGCGAGGGAGGTTCGGTACCGGCTGGCCACGAGCGGCGTGGACCGCGAACGTCAGCGGCTGCGCGGGGCGCGCGAGCGGACCCGTCTCGAGCTCGAAGCGATATCCGTGCGTCTCTCGCGCAGTGTCGGCGCGGCGCCCGCCTCGATTTTCGCCGCCCAGTTGCTCATGCTCGACGATCCGTTGCTCGTGCGGCGTGCCGACGATCTCGTGCGGACCGAGCGCATCAATGCCGAGTGGGCGCTCGATCGTGCGGTGGGGGAGCTCGGCGACCGGTTGGCCGGCGAGGGCGACGAGTGGGCCCGCGGCCGCGTCGGCGACATTGCCGATGTCAGCGATCGCCTGCGGAAGAACCTGGGCCATGGCCGCGATGCGCTGGTCGAACTGGTCGAGCAGCTCGGCGGCCCCGTCATCCTGATTGCCGACGAACTGCCAGCGTCGGTCGCCGCCCAGATCGATTGGTCACGCGTCAGGGGTCTTGTGACCGATGTCGGTGGCCCGACCAATCACACCGTGATCCTCGTGCGCTCGCTCGGCGTGCCGGTCGTCGTCGGACTTGCCGGCCTGACGCAGCTGGCCTCACCTGGGCGGACGGTCGCGATTGATGGGGCCACCGGCGAAGTAGTGATCGACCCCTCGGCCGAAGCCATCGAGCGCTGGCGCCAGAAGGGAGTCATTGCGGCCGCCGGCCTGCGGGCGCTCGAGGAGTTGCGCGATCGGCCCTGCCGGACGCGCGACGGGCTGCGCGTGCACTTGTTCGCGAACCTCGAAATCGCGGACGAGGTGGCGCGCGTGCGAGATGCCGGCGCGGAAGGCATCGGCCTGTACCGGTCCGAGTTCCTGCTCGACGCGTCGCACCCGGAGGCGTCAAACGAGGACGCGCAGGTCGCGACCTATCGCGCGCTGCTCGCGGCGATGGCGCCGCTCCCAGTCACGATTCGGACGTTCGACGCCGGCGACGATCTGGCGGTGGGGCCGGGGCGGTCGCGGTCCCGGGAGCGATTCGGACGGCGGGGGCTTCGGGGATCACTCAGGCAGGACGATCGCTTCCGAACGCAGATTCGTGCCCTCCTGCGCTCGGCCGATGCCGGGACGCTTCGCATCCTGTTGCCGTTTGTCACGGCGGCCGACGAGGTGCGGCAAGCGCGTCGTATCATTGCTGACGTCGCACGCGATCTAGGGGTGGGTGGACGGGTGCCGGTAGGTGCAATGATTGAGGTGCCCGCGGCGGCACTCACGGTCGATGCC
>Ga0190274_10001376_pt1 | contig 14236 bp, 11 predicted proteins | sample Popmic531T_FD_133002 | JGI IMG/M metagenome (GOLD analysis project Ga0190274, IMG submission 133002) | Populus adjacent soil microbial communities from riparian zone of Yellowstone River, Montana, USA - 531 T | ecosystem: Environmental > Terrestrial > Soil > Riparian zone | place: USA: Montana...
CTGCCGACTGCCGACTGCCGACTGCCGACTGCCGACTGCCGACTGCCGACTGCTGCTGCCAACTGCCGCTGCCTAAACAACCGCCTCCTTATTATACTTACTCCTGTACTCCAGCGGCGACATCCCTGTGATCTTCCTGAATACTTCGCGAAAAGCTTTCACATCTGAATAGCCTACTTCATACATCACTTCATTGATTGTTTTCCGGCTTGTTTCAAATGCTTTTTTTGCAGATTCAATTTTCACACGTTGTGAATATTCAATAGGAGTGTTGCCGGTGGCTTTTATAAATCTTCTGTCGAAGTTCCGCCTGCCAACGGAAAATTTTGAAGACAAATCTTCAATGGATATTTTTTCTGCTAGATTACTTTCAATATAGGCCTGTGCTTTAACTACCATTTCATCGCCATGCATTTTTTGTCCTGTAAACATTATGAAGGGCGACTGACTTTTTCTGTCCATTTCAATCTGAAACACTTTGGAACAAAAAATAGCAGTTGGCCTGTCGAAATATTTCTCAACCAGGTAAATCATAAGATTCAGAAATGAATAGGCTCCACCATTTGTATAAATTCCATTTTCATCCGTTATTAGTCTGTCGGGTTGTAAATTTACTTTTGGGAAAGTGTTTCTGAAATTTTCGGTAACCGACCAATGTGTGGAACAACTTTTCCCGTCAAGTAATCCTGAAGCTGCGAGAATGTAAGCTCCGGTGCAGATTGTCGCTACATCAGCCCCAACCTTGTATTGTTTCGCTACCCAGTCAATCATTTCCCCATTTCCTTTAACAGCCTTTTGATAATTGTGATTCAGGGAAGGTATTATAATCAGATTGGTTTTTTTAATAGCCGAAATATTCAGGTGTGGTTTAATTGTGAACAATCCATCATAAAGTTCCACTTTTTTTGAAAGTCCTGCCAGCTGAATAGTAAACAATTCTTTTTTGCCGGATTCTTTCCAACGGGCATTGGCCCTGCTGAAGATTTTATAGGCTCCCACAACACTGCTTAAATTAATCTGGCCGTCAGGAACTAATATAGTAAGATGCTTCATTTTGACAATTTTAAACAAAGGTAAGGAAATGCTTTGTCCAAATCAACCCACTAGAATGTCCATTTGGCACCCGATTTTGTCGAATTGAGACTTTACATTTGTACTTTACTTTCACTAATTTTAAAATTAAGCACAATGAATCCAATGCAAATAATGGTCAAAATGATATTTGACAGATGGAATGCTTCAATAATAAATTTTGATAAAAGCCTCAATGCTTTTACTGACGAGCAATTGGAAAAGGAAATTGCTCCCGGCAAGAATAGGGGAGTCTATTTATTGGGACATCTTATAGCTGTGCATGACGAAATGCTGGTATTGCTGGATATGGGAGCTAAGTTATATCCCGGATTGCACGAGCCGTTTATTAAAGCAGCCGATAGGGAAGTTTCGGCAATTCCTTCAGTTAAAGAATTAAGAGCGTTCTGGAACAGGCAATGCGAAGTGTTGAAGCAAAAATTTGAGAGCCTGAAACCTGAAGATTGGTTTGAGAAACACACTGCTGTTTCCGCTGAAGATTTCATCAATGAACCACATCGCAATAAATTGAACATCATTTTAACAAGGACTACACACCTGAATTATCATACCGGACAAATGGTGTTGTTAAAATAAAATTCATTGATACAATTGACGCATTCCTTTCATATTAAATTATTTTCATAAAAATTAAATTCCAATGACAACTACAAATTTCTCAACGGCAATTCTGGTGGATCAATCTCCATCTGAAGTCTTCAATGCAATTAACAACCCTCGCGGATGGTGGAGTGAAGAAATTGAAGGCAATACTTCAAATCTTAATGACGAGTTTGAGTACCATTATGAAGATGTCCACCGTTGCAAAATGAAATTGATAGAAGTTGTTCCCAACCAAAAAGTGGTTTGGAAAGTGCTTGAAAACTACTTTAGTTTTACAAAAGACAAAAGCGAATGGAAGGATAACCTGATTATTTTTGAAATTTCAAAGAAAGGTGATAAAACAGAACTCCGATTCACCCAGGAAGGATTGGTTCCTGAATATGAGTGTTTTGATATTTGTCAGAACGCCTGGAGCACCTACATTCAAAAGAGTCTTTTCGATTTGATTACAACAGGTAAGGGACAACCAAACGGCAGGAGTAATGCAAAATCTGACTACTCCACAATTATTCTGGTCGACCAAACTCCACATGAGGTATTCAATGCTGTTAATAATGTACGTGCCTGGTGGCAGGGAGAAGTGGAAGGAAATACTGAAAAGTTAAATGATGAGTTTACTTATCAAATGGAAGACATCCATTATTCAAAACAGAAATTAACTGAAGTAATTCCTGATAAATTGGTAGTTTGGTTGGTCACAGACAGCAATCTTAATTTTGTAAGTAACAAAGTTGAATGGACAGGAACCAAAATTATTTTTGAAATTTCTGAGATAAATAACAAAACCCAATTGCGGTTTACGCACCAGGGGTTGGTGCCTGAATTCGAATGTTATGATGATTGTTCAAATGCCTGGGGCATGCTTATTCAGCAAAGTTTATTCAGTTTGATTACAACGGGTAAGGGTAAAAAGGTTTTTTAGAGTAGCTGTACAGGTTTTGTAGCATCAATTCTTTTCGTTAGCTTTGGAGAAGTCAGCAGAATTCGACTTCTTAAACCTCATTGATGCCCTATTTTCTTATTCTTCCACTACTATGAAAAAAATCAGTTTTTTCATTCTATTTCTTTTGTCAACATACTTATGTACCGGGCAGAAAGTCGAAACCGTTTATTTAAATGCAAAGGATAGCACTTCAAATCTATACATTGTTATTTACCCCTCTGAACTTCCATATAAAGGCTTTACCTTTTTAATTCCCGGAATGTTTCAGAAGGCTCAGGATGTGTTAGTGCAATCTGATTTACCCCGGTATGCGGCGCAGCAGGGAATTTTAACATTCATTCCAACGTTTAAAACAGGAATTTCATCATTAGGATTTGACACTGCAACACAATCATCACTGCTTGAGATGCTGGAACTTGTAATTTCTGTTTACAAGTTGAAAGGCCTCGATTTTTATATAGGTGGATTTTCAATTGGAGGTACCTGTGCTGTAAAATATGCTGAGCTGGCTTTGGTAAATAATTATCCTGTGAAACCTGTTGCTGTATTTGCAATTGATTCACCGCTTGATTTCGAAAGAATGTATAATGGAAGTATGCGTGAAATCAGTCTGCCGAATAGCTCAGAAGGAGGAATGGAAGAAAGTACTTACTTGCTGAAACGATTCAGGAAGGAATTTGGCGGAAGTCCGGGTGAAAATTTGCAGGCGTATCATAAAAAATCACCCTATTCGTTTAATGATACTACTCAACACGCAATAAAGCCATTGGTAAATTTGCCAATTCGCTTTTATACTGAACCTGATATTTTGTGGTGGATGAGTGAAGGAGTAGATTATTCATCAATGAATTCTTTTGATTTTGCAGCAATGACCAATGAATTGAAAAGAATGGGAAATAAAAAAGTGGAATTAATGATTACAACTGATAAAGGTTATCGAAAACCTGATCATTCCCGTCATCCGCATTCATGGAGTATTGTGGATGCAAAGGATTTGGTGCAATGGATGCTTAAACAGAAGTAGATGAAATTGATTCTAAAAATTAGAGTTCAAATGAAAAGCACTTCCAATTTATTTATTCTGGTATTTTTAACCTGTTTCCTGAACCAGCTTTCCGCACAGGAAATTGAATGGCAGAAAACATTTGGAGGCAGTGACTATGATCAATTGAATTCAATGCAGCAAACTGCTGATGGTGGTTTTATTTGTGCAGGAAGTTCTGACTCTGATATTTCCGGCGATAAAACGGAAAATTCTCATGGAGGATATGATTTTTGGGTTTTGAAACTGGATTCCTCCGGTTCAATACAATGGCAAAATACAATAGGTGGAAATGGACAGGATTTTCTGAATTCGATTCAATTGACCAATGATGGGGGATATATTTGCGGAGGATATTCTGATTCAAATGTTTCGGGTGATAAATCTGAAAACAGCAAAGGTGGTACAGACTATTGGATAGTAAAATTAGATTCCGCCGGTAATGTGCAATGGGATAAAACAATAGGTGGAAGTTTATGGGATTACATGTATTCAATTCAACAAACATCTGATGGCGGATATATTTGTGGTGGGATGTCAGAGTCGAATATATCAGGTGATAAAATTGAAAATAGCCAGGGAGGCCAGGATTATTGGGTAGTTAAACTTGATATGAATGGAGATATTCAATGGCAAAATACTATAGGTGGAAACCAGGATGATGTGCTGATGTCAGTGAATGAAACAACTGATGGGGGATTTATTTGTGGTGGTTATTCACTGTCGTGGAATACTGGTGACAAAATTGAGACTTCCTGGGGCCAGGAAGATTATTGGATAATTAAATTGAATTCATCCGGTGTCATTCAATGGCAAAATGATATTGGAAGCTCAGGCAGTGAACATTTTCAATCGATTTGGCAAACAAGTGATGGAGGATTCATTTGCGGAGGTTATTCAAATTCCAATATTATGGGTGACAAAACTGAAAACTCTCATGGATCCTATGATTTCTGGATAATTAAATTGGATTCGGTTGGAAACATTCAATGGCAAAATACACTTGGCGGCAGTACTTTTGAAATTCATTACAATTTGAGAGAAACTCTGGATGGCGGTTATGTTTGTGTGGGAATGACTACTTCTGATATTTCAGGTGAACATTCAGAAAATATCCAGGGGGTCAGAGATTATTGGGTGGTAAAACTCGACAATACAGGTGCTATTCAGTGGCAAAATACCATTGGTGGAAGTGACATTGATGAAGCAATGGATGTGTTACCTACATTGGATGGAGGTATTATGGTGGGAGGATTTTCTCATTCCAATGCTTCAGGTGATAAGTTTGAAAATTGTAATGGAGGTCCGGATTTCTGGCTTGTGAAGTTGACGGGTAAGTATAATAAAATAGAAGGTAATGAGTTTGCAGACTTTAATTCAAATAATGTTAATGATGTCGGGGAGCTTCCCAATCCAAATAAAAAAGTAACTGAAATTAACACCGGCCGGTTTGCTTTTACAAATACAAATGGTGATTATACTCTGCTGGTACCTGATAGTGGAAACTTCCAGATATTTCCTGATCCTGAAAATTTTTACTCACCCAGCCCAACTAACTATAGCGTTTCCTTCAATGGAATATTACAGGTTGATTCACTCAACGACTTTGCGTTTCAGCCAACAGGTGTATTTAATGATTTATGTGTGAACTTGTCTCCGGCCAGCCAGTTTCGGACTGGGATGAGTGCCTCTTACCTGATCAGCTATACCAATCATGGAACAACTTCTATCAGTCCCACCATTGTTTTTTACCCTGATGCGGATATAAATTATATTTCTTCCATCCCTTCTGCTACATCAGTCTCTCCTGATTCAATTGTATTTTCACTGCCTGCTCTGCAACCTTTCCAGAACGGTCAGATCTCAATAGTGGTTTCCGTGAATCTCGGACTCCCTATTGGAACATTGATAAATTCCGGAGCACTTATTCTGCCCATAATTGGGGATGACAATCCTGGCTGTAATCAGAGCTATTGGGAAGTGCTGACCACCGGTGCGGTTGACCCGAATGACATCCTTGTGAATAGAGACACACTTTTTGATTATGAACTGGCATCGCCACCATGGCTGGAGTATTTAATCAGGTTCCAGAATACCGGGAACGATACTGCATTTACTGTGAAGGTGCTGAATCCAATTGATACCAATTCATTGAACCTGGCTAGTTTTGAATTTGTGAATTCCTCACATCCGGTAACTATCAGCTGGACTCCCTGGGAGCGAAGTATGGAATTTGTTTTTGATAACATCATGCTGCCGGATAGTAATACAAATGAATTGTTAAGCCATGGATTTGTTAGGTACCGCATCCAACCTAAAAATTCACTTGTTGTGGGTGATAGCATTCAGAATTTTGGTGCTATTTATTTTGATTTTAATGATCCGGTTATAACAAATACTGCTTTAACAGAAATTATTTTATTCACTTCAATTAAAGAGACTCATTCGAGTAGTTTAAATGTGTATCCTAACCCGGTAACAAATGAAATTACGTTGGCATTGAAAGGTGTTATGGGTAATGAAATTTCAATAGAGTTGAGTAACATGTATGGCCAGATGGTTATGAGTCTGTATGCAGGAAATATAATGTCTGAATATTGGACCAGAAAATTTGATATCAGCGATTTATCGACTGGAGTATATATATTATCTGTAACTGGTCAGAAAACAACAGTTCAAAAAATTATTAAGTTATAACGGACCCGTTTGGGTTGTGTGAACGGTTTACCCTAGGTCCGCTTCAATTTCCTCTTGAGTATTATGTTCAGATTCTATATTTATCATTATGCAATCCTCAAAAAATTGTATAAGAAGAGATTTAAAAAATGGAATGTAGCATGTGAAAATTTGGCATTTATTTGCATAATATTTTTGTCGATTTTTATTTGGTCGCTCTTTATTGATCGCACAGCTTTCTGGGAATATAAAGGAAAAAGCCCGATTAGTAATAGAATTGATTTTGTGATGGTAATGTTAACCGTATTTGTTGCCACAACGCTTGGTGCCTTTTATACATATAATTTCAGTGGTCTTCGGCAAGTAGTTAAAAACACAAATAAAATTACAAAGACTCATGCGGTTTTTTATCTTTCTTTGTATTTCCTGATGTTAATATCCACATTTTTTCTTTTTTACCTGACAAGCACATAATTGAAATATGAAAATCGAAAACCCGGCATTTGATTACGACTCACACGGTCAAACGTATTCGGGGCACAGACAAACTGATCCCGGCATCGCTGAGTATGTTTTTAGGGCTCTGGACGATGCAAAAACTATTTTAAATGTTGGAGCAGGTGCTGGATCTTATGAGCCACCTGGTAAATACGTGGTTGCTGTGGAGCCTTCCATTGTGATGCGTGCACAAAGAATCCAAAATGGAAAATCACCAGCCATAAATGCTACTGCCGGCAACCTGCCTTTTGATGACAATTCTTTTGATGCAGCTATGGCAATGGTCACAGTACATCACTGGCCTGATATTGATAAAGGGTTGAAGGAATTAAGACGGGTTGCTAAAAACCAGGTTGTGGTTATGACCTTTGATCCTGATGAATTGGATAAATTCTGGAATGCAAATTATTTTCCTGAACTGGTGGAAATTGAAAAGGCACGTTATCCAACTATCGACTTCATAAAAAAATCATTGGGAGGAGTTTGTGAAGTGATTCCTGTCTCTGTAACCCTTGAATGCAAAGATGGATTTCAAGAAGCATTTTATGGCAGACCTGAAGCATTTTTGACTAAAGATGTGCGTGCTTCTCAATCGGCGTGGGGCTTTTTGCAGGAGGGTGATGAAGCAAGACTTGTCAAAAGACTGGAGGATGATCTTCAATCCGGTGAATGGGACAAAAAATTCGGGCATTTCAGAACTCAACCGACTTTTACTTGTTCTTTAAGGATAATCATAGCCAGTCCATAAATTCCTTTTTGAGAATGAAACACCATTTCTTACTCACAAATTTACTCTTATTGTTTTTCTGCATATTATGTTCCTCCTGCAACGGACAGGAGAAAACAAATGCCGGCAAAGACAGCATCACAGATAGCGGCCTCGGACTCACAAAAACCCGGGAAGAATTGCAATCATTAAAAATGTAAAATTTGACTTCAATTGAAAATCTTGTATTGGGCATTCTGCACTTTAAATTCATGCTTATGGCATCAAGTAAGCATTTTCTTTTCTCAATCCAGTGCCGTCAGGCATGTCCCATATTGTAACCCGGGGTGCCAACCCCGGGATATTGTGCGACCTCAAAAATGAGACTCATGTCTACTGCTAAAAGCGGGAATTAATAATATGAAGTTTAACTCCAGTTGAAAAGTTTGTATTGGGCATTCTGCACTTTAAATTCATGCTTATGGCATCAAGTAAGCATTTTCTTTTCTCAATCCAGTGCCGTCAGGCACGTCCCATATTGTAACCCGGGGTGCCAACCCCGGGATCTTGTGCGACCTCTCAAACGAAAATGCCGTAGGCATGATTCATATAAAAACCCGTTAAAGATGCGGGAAGTACTATGCTGATATTTTGAGTTGTAGAAATCGTTTATTTCACTCTTGAATTCGCGTATTATTGTCGTGGCGTATATGACTCATGCCTACGGCATTTAAAATCACTAGGCAAACAGAAAGGGTTAAAACAGACTTTGACAAATGTTGGCTGTAATCGATTATTTTATACTTTTAACAAATTACATTCGGCAATTGCCCTGAATTTAATGCATCTGTAAAGAAAATTTCCGCTTATCAATCATCAATAAACTAACCATATGAGTAAATCCAAACCCTCATTTTACTTTCTATTTATTCTGATAGTTATTTCAGCTTTTAATAATCCTTGCTCAGCACAAACCGACACACTTCCCTCGGAAAAACGTTCCCGAATGATTCTCACTTTTGCTGTGGGCATGGGACTTCCTATTGGAGAGTTTGCGCAATTTCAACAAATTCCGAAATATGCGAATTATTCGGAATACAATATTGCCGGAGAAGCTGATGCAGGAATCTCCGGAAACCTGGGATTCGCATATTTGTTTGGGAAACATTTTGGTATAGCTTCTTCTCTGAATTTATCCTCTTTTGTCAGTAAGCAAATGACAACCCAGGAAATATATTCCGGAGGCCGTCATCCTTTTTTGATAGGAGTAGATGAAACATATGAAAACGGAAGATGGAGTGCAGGAGGATTGATGCTTGGAGCTATATATGAATGCTCCAAAGAGAATATCAGATTTGGTTTCAGAGTGTTGGGAGGGGTACAGATTGCTTCCAGTCCTGAAACTGAATTGGAAATTGCATCGACAAACCCTGATATTATCGGAGACAACCTGGGCATCAGAAATTTTCACCAGCCTGCTATGAAAAGTACCGCTTTTGCTTATGGAGGTGGAGCGTATTTCGGGTATAACCTGACTGATGCCTTATCTTTAAATCTTTCGGCAGATTTTACATCCGCAAATCACACCTTCAATGGGAAAGACATGGAAGTGGAGTATTATGAAGTTTATTCAGGTAGCTCCAGCGATCCTCGCTATTCTCATGCACCCTTGAATTTTAAGAAGCAAATATCGTTTGTAAGTCTGACACTTGGTGTAGGTTATAATTTTTGAGAAAGATAGGGTTGTAATATGAGTTTACCTTCTACAAAGTAAAATATTTATGATGAAAAATATAATTCTTACTGCATTAATTGCAATCTCTTTGGCAGGAAATGCCCAAACAAGAAATAAAAAAAACAAAGCAGTTTTTCTGGAAGATATCAGCTGGACGACAGCACAGCAATTACTTACTCCCGATGCTGTTGTGGTGATTCCTCTTGGTGCAGGTGCGAAGGAACATGGCCCTCATTTGCCTTTGTCGTCTGATTTCATTCAGGCAGAAGGTTGCAGTGAACTCCTTGCACTGGAACGAAAAGTGATTGTTGCTCCAACTTTAAACTATGGGTTTTATCCTGCTTTTATTGAATATCCAGGATCTACCACAATAAGTTTTTCAACGGCTACCGATATGGTGCTCCAGGTAGTGCGAAGTTTGAGCAATCACGGTCCCAAAAGATTTTACATCATCAATATTGGAATCAGTACTACACCGACTTTGGAAGCAGCTTCAAAAATATTGGCCGCTGAAGGAATCCTTATGTACTTCAGCAACTATGACCGCCCGAATTATAAAGCAGCTTTGGATCCAATCAAAGTGCAGCCTTTTTCGGGTCATGGTCATGCTGATGAAATTGAAACTTCCAATGTGTTGAATTTTCGTGCTGACCTGGTAGATATGAAAAAAGCGGTGAACGATTCTTCCGGCAAAAATAAGTCGGGAATCTTGACTCCTGTGCCTGTTGAAGGCGGAGTATATAATGCAACCGGTATTAACGGTAATGCATCTTTAGGTACCAAGGAAAAGGGGCGTTCGTCGATGATTGCCTTTGCCGGAGAAGTCGTTAAGGATATTGATAGCATTACCACTTGCGCCTTACCGGAAATCAAAGACCGTACAGCGGAATATCTGAAGTTTGAAGGCACTTACGTGGATGCTTCCGGAAAGAAATTAATAATAAATCAAACAGACAATCAGTTGTTTTTTGTTTGGAATGGCAGGGATTTTCGAAATTTTGTACACCTGAGTATGGATGCTGAAGATTATTTTACTTCTCTTTTTATCGATGTACTTTTTGTGAAAAATGAAGACGGCAGAGTTACCAAAGCCTGGTGCAAAAGCAGGGGTGAAAATTTTTGGGTTACTAAAATTGCGCAATAACTGATTTGCGCAATTTCCTCCGTGGTCCTCTGTGGTTCTCCGTACCTCCGTGGTATTTTTATTTTCCGCGATGATCCTTTTTATTCACCAAGAATAAAGTTTGCTTTTTCGAAATACTTTATTACATTTAATCCCCTTTTAGAGAAATTTGAGAAGATTATAGGAAAATGAGAATTAAAATGAAGGGCGAGTTTTTTTCCTGAGTTTAACAACTGCTTCATTTTTCCACTCTCAACAGATCAATCCAAAAGGCAACGGAACTGCTTTGTGTAATTGTTCTTTGCCTCCGCGTTCGTGTAGATGTACAGACATATATTATTTTTGGAATCACAACCATTTTAATATCATCTTAATTTCTAACCACTAAAACCAAATCACATGAAACAGCTCTCATTCATTGCCCTTGCCTTTATGGCTCTTGCAGCATGTTGTACAGAGGATTCAGAAATGTGCCCTGAGCCTTCCACTCAAACTAATTCCAACCCGTCTCCAAACTTCCTGGCAATCAAAACCGCTACCACCCGTCCATTTCATGCGAATTTATTCACCAGTGTAGATCCCGATCCTAATATTCCCCCAACACCGTGCTCAGGCGATATACCTGGTTTCGCTAACCCCGGTGTCTTCATGCATGGCACTGCAACTCATCTTGGGGCACTGCAATATCAATCAAGCAGGATTCAGGATGTTGCATGTGATCTTAATGTAACTACAATGTTGCTCACCACCAGTTTTAGTGGTCAGCTCGCTGCGGCTAATGGCGACCTGATTTATGTTTCAGGTGATGATGTGATTGATGCCTCAACTTTCCTTACCGGTGCCGGAACAACTGGAACAATAACCGGCACATGGACAATCAATGGAGGCACCGGCAGATTCGCAGGTGCTACGGGCTCATTCACCATTAACGGACCTGTTGATTTTGCGACTACTTCTTTTAGTTGCGTGTGCAATGGTACAATTACTTATTAATTAAAAATTTTCCTATTTTTTTCGACACACAGGCAAATTTGTATAACACAAGAGCAATGAAATCGTTCTGACTTCATTGCTCTTTTTGCAATAAAAGTAGATATGTCTTTGCTATTGAATTTTTTGAATTAACGGTGAAATTAAATCTCCATGGGTTGACTCTGAAATTTGGCAGACTGGAATCATTTAATTAGCTTTGGAAGAGCCAGATTTGATTGCAAAATCAAACTGTGGCAAATAACCCTTTGCGCAATTGCAAAATATTGTATAATCAATTTGTTCTATGAAACGACTGTTGCTTTTAATTCTTCTGCAGATATTTGTTCTCAGAGTGGCTGTGAATGCTCAATCAGCTGAACAGGCGACATTGGTGAATTGTTATCCTGTGAATGTAGATCAAACCTACAGTGTTTATCTGGATACAGTGGGTAGTTGGCTCAACGCCACGAATTGTCCTTCCGCATATGGTGGAGGTGAAGAAGTAGTTCTTCAATTCACCGCTCCTTGCACCAATACATTTATTGTAAAAGTTATTGAACCTTTTGCTCCGTATCTTCATCCATTGGCAATCAGAAATTCTACCGGAAGCTGCGCTCCTGGAGGGTTTGTGTGTATGACTCCTTTTAGCACTGTTTCCAACATTCCTCAATATACTTTACTTTATGAAATTTTTGCAATTGAGGATAGCACATATGATATTTTGATTGAATATGATTATTGGACGGGAAATTTTCTTCCCGCCAATCTCGGAGTCACCATCAAAACTCCCCATGTTGAAGATGTTCATCTCCTGAATATTACACCTGATTCGTTATCTATTGCCTGGTCAGGTGTATTCGATGAAGTGTTACTGGAGTATGGTCCGAATGGGTTTGTTCCGGGACAGGATACTACGCCCGGTGTTTTAGGTACTGTTATCACACCTGTAACTTCTCCTTACACATTAATTGGTTTGGATAATGATTCTTCTTATAGTTTCTATCTTAGGGATAGATGCGCAAATTCATACAGTGCAAATTCAGTGGTAACAAGAGTTCGAATTCCGCGACCAGATTCATTGATTGTACAACTTAGTCCATGTCCGAATTCATCATTTACCGGCACATTTTACAACGAGTATGCAAAAAATCCGGGTTCATGGCTGACCGTAAATTGTGCAAGTAGTTGTCCGCAATCATCACCCGAAGTTATCAGGCGTTTTGTTCCCGACTCTTCCGGAATTCATATCTTTTCCAAAACCGGACAAGGTTCCACATATCCAACTTTTGGATGTTTTTATAAGGAGGCTGCTCTGGGACTTGACGAAAATAATTGGAATTGTATAGGGTTGCATGGACAGAACACACCATGGTCGTATGCGTTCGGACCGTTAGTAGCAGGAACTCCATATTACATTATGTTAAAAGTAACCCAGGATCTTGGCCCGGGTTGCAGCAATCCCGGATTATTTTCTACCACTTTCAGAGTGGAATGCCAGGGTACTTGCCCAATTTTATCAAATCACCAGATCATCACTCCAACAACTAACAGTCTGACTTTTTTATTGCGACAGGGTACAACACTCGGTTATTTTGTGATTGAATATGGACTTGCAGGTTTTACGCCCGGTGCGGATACACTTCCGGGTGTGGGTGGAACCATAATTATGCCCACTGCAATTTATAGTAATCATGTTGTTTCCGGATTACAACCCGGTACTACATATGATTTTTATTTCCGGCAATATTGTGATGTCACCGGTTCATTTAGTTCCAATTCACAAGTGAGATCAGGTACTACGTTACCACTTTGTTCCGTGGCACCAGTTGCAATCACCTCCAATCGGCCAAATAATGCTGTGTGCGCAGGTCAAACGATTGCGCTCATCCGACAGGGAGGGCAGTTAAGTCCGGGAGCTTATTTTGCCTGGTATAAGGATTCATGCAACTCCACACAAATTGGTACGGGTGATTATCTAAATGTGTTACCTGATTCTTCCCGGTTTTATTTTGTAAGGCCCGTTGATACATGTGCGGTACTTCCCTGTATTCAAATTTTTGTGACGGTCAATCCATTGCCCCAGGTTTCACTCACAAATCCCCCAACACAGGACATTTGCCTTGGTGATACAGTAATTATGCAGGCAACAATTGATTCAAGCTGGACTTATACATGGAGAAGAAATGGCATCAACTTGAATGTCGATAGTATTCCTACATATGGAGCTTTTAGTGGAGGATTGTATTCAGTTATGGTTACGGATTCTAATAATTGTACAGGCTCTTCACAAAATTCAAAAGTTCGTGTTGTTTGTTTTCCTCCACAGGATCCTGTTGAAAGAGTTGCTTTGTTTGCGGAAGAAACCAACAACTCAATTGTCGTCACTCCAAATCCTGGTAATGGAATCTTTAACTGTCAGTTCTCAAAGCAGGCTGGTGAATGTCGCTTATCAGTTTATAATTCGTTAGGTGAGAAAATCATTTTCAGAGAGCTTTCAGGTGAAGCGGAACAAATTATTTTCGATATCAGTGATCAACCGCAAGGTATGTATCTGTTAATAATTGAAACTCCACAACAGGTGTTGAGCCAAAAACTATTTGTGGTATCTGAATGACACCGGAGTGGTAAAGTTTTTAAATTTTGGTGAAAATTCAGCTTTTTATTAATTTTGTCTTACGGAAGATATTTTCCGTTACCACGACTAAGAACTATGAAAACTCAGAAAACCTCAGGATTAAATTTAGCATTATTATTTTTTATTTGTTACCCTGTTGGCGTCTACCGGATATGGAGCCGGGGTGTGCGCCCGATTTGGCTTAAACTGGTTTATACCATAATCGGATTGC
>Ga0190274_10001377_pt1 | contig 14230 bp, 12 predicted proteins | sample Popmic531T_FD_133002 | JGI IMG/M metagenome (GOLD analysis project Ga0190274, IMG submission 133002) | Populus adjacent soil microbial communities from riparian zone of Yellowstone River, Montana, USA - 531 T | ecosystem: Environmental > Terrestrial > Soil > Riparian zone | place: USA: Montana...
CGCGCCGCTGTACTTCGTGACCGCCGTCCTCGGTCCGCTGCCCAAGCTGCTGATCCTGGTCGGCAACGCGCTCACCCCGGGCAAGGGCTTCCGTGAGGGCCCGTTCTCGACGGAGACCGAGCTGCGTGAGCTGGTCGACATGGCCGAGGCGTCGTCGCTGATCGAGTCCGGCGAGCGCAAGATGATCCACGACGTGCTCGAGCTCGGCGACACGATCGCGCGCGAGGTGATGGTGCCGCGCACGGACGTCGTCTACATCGAGCGCTACAAGAACCTGCGGCAGACGCTCTCGCTCTTCCTGCGCAGCGGCTTCTCCCGGCTGCCGGTGATCGGCGAGAACCTCGACGACGTCGTCGGCATCGCCTACCTCAAGGACATCGTGCGCCGCGACTTCGAGGCGCCCGACGTGGAGTTCACCCAGCGCATCGACGAGGTCATGCGCCCGGCGCACTTCGTCCCGGACTCGAAGCCGGTCGACGCGCTGCTGTCGCAGATGCAGGCGATGCGCCAGCACATCGCGGTCGTCGTCGACGAGTACGGCGGCACCGCCGGCCTGGTCACGATCGAGGACATCCTCGAGGAGATCGTCGGCGAGATCACCGACGAGTACGACGCCGAGGAGGTCGAGGTCGAGACCCTCGACGACGGCGTGGTGCGGGTGTCCTCGCGCTACCCGATCGACGACCTCGACGAGCTCTTCGGCTTCGACGTCGAGGAGGAGGACGTCGACAGCGTCGGCGGCCTGATGGCCAAGCACCTCGGCCGGGTCCCGATCCCGGGGTCCGTGGTCGAGGCCTACGACCTGCGCTTCGAGGCCGAGGCGGCGACCGGTCGCCGCAACCGCATCGGCACCGTGCTCATCGCACGTGTCGCCACCGAGGACGAGTCGAGCGAGGACGACGATGAGTGACCTGTCTGGCCAGCTTTCGGCAGAGGACAACAAGCTGGTGACCCTGGCGCGGGCCACCCGAGCCCGCACGGGTGCCGCGGAGGGCGCCGCCGTACGCGACTCCGACGGCCGCACCTACGCCGCCGCCACCGTCGACCTGCCCTCGCTCCAGGTCTCCGCGCTCGGCGTGTGCGTCGCGATGGCCGTGGCCTCCGGCTCGAAGGGTCTCGAGGCCGCGGTCGTGCTGACCCCTGCCGAGGTCGTGGCCGACGCGGACCTGGCTGCCGTCCGGGACTTCGGAGGCGCAGGCGTGGTCGTGCACCGCGGTGACGTGAAGGGTGCGGTCGCGGAGACGCTGGGTCCGTAGGGGTCGTTTCCCCCGAACGACGTACCGATATTCGACCAACGAACGTCCGGAATTGCTGTTTTCGGCGGTTGAGCCGCTTACCATTCCCGGCGGCAGGTCCGTCGCGAAGAAAAACAGGGGACTCGATGGCACTCGGGCATCGTTCGATGATGTACGCCGTGACGGCATTGACCGTCCTGGTGCCGATGCTGTGCGCGGTCGATGCGGCTGTCGCGGCCGAGGGACCTGCCGGCGAGGTGGTCATGGTCGACCTGCCGTCGGAGGCGCGGGTGACGCCCCGGCATGTCCAGATGATCGGACGGACCGACGACGGACATCTCGTGATGCAGCGCGAGGTCGACGTGAGCGCTCCCCTCCGTGCGGTGGAAACCAAGACGATCGTCGTCGCGCCCGATGGCTCCCAGGAGGTGCTCGACACCCTGGTCGACGGAGTGGCGGGCAACCGCCTCGTCGACCTGATCGAGTACGCCGACAGTGTCAGAAGCCGACAGGTGGACGGCTCGACGTGGAGCACGATCAACGTGCCTGAACGCGCGGAGTTCCTCGACTACACCGCAGACGGGGTGGTGGTCGCGACACCTTCCGCCGAGGGAGACTCGATCACCCTGCTGCCGTGGGACGGTGGCGCCGCCACGGCCATCTCCGGCCTTCCGGCCGGTGGCTGGGTTCGTACGCTCACGCCCCAGCAGAGCCGCCTCAGCGAGGGCTCGGTCACCGTGCTGTACGGCGGTCCGAAGAACGGCCGTGGCAGCTATCTGCTGGTCGACACGGCAGCCCGGCAGACCTGGGCGGTCGAAACCGGGGACGGCGACTGCAGGGACGCCAACGCATGGGGTCTGCATGGCGGCAGGTTCGTCTGGCAGACAGGTGGGGACGGGAACGCGACCCTCTGCTCGGTCGACGTCCCGGTGCCCGGTGCCGAGACGGTCGGACCGATCTCGACCCGCTCGTCCGCGACGGTCCCGCTTCCACGGACGCCGTACATGTCCGCGCTGGTGCCGATCGGTGACGACGTCGTCGTCTCGACGACGAGCTATGCCGGACCTGACTGGGGCAGGGAACCGGAGCGGCCGTTGCTTGCCGTGGCCGCCGACGGGTCGACCCGCAAGCTCGCGACGTGGGCGTACGCCGTCCTGCCGTCCGGCGACGGCCACCTGGTGGCCGTCACAGGCGACGGCCCGGGGCAGCAGCAGGTGAGCGACATCGACGTGGCGTCGGGCGACGTCACCGAGGTGTCGCCCGTCGCACCGGTCCGCGCTTGGCGATCCGGCATCGCGATCGACGGCGGTCGGGTCGTCTCCACCGACGACTCTGCCGTTTCGGGTGCGGTGCGCGAGCGGACCGTCGACTTCGACGCCGAGACGGTGGGACCCTCCACGCTGCTCGACTCCGACGTCACGGGGCCGGTGGCGGCCGGTGCCGGCTCGAGCGCGTGGTCGAAGCGTGCTGGCGTCGTGCACCTGACCTCGGACGGCACCAGGACGACCAGCAGCCTCGGGGACGTGCTGGAGACCGACGAGCGCTGGGTGCGTGGTCTGGGAGGCCAGATCGTCGACACCGTCACCGGCCAGTACCGGCCGTGGACGTCGGGGTCCGGATACGGCGCCCTGCTCGATGGTGTCGCCTACGTGCCCGGGTACGCGACCCAGGGTGGGCCGAAGAACAGCGTCATCGCGACCGACCTGGACACGAGCCGATCGGCTGCGATGGCAGTCGACGGGTGTGTCCTAGTCTCGAACGTGCAGGTCGCCGGATCGTGGATGCTCGTGCAGTGCACGACCGCTTCGGGCGACTCGGCCGAGATGGTGGTCGACCGCAGCGGGGGCACCGCGCAGTGGCAGCTGGATGCCCCGAACACGGACCTTCATCTCGGCAACGGCTTCATCGTCAGCAGGTCGCTCGCCGGCGAGCTCGCGTGGACCCCGCTGACCGGCACCAGTGCGAGCTGGCGCCCTCTCGGGGCGATGGGGGAATGGGACCCGACTGGCCCTGACTGGGACATCGCGGTCAGCCGTGGGAACGAACCGACGGTCGCGTGGATCGACGGGACCAAGGGCTTCGCCGCGCGACTGCCCGTGGCGACCAGCCCGCTCCCTGCGCATCCGGACGGGACGGCGCCGCCCGCGTCCCTGTCGGGTGTCCAGCTCGCCGGGGTCGACGGAGCGATCTACGTCTACTGGGATCGGCCGGCGACCGCCGAGGCGGTCACCAGCTACACCATCACCGCCACCGCGCGCCATCCGTACGCCAGCACCCACGTGCAGTCGGTGACGGTCGGTGCGTCGGCGACCTCGGCAGCCCTACGGCAGCTGAGCAACGGCTACGCGTACGACGTCACCATCACGACGTACAACATCGCCGGGTGGACCAGGACGACTGCGGCTGAGCCGGCGACGCCGCTTCCGCGCCCGTCGGCTCCGTCCGACGTCCAGGTCTCAGTCGACCAGGCGCATGCTCGGGCGACGGTCACGTGGTCCTACGCGCAGGGTGCGGGCACCGAGCCGGTGCGGTCCTTCTCCGTCGAGTCCGAGCTGGCCGTGGTCGACGACCTGCCGGCGGACGCGCGCAGCGCCACCTTCGACATCCCACGAGCGTCCGTTGGAGTCGTCTCGGTGATCGCGCAGGGTGTCGCCCAGAGCAGCGCCGCCGGCCACAGTCCGGTGACGTCGTTCCACGCCCCGCCGCCGACCCCGGTCCCACCCTCGGCCCCGGCCCCGGACGTCGTTGCTCCGGCCACGACCCTCGGACCGCTGCCGGCCGTCGTGCTCGACGGTGCGCTGAGACTGGACGTCGGCGCGAGCGATGACCGTGCTCTCGCCGTGGACCCGATCGAGATCCGCTGGCGCGCGGCCGAGGGCGGTGAGCGGCTCGGCGACTGGACGGTGCCGGCCAGGTGGAAGTGGACCCAGGCGGGGACGAAGTGGGTCCACCTCGTCCCGGGGCAGGCCGCGTGCGTCTCGGCCCGTGCCCGTGACGCCTACGGCAACCTGTCGCCGTGGAGCGAGCAGAGGTGCTCGGTCGCCGCGTACGACGACCGGGCTCTGCGAGCGGGTGGCGGGGCTCGCCGGGTGACCGGCAAGGGCTACTTCCGTCGCGGAGCGACCGTCCTCGGTGCCGGCCGATCGGCGTATCTGCAGACCAGGGTGACATCGCCGGCCACCGGCGGGTGGCTGGTCGCGCGGACCTGCCCCAGCTGCGGCCGCGTCAAGGTGGTCATCGGGTCGACCGTGCTCGGCACGATCGACCTGCGCTCGAAGGTGACCCGCGACCAGCGGCTGCTGCCGTTCCCATGGTCGGTGGCGACGCCGCAGCGAGGTCGGCTGAGGTTGACGTCGACCGGGCATCGGGGCGATGTCGTGATCGACGGCTTCGCGCTGCGCACCTACTGATTGCGGAGACACTCTCCACCTAGGCCGGGTCGGAAACACGTCCGATACCGGACAGGAGTAAGTTTCCTTGTCGTGAGTCTGCGTGGCTGGTCAGCACACGACGTAGCGGTCGGGCGCCTGCGGTCGTCGTACGCCGCGATCCCCGCCGGTGCGCCGGTGCGCCTGGCGAAGCGGACGACCAACCTCTTCCGGCCGCGTGCGGCCACGGATGCGCCCGGGCTGGACGTGTCCGGTCTCGACGGTGTGATCGCGATCGACGTCGCCGCCAAGACCGCCGACGTGCAGGGGATGTGCACCTACGAGGACCTCGTCGACGCGACCCTGCCGCACGGCCTGATCCCCTACGTCGTGCCCCAGCTGCGCACGATCACCCTCGGCGGCGCGGTCACCGGGCTGGGCATCGAGTCGACCAGCTTTCGCAACGGGCTGCCGCACGAGTCGGTGCTCGAGATGGACGTCTTCACCGGTGCCGGCGAGGTCGTCACGTGCCGGCCGGGCGACGACCTCTTCGACGCGTTCCCCAACTCCTACGGCTCTCTGGGCTACGCGACCCGGCTGCGGATCTCGCTCGAGGCGGTCCCGTCGTACGTCGCCCTGCGGCACGTCCGCTTCGATGATGCCGAGCTGCTCGCCAAGACCGTCACCGAGATCGTCGAGACCCAGACGTACGACGGCGTCCGAGTCGACGGCCTCGACGGGGTCGCGTTCGAGCCGGGCGAGTACTACCTGACCCTGGCGACCTGGTCGGACGAGGGCGGTTCGACCAGCGACTACGTCGGCCAGGACGTTTACTACCGCTCGATCCAGCAGCGAGCTGCGTTGAATTCTGGGCAAGACCTGCTCACGACGTACGACTACCTCTGGCGCTGGGACACCGACTGGTTCTGGTGCTCCGGAGCCTTCGGCGCGCAGAACCCGCGCATCCGGCGGTTCTGGCCGCGACGCTGGCGGCGCTCGGACGTCTACCAGCGGCTGCTCGGCCTGGACCGGCGGTTCTCGATCGCGGACCGGCTCGACCGGCGTGCGGGCCGGCCGCTGCGGGAGCGGGTGATCCAGGACATCGAAGTGCCGATCGCCAACCTGCCGGCGTTCCTCGAATGGTTCGACGACGCGGTCGGCATGCGCCCGGTGTGGCTGTGCCCGCTGGTCTCCAAGCGGGAGTGGCCCTCGTACCCGCTCGAGCCCGGTGACGTCTACGTCAACGCCGGCTTCTGGGGCACGGTGCACGTCGGGCCGGACGCCCCGAACGGTCCCCGCAACCGCGCGATCGAGCAGAAGGTCCTCGAGCTCGACGGCCACAAGTCGCTCTACAGCGAGGCCTTCTACGACCGCGAGACCTTCGACAAGCTGTACGGCGGCGCCAACCTGGCCGTCGTGAAGGGTCGCTACGACCCTCAGGACAGATTGACCACCCTGTACGACAAGGCGGTGAAGAGACGATGACCAAGACGTACACGATCGGCGAGGCCGTTGGTGCACTCATGCAGGACGGGATGCCGGTGCACTTCACGGCGTACGACGGCAGCTCTGCCGGCCCGCCGGACGCAGACATCCACCTGGACCTGCTCAACGAGCGCGGGCTGTCCTACATCATGACGGCGCCGGGCGACCTCGGCCTGGCGCGGGCCTACGTGCAGGGCGACCTCGACATCCACGGTGTGCACCCGGGTGACCCCTACCCGTTGCTGGCGCAGCTGATGAACCACACGAAGTTCCGCCGGCCGCCGGCCACCGAGCTGCTCGCCATCGTGCGGTCGCTGGGCATCTCCAACCTGAAGCCGCCGCCGCCCCCGCCGCAGGAGCACCTGCCCCGTTGGCGCCGGACCGTCGAGGGCCTGCGGCACTCGATGCAGCGCGACGCCGAGGTCATCCACCACCACTACGACGTCTCCAACACGTTCTACGAGTACGTGCTCGGCCCGTCGATGACGTACACCTGCGCGCTCTACCCGACCGCGAGCGCGACGCTCGAGGAGGCGCAGGAGGCGAAGTACGACCTGGTCGCCCGCAAGCTCGCGCTCCAGCCCGGACAGCGGCTGCTCGACCTCGGCTGCGGCTGGGGTGGCATGGTGCGGCACGCGGCGCGGGAGTACGGCGTGAAGTCGATCGGCGTGACGCTGTCGCGCGAGCAGGCGAGCTGGGCCCAGCAGGCGATCAAGGAGGAGGGGCTCGACCACCTCGCCGAGGTCCGGTTCATGGACTACCGGGCCGTCGAGGAGTCCGGCTTCGACGCGATCTCCTCGATCGGCCTCACCGAGCACATCGGCGTCAAGAACTACCCGGCGTACTTCTCCTGGATCCGTGACCACCTCAAGCCGCAGGGCCGGGTGCTCAACCACTGCATCACCCGGCCGCACAACAAGTCGACCGACACGGGTGCGTTCATCGACCGCTACGTCTTCCCCGACGGGGAGCTGATCGGGTCGGGGACGATCGTCACCGCCGTGGAGAACGTCGGCCTCGAGGTCCAGCACCACGAGAACATCCGGGTGCACTACGCCAAGACGCTCGCTGCCTGGTGCCAGAACCTCGTGGACAACTGGGACGCCTGCGTCGCCGAGGTCGGCGAGGGGACGGCCCGGGTGTGGGGTCTCTACATGGCGGGCTCGCGGCTGGGCTTCGAGCGCAACGAGATCCAGCTCCACCACGTGCTCGCCACCAAGACCAAGGCCGACGGCGCCAGCGGCTACCCGCTGCGTCATACGTTCTGACCGACTCGGAGGTTTCGAGGCTCGGGCCTGACGGCCCTCACACCTCAACCACCGTGTCGGTGGTTGAGGTGTGAAGGCGCCCTGGCGCCTGAGCCTCGAAACCCTTGGGTAGAGGTGTGAAGGCGCCCTGGCGCCTGAGCCTCGAAACCCTTGGGTAGAGGTGTGAAGGCGCCCTGGCGCCTGAGCCTCGAAACCACCACCGGTAGCGTGGCTCCGTGAGCACCAGGGCCCAGCAGTACGACGCGGAGGTGCTCCGCCGCGAGCAGCTCTCGGACCACCTGGTGCGACTGGTGCTGGGTGGCCCGGGGCTGGCGGGCTTCGAGAGCACCGGCATCCCCGACGAGTGGGTCGGGCTGGTGGTGCCGAGCCAGTTCCAGAGCCGCTACTACACGGTGCGCTCCTGGACCGGCTCCGAGCTGACGCTCGACGTCGTCGTGCACGACGTCGGCCTGGTCACCGAGTGGGCACTCCGCGATGGTCCTGGTGACGTGGTGGGGGAGACGGTCACGATCACCGAGCCCAAGGGATCCTTCGCGATGCCGGCGGACGCGGCCTGGCTGATGCTGGTCGGCGACCTCACGGCGCTGCCGGCGATGGCCCGGATCGCCTCGACGACCACGGTCCCGACCCGGATCTGGGCCGAGGTGCCCGACGACATGACGGCGTACCTCCCGGCCGATGCCGACGTCACCTGGCTGACCCCGCCCGGCGACGGGCAGAGCCGTCTGGCCGAGGCGGTCGAGTCGATCGACTGGCCCGCGGGAGACGGCTACTTCTGGATGGCCGGCGAGTCCGCGCAGATGCGCGCCATCCGCAAGCACCTGATGCGCGAGCGCAAGCTCCCGAGCACGGCGTACGACGTGATGGGTTACTGGCGAGGAGTGGCCCAGCGCCAGCCGCGCGCGGTCGACCCGGGCCCCATCTGGCGGGCGGGCAAGGCGGCAGGCAAGACTGACGAGCAGATCTGGGCCGAGTACGACGACGCGAGGGAACCGCGATGAGCGAGCAGCCGAACGAGCACAAGAGCGGGTTCGTGTCGTTCGTCGGCCGCCCGAACGCCGGCAAGTCCACGCTGACCAACGCCCTGGTCGGCACCAAGGTCGTGATCACCTCCGACAAGCCGCAGACCACGCGCACCGTCGTCCGCGGCATCGTGCACCGCGAGGACGCCCAGCTGATCCTGGTCGACACCCCCGGCCTGCACCGGCCGCGGACCCTGCTGGGCGAGCGGCTCAACGACCTGGTGAAGACGACGCTGGCCGAGGTCGACGTGGTGGCCGTGTGCCTCCCGGCGAACGAGAAGCCCGGGCCCGGGGACCGCTTCATCGTCAACGAGATGGCCAAGGTCAAGCGCACCAAGAAGGTCGCGATCGCGACCAAGACCGACCTGGTGACCTCCGAGCAGCTCGGCGAGCACCTGCTCGCGATCCAGCGCCTCGGTGAGGAGACCGGCACCGACTGGGCCGAGATCGTGCCGGTGTCGGCCAAGTCGGGCGACCAGGTCGCGCTGCTCCAGGACCTGCTGGTCGGACTGCTGCCCGAGGGCCCACAGCTCTACCCGGACGGCGACCTCAGCGACGCGCCCGAGGAGATCCTGGCGGCCGAGCTGATCCGCGAGGCCGCGCTGGACGGTCTCCGCGACGAGCTGCCGCACTCGGTCGCCGTGGTGGTCGAGGAGATGCGGCTTCGCGAGGACCGGCCCGAGGACAAGCCGCTCCTGGACATCCACGCCAACCTCTACGTCGAGCGCGACTCCCAGAAGGGCATCATCATCGGTCCGAAGGGCGCTCGGCTGAAGGCGATCGGCACCACGTCACGCAAGCAGATCGAGGCGCTGCTAGGCACGCCGGTCTACCTGGACCTGCACGTCAAGATCGCCAAGGACTGGCAGCGCGATCCCCGGCAGCTGCGCAAGTTGGGCTTCTGATGACCCGCCCCGCACCCGTCGCCGCGTGGCACGCCGTCGCCGCGTCCCGCGACCCGGCCGGCCTCGCCGACCTGCTCGCCGACGACGTCGTCTTCCGCTCGCCGGCGGTGCACACCCCACAGGAGGGCAAGCCGCTGACGACGGCGTACCTCTCCGCGGCGATCGTCGTGCTCGGCCCGACGCTGAGCTATGTCCGTGAGTGGTACGCCGACGACTCGGCCGTCCTGGAGTTCCGCGCGGACCTCGACGGCATCACTGTGCACGGCATCGACATGATGACGTGGGGACCCGACGGCCGCTTGACCGACTTCACGGTGATGGTGCGGCCGTTCAAGGGGCTGCAGAAGCTGGTCGAGCTGATGGCGGCCGAGCTGACGCGCGCCTAGTCGGGCGCCCAGCAGAGCCCGTAGTGCTGGCCGGCCTGCCACTGCTCGGCGGTCGGCCACTCGTAGCCCCACTTGTAGTCGAGGGCGCCGTCGGCCGCGCTCGCACCCGCGTCCTGGCACGGCTCGTCGCCGGCTTGGCGGACCTTTGCGACGCCGGGGTAGCGGGCGCCCTCGAAGGGCACCGTCGCCACCGCGCGCCAGGTGTGGTCCGCGGAGCAGATGACTCGCTCGAAGGCCTTCGTGCCCGGGGCGGCGGTGCCGCACATCCCGTAGCGGTCCCTTCCGTCCTCACGACCGAGCACGCCCTGCAGGCGTCCGGTCAGCGGGGCGAGCTGCTCGTCGGCGGCGAGCGCGACGACATCGCAGCGGTACCAGGACGCGCCGGCGTCGGACTCCTTGACGGTCGGGGTGAACCAGACCGGCCGGAGCATGCTGAGTCGCTGGTCCTCCGGCGTACCGCCGACGAACGCCGCGAAGCGCTCCGGGCAGGTCTGCGCGACCTGGTTGCGGACGCGCTGCGAGTCCACGGCCAGCAGGTGGCCGTCGACGACGGCGTCGAGGGGACCGACGGCGAAGGTCATCGAGGTGTGCGGGCGCGCGCACGGGGTCGACGGGACGTCGATGGTGGGCGCGACCGCCTCGGTGTAGTCGAGCCGGTAGCAGGCCCGGTCCTTCGGCGGCTGCGGCGCGGCGGCCGGAGAGGGGGTCGCCGAGTCCGGCGCCGACGTGGACGCGGACGGTGCGCGCTTCTCGGGCTCGTCGCCGCCGCCGCTGCAGCCGCCGCCGAGCAGCAGCGCGGCCACGAGGACGAGTGCGAGTCTCACGGTGCTGTCGTTACTGGGCGGTCTTGGCCCAGCAGACCGACCGTCGGTTGCCGGCGTTCCACTCGGCCTCGTGGAACCAGGTGTAGCCGAACTCGTAGTCGACGGGGTAGGTGAGCCAGGCGCCGACCGACTTCGAGCAGAAGTCCCGGGTCTTGACCTCGGCGAGGCGGTCGCCCGGGTAGGCGTCCTTGGCGTCGCCGAGCGAGATTGTCGTGACCGCGCGCCAGTTGTGGGTCTCGGTGCACGGCACCTTGACCGAGCCGGAGACGGTCTCGCCGGAGGCGCACACCAGCCAGGTGTCCTTCGGACGGCCCAGGAGCAGGCCCTTCGCGGTCGTCGGGAGGTCGATGTACTCCCGGCTCTGCTCGCCGCCGCCGATGACGTCGCAGCGATACCACCGGGCGCCGTCGTCCCAGGCGTCCTCGGACGGCCGGAACCACGCCCAGCTGACCACGGTGCGCATCACGAGGCTCTCGTCGGCGCCGAGGAAGTCCTTGAACTGCTTCGAGCAGGTCCGGTAGGCCCAGGCGCCGAGCTCCTCGTCGTCGTAGTCGACGTCCTCGAACTCGTCGGGGAGGTCGCCGACGGCGTACGTCTCGGCGGTGTGATCCGCCGAACACTCGACGACCTCGCTCGAGTTGGCCGGCTTCGCGACGTCCTTGGGGGTGAGCACCCGGCAGGCGCCGAGGTCAGGTGCCTTCTCGTCGGCAGCCGGCACGGCCGTACCGTCACCACAGCCGGTGAGAATGACGCACGCGGCCAGCGCGAGGATGGCGAAGCGCACGCGTTCCTCCCTCGGTGTAGCCGGACCGCGCGATCGTACCCTTGCTCAGCTCAGCAGGGCCGCCAGCGTCCCGCCGAGCTCGTACGCCGCCGCCCGCTGCTCCTCGCCGACGTCACCGAGCACGGTGAGCACGTCGGCCGACTGGGTCCACGGCAGTGCGCCCACGATCGACAGCACCGACCGTACGGCGCCGGTCGTGTCGTACCGCCCGTGCACCCAGAGCCCGAACGGCTTCTTGCCCCCGCCCGCCGTCGATGCCGAGCCGTCGTCCGACAGGGCCCCGCCGGCCTCGAGGAAGATCGTGTCGAAGAAGTGCTTCAGCGCCCCGCTCATGTAGCCGAAGTTCGCGGTCGTCCCGAGCAGGTAGCCGTCGGCGCCGAGCACGTCGTCCGCGGTCGCCTCGAGTGCCCGCCGTACGACGACCTCGACTCCGTCGACCGCGTCGTCGTTCGCGCCCGCCAGCACCGCGTCGGTCAGCGCCTGCGCCGTCGGCGTGGGGGAGTGGTGGACCACCAGGAGACGCGCCATGGGGACAGGGTGCCACGGTCAGAGGTGCTGGCCCGGCTGGTAGTCGCCGCCGACCTGTCGGGTGATGACGTTGAGCCGGTTGAACGAGTTGATCAGCGCGATCACGCAGACCAGGGCGAGGAGCTGCTCGTCGTCGTAGTGCTTCGCCGCGTTCGCCCACACCTCGTCGCTGACGTCGCCGGCGTCGGCGAGCCGGGTGCCGTGCTCGGCGAGCTCCAGCGCGGCCCGCTCGGCGTCGGTGAAGACGTTCGCGTCCCGCCAGGCCGCGACCAGGGCCAGGCGGTGCGGGGTCTCGCCCGCCGCGACGGCCTCCTTGACGTGCATGTCGAGACAGCCCGCGCAGCCGTTGATCTGGCTGGCGCGGACCTTGACCAGCTCCTGGGTCGCCAGCGTCAGCGACGACTCGGTCAGGGCCCGGTTGGCCGCGATCAGGTGCTTCGCGAACTTCGGGCCGAGCTCGGTGCCGAACGGGTTGAGCCTGGCTTCCATGTCGATCTCCTTCGTGTCGGTTGCACTCACCTGGGTGACGAGGAGGTCGGCTCGGAGGTAACACTCAGGCGGGCGGCGCGGGCAGGTCCATCGCCGCGAGTCGTGCGGGGTCGGTCACGGACACCATCTCGACGATCCGGCCGTCGACGACGGTGCAGGCCATCACGCCCCGCGGTCGGCCCTGCAGGTCCCACACGACGACGCCCGGCTCGCCGTTCACGAGCACGCGGCGGGCGACGGCCTTGGTGTGGACGCCGCGCTGCACCTTGGTGGCGACCTCGGTCGCACCCAGCCGGACGACCGCGCCGCGCGGGGTGTGCACGCGCCAGGTGACGTCCGGGTCGAGCACGTCGAGGAGCCCCGCGAAGTCACCGGTGCGCGCCGCCGCGAGGAACGCGTCGACCACCGCACCCTGCCGCCGCCGCTCGCTCGTCGTCGGCGCGCCCTGGACCTTCCTCCGTGCGCGGCTGGCGAGCATCTTGGACGCGTCCGTCGACCTGCCGAGGATCTGGCCGATCTCGTCGAACGGCACCGCGAACACGTCGTGCAGCACGAACGCCATCCGCTCGGCCGGGCCGAGGGTGTCGAGCACGACCAGCAGCGCCAACCCGACGGAGTCGGCGAGCTCCGTCTCATCGTCATCGGTCACGACCAGCTCGGGCACCTGGTCGTCGTACGGCGCCTCGGGCCTGGCCCTGCGCGACCGCAGCGTGTCGACGCAGATCCGCCCGACCACGGTGGTCAGCCAACCGGCGAGATTGTCGATCGTGCTCGCGTCCTGACGAGCCAGCCGCAGCCATGCCTCCTGCACCGCGTCCTCCGCGTCCGCCCGGGACCCGAGCACCCGCTGGGCGACCCCTACGAGCCGCTCGCGTTGCTCCTCGAAGGCGGCAGCCACGGTGTTGTCCGTCATCTCGTCACCTCTCGCGCACGGGTCCCGTCACAGACCTGACGGACCCGGGACGGCCGAGGTAACAGCAGCACGCCCGCGATCATGCCGCGCCGGTGGTTGAGCTCCGCGCGGTACGCGGGCTCCGGTGGCTGAGGAAGGCGCTCTGGCGCCTGTCTCGAAACCACCCGCGCCGGACATGGGTGTGGCCCCGCCGACCGTGGTCGGCGGGGTGTGGGTCAGCGGGTATGTCGGGTGTGGCTGGTGTCCCAGTCGTAGGAGTAGCCATACCTGTTGGTCCAGGTGAACGAGGTGGGTCCGGTGCGTACGACGGTCCAGCCGGCGTGGGTTTTGTAGCGGTGGTGGCCTCGGCACAGCGGGGCGAGGTTGTGGCTGGTGGTGTTGTGGCCGTCCCAGTTCTCGAGGTGGTCGAGGTCGGCTGATCGTGATGGTCGTGAGCAGTGCGGGTACACGCAGGTCGCGTTCGTGAGGACGGCCTGCTCGCGCTGGGTCTCGGTGGGCCGGTAGGTGTCGGTGTGCAGGTCCTCGTTGAGGTCGATCACCGGCCGGATCGTCACGTGGGTGTTGGTGCCTTGGCACCATTGCTTGACCTGCTCCACGGAGATCGCCGACCTGGTGTTCTCGACCCCGGCGACCCCGCCGTTGATCGCGTCGTCGGCGAGGTGGACGTAGATCATCAGCTCCCGTCTCCGCGGGGCCGGCTGGTCGGTGGGGTCGGTCGGGAGGTCGAGGGTCAGCTCGCGGCGGGCGAGTGCGCCGGCGGCCAGGGAGCGGCGTACGTCGAGGGTCTCCTCACAGCCCAGCGCGGCGAGCTGGGCGGCGCCGGTGGTGATGGCGTCGTTGAGGTCGAGGGCGTCGGCGAGGTCGAGCTCGGCGTCGACGTGCACGGTGCCGTCGAAGGAGACCTGTTGGAGGTCGACGTCGAAGCATCGGGCGTCGGCGGCTTCGCGGCGGCGTTTCTCGGCTTCGGCCGGGTCGTAGCGGCGGAGGGCGTCGTCGACGGTCCGGTCGATCTGCGCGAACGCG
>Ga0190274_10001378_pt1 | contig 14230 bp, 12 predicted proteins | sample Popmic531T_FD_133002 | JGI IMG/M metagenome (GOLD analysis project Ga0190274, IMG submission 133002) | Populus adjacent soil microbial communities from riparian zone of Yellowstone River, Montana, USA - 531 T | ecosystem: Environmental > Terrestrial > Soil > Riparian zone | place: USA: Montana...
CGCGTTCACCGGCGCGATCCAGCACAAGCCCGGCAAGTTCGAGTTCGCCAACCACGGCACGATGTTCCTCGACGAGATCGGCGACATGAGCTTCCCGCTGCAGGCCAAGCTGCTCCAGGTGCTGCAGGACGGAGAGTTCGCCAGGCTCGGCGGCAAGCACGACGTGCGCGTCGACGTCCGGATGATCGCCGCGACCAACCGCGACCTCGACAAAGCGGTCGCCGCTGGACAGTTCCGCGAGGACCTCTACTTCCGGCTGAACGTCGTCTCGATCATGCTCCCGCCGCTGCGCGATCGCCGCGAGGAGATCCCGCTGCTCATCGACTACTTCCTGAAGAAGTACTCGGTGCAATACAACAAGCCGCCGCTCGACATCGGCAGCGAAACGATGCGGCTGTTCATGGAGCACGACTGGCCGGGCAACATCCGCGAGCTGGAGAACCTGATCAAGCGCGCGGTCGTCCTGGGCGCCGAGGCGCCGATCCGCAAGGAACTCAACCAGAGCATGGCGATGGCGATGCAGCGCGCGGCGTTTGCGCAGCCCGCGCGCCAGGCGCCGGTCGCGCCCGCGCCGCCCGCCACGCCGCCGGGTCCGCAATCGCCTACCGCGATGGCTGCCGCCGCGGCCGAAGCCGGCAACTACTCGTTGAAGGACATCTCGCGCAGCGCGGCGCGCGAAGCCGAGCGCGAGCTGATCCTCAAGATGCTGCAGCAGACGCGCTGGAACCGGAAGGAGACCGCCGAGATCCTGGGCATCAGCTACAAGGCCCTCCTCTACAAAATCAAGGAAAACGGACTCGACAAGGCCTCCTGACATGGCAAGCAGTTCGTTTTACGAAGAGGGCTCGAAGCTTTTGACCCCCAACGCGTTCGAGTTCGTGCTGGACAGCGAATTGAAGCGCGCGGTCCGGTCCCAGAATTTCCTGACGCTGGTCACCGTGGAGGCCAGCCGGGAATGGGAAGGCATGGTGGTGACGGCCGACGACGGCACCCTGCAGGAGGTGGCGCAGCTCATCGGGCGCGAGGTGCGCGACACCGATGTGCTCGGCCACACCGGCAAGGGCATCCTTGCGCTGGTGCTGCTCGACACCGACTTCGAGCATTCGTCGCGGGTGATCGATCGGGTCGTCTCCCGGATCGAGAGCTACGAGTTCCAGAACGTCCTGCGCATCGCCGTCGGCGCCGCCTGCTATCCGACCCACGCGGTGGACGCCGAATCCCTGAAACGACAAGCGATGTCGCGGCCGCTCGTCAACTGGCGCAGCGGCCTGCGCTTTTCCTCCGATCAGAACTGAGGGACACCATGAAGCACTCAGCATCCGCCATGCGTCTCGCCGCCGCGGCCGCGGTCCTGGCGGCGTTCCTGCCGCGCGGCCTGTCGGCCGCCGATCCGCCGTCGCGAGCCGACACGTCGCCGTTCTCGGGCGAGTACCGGCTCGGCGCCGGCGACAAGCTGCGCGTCGAGGTCTACAAGGACACCCAGGTGTCGCAGTCGGTGCAGATCCGCCCCGACGGCAAGATCACGCTGCCGCTTGTCGGCGACATCGAGGCGACCGACCGCACGCCGCTCGAACTGCGCGACCAGATCACCAAGTCGCTGCGCGAGTACATCACCAACCCGGTGGTCACCGTGATCGTCGTCGAGGCGCTGTCGGCGCAGGTGTTCGTCACCGGCGAGGTCGCCAAGTCCGGGCCGGTGCCGATCCACGGCCCGCTGAACATCGTGCAGGCGATCGCCATGGCCGGCGGGTTCAACGAGTGGGCCCGCAAGAAAGACATCCGGATCCTTCGCCAGGGGCCGAACGGCATGCAGACGATTCACTTCAATTACGAGGATGCGATCGACGGCGAGGCGCGACCGGTCTACCTGAAGGCCGGCGACACCATCATCGTGAAGTAGGCGGATGAAGGGTTCAGGGCCAGGACGATGACGCGATCCATGACGAAAGCGGCGACGGCAGCCGTCGTGTTGTTGACGGCGAGTGTGGCGCTCGGTCAGGAGCAGGCGACGCGGCCGGGGTGGACCTTCGTGCCGGCCTTCGGCTACTCGACGACCTTCGACGACAACGTCACGCTGTTCGGCAACGCGGACTTCGATACGTCCAACAACGACGTGATCAACGTGTATACGCCGCAGGCCGATCTGACGTTTCTCAGCCGGCAGACCAGGGTCAACGCCGGGTACAGCGGCAGCCTGCTCGACTATCGCACGTTCTCGATCTTCAACCGGTGGGACCAGCACGCGCAGGTCGGCCTGCGGCGGATGGAGTCGCAACGGCTGAACTGGGGCCTCCTCGGCACCCTGTCGCTGACGCCGTCCACCGACGCGCTCAACTTCGACGGGATTCCGTTCAGCCATACCGGCGCGCGGGCGGTCAACGTGCGCGGCACGGTGGAGTACCTGGTCTCGCCGCGCGATACGCTCTCGACGTCGCTGCATCGCCAGCAGGTGACGTTCGACCGGCCGGACGAGCTGCTGCCGTACCTGCGCGGCGGCGAGGCGCTGGAGTCGAACACGTCCTATCGGCGGCGTGTGAACGCCCGTATCGGCGCGGGTGCCAGCTACAGCCTGCGGCACGCCTCGGCGGTGGATGCGCCCGAGCACCTGACCTTCCACGCGAGCCGCGGCGCGATCGATTTCCAGCTGTCCCCGTTCTGGACCATCAACGCCGGCGGCGGCGTCGACTACATCCCGGCCACATTGATTACACCGGCGCAGAGCGCGCCAGGCTGGAGCGCGTCGGCCGACTGGTCGTCGCGGTCGCGGCGCTTCCACGTCGGCTACCAACGGATGTTCCTGCCGTCGTTCGGCTACGGCGGCGCCCTGGAGAACCGGGAGCTCAACGCCTCATACCACTCGCCGCTCTTCCGCAACCGGCGGCTGTACACCGAGCACACCTTTTCGCTGCGCGACAACGATCCGTTGATCGAGGCGCCGGGCCGGCTGCGGCTGCGCACGCTGCGTTTCAACTCGAGCGTCGGCTGGGCGCCGCAGCCGTGGCTCCGGGTCGAAGGGTTCTACTCGCGGGCACAGCAGACCACGTTCCTGGCCGGCGGCGACATCGGTCGCAACCGCTTCGGCTTCGTCATCGTCACGTCCAGACCTGTGAGGGTGCAGTGATGGAAGAACCTCGTTTCGATCCGCTCGACTACGTATCCGCGTTCAACCGGCGCAAGTGGTGGTTCATGGTCCCGGTGGCGGTATCGATCGTGGTCGGGCTGCTGCTGGTCTGGCTGCTGCCTCGCAGCTATCAGTCCACCGCGACCATCGGCGTCAGCACGCCGCGGGTCGCCGCGAACATGGTTGGCGGCGCGATCGTCGATCGCGCCGAGCGGACGCGCGCCATCGCGCAGCAGTTGCGCAGCCGGCCGGTCCTCGAGCGGGCGGCGCGGCTCGAAGGCCTGGACCAGCACGAGTCGATCGACAACGTCGTCAGCCGGTTGAACCGCGGTCTGGCCGTGAGCTTCTCGTCGTCGGCGATCAAAGGCACGATGACGCCCGATCAGCGCGACCAGCTGGACAGCTATGACGTCGTCTACACCGAGGGCACTGCCGCCGACGCCCAGCGGATCCTCAGCCGGGTCGCCCAGGTCTTCGTCGAGGAGAACAGCCGATCGCGCGAACTGCGCGCGCAGGACACCTCCGAGTTCCTCACCCTGCAACTGCGCGCGAGCGAAGAGCGCCTCACCGCGCTCGAAGGCCGGCTGCGCACCGCGAAGGAATCCTACATGGGCCGGCTGCCTTCGCAGACCGGCGCCAACCTCCAGATGGTCGAAGGGCTGCAGCGGCAGGCCGAGTCGAACGCCACGCAGATCCGCGGCGAACAGGACCGGCTGTCGCTGCTCGACCGGCAGATCGAGGAGATGGAGCGGGGGCTCGATACCGGGCCGATCAACCGCAGCAGCGCCGTGCTGACCTCCCAGGCGCGGATTGTCACGCTGCGCAGCGAGCTCGCCGACGCGCAGCTCACCTTCACCGACAAGCATCCGGAGGTGGTGCGGCTGAAAGAGGAGCTGGCGACCGCCGAGAAAGCAGCGGCAAGCGAACGCGAGCTGCCGGCGAAAGACCGCGCCTCGGTCTTGCAGGGAAATCCCGAATACCGGCGGCTGGTCCAGGACCGCAACACCGGCCGGATGCGCATCGCCGAGCTGCAGCGGCAGCAACGCGCCGCCGAGGGCGGCATCGGCCAGTACCGCGCCAGGGTCGATGCCGCCCCGCGCGTCGAGCAGGAAATGCTGTCGCTGACGAGGGAGTACGACCTCGAGCGCGAAGCCTACGGCAAGCTGAAGGAGCGCCGCCAGGCGGCGACGATCAACGAAGAGCTGATGCGCTCGGAGGGTGGCGAGCAGTTCTCCATCCTGGTGCCGGCGACCTTTCCGACGAGCCCCTTCAAGCCCAACCCGCTGCGCGTGATGCTGATGGCGCTCGTCGCCGGGCTGGTCATCGGCGGCGCCGGCGTGATGGGACGCGAATACCTCGATCGCTCGGTCCACGATGTGCGCGCGCTGCGCGATGAGTTCGAGCTGCCGGTCCTCGCGGAGATCCCGCGCATCGAGCCTGCGCTCTAGAGAGGAAGACGACGTTTATGAGCCGCATCCAGAACATCCTCGAGAAGGCGGAGCGCGACGGCGCCGTCATGCGGACCGGCCGGATGGTGCCGTTCGAGCCGCAGGTCGCCGTCACCGCGCCAGGTGCAGGCCTTCCGAGTCCCGTCAAGGATCCGACCGCCGCGACGGTCCTGCCCTCCTCGACGGCCGGGGTGATCGCGCCGGCTGCCGCAGCGACGAGCCATGGGGTCGCACCGGTCGAAGAGGCGTTCACCTCGCACACCGCGATCCTGAACCCGCTGCTCGTCGCCGGCCTGGCGCCGAAGTCGCACGCCGCGGAGCAGTACCGGTCGTTGCGCACGCGCCTTGCCCAGATGGAAGGCTCCGGCGGCCTGCGCACGGTCTTGATTACCAGCCCGCAAAAGGGCGAAGGCAAATCGGTCACCGCCTCGAACCTCGCACTGACGATCGCGCAGGAGCTCCAGCGGCGCGTCGTGCTCGTCGAAGCCGACCTGCGCAAACCGTCCCTGCAGCACCTGTTCGGCCTGCCGCCCGGGCCCGGCCTGTCTGAATACCTGTCCGGCGCTGTCGATCTGAAGGATGCGATGCGGTTCGTGCCCGAGCACAACCTGACGCTGCTGACCGCGGGCGCCGCCCCGGTCAACCCGGCGGAGCTGCTCGGATCGACAGCAATGCGGCGGCTCATCGACCACCTGCGGAGCCGGTTCGACCGCGTGATTTTCGACACACCGCCCGTGCTGCCACTCGCCGACGTCGCGATCCTCGCGCCGCTCGTCGACGGCTCGCTGATGGTCGTCCGCGCCGGCGTCACGCCCAAGCCGGCCATCGAGAACGCCCTGCGCGCGTTCGACTCGTCACGCCTGCTCGGCGTCGTCCTGAACGAATCCGGTGTCGAGCAGGACTACCGGTATGAGGCGGTGACCAACTAAGGGCAAAGGGCAACGGGCTCTTTGAAGCGTTTATGCAGGTCTTCAATCGGAACGTCTCGGGCCGCGGGCTGACGGTGTTCGGCTTCGAGCTCTTCCTCATCTCCGGCTCGATGGTGCTGGCCGCGAACCTCCACGACTCGGGCGAGGCGACGTCGGCCATAGCGTTGAAGATCGCGCTGGTCACCGCGCTGTGCCAGCTGTGCTTCTACTACAACGACCTCTACGACCTGACCGTCGTGCAGTCCAGCCGCGAAGTGATCATCCGGCTGCTGCAGGCGACCGGCGCCGCGGCGATCGTCCTGGCGGCGGCCTGCTTCACGGTGCCGTCGCTGATCCTCGACCCGAGCACGTTTCTGACGGCGCTCGGCGTGTTCGTAATCGCGGTCGCCACCTGGCGGGTGGCGTTCAACTATTTCGCGCACGATCCCTACCTCGAGGAGCGCGTGCTGGTGGTCGGCACCGGCCACGCCGCGCAGATGGTCGCGCGACAGATCGGCGGCCAGCACGACTTCGCCTACCGGCTGGTCGGCTTCGTCGACGACGACGAAGGCGTCGAGCTGGTGCGGCACCACGAAGTGCTCGGCAAGGCGGCCGACCTCAGGGCGATCATCGCCGAGCATCACGTCGATCGGATCATCGTCGGCCTCTCGGATCGGCGCGGCCGGCTGCCGATTCAAGAGCTCCTGCAGGCCAAGTTGTCCGGCGTCCGCGTCGAGGACGCGACGACGACCTACGAGCGTCTGACCGGCAAGATCCTGATCGACGACCTGAAGCCGAGCTGGCTGATCTTCTCGGACGGCTTCCGGGCGTCGCGCGTCACGCGGATCGTGAAGCGGATGCTCGATCTGTCGCTGTCGATGATCGGGTTCATCCTGGCGGCGCCGTTGATGGCCCTGACCGCGCTGGCGATCCGGATCGACTCGGCGGGCCCGGTGCTCTACAGCCAGGAACGCGTCGGCGAGAACGGCCGCATCTTCACCGTCTTCAAGTTCCGGTCGATGCGTACCGACGCCGAGCGCGGCGGCCAGCCGATATGGGCGCGCGACGGGGACGATCGCGTCACCCGCGTCGGCCGCGTCATCCGCGCCACCCGCCTCGACGAGCTGCCGCAGCTGTGGAACGTGATGCGCGGCGACATGAGCTTCGTCGGCCCGCGTCCGGAGCGGTCGTTCTTCGTCGAGCAGCTCGCCCGCGAGATCCCGTTCTACGTGCAGCGCCACGCCGTCAAGCCCGGCCTGACCGGCTGGGCGCAGGTCAAATATCAGTACGGCTCGTCGATCGAAGACGCGATGGAGAAGCTGCGCTACGACCTCTATTACATCAAACACATGTCGATCTTCTTCGACCTGACCATCGTGCTCGACACGGTCAAGGTCATCCTGTTCGGAAAGGGAGCGAAGTGACGGGCATTGTCCTCGCGGCGGGCAGGGGCGCGCGCCTGAATGGCACCGCCGGCAACCTGCCGAAGTGCCTCGTGCGTCTCGGCGGCATGACCCTCGTGGAGCGCCAGATCGCGGCGCTGCGGCTCTGCGGCATCACTGACATCGCCGTCGTCGTCGGGTGCGAAGCCGAGCGCGTCCGGCGAAGTTGCGGCCGCGGCGTGCAGTTTGTCGAGAACACGCGGTTCGCGCAGACCAACAGCCTGTATTCCCTCTGGCTGGCACGACCTCTGCTGCTGGACGGGTTCGTGGTGATGAACTGCGACGTCGTCCTCCACCCTCAGCTCCTCGACGACCTGCTGACCGCACGCCACGAGGATGCGCTGCTCGTCGCCTATCAGGAGGACGACCAGTCGCCGCTCGGCGAAGAAGAGATGAAGGTGCGGACGCGCCGCGGCCGGGTGATCGACATCTCGAAGGCGATGGCGGCCGGCGACGCGGACGGCGAGAACGTCGGCGTGGTGAAGTTCGGCGCCGACGGCGCGCAGCTACTCGCCTCGATTCTCGACGAGCGGGTCGCCGCCGGCGGCCTCCGCGACTGGGCGCCGCGCGCTTTCGCCGAGTTCGCGGGCATCCGGCGGCTGCACGCCATCGGCACGCGCGGCTACCCGTGGACCGAGATCGACTTCCCCGAGGACTATCAGCGCGCGGTGTCCGAGATTCTTCCGGCAATCGAGGCCGATCGGCGGGCCTCGCTGTCGCCGGCCGTCGGCGAGTAACGGAGAGACAACATGTACGAACGCTTTTATCGGCTTCGCGAACGGCCCTTTGCCCTGACGCCAGATCCCGACTATCTGTATCCGAGCAAGATGCACAGCGAAGCGCTGGGCTACCTGCGCTACGGGATCGAGACCCACGCCGGCTTCGTCATGATCACCGGCGCGATCGGATCGGGCAAGACGACGCTCCTGCAGACCCTGCTGCGCAACGTCGACAACCGGATCACCGTGGCCCGGGTGATGAACACGCTGCTCGATCCGCGCGAGCTGATCGAGGCGGCGATGATCGACCTCGGGCTCGAACCGGCCGGGATGAGCAAGCCGGCGATGCTGAAGGCGTTCGGCGAGTTCCTGGTCAACGAGCGCGCGGCCGGCCGGATGGTGATGCTGGTGATCGACGAGGCGCAGAACCTCTCGCTGCCTGCGCTCGAAGAGATCCGCATGCTCTCGAACATGGAGACGGAGAAGTCGAAGCTCGTGCAGATCCTGCTGATCGGCCAGCCCGACCTGCGCGACAAGCTGTCGCGGCCCGAGCTCGAGCAGCTCCGGCAGCGGATCACGGTCAGCCATCACCTGCTGCCGCTCGACGCCGACGAAACCGCGCGCTACATCAACCACCGCCTGGCGCGCGCGTCGATCGGCGCCCCGCTGGAATTCCCGCGCGTGGTGACGGATCGGATTCACGACCGCAGCGGCGGAATCCCCCGGCTGATCAACGTCATCGCCGACGCGACGCTCGTGTTCGGTTACGGCGAGGAACGCTCGGAAATCGACGAGCCGCTGATCAAGGACGTCATCGCCGACCTCGACGACACCGGCGTGCTCGGCCTGCGGCCGAACCCGGAGCGCAGCGCCTCGGTTGTCCCGGTGGAGCAATCGGCCGGCGAAGTGCTGGGATTGCGGGCGATTCCGCAGCCGGCCGCCGCGGCACTCCGGCCTCCGCCGATGCCGCAGCCAATCCCGCCGATGCCGCAGCCGGTCGCTGTCCCTGCGGCAGTGGCATCGCCGGCGGCGTTGTCGGCACCGGCTGCGCCGCCGCCGGTCCGCCCGGCCGCGGCGGCTGATATCCAGTTCGCCGAGCGCGAGCGACAGCTCCGCGAGCGCGAGAAGCAGATTGCCGATCGCGAGCGTGAGGTTGCGGAACAGCGGCGGGTCCTCTCGGAACAGCACCGCATTCTGAAGACAGCTGCCGCCGTCCAGGCGCCGCAGCCGGCCGCCGGCGGACCTGAAGCGCCTCGCTACGCGGCCGCTGCTCAGTCGTCGTCCGAATCACCGGTCCGACCGCAGGCCGCCGCTCACTGGCCGCCGCGGCGCGAACCGCCCGCAGGCCCCTATCGCTATGTTGTGCAGCGTCGAGAGACCCGAAGCTTCTGGCGGCGTGTGAGAGACACGCTGTTCGGGATCGAGCCGGTGCTGGAGGATTCGCTGTGAGCCATTCGTCGCGTTCGTCCGCCGCCGCGCTTCGTGAGCGCATCGACCAGCGCACTGCCCGCGTCGGCGTGGTCGGTCTCGGATATGTCGGGTTGCCGCTGGCCGTCGAGTTCGCGCGCGCCGGCTATCACACGACGGGCATCGATCTCGACGCCCGCAAGATCGACGCTGTCCAGCAGGGCACGTCGTACATCCCCGACGTGCCGACGGCGGAGGTGGCGCGGCTGGTCGCCGACGGCCGCCTCCATGCGACGACCGGATTCGAGGTCGTCGCCGAGCTCGACACCATCAACATCTGCGTGCCGACGCCGCTCCGGAAGACGAAAGATCCGGACATGTCGTACATCGTGTCCGCGGTCGAACGGATTGCCGAGCACCTGCGCCCGGGGATGCTGATCATCCTCGAGTCGACCACCTATCCCGGCACGACCGAGGAACTGGTGAAGCCGATGCTGGAGGCCGGCGGGCTGCGCGCCGGCACCGACTTCTTCCTCGCGTTCTCGCCGGAGCGCGTGGATCCAGGCAACCCATCGTTCAACACCCACAACGTCCCCAAGGTCGTCGGCGGAATCGGAGCCGATTCCACGGACCTTGCCGCCGCGCTCTACGGCGCCGCGATCGAGCGGATCGTCCGCGTGAGCTCGCCGCAGGTCGCCGAGATGGTCAAGCTGCTCGAGAACACGTTCAGGGCCGTCAATATCGGCCTGGTGAACGAGATCGCGCTGATGTGCGACCGCCTTCAGATCGACGTCTGGGAAGTGGTGAACGCGGCAGCGACGAAACCCTTCGGGTTCATGCCGTTCTTCCCCGGACCCGGGCTCGGCGGCCACTGCATCCCGATCGATCCGTTCTATCTCTCGTGGAAGGCGAAGCAGAGCGGGTTCGACCCGCGGTTCATCGAGCTGGCCGGTCAAATCAACGGCGCGATGCCGCACTTCGTGGTCGACAAGATCGCCGACGCGCTCAACCGGCACCGCAAGCCCTTGAATGGATCGACCGTCCTGGTACTCGGCGTCGCCTACAAGCGCGACATCGACGATATCCGGGAGTCGCCGTCGCTGGACGTCATGACGCTGCTGCACCAGAAGGGTGCGGTGGTACGGTACGCCGACCCGTACGTGCCGGCGCTGCAGGCGCGCCACTGGCCCGGCGGGTTCGACCTGACCACCGAACCGCTCACACCCGAGGCGCTCGCGGCGGCCGATTGCGTCGCGATTCTGACCGATCACCGCACCATCGATTACGACATGGTGCGCGGGGCGGCGGCGCTGATCGTCGACACACGCAACGCCATCGCCGGCGTGCACGCGCACGTGTTCAAGCTCGGCGCGCCGGCACCAGCCGTTAGCGAACCGCTCGCGGTAAACGCCGCCTAGGAACCGCATGGCGCTGACCTTCTGGCTCTCGATCGCGTTCGTGGCCTACGTGTACGCCGGCTATCCGGCGCTGCTGCAGGTCTGGGCCACGAGAAGGGCGCGACGCCGGCCGGCCGCTGACACAAACGGGCAGACGGGGCTGCCGGGCGTGTCAATCGTCATTGCGGCCCGCAACGAAGCGGCGCGGCTCGGCGCGCGGCTGGACAACCTGCGATCGCTCGACTACCCGCCGGCGCGCCGTCAGATCATCGTTGTCTCTGACGGCTCCACGGACGGCACGGCCGATGTGGCGGCCCGCTATCGGCCGTTCGTCGAGCTCGTCGAGGTCTCGCATGGCGGAAAGGCGCTCGCCCTGAACGCCGGCGTCGCGCGGGCAAAGTTCGACATCGTCGTGTTTGCCGATGCACGGCAGAGGTTCGCGCCGGACGCGCTGCGCCAGCTCGTGGCGCCGTTTGCGGACCCGGCAATCGGCGGCGTGACGGGAGAACTGCTGCTCGATTGCGAATCGGCGCTCTTCGCGAACCGGCGCGACGGAAAACGGCGCCGGAACCCGGCGAGCACGCGCGAGGCGCCCGAACGTCGAACGAGCGGCGATCGCCGGCTTGGATTCGAGTCGACGATCGGCGACGGCGTCGGCCTGTACTGGCGGTATGAAAAGCACCTGCGGCGGCTCGAAAGCGCGGTCGGATCGACGCTCGGGGCCACTGGCGCGATCTACGCGATTCGGCGCGGCCTGTGGTCGCCGCTGCCGGACGGCACGATTCTGGACGACGTGCTCACCCCCATGCGCGTGGTCATGTCGGGGTTCCGTGTCGTGTTCGAGGAACGCGCGCAGGCGTTCGACCGCGCGCCCGCCGATGCCGGCGCGGAGTCGCGTCGCAAGGTGCGGACGCTCGCCGGCAATTTCCAGATTCTGGGTCTCGAGCCACGGCTCCTGGCACCCTGGCGCAATCCTGTGTGGTTCCAGTACGTGTCGCACAAGATCTGCCGGCTGCTCGTGCCGTATGCGCTGCTCGCGGCATTCTTCTCGAGCCTCGCGCTCGCACAGCACAGCGTCTTCTACCTGAGCATGGTTGCCGGCGAGGTGGCATTCCTCGCGCTTGCGGGCTACGGCGCGCTGCTGGATCACCGCGTGCGGATGCCGGCGCTGCACGACGAGCTCGGCGTGCCGGCACGAGGGCCGGCGTGATGAACAGTCCGCTGCCGCGTCTGGCGCGCGTCGCGTATGCGTTCGTGCTGATGAACTACGCGGCGGTCGCGGGGCTCTTCGCCGTAGTGACGCGGCGAAGAATCTGGCGGTAACGATGGAGAGACTCACTTTCCACGTGTCGTCGGACCGCGGACCGCGTCAGTTGACGGTCAGCAGCCGCGCCGCGGCGCCGCCGCGCCCATCGCGCCCGTCGCGCCTCGCGAAGGTCACACACCAGGTAGCGGCGGCGGTGCGCGAGCGCTACGACTGGGATTACCTGTGGATGATCGCGTTCACCGCGGTCCTGTTCTTCCGGCCGCAGGACCACATCCCCGCGCTCGCGGCGCTGCACCTCGCCGAACTGACCGCGGTGGCCGGTCTCGGAGCCATGGCGGCGCGCCGCATGGCGTCGGGCCAGCCGCTGGCACACATCAACCCGGAAGTGATCGGCGTCCTCGCGCTGGGGGCGGTGATCGTGTTCACCATCCCGTTCTCGTTCTGGCCGGGGGGTTCCCTTGCGCTGTTCAGCGACGTCTACGTCAAGATCATCCTGATCTTCGCCCTGATGATGAGCACGATCACGACGCCGAGGCGGCTGTCGCAGATGACGTGGCTCATCATCCTGATCTGCGGCTACCTGTCGATGCGCGGCATCTTCGACTACGTGCGCGGCGTCAACCTGATGGAAGGCGACCGTCTGCGCGGCGCGGTCGGCGGGTTCATGGAGAACCCGAACGATCTGGCGATGAACCTGATCGTCTTCATGGCGCCGACGCTGATGATCGTGTTGCGGGATCGCCGGCTGTTCCGCCGGCTGGTGGCCGCCGCCCTCGTCCTGGTGATGGCGGTGGCGATTGTCCTGACCAAGTCGCGAGCCGGCTTCATCGGCATCGGCGCGATGGGCCTCGTCGTCGTGTATTACGCGATGCGCGAGCGTCCGGCGATCGTGTTCGCGCTCCTCCTCGCCGGCCTGGTGGCGACGCCGATCATGCCGACGTCGTTCTGGGATCGCATGTCGTCGATCACCAACGCGGACGAGGATCCGACCGGATCGCGGCAGCAGCGCATCCAGCTGTTCAAGCAAGGTTTTCAGGTCTTCGTCGAGAACCCGATTACCGGGATCGGAGCCGGGCAGTTCGTGAACTACGACGGCGACATGATGGTCGAGCGCTGGCGCGTGACACACAACGTCTGGCTCCAGGTCGCGGCCGAACTGGGTATTTTCGGGTTTTGCGCGTTCGCATTCCTGGTCTGGCGCGCGTTCTCCGCCTGCTTCGCGGCGCGGCACGCGATTCGCGGTCCGACCAGGAGGAACCCCAACGCGCTCGTGACGACCCTGACGCCGGCGGAGGAGCAGATCATCGACATGAACGCGAAAGGCATGCTGGCCGGGCTCGTCGGCTGGCTGGTGTGTGCCTTGTTCGCATCGGTCGCCTTCAACTGGACCTTCTACTACGTGTTCGCCCTGGCCGTCGCCGGCCGCGACATCGCACGCGAGCGGCGCACCGCCCCCGTGGCGGCGAAAACACCGGCAGTCGACGCGGTTCCAGCCGTGCCATATCAACGGCGGGCCTTCTCCGCGTAAACACTCCGCTTCCGATTGTTCGTAGCGGTGTTTGAACCACAAAGGACACCAAGGACACAAAGTTGCTAGGGTTTCCTTGGTGTCCTTCGTGTCCATATCACGAAATAGAAATCGGCACGAGCGCCGCTACGCGGCGCTGGTCGCGTTACTGGCACGAACCGATACTCAGGACACTTCGTGTCCGTGTTAATGGTTTTCCGGGTTTCGTGTTTTCGCGTTTTCGTGGCTTTTTGTTTTCTCGAGATCCCGCGCGTTCGAGCGAGTCTTCGCGGTTTCGTGGTTGCCTTTACGTAGCGACTGAACGCTCGATGCTCAAGCCTGGGCGGGTGCGAGACGCGGGCGCTGAAGCAGGTGCGCGGCCACCGAGCTGTACATCTCGCGATCGCGGCGGCCGATGGCCATCACCCCGAACAGGGCCAGGTAGAGAAGCCCGCCGAGGATCGACTCGAGGGCGATCACCGACAGCGTGCGGGGGAGGTTGCCCGGCGCCAGCGTGTAGTACGCCGCGCCGAGGACGACCGCCGGCCACAGGGCCGGCCAGATCGCCTGACGCACGAACGTAGTAATCGGAATGTCGACGCGCCGGCAGGCGGCGGGATAGACGAAGAAGAATGTGCTGCACGCAACGGGAATCAGCGTGCCCCACGCGACGCCGTTCAGCCCCAGCGGACGGACGAGCGCAATACTGGCCACCACGTTCGCAATCCCGGTCGCAATGCTCACGGTCGCCATCAGCCGGTGCATGCCGCCGCCCTTGAGCAGCGTCGTGGCCGTCCCCGCGCCGACGCGGATCATGATGGCGATCGACAGGATCTGCAGGACCGGCACGGCGCCCTGCATCTCGCTCACGCGCCCGACCCAGGCATGAATCAGCGGGTCGGCCAGGGCCACCAGCGTGACGCCGATCGGCAGCACCATCGCCAGCGACAGCCGGGTGCCGTGCAGGAAGATCCGCTTGAGCCGATCCCCCCGCGAGATCGCGTCGCTGTCGAC
>Ga0190274_10001379_pt1 | contig 14209 bp, 14 predicted proteins | sample Popmic531T_FD_133002 | JGI IMG/M metagenome (GOLD analysis project Ga0190274, IMG submission 133002) | Populus adjacent soil microbial communities from riparian zone of Yellowstone River, Montana, USA - 531 T | ecosystem: Environmental > Terrestrial > Soil > Riparian zone | place: USA: Montana...
CTACGCCCACTCCGCGATCGACGAGGCGCAGCGCGCGGCAGCGGAGGCGAGCCGAGCGCCGCTGTAGGCGCCGGCCCCCGCTCCCGCCATCTCGCCGCGCTCCGTGCGATGCTGCGACCTCGCAGAGGAGACGCGCATGCCGGATCTGAAGCTCTACCACGCCGTTCCGTCGCGCAGCATGATCGTGCGCTGGCTGCTCGAGGAGATCGGCGAGCCGTACGACATCGAGCTGCTCGACCTCCGGGCGGGCGACCACAAGAAGCCCGGCTATCTCGCCGTGAACCCGCTGGGCCGGGTGCCCGCGCTGCGCCACCGCGACGTCGTCGTCACCGAGACGGCCGCGATCTGTACCTATCTCGCGGACGCCTTCCCGCAGGCGCGGCTCGCCGTCCCGATCGAGTCGCCGCTGCGCGGCCCGTACCTGCGCTGGATCCTCTTCGCCAGCGCGACGACCGAGCCGGCCGTGCTCTGGCGGGCGCTCGGCAAAGCGGTCGCGAACGCCGAGTACAAGCCCTTTTCCGAGATCGAGGAGGTGGCCGCCGTGCTGTGCGACGCGCTGCGCGGTCGCTCGTTCGTCGTGGGCGACCGCTTCACGGCCGCGGACGTGATGCTCGGTGCCATCGTCATGTGGGGCATGACGATCTACCGCGTGCTGCCCGAGCACGCCGAGCTGGTCGCGTACTGGCAGGGGCTCGAGAAGCGGCCCGCCTGGCAGCGCGCGAGCGCCGCTGACGCCGCGCTCATGCCGAAGCCGGCCCCGTGACCGCGCCGACCCGCGCCACGAGCCCGCTCAAGCTCAGCGACCGCGATCCGCTCGACGACTTCGAGCGCCGCGACGTGGCGCTGCTCGGTCAGACGAAGCGCGTGTACGTCGCGGGGCGCGGACCCGCCGTGATCGTGATGGCCGAGATGCCGGGCATCTCCGTCCACGTCGCGCGCTTCGCGCGCATGGTGCGCGACGCCGGCTTCACGGTCTGGATGCCCGTGCTGTTCGGCACGGAGGGCGGTCCCGTCACCATCCCGTACCTCGTCTCGACGCTGGCGCGCGCCTGCATCAGCCGCGAGTTCCGCGCCTTCGCCGCGAATGCGTCGAGCCCCGTCACGCAGTGGCTGCGCGCGCTCGCCGCGCACGCGCACCCGCTGTCCGGCGGGCGGGGCGTCGGCGCGATCGGCATGTGCTTCACGGGCAACTTCGCGCTGTCGATGATGCTCGAGCCCGCGGTGCTCGCGCCGGTGCTGTCGCAGCCCTCGCTGCCGATGCTCCAGGCCGGCGGCATGCACATCGCGCCCGACGAGCTGGCGCGCGTCAAGGAGCGCATGCAGCGCGAGGACCTGACGGTGCTCGCCTACCGCTTCGAGGGCGATCCGGCCTGCCGCAGGCAGCGCTTCGCGGCCTACGAGGCGGCGCTCGGCGACCGCTTCAAGGGGCGCGTGCTGCCCAACTCGGCCGCGCTGCCCGGCACCGGGCTCCCGCCACACAGTGTGGTGACGATCCACCTGATCGACCGGCAGGGCGAGCCCACGCGCGCCGCGGTCGACGAGATCCTCGCCTTCTTCGCCCTCCGACTGCGCTGACGGGCTGCCAGCCGAGCGAACCAGGCGCGATATCACGCGCCGTGCGGGCAGGCGAGCTTCAGCTCGCCGATAACCCGTTAGGACTGCAGGCGGGCTGCGCCCGCCGTTACCGAACTAGTCCGACTCGGGCTCGATCGGCGGCGGTGCCGCCATCTCCGTCGGGTTGGCGTCGGCGAAGGCGCCCTGCTTCTCGAGCTCGGTGTAGACGTAGAGCGCCTGGTCGCGGTGTCCGTTGTACTGGCCGAGCGAGCCGAACGGCAGGACCGGCAGGAAGACCGCGTGCACCCACACCGAGGCCGAGCGCTCGACCGGGACGCGGTAGCTCGCCCCGGAGCGCAGGTCGGTGAGCACGAACTGCCAGTCGTAGTGCCACGTCGTCGACGAGGGCACCAGGTACAGGCTGAGCCCGGTGACGTACGCCGCCAGCACCGAGCCCTCCTCGTTCTGGCTGCCCGTCAGGGCGAGCGAGTAATCCGGAAGCGCGCTCAGCTCGGTGCGGCGTCCCCAATCCCGGATCAGTCCCCGGGACTCCCAGATGCGCAGCGTGTTCGCGAGCTCGCGGCTGCCGATCGACTCCGCCGACTGCTGGCTCGGCTCGCCGTTGCGCAGCAGCTTCACCTCGCCGATCTCGAACGTGACGACGGGCGGGTCCGCGATGGTCTCCGGACCCTCGCGGCGCGGCAGCTCCTCGCCGTTGAAGTACATGCAGCCCTGGCTCGCCACGGCCGCCAGCAGTACGAGCAGAAACCTTCGGCAGTCCATGCCGTTGGAATCGTCCGTGACACGCGCCTGCTTGATGCTGCACGGCTGCCCTGCCCGGCCGCGGCGTCGGCGCGAGTGCGCTCCCGGGGCCAGGAGCGCGCAGGTGTGCGTTCAGGTGCTCGCCCGCACCCAGTGCGCCGCGGCCAGCGCGAACACCGGGTCCGGCGCCAGCGCGGCCTCGCGCGTGCACACCTCCGTGAGCTTGATGGCGTGCTCGTCCCCGCTGTCGACGGCGCGCGCCGCCAGCTCGTCCGCGCTGGCGAAGGCCTGGATGGCGGGGGCGTCTGCATCGCGCTGCGCGTGCGTGGCGTAGACCGCGGCCCCGAGCTGCCAGGCGTAGCGCAGCAGCGGCCGCTGCGCGTCGCTCGGCACGTACGGCAGCAGCGGGCGCAGCGCGCTCGCGCCCGTGACCGCGTGCAGGCGCGCGATGCGGCCGTCGCGCTGGTCGGCGTTGGCGACGTACACGCGCGCGAAGGCACTCGTGACGCTCGAGAGCAGCGCGCTCGGCTCCGGGCGCAGGTCGACGAGATCCGCCGAGCGCGCGAACGAGGGGACCTCGGACAGGCGCTCGAGGCGCGCCACGATCGAGCCCTGCACACGGCGCTCGGGCGGCAGCACGTCGAGCCGGCGGATCGCCTGCTCGACCGAGAGCCCGGCGTTGGGCTGCGGCTCGTCCGGCAGCGCATGATAGGAGGCCGCCCAGTAGGCGAGCCCCGCCGCGAGCTCGGCGCGCCGCGGCTCGGTCTCGCGCGCCGCGAGCGCGCGCACGCTGTGCGAGACGCGGATCAGGCCGTGGGCCGCCGAGCCCGAGATGCCGGGGGCGAGGCGCGGCAGCCAGGTCGCGAGCACGTCGCGCAGCGGCGCGTCCGCGAGCTCCGCCGCGAACAACGCGCGCCAGTCCGCGGCGCGCTCGCTGCGGCCGAGCGCTTCGGCCCAGGAATCGCGCGCGATGCGGCCGCCCGAGCGCGGCCACGGCTCGAGGCGCCGCGTGTAGCCGTCGATCCAGGCGGCGATCGCGTCGCTGCGACCGAGCGCGACCAGCGCCTCGGCGACCATCGGGCCGTGGTTGGCGAGGCCACCCGAGAAGGCCGGGCCGAAGGGGGCCATGCGCAGCAGAGCCTCGTCGAGCGCATCGGCGCCTGGCGAGGCGGCGCCCGCGGCGGGGGCGGGCGCGGCCGCGAGGGCGCCGAGCGACGCCAGGGCGCCCGCGATCCCCGCGTCGACCAGAAGCGTCCGCCGGGTCAGCCGACCGAGCCGCGCATCCACCCGAAAAGTGTACCTTTCCCAGTCCCATGCAGGAACATCTGCAAGACGGCTTCGACGTGCGCTTCGACTGGGGCCCGCACGCGGCCCGCCAGGCCGCGCGGCGCGGGGACGTGGTCGTGATCGTGGACGTGCTGCGCTTCTCCACGGCCACCGCGAGCGCCGTGCACCACGGTGCGTCCATCCATCCGCGCGGCTACGCGCAGCGCGAGCGCGCGGCCGAGCTCGCGGCCTCGCTGCAGGCGGAGCCGCACACCGGCGGCCTCTCGCCGCTGGCGTTCTCGGCCGCGGACCGCGGCCGCCGCTATCTGGTGTTCTCGCCCAACGGTGCCTGGTGCAGCGAGCTCGCGCGCGACGCCGTCGCCGTGCTCGCGGGCGCCCTGGTGAACGCCTCGGCCGTGGCCGCGCAGGCCGGCACACGCGCGGAACGCCTCGGCAGCGCGGTCAGCGTGATCGCCTGCGGCGAGCTCTGGGACGACGCGCCGGGCTCCGAGCCCGTGCTGCGGCCCTGCCTCGAGGACTATCTGGGCGCCGGCGCGATCCTGCGCGGTCTGTCCGGTCGGCCCTCGCCCGAGGCATCGCTGTGTCGGGATGCGTTCCTCGGCGCGGCGGGCGGGCTCGACGCGCTGCTGTGGGAGTGCGCCAGCGGTCGCGAGCTGCGCACCAAGGGACGGGGCGACGACGTGGCGTTCAGCTCCGCGCTCGACCGGCTCGACCGCGTGCCGCTGCTCACGGACGGCGAGTTCCGCGCCGCGAGTGCGCCGTGAAGCGCAGGCTCGCCTGTATCGGGGCGGTGGCGCTGCTCGCGCTCGGAGCCCTGGCTGCGCCGGCGGCGGAGCCGACCTCGGCGCTGCCCGCGAAGGAGCTCACGCCGGAGGACGAGGCCGAGATCGCTGCGCTGGCGCTGCCGCTCGAGAATTCGCCCTGGCAGGGCGACCTCGACGGCATGCGCGTGCGCCGGCGCCTGCGCGTGCTCGTGCCCCACAGCCGCACGCACTTCTTTCTCGACCGCGGTCGCGAGCTCGGCATCGACGCCGACTTCGCGCGCCAGCTCGAGAAGCACCTGAATCGCGGCGTGCGCAAGGAGATCGAGCGGATCTCCGTGGTGTTGCTGCCCGTGCCCCGCGACCGACTGATCCCCGGGCTGATCGAGGGAACCGGCGACATCGCCATGGGCTCGCTCAGCATCACGCCCGAGCGCTCCAAGCTCGTGGACTTCGCGGCGCCGATCCTGACGGACGTCCGCGAGGTGGTCGTGACCGGTCCTGCGTCCCCTGCCCTGGAGTCGCTCGATGACCTCGCAGGGCGCCCGCTCCACGTGCGCGTGTCGAGCAGCTACCACGAGCACCTGCTCGCGCTGAGCGCGCGCCTCGTGGCGCAGCAGCGCCCGCCCATCCGGATCGTGCCCATCGACGAGTCGCTCGAGGACGAGGACCTGCTCGAGATGGTGAGCTCGGGTCTGTTGCCCTACGTCGTCGTGGACCGCTACAAGGCGCTGCTCTGGGCGGGTGTGCTGTCGGGGCTGCGCGTGCGCGACGACCTGGTCGTGCACGCCAACAGCGACATCGCCTGGGCCATGCGCAAGCGCAGCCCGCAGCTGCGCAGCGCGCTCGAAGGCTTCATGAAGCTGCACAAGGCGGGCACGAAGCTCGGCAACGTCGTGCTCGGCCGCTACCTGCGCGAGGCCGAGCACGTGCGCAACCCGGTCGGTCGCGCGGAGCGCGAGCGCTTCGAGCAGCTGGTCGCGCTGTTCCGCGAGCACGCCACGCACTACCGCTTCGACTACCTCATGATGATGGCGCAGGGCTACCAGGAGTCGGGCCTGGACCAGGGCCGGCGCAGCCCGCGCGGCGCGGTCGGTGTGATGCAGCTGCTGCCGAGCACGGCTGCGGACATGTCGATCGAGGGCGTCGAGCGCGATCCCGCTCGCAACATCGAGGCCGGAGCCAAGTACCTGCGCCTGCTGTGCGACCGCTACCTGGACGAGCCGGGCATCGACGCCCAGAACCGCGTGCTGATGGCGTTCGCGGCGTACAACGCCGGCCCGGGCAACCTGCGCAAGTTCCGCCAGTTGGCGCGCCGCACCCAGCTCGATCCCGACGTGTGGTTCGACAACGTCGAGATCGCCGCGTCGCGCATCGCCGGGCGCGAGACCGTCCAGTACGTGCGCAACATCCTCAAGTACTACACCGCGTACCGGCTCGCGCAGGAGCGCGAGCTCGAGAAGCAGCGCGAGCGCGAGTATCTGCTGCAGCCCGCCACCTGAAGCGGGCGCTCAGCGCGTCGCGATGCCGTGGAAGAACGTGCCCGTGACGCGCCCGCGGCGGCCGCCGGCGGGGCCGAGCGGAGTGCCGAGGCCGTCGAACAGCTCGACGCACGGCTCGTCGTCGCCGGCGTCGAGCAGGCTCGAGTGGTGGAACTCGTGGCCGCGCAGCGCGCGGTCCGCGGCGCCGAAGGCGGGCTCGCCGCGCCAGCGCGCCTCGCGGTAGCCGAGGTGCAGGCGCGGCTGCGCGAAGCTCGTGCTGTGCCCGAGCAGCCCGGCCATGCGGTGGCGCGCGCCCTGACCGTCCTCGAGGACCTGTCCCAGCACCATGTAGCCGCCGCACTCGCCGTGGACGGGGCGCGTCTCGGCGAAGTCGCGCAGACCCTGCAGGAAGCGCGTGGCCCGCGCGAGCTGCGCGGCGTGGAGCTCCGGGTAGCCGCCGGGCAGCCAGCAGGCATCGCAGTGCGCGGGCGGCGGCTCGTCCGCGAGCGGCGAGAAGCGCACGACCTCCGCGCCCTGGCGCTGCCAGGCGTCCAGCACGTGGGGATACACGAACGTGAACGCGGCGTCGGCGGCGAGCGCCACGCGCTTGCCGGGTGCGGCGAGCGCGGGCTCCGCGAGCGCGCCCGCCGGAGCGGGCTCTGCGGCCAGTGCGCACAGCGCGTCGAGGTCGATGCGCTCGCGCACGAGCTGCGCCAGGCGGTCGAGCCAGCGCTCGAGGTCGGCGTGCTCGCTCGCCTGTACGAGGCCGAGGTGGCGCGACGGCCGCTCGAGCGCGGGGTCGCGCGGCAGCCAGCCGAGCACGGGCAGGCCGAGCTCGCGCACCGCGGCGCTGACGCCCTGCGCGTGTCGCTCGCCCGCGGCGCGGTTCAGCACGACTGCGGCGACGCGCACGTCGGGATCATGAGTGGCGAGCCCGCGCACGACTGCGGCGGCGGTCTGGAACTGCTGCCACACGTCGACGAGCAGCAGCACCGGGATGCGGTGGTCCGCCGCCAGCGCCGCCGCCGAGCCCGCGTGGCGCGCGCCGCCGGCCAGGCCATCGAACAGACCCATGGCGCCCTCGACGAGCAGCAGGTCCGCGTCCTCGAGCGCCTGCGCGATCAGGCCGGCGCGAAGCGTGCGCGACATCGCCCAGGCGTCCAGGTTCGGCCCGCCGCGCCCGGCGGCTGCGGCGTGGAATGCCGGGTCGATGTAGTCGGGCCCGCTCTTCGCCGGCCGCACGCGCACGCCGCGCTGCGCCAGCGCGCGCAGCAGGCCGGACACGAGCGTGGTCTTGCCGCTGCCCGACGCGGGTGCGGCGACCAGCAGCGCGCGCCCCGCACTCATGCGCCGCCGCCCGCGCGGAAGCGCCGCACGTAGTCCGCGTCGTACAGCGCGCTCTCGCGGAAGTCCTCGGCGGCGAGCGCGCGCCCCACCAGCACGAGCGCCGTGCGCTCGATCGGCGCCGCGGCGAGCTGCGCGGCGATCGTGCCGAGCGTGCCGCTCACCACCCGCTCATCGGGCCAGCTCGCGCGCTCGACGACGCGCACCGGGCAGTCCGCGCCGAGCACGGGCGCGAGCTCCGCGGCGATCCGCTCGATGGCGTGGATCGCGAGGTGGATCGCCAGCGTGGCTCCGGTCGCGGCGAAGGCCGCGAGGCTCTCGGTCTCGGGCATCGCGGAGGCGCGCCCGCCGACGCGCGTCAGCACCAGGCTCTGCGCGACCTCTGGCAGCGTGAGCTCGCGCCCGAGCAGCGCGGCCGCGGCGGCGAACGCGGGGACGCCGGGCGTGAGCGTGTAGGGGATGCCGCGGCGCTCGAGCCGCCGCAGCTGCTCGGCGAGCGCGCTGTAGACCGAGAGATCGCCCGAGTGGAGCCGCGCGACGTCCAGGCCGTCGCGGTGGGCCTCTGCGCAGATCGCCTCGATCGCGTCGAGCGAGAGCGGTGCGCTGTCGATGCGCCGCGCGCCCGGCGGACAGTGCTCGAGCAGGGCGGGCGGCACGAGCGAGCCCGCGTACAGGCACACCGGGCAGCGCGCCAGCAGGTCGCGCCCGCGCAGCGTGATCAGGTCGGCGGCTCCCGGACCGGCGCCGATGAAGTGCACCGTCACGGCTTGTGCCAGGTCCACTGCAGCAGCGGGCGCGCGGGCTCGAAGCTCCACTGCCCGCCGAGCGGGGCCGCGGCTGCGAGCGCAATGCGCACGAGCTCGCCGCCGTCCTGCGCGTGGCGCGCGAGCAGCACGGCCTCGGTCTCGAGCGTGACCGCGTTCGCGACCAGCCGGCCGCGCGAGCGCAGCGCCGCCTGACAGGCGTCGAGCACGGCCGTGTCGCGCCCTCCCCCGCCCACGAACACGGCGTGCGGCGCGGGCAGGCCGACCAGCGCGTGCGGCGCGCGCCCGACCACGACCTCGAGCCCCGGCACGCCGAAGCGCACCGCGTTGCGGTGGATGCGCTCGCTGCGCGCGGCGTCCGCCTCGATCGCGATCGCCGAGAGCGAGCGGTCGCACAGCAGCCACTCGATCGCGACCGAGCCCGCGCCCGCGCCGACGTCCCACAAGAGCTCGCCGCGGCGCGGCGCGAGCCGCGCGAGCACGAGCGCGCGCACGTCGCGGCGCGTGATCTGGCCGTCGTGCTCGAACAGCTCCTCGGGTCGGCCGGGTGCGCGCGCCAGGATGCGCGCGTCGGGTGCGGCGCTGCACTCGATCGCCACGGTGTTGAGCGCGTCGATGGCGCCGAGCTCGAAGGCCGCGGCGCTCGCGCTGCGGATGCGCTCGCCCGGGCCGCCGAGGCGCTCGAGCACGTGGATGCGCGACGCGCCGAAGCCGAGCTCGGTGAGCAGGGCCGCGAGCGCGCGCGGCGCGTCGCCGTCCGAGGTGAGCGCGAGCACGCGCGCGCCGGGCTGCAGCGCGCTGCGCACGGCGTCGAGCGGTCGGGCGTGCAGCGACACGCACTCGGTGTCGGGCAGGCTCCAGCCGAGGCGCGAGGCCGCCAGGCTGAACGCCGACACGCCCGGAATCGCGATCCACTCGCCCGCGGGCACGCGCGCCGCCAACAGCGCGCCCACACCGAACTGGAACGGATCGCCCGAGGCGAGCACGCACACCGGCCGGCCGCGCTCGGCCAGCACCTCGCGCAGCTCCGAGTCGAACGGGCGCGGCCAGGCGGTTGCCTTGCCCCGGATCAGGGAAGCGACGAGCGCCAGGTGGCGGCGCGAGCCGAACACCAGCTCGGCCGAGCTGATCCAGTCGCGTGCCGCGGGCGCGAGGCCGTCGACGCCGTCTTCGCCCACGCCGACCATTGCCAGCCAGGGGCGAGGTCGCGGACACTCGGCGGCGCCTGCGGCGGAAGAGTCGGCCCGGTCAATGCCGGCAGCGCGGTCGGCGCGGTCAGGTTGGGGAGAATTCATCGGGTCTCCCCGGCGGAAACTCCGCCGTTCAGGGCGGGAAGGAAGCCGTGCTTGCTTCCGCCTGCGCGCCCCTTTAGGCTGCGCCACACGGATCTACCTCGTGTCGTCTGTGCCGATAACCAAGGCTCCGTCGTCGCGAGGGACGCTCTCGGTTCTCTTTCCGAAACGCCGGGCGAATCGCTCGGTGCTGCCTGTGGAGGGGTCGGTGCTCGAGGCCGCCCGTTGAAGCAGGAAACGGTGGAATGTCTCACGATGTTCTCCCGAAAGCTCCGCCCTCGAGCGCGGGGTTGATTACGGGTCGGAGAATACTAATCCTCGGCGGGACCACCGAGGCGCGCGAGCTTGCGGGGGAGCTGGCCGGCCGCGGCTTTGCCGTCCGCGTCTCGCTCGCCGGGCGGACCGCCCAGATCCGCGACCAGGGCGTGCCGGTGCGTGTCGGCGGCTTCGGCGGCGCCGCGGGCCTGGCCGAGTACCTGGTGCGCGAGGGCGTCGCTGCGCTGATCGATGCGACCCACCCCTACGCCGCCGTGATGTCCCAGCACGCGGCAGAGGCTGCGCGCGCCGCCGGCGTGCCGCTCCTCGCGCTGCACCGGCCCGCGTGGACGCCCGGTGCGGGCGACCGCTGGCGCGAGGTCGCGAACGTCGAGCAGGCCGTCGCGGCGCTCGGCACCGAGCCGCGGCGCGTGTTCCTGGCGCTCGGCCGCAAGGAGCTCGAGGCGTTCGCCGCGGCGCCCCAGCACGCCTACCTGGTGCGCAGCGTGGACCCCGTGGACCCGCCGCTCGGCGTGCCGCGCGCCGTCTACGTCACGGCGCGCGGGCCGTTCGACGAGGCCGACGAGCGCCGGCTGCTCGAGCAGCACGCGATCGAGCACCTGGTCTGCCGCAACAGCGGCGGCCCTGCCGCCCAGGGCAAGCTGGCCGCGGCACGCGCGCTCGGCATCCCGGTGCTGCTGATCCGCCGCCCGCCCCTGCCCGACGTCCCCGCGGTGTCGAGCCCCGCCGAGGTCGTGGCCTGGCTCGCTCACGCGCCGTCGCGCTGAGCGGTCCGCGGTGTGTACACCAGCGCGGGTCGACCCGGCCGCTCGACGACGCGCGTCTCGGGCGAGCCGACCAGCACGAGCGTCGACATGTCGGCCGGCTCCGCCGGCGCCTTCACGAGCGGCACGATGCTGACCCGCTCGCCGGCGCGGCCCACGGCGCGGCCGAACACCACCGGCGTGCTCGCCGGCAGATGCTCGAGCAGCAGCTCGAGCGCGCGCGCGAGCTGCCAGGGCCGCGCGCGCGACGCGGGGTTGTAGAGCGCGAGCGCGAAGCCCGCTCCCGCCGCCGCGCGCAGCCGCTGCTCCACGACGGGCCAGGGCTTCAGGTTGTCGGACAGCGAGAGCGCGCAGAAGTCGTGGCCGAGCGGAGCGCCCACGCGCGCCGCGACCGCGAGCATCGCCGTGACCCCGGGCAGGATGGACACGTCGAGCGCGCGCCACTCCGCGGGGCCGCGCTCGACCGCCTCGCACACCGCTGCGGCCATCGCGAACACGCCCGGGTCGCCGCCCGACACCACGACCACGCGGGCGCCCGCGGCGGCGCGCGCGAGCGCAGCCCCGGCGCGCTCGATCTCCTCGCGGTTGTCGGACGCGCAGCGGGCCTGCCCGGGCACCTCCGGCACGCGGGCCAGGTACGGCGTGTAGCCGTAGACCGCATCCGCGGCGGCGAGCACGGCCGCGGTCTCGGCCGTCTGCTGCCCGGGGCCGCCCGGGCCGAGCCCGACGACGCTGAGCGATCCGCTCACGGGCGGTCGGCCCAGCCCGGCACCAGCACCAGCGCGAAGTACGGCGCGTCGCCCGCCGGGCTCTCGGCGAGCGGCAAGCGCTTTGCCTCGGGCGTGGTGCCGCGCTCGACGTAGAGCGAGCGCTCGAGGCGGCCCGCGCGGGCCAGCGCGCGGCGCACCTTCTCGCGGTGGCGGCCGAGCTTGATCACGACCAGCGCGTCGCTGCTCGCGAAGCGCCGCACCAGCTCGTCCTCGGGCAGCGTGGCCGGCACGATCGAGAGCACGTCCTCGCCCTGGGCGATCGGCACGCCCGCCTCGGACCAGCAGCCGGATGCGCTGGTGATCCCCGGAACGACCTCGGTCGGGTAGCGCGTGCACAGCCGCACGTGCAGATGCATGTACGAGCCGTAGAAGAACGGGTCGCCCTCGGACAGCACGACCACGCGCCGGCCGGCGTCGAGCTCCTGGGCGAGCGTCTTGGCCGAGGCGTCGTAGAACGCGCTCAGGCACGCCGCATAGGCCGGCGCCTCGCGCGGGATCTCGGTCGTGACCGGATAGGCGAGCGGGAGCTCGGGCGTGCCGGGGCGCAGGTGTGGCAGCGCGGCGCGGCGCGCGTGGCTCGTGCGGCCGGCTTTCAGGAAGTGGGCCACCACGTCGGCGTGTTCGAGCGCGCGCACGGCCTTGAGCGTCAGCAGCTCGGGGTCGCCCGGCCCGACACCGACACCGATCAGGCGTCCGGACCCGCTCACGCGCGCGCTCCCAGCGCCAGCGCGTTCACGGCGGCTGCCGCGATCGCGCTGCCGCCCATGCGGCCGAGCACCGTGACGTACGGGATGCCGAGCTGGGCGGACGCCAGCGCCTGCTTCGACTCCTGCGCACCGACGAAGCCGACGGGCACGCCGATGATCGCCGCCGGCCTCGGCGCTCCCGCCTCGAGCAGCTCGAGCAGCCGGAACAGCGCCGTCGGGGCGTTGCCGATCGCGACCAGGGCGCCCGCCAGGCGCGGCAGCCACAGCTCGAGCGCCGCCGCCGAGCGCGTCGTGCCCTGCGCGCGCGCGAGCTCGGCCACGCTCGGGTCGCCGAGCGTGCAGAGCACGGGATTCGCCACGGGCAGGTGCCTGCGCGTGACGCCGTGCGCGACCATCTCCGCGTCGCACAGCACCGGAGCGCCGGCGCCGAGCGCCGCGCGCGCCGCCGCTGCGAAGCCGTCGCCGAAGCAGATCTGCGGCGCGAGCTCGACCGCGCCACAGGCGTGGATCATGCGCACGGCGATCTCGGCCTCGGCCGCGTCGAAGCGCGCCAGGTCGGCCTCGGCGCGGATGATCGCGAACGAGCGTGTGTAGATCGCGTCGCCGTCGCGCAGGTAGGACTCGAGCGGGCTCACGACGGGACTCGCTCGAGCGCGAGGGCGCCGTGCGCGGCACGGCTGCGCGCGAGCACGGCCCGGGCTGGCTCGTGGGGCGCGCGCTCGCGCGCGACCGCGAGCGCGGCGTCCGCGAGCCGCGCGGCGATCTCGTGGCTGTGCCAGTGCCCGCGCAGCGTCCGTGCACCGACCGCGAGCCGGACCTCGCAGCCCGCGTTGGTCGCCGTGAGCTGCAGCTCGGTGTCGTGCGGTGCGGCGCAGCGCTTCGCGCAGCCGGCCAGGTGGATGCGCAGCGAGCCGTCGAGCAGCGCGGCCGCTGCGCGCGCCAGCTCGCTGGCGAGCGGCCGGGTGGCGAGGTGCGCGGTCGCACAGCCGGGCTGGCCGGCGCAGGTCGAGATCTGGCGCGCGGGCTCGTCGTCGCGCAGCGCGAAGCCGAGCCGTGCGGCGACCTGCTGGAACGCGCGCGCGCCGGCCGCGTCGAAATCGAGCGCGAGCACGCTGTGGCGCTGCCCAGGCTGGAGCGAGGTTGCGCCGCGCTCGCCCGCGGCTGCGACCAGCGCTGCGAAAGTCTGGGCGTCCAGCGCGCCGAACGGCAGCCCCACGCCGACCGCGCAGCGGCCGCCGTGCATCGGGTGCACGCCGAGCATGCGCACCGGCAGGCGCGGCTGGGGGCGACTCCCGGGCTGCAGGCGGCTGCCGAGCGCGGCGCGGAACGCGCCGTCGCCCTCGCTCTCGAGCACGTCGCGCGCGCGCGTGCCCCGGTGCGCCAGCACGCCGAGCAGGTCGCGCGCGCAGCTCGCGGCGTCGTGTGCGGCAACGCGGCCGAGCGAGCGGCCGGCGAGGCCGTCGCCGCCCAGCAGGACCGCAAGCGACGACGCCGACACGGGGCGCAGGCGCACGTCGGCGACCAGCGCATCCAGGTGCAGCGCCCCGCCCGATTCGAGCGCGACCGACACCTTGGGGTGCAGGCCGCCGAGCCAGTCGACCGGGCTGAGCACGTCGCGCAGCCGCGCGGCCAGCGCGTGCGCATCGAGCAGCGCAGCGGGATCCCGACCGGCGAGCGGCGTGCAGAGCAGCGCCGGTGCCGGCTCGTCGTCGAAGCCGAGCGCCTGCAGCGCGGACGCGGTGCCGGGGCGCACGCCGCGCAGCTGCAGACTGCCGCGGGCCGTGACCTCGAGCTCGCCGCTCGCGTGCTCCTGCGCGATCGCACACAGCGCGGCCCATGCGGACAGCTCGTGCTCGCGCGCGGGCAGGCGCGCGAGCAGCCCGTCGCCGGTGGCGAGCGGTCGCGCGAGGCCCGGACAGCTGCCGCGCGCCATCATGCCTCCACCGTCCCGAGCTGGCCCGGCGTGCCGGGTGAGCGGGCCTTCTGCAGGGAGCTGAACACCACGCCCGACAGCGTGAGCGCGACACCGGCGTAGGAGCGCGCGGTCAGGCGCACCTCCTGCTCCCAGAGCGCGTCGACCACGAGCGCGATCACCGGCAGCACGAAGACGAGCGTCATCGCGGTCATCAGGCGGGCGCGGCTCAAGAGGTAGATGTACGCGCCGAACGCCACGATCGAGGCGACGACCGCCAGGTAGACCAGGGCCAGTGTCGGGGCGAGCGGCAGCGGATCGGGCAGCGGCTCGCTCTCGTAGAGCGCCGCGCCCCACAGGCCGACCGCGCTCACGGCCAGGAACACCGCCGTCAGCGCAAACGGGTGCACGCGCTCGGCGTGCTGCTTCAGGATGACGGAGTAGACGGCCGACACGCCGACGGCGCACAGGATCAGCAGCACGCCCAGCGCCTGGTCCGCCGAGACCTCGAGTCGCTCGGCGAACAGGAAGACGA
>Ga0190274_10001380_pt1 | contig 14205 bp, 12 predicted proteins | sample Popmic531T_FD_133002 | JGI IMG/M metagenome (GOLD analysis project Ga0190274, IMG submission 133002) | Populus adjacent soil microbial communities from riparian zone of Yellowstone River, Montana, USA - 531 T | ecosystem: Environmental > Terrestrial > Soil > Riparian zone | place: USA: Montana...
ACGGGCTCCTTACAACCGATCGTGATCCTGCCGTTCATCGTGATCGCGATCGGTTCCACGATCCTGCTGGCACGCGCCACGCGCGAGCCCGCGCGCAACGAGGACCAGGTGTCCATCTGGTGGCTCGTCGCCTTCGCCGGCGCCGCCACCGTGGTGACCGGCGCGGCGATCCCCTACTACCGGTTCATGAACGCGTCAGCGGCCCCCATGGCGCTGGTGGGCCTGGGGGCGTTCGTGGCCATCCGATGGTTCGCCTCGGATCGTCCGGCCTCCAAGATCGCGACCTGGGCGGGCGCGGCGCTCATCGCGTGGGCGGCGATCGCCTACGTGTTGAAGGACTCGTTGTCGGAGAACGCGCCCGTGTGGGTGTTCGCGCTCATGGGGTTGCTCGGCGTCCTGGTCCTGATCCGCGGCCTCGCCCCGTCGGCGATGCCACGCATCTTGGCAGCCGGGCTGGCCGCCCTGCTGGTGTTCGGCTCGCTCGGCTGGCTGCTGTTCGACGGTGTCCAGAACCGGTGGATCAGCGAGGCGAACCAGTGGGCCAACCAGGGCGTGCGCACGTCCCTGGCCGCCGTGAACGAGGTCGTCGCCGAGGCGGGCACGCGCCCGAACGTGTTGATCGTGAACTTCGGCGACCGCGACGAACAGTTCGACACGAACACCGGGTACGGGTGGGCCAAGACCTACACGAACGTTTTCCGCACCGGACTGCCCGGCGAGGCGATCGAACGCTCGACCACCTATTTCGGCACGCTCGACAACTTCCTGGCGGGTGAACCGACGACGTCCAGCCAGGGGAGCGAGGGCTACGACGACACGTCGATCGCGCACTGGTGCGAGACCTTCGGCGGTCCCAAGGAGACGTGCGACCCCGACGATAAGAAGCCCGACGACTTCCAGCCGCGGTTCGACCAGTTCCCCGAGGACCCGGTGGTGTTCCTGGTCGGCCAGTACTACGGCGGTCTGTGCAACGGGGTCGAGGACTGCTCGGCCGACACCCAGCAGCAGCTCCTGGATGAGGCCACGGCGCAGGGTGTCGAGGTCGGCCCCGACGTCTACGTCATCGAGGGCGACGGCCTGTGGACCCCGCCCGCGAACGTCGTCGCCGACGCGCAAGCCGCCGCGGCGGCCGAAGCGCAGAAGTTCGAATCGCACCCCGGCGCGTTGGACAACCTCCCGCAGAACCTGCTCGTGGTCCTGCTGCTCGCGTTCTTGCTGATCGTGCCCGGGTGGCTCGCGTCGAACTGGCTCGGCATCAGGTCGACGCCCGACCGCATCGCGCTCATCCCGGGCATGTCCGTGATCTTCCTGATCCTGTCCGGCATCGGGGTGTTGGCGGTGTGGCGCGGACCGCTCTCGGTGACGAAGGGCTGGACCGTGGTCGCGGTGGCCGTCGGTGTGGGGGCGGCGCTGCGGTTCGCCGATGTGTGGCTCCGTCGCCCGCTCGAGTCGTTCGGCAACTTCTTCAACGGCCTGTTCGGGGTCTTCTCCAACCGCGACTTCGCGATCCTGATGGGCGTGCAGTTCCTAGTGCAGGCCGGCCAGGGTGTGATCCAGGGCGCCATCGGCAAGTCGATCGCGTTCGGGGGCAAGGAAGGCTTCGACATCCAGAACGTGCCGTCGGCGGACTACCTGCTGAAGGTGGTGCTGGCGCTGTACGTGCCGTACACGCTGCTCTCGCCGTTCATCGGCGTGTTCATCGACCGGTTCGCACGTCGCCGTGTCGTGTGGTGGACCAACCTCATCACGTCGGCGATCGTCGGTGTGATCGCCATCGTCGTGCTCGCGCCCCTCGGCGACGGTACGACCGAAGGCAAGGCCGGTCCGACGATCGGCCTGATCCTGGCCCTCCTCGCGGCCCAGGCCGTGGTCCGCGTGATCCTGGCCGTGAAGTCGGCGGCGATCCCCGACGTGCTGTCGGGCAAGGATCTGATGCAGGGCAACGCCCTCTCGCAAGCCGGTGGCGCGCTCTTCCAGATCTTCGGCATCGCGTTCGCGCTCGGCGCCGGCGCCGTGCTGCCGGCATGGCTGGTCGTGATCGGTGGCGCGGTGGTGCTGATCATCGCCGCCGTCGTCGCGAAGCAGATGCACCACGTCGAGACCGCGGGCCACGACACCACGTTCGGCAAGGAAGCTCGCAACGTGGTGCACAACGTGATCGCGGGGATCAAGGAGATCGCCTCGCGTCCGCCGGCGGCGCTCGGCCTGCTGTCGTTCCAGATGTTGCGTTATCAGTTCTGGGGCTTCGGCCTCTTCGTGTTCGCGCTCTATGCCAAGAACCTGGTGCAAGGCGGCGGCGACAAGGCCGACACGCTGGCACTGGCGCTCTCGGGCCTCGGGGGCCTGGTCGGCGGTGCGCTCGGTCTCGTGCTGGCGCAGAAGTGGAAGGATCGCGTCCCGCCGATCCGTCTGCTGCTCGCATCCATGACGCTCCTGGGCGCCGGCACGCTGCTGTTCGGCGGCATGGTGTCGGTCCTTGGCTTCGCCGGGATGCTGTTCGTCGGGTTCTTCGCGTTCTTCCTGGGCAAGATCTCGGCGGACACGATCACGCAGCAGGCGATGCCCGATGACTTCCGAGGGCGCGCGTTCGCGCTGTTCGACATCGCCTACAACGTGGGCTTCATCGTGCCCGCCATGATCCTGTCGCTCATCTGGGTGGAGAACAGCGAGCCGCGCACCAGGATCATCCTGATCGTGTCCGGTGTGGTGTTCCTGATCCTGACGGGACTGGTGGCCTTGTGGGCTCGGTCGATCCGCGATCAGTTCGCACCTCAGGACGACCTCGTCGAGGTCGACGGCGAACCGGTGGTCCCGGCAAGCTAGCGGCGGTCAGTCGTTCGGGCGTGAAGGGATCGTGCGCTCGAAGTCTGGCCGCGAGCGCGCTGTCAGTCCTTCGGGCGTGATGTGATCGCGCGCTCGAAGTCGGGGAAGTAGCCGGAGATCTGGCTCACGTCGAACGACGCCAGGATCTGTTCCTTGGGCTCGTGCTGGAGCAGGAACGTGAAGCAGGCCTCGACGAACATCTCAGGTGAGCGATAGCCGGTGCCCAGCCGGTCCCAATCGGCGCCGGACAGCGTGACCACATGGCTCGAGGTGGTGTCGTCGTCCTCGGTGACCCGCACCAGGAACTTCGACAAGAACTGCTCGACGTCGGTGCGGGTGACCTCGATTACGGGTTCGTTCGCGGGCTGTTCGGGCATGTCCGCCGGAATCGTACGCTCTGTTCTCGCCCGAACCCAAGGACCTCCATGGCGCAACGCATGAACAGGATGCAGCGGTGACCGGGGCCCCGATCGTCGACCGCCGGGCGACCGACCGCCGGGGTGAGCTGATCGGCGCAGGGCTCTGCGCCCTGATGGCCGTGCTGTTCGCGGTGGTGGTGATCTTCGGCAAGCAGGTGCAGGCCGGCCGCCTGCCGTTCGTGTTCCTCGCGATCCGTTTCGCGGGTCAGTCGGTGCTGCTGATGCTGCTGGTGATGGCGACCCGCCGCCCCTTGATCCCCGCCAAGGGAGAGCGCCTGCCGCTCGCGATCGCCGGCACGATCGGCTACGGCTCGGAGTCGGCGTTCTACTTCACCGCGCTGAACCATGGGAGCGCCGCCGCGATCACCTTGCTCTTCTACACCTATCCGGTGTGGGTGATGCTCGCGACGATGGCCCTGGACCGGAAGGCGCCGCCCCGGGGGTTGTTCGCGGCGCTCGGACTCGCGCTCGCGGGCAGCGCCATGGTGGTGCTGGGGGGCGGCGGTGCCGACATCGAGACGATCGGGATCGTGCTGGCGCTCTGCACGTCCCTGGCCTACTCCGCGTATCTCATCGCCACCGACCGAACGGTGAAGACGACCGACCCGCTCACGGCGGCCACGTGGCTCGGCATCGGCGCCGCCGTGGCGAACCTCACGTACGCCGTCGCCTTCAACGCGGTCGTCGTGCCGGCGGCGGGGTCATGGTGGCGCCTCGCCGGCATGGCGGTGTTCTCCGCGGGTGCGTTCGCGGCGATGCTGGCGGGGCTCCAGCGTGTCGGCGCGGTGCGCAACGCCATCATCGGCGTCATGGAGCCGCTGACGGTCGCGGTGCTCGCCGCCGTGTTCCTCAGCGAACCCGTCACGCTGCCGGTGCTCCTCGGCGGCACCTTGATCCTGGGCGGCGCCGTGATCGCGAGCCTGATCCGCACGACCACGACCGCCGAGCCGAACGTCTAGCGTCTGGGCTCGGCACCCATCGGGGATGCTTGCGGTAGCGTCGAACCATGACCGACGACCTGTGTTCACGCGACGCGTACCTCACCATCTGTGATGCCACGGTCACCGCCTTGGGCGACGACGGTGTCACCTTGGACCGCACCGTGTTCTACGCCCGGGGTGGTGGTCAGCCCGGCGATACCGGGGTGCTCCGATGGGACGGTGGTGAAGCCACCGTCGCCGACACCATCAAGTCGAGGGAGACCGGCGAGATCACCCACGTGCTCGCCGACGGCGCGACCCCGCCTCCGGTGGGAACGGCCGTGACCGCCGAGATCGATTGGGATCGCCGGCACATGTTGATGCGCACCCACACGGCGCTCCACGCGCTGAGCGGCATCATCTTCACCGATCACGGTGCCCGGGTCACCGGCGGCAACATGGACGACCAGGGTTCGGCCCGGATGGACTTCGAACTCGACAGCATGAGCCAGGAACTGGGCCAGCAGATCGAGGAGCAGCTCAACCGACGGCTCGCCGAGGATGTGCCGGTGCACGTCAGCTTCCTGCCGCGCGCCGAGGCCCTCAACGACCCCGACCTGATCCGCACGAAGGTCTCGCTGATCCCGGAGTCGGTCGACCCGATCCGCGTGATCGATATCGAGGGCATCGACAAGCAGGCCGACGGCGGCACCCATGTGCGTTCGACCGCTGAGGTCGGCCGCGTGCGAGTGGTGAAGACCGAGTCCAAGGGCAAAGCCAACAAGCGCATGCGCATCCAACTCGAGGACGCCGGCGCCTAGCCGCCGAGGAGAGCTGCGACCACCGCGACGATCAGCACGCCCACCGCGCCGCCCACGGTCAGCATCAGGCGGAGCTGTTTCGGGATCGGGGAGCGTCCGAACGCGAAATAGATGAGCGGCCCGAGGAACGGCACCAGGATCACGACGGCCATCCATCGGGCACGCGAGCTGATCGGCACGGATTCCTGTCGGATCAGATCCCAGAGCGCGATCGTGAGCCATGCCGCATACAGGAACCCGGGCAGCGCGTAGCCGTAGAGGCCGATCAACAGGCTCCACCACGACGTGGCGAGCGGGATCCCGAACACGGTCATCTCCTTCCCGACGGTGATCAGCACACCGTCGATCTGTCCCACGCGGCGGATACGGTACGGCTCGGGGACCGCCGCCTCCGCCACCGCGGGGATCTGCGGCGCCGTCGCGGGGTTCTCCATCGTGGGTTGGTCCGGCGGGGCGGGCTGGGAGCGCCAGTCCCCGTGCGGGAACTCGCCGTCCAAGGCGTCCAGGAAGCGGGTCCCCAGGTTCACCGTGGGCGCGGGGTCGCCGCCGGGCATCCGTGCCCCGAACGAGCCGCATCCCCGCAACAACTCGATCGCGGGCGGCGCGCTGCTGTGGAACGCGTTCCCGCTGTAACAGTCACCGCCGGCGGCCGGCGCGCCCAACGCCAGGTCGGCCCGGCCCGAGCCCGTCACCAGGTTCTCGCGCACTTCGTTGCCGCCGGTCACCCACAGGGTGTCGTCGAGGTTCGGGAGCACGGCGATCCCGTAGCTCTCGTGGTTCTCCACGAGATTACCCACCACCTGGTTGTTCAGGCCGCCCGCGATGAGGATCCCGGTCCCGAACGTCGGGTACTCCAGGTCCTTCGAATCCGCGGTGGTCGAGTTGTTGTCGTGCACGAAGTTCCCGGCGATCAGCGCATCCTGCTGCGGGGCGAGCCGCTCGGAGTCCAGCGTGTTGGGCACGATGCCGGCCATGTTGAACCGCCACTCGCTGTTCACGATCGCGAGGTCGCCGCTGGCGTTCGTCCCGCTGAACCCGAGCGCGTTGTGCTCGGCCAGGACGTCGGTGATCACCGCATGGCACGGGTTGCACTGCCCGATGTAGAACCCCGAATCCGGCGACCCGCTCGCGTACGAATGATCGAACTGCCCCCAATCCGAGTCGTAGGCGAAGACGCCGTAGTCCCCGTTGTTGACCGCGGTGAGGTAGGAGCCGCGGTAGCCGTGCACGCTCGTCCATTGGAACCCGTTCAACAGGTTGTTGCGTGACGTGAGGTTCTCGATCGTCACGCCATCGGCCTCGATCACGTGGATGCCGATCGCCCGTTCGAACCCGCCGTCGATGATCGTGTCGTTACGATCCATGCCGCGGATCGTCACGAAGGGCGTCGTCACGGTCACCGATTCCTCGTAGACACCTGGGGCGATCAGTACCAGGCCTCCTGGCTCCGCCTCGTCCACGCCCGCCTGGATCGTCGGTGCGTCCTTGGGCACTCGCACGGTGTCGGCGAACCCCGTCGGTACCGGCTCGCGGCCGGGCCCTACCCCATCGGCGGCGCCGGGCAGCGATACGTCGCCCACCAGGACGGTGCCGGCCATCCCCACTCCGGGATCGCCGTGATAGCGGCAGAAGTACGGGTAGACGCCGGGCTCATCGAACGTCTTCGAGAACTCGGCGCTGGGCACGAGGTTGCCCGAGGACCAGGAACCGTCGTCGGCCTCCACCGTGTGGTCGCTGCGCCCGTCCATCGTCCACTCGACGGACTGGCCGGGTTCGACGCGGACGACCGCGGGTCCGAAGACGTTGTCGATCGCCTGGACCGTGGCGCCGTAGTCCTCGGCGTGGGCCGCCGGCGGCGACAAGGCCAGAGCCGCCAGCGCCCCGGCGAACACGAGGGCGATGTGGCGACGGTGTGGCATCGCGCCGCACCCTAGCACCCCCTCGCCTCCGGCAAGCCCGCGGCGGTACGCTCGATGACATGCCGCCCGAACGCCTCTCCAGCCTCGACGCCAGCTTCCTGTACCTGGAGCGTCCGTCGATGCACATGCACGTCGCGGGCATCTCCATGCTCGACCCTCGCCCGGACGGTTCGCTGTCCTACGACGACGTGCAGCGCGTCGTGGAGGCGCGACTGCACCTCGCGCCCCGCCTGCGGCAGCGGGTGCTCCGTGTGCCGGGTGATTTCGCGCGGCCGCTGTGGGTCGACGACGATCATTTCGACCTCGATTTCCATCTGCGTCGGTCGGCGATCCCGTCGCCGGGGGGCCGCTTCCAGCTGGAACGAGCGGTGGGACGCGTGCTGTCCCGTCCCCTCGACCCGGCCAAACCCTTGTGGGAGCTCTACGTGTTCGAAGGCCTCGCGCACCAGCGCACAGCCGTGCTGCTGAAGATGCACCATGCGCTCGCCGACGGCATCTCGGGCATGCTGATCGCGTCGGCTCTGTTCGACCTGTCACCCGACACCGGCCTGGGCACCCCGCCCAAGACGCCGTGGATCCCCGAGCACCCTCCCAGCCGCCAGGATCTGGTTCGCGACGCCGTGCAGGACATGGTGTTGCACCCGCTCGAAGCGATCGGGCAAGCGGTGGGCGCCCCCCAGCGGACCCTCGCCGATGTCGCCCAGACCTGGGCGGGTGTTCGCGACGTGATCGGCATGGGCTCGCCGCCCGCCGGACCCTTCGACACCGAGATCGGGCCCGCTCGCCGGTTCGCGATCGCCGAGACCCCGTTCGAACGGCTCCGCGAGGTCAAGAACGTGCTGGGCGGCACGATCAACGACGTCGTGCTCAGCGCCGTCGCGGGAGGTCTGCACGAACTCCTCGATGCACGGGGTGAACCCACCAAGGGCCGAACGCTTCGCGTGATGGTGCCGGTGTCGGTGCGCTCCAAGGCCGAGCAAGGCGATGTCGGCAACCGGGTGGCTCCCGCGTTCGTCGACGTGCCGGTCGGCGCGATGAGTCCCCGGACGCGCATGCGGCGGGTCCGCTCGTTCACGAACCAGCTCAAGGAATCGACGATGGCGGTGAGCGCCGACTCGATCATCGGACTGGGCGCGTACTCACCGCCCGCGCTGCATGCGATGGCGGCGCGGCTCGTGTCCCGTGGTCGATGGTTCAACCTGGTGGTGTCAAACGTCCCGGCGCCGCAGACCCCGCTGTACCTGGCGGGCGCACCGCTGGTGGCCAGCTACCCAGCGATGCCGCTGGGAGAGAAGTGCGGCCTGTCGATCGCCTGCACCAGCCTCGCCGGCACGATGGCCTTCGGCCTGACGGGGGACTGGGATTCCACGCCGGACATCGACGTCCTGGCCCGCGGCATCGAGACATCGATCGACGAACTCGAGAAGGCGGCCGCCTCGGTCACGCCTCGCCGGCGCTCGCCGCGGCTCCGCTAGTCCAGGGCCTCCGCGTACCAGTCGGCCACCTCGGCGAGCCATCGTCCGGGCGCCTCCATCTGCGGCAGGTGGCCCAGGTCGGGGAAGATCCGGCCGCGCCATGCCGGATGCGTGCCCAAGGCGGCCTCGGCGAACGCGACCGGCACGAGCCGGTCCCGGCGCCCGTGCATCACGAGGACCGGGCACGCGATGGCATCCATCGCTCGCTTCGCGATGTCGGGCCGCTTGCCCAGGCGACGCATCGATCGCCAGGCGTCCAGGAAGGCCGGTCCCACGTCGGGATCCTTCGCTCGTTCCTCGATGAGGGCCACGCTGGCCTCGGTGACCTCGGGTGGGATCGTCGACGGATCGGCGGTGCACATCCGGTAGCCCATGCGCACGAGCCGCTCGGCGCTCAGGTGCCGCAGGCGGGCCTCCACCACACGGTCGCCCACCGCGGGGATGTCATAGGCGGCGAACCCGGTGATGACCAGCGGGTGCGGCCATCCGCCTCGGGCCCACGGATAGACCGACCCCGTCAGCACCAGACCGCCGACCGAATCCGGTTCCACCGCCGCTTGCAACATCGCGGTCGCCCCACCCATGGAGTTCCCGCCCAGGATCACCGACCCGGTCGCCTGCTGTTCGATGAATCGCGACAGCGCCCGTCGCTGGTCCATCAGTCCGGACCCGCGCTCGGCCCTTGGTGAGCGCCCGAACCCGGGGAGATCCAGCGCGAGGACCCGTCCCAGGCCCGAGAGGCCCTGACCCACCTGCGACCAGTTGAGGCTCGAACCGCCCAGCCCGTGGACCAGCACGAACGTGGCGGTGGACGGTCCATCCCATTCCAGGAACGAGACGGGGCCGTCCAGGTCAACGCTCTGTCGCTCGGGCAGCGTGATCGTCACGTCGGTCAGGCTACCGGTGCACACGCCCCGCGGACGCGGCAGGCCGAGGCTCTTGAACGGTGTTCAGTTGCCGGGCAGTGGGAACCGCCGACCAGATCCCGGCGAACGTTTGACGAAGAGCGGTTCCGGGGAAGCATCCCTGGCCCGGAAACGTTGGAACCGTCAGGAACCACGCCAGGATCGACCTGGGGAGACCGGAGGTGGATCGGACGCTCGCCGTTCGCACTGCACGAACCCGCCGTTCGACAAGGCTCTTCACAAGACCTTCACAGGTCGTGAGCTTTACAAACGCGCAGGAGACCCCTTACCATGCAGTTGAGCGGCTGCCAAGGCGTTTTTTCCGCACGCCCCGACCCCGGGCGGCCCTTGTACCAGCACCAGAGAGACCAGAGGACCCGAGTTCCCGAGGACCTGTGACGTCGCGTCCTGCGACCGACGGCCTCGAGGAGGAGAGTGATACGAAGTGCCGGAGCCAGCGCGTCCCCTAGGGACCGACGACGCCGACGATCTGCGCCTGTACCTCGAGGCGGCAGCGCGTGAACCGCTGCTGACCAAGGAGGAAGAGGTCGAACTCGCCATGACGATCGAGGCGGGCAAGGAGGGCGAAGAGCGCCTCCGCGCCGGCCGTCTGCGGTCTGAGAAGAGCATCGCCAAGGCGCGCCGCGAGGTGCGGGAGGCTGAAGCTGCCCGCCAGCGGTTCATCATGGCCAACCTTCGACTGGTGGTGTCCGTGGCCCGCAAGTATCAGGGCCAGGGCCTGCCGCTGCTCGACCTGATCCAGGAAGGCAACATCGGGCTGATGCGCGCCGTCGAGCTCTTCGACTGGCGTCGCGGGTTCAAGTTCTCCACGTACGCCACGTGGTGGATCCGCCAGGGCATCACCCGGGCGATCGCGGACCGTTCGCGGTCGATCCGCCTGCCTGTCCACATCCACGACCGGCTGCGCAAGCTCAACCGCACGCGGTTCCAGTTCGCGCAGTCGATGGGTCGCGAGCCCAGCCGCGAGGAACTGGCCAAGGCGCTCGACACCACGGTCGAGGAGATCGACGACCTCACCGAGATGGGCCGCCGCGAGCCGCTGTCCCTGCAGTCGCCCGTGGGCGAGGACACCGAGCTCGGTGACCTGATCGAAGAGGTCGACTCCGACGCCGCGTTCAACGAGGTGGAGGACGCCCTGCTCCGCGAGGAGATCGGTGGCGCCGTCGACCGGGTGCTGGACGAGCGTGAGCGCCACGTGGTGGCGCTTCGCTACGGCCTGGAGAACGGCCAGCCGCTCAGCCTGCGCGAGACCGGCAAGGTGCTGGGTCTGTCCGGCGAGCGGGTTCGCCTGATCGAGCGCGAGGCGCTGCGCAAGCTGCGTGACTCGAACCTGATCACGGCGGTGGCCCTGGGCTGAGGCCCGAACCACCGAAGCACCACGCGAGGACCGGCCTTCGGGCCGGTCCTTCGTGCGTTCGGGGGTACCATGCGAGCCGTGCCCGACCCCCGGCTGATCGAGACGATCCGCGCATCGGTGATCGGCGAGGACGAAGCGATCGCCACGCCCTTCGGGCTGCGTCGGGTCACGTACGCCGACTACACGGCTTCGGGACGGTCCCTGTCGTTCATCGAGGACGTCATCCGAGACGCCGTCCTGCCGTTGTACGCCAACACCCACACCGAATCGAGCGGCACGGGACTGCAGACCACCAGGTTCCGGCAGGATGCCCGCGCCATCATCGGCGAGGCCGTGCATGCCGATCCGGACGAGCACGTCGTCCTCTTCTGCGGGTCGGGCTCGACCGGAGCGCTGCACACCCTGATCGATTGCCTCGAGCTCCGGATCCCGGCGGGCCTCGACGACCGGTTCGATCTGCGATCGAGGATCCCTGAGGCCGAACGGCCGGTCGTGTTCATCGGCCCGTACGAGCACCATTCGAACGAGCTGCCATGGCGCGAATCGATCGCCGACCTCGTCACGGTTCCCGAAGACCACGACGGGCGGATCGATCTCGACGCTCTGCAGGAGGCGTTGGAACGACATGCCGACAGGCCGATGAAGATCGGGAGCTTCTCGGCCGCCTCCAACGTGACGGGCATCCTCAGTGATGTGCCCGAGATCTCGAGGTTGCTGCACCGTCACGGGGCGATCTCGTGCTGGGACTACGCCGCTGCGGCGCCGTACGTGCAGATCGAGATGGCGCCTCGTGACGGTGACGAACTCGCATCGCTGGATGCGATCGTGCTGTCGCCGCACAAGTTCGTCGGCGGGCCGGGGACGCCGGGCATCCTGGTCGCGCGCCGGAGCATGTTCCGCAATCGGGTTCCGAGCGTGCCGGGTGGTGGGACGGTGGCCTACGTGAATCCGTCCGAGCATCGCTACCTCGAGGACATCGAGCACCGTGAGGAGGGCGGCACCCCCGCGATCGTCGAGTCGATCCGAGCGGGGCTGGTCTTCCAACTGAAGGAGGCGGTCGGGGTCGAGACGATCCGAGAGCGCGAGGACTCCTTCACGCATCGCGCCATGCATCGATGGGAGTCGAACCCCTCGATCGAGATCTTGGGCAGCCATGATCTGCCACGGCTCTCGATCGTTTCGTTCGTGGTGCGTCACGAGGCCCGGTACCTGCACCACAACTTCGTGGTGGCGGTGCTGAACGACCTGTTCGGGATCCAGGCGCGCGGCGGCTGCTCGTGTGCGGGGCCGTACGGGCACCGGCTGCTGGGGATCGACCTGGACACCTCACATGCGTTCGAACGAGAGATCGCGCGTGGATGCGAGGGCATCAAGCCCGGCTGGGTGCGCGTCAACTTCAACTACTTCTTGACGGAAGCCGAGTTCGGATTCGTGGTCGATGCCGTGGATCTGGTGGCCACGGAGGGGTGGAAACTGTTGCCTCGATATCGCTTCGACGCCCTGACGGCCCGGTGGCATCATCGTGACGGCCAGCCCGAACCCCCGATGAGCCTGCGAGACATCCGCTACGACGATGGCACGCCTCGGTTCGAGAGCCATCGCCACCACGAGGCCGACTCGAGGCTGGCGGACTACATCGACGAGGCGCGTGCCCTGCTGTCGGAACCAGCCTCGTTCGATCCGCTTCCCGACGGGGTCGTGGATGGCACCGGTGAGGACTTCGCGCGCCTTCGATGGTTCTGGCTCCCGGAAGAGGTGCAGGTGACAGGAGCCTGAACCAGGGACGGTTCGGTGATCCTTCAGCGGGCAGCATGAGTCCGCACGTGGAGGAACTGCTCGGTGTCCCGGCGCAGGAGTTCATCGATCGCGAGGACATCTGGGATGTGCTGATCCACCCCGACGACCGCGAACGGTCACGCTTGGACTACGAGGAGTTCCTGCGGACCGGTCAGCCGGAGACGGCGAGTATCGGTACGTCCGACCCGACGGTCGTGTCGTTTGGGTTCGCGACCACTCCGTGATGATCCGCGACCCGGAGGGCAAGCCGATGTTCATCCAGGGTGTGGTGACCGACATCTCCCCGAGCAAGGAAGCCGAACTGCGCATGGAGCACCTCGCGTTCCACGATGCCCTCACCGGTTTGCCGAATCGAGCCATGTTCGAACAGCACCTCACCTTGGCCCTGGCTCGTGCCCGCCGCGACGGTTCCGCCGTGGCGGTCGTCTTCGCCGACCTCGATGACTTCAAGCCGGTGAACGACACCCACGGCCATGCCACGGGCGACGAGATGCTGCGGCAGGTCGGCGCACGGTTGCGGTTGGCCGTGAGAGAGACCGATCTTGTGGCAAGGCAGGGGGGCGACGAGTTCCTGGTGCTGATCGCCGACCTCCCTCCCGGTGTCGAGATGGTCGACGCGCGCGCCACCGTCTCCTCGAGCGTGGAACGGATCCATGATGTGGTCGCGCAGCCGTTCCCCATGCGGGTGGGGGAGCTCGTGATCACGGTGAGTCTGGGACGCGCGATCTTCCCCCGCGATGCCGAGACCACCGAAGCTCTCCTGCGGATCGCCGACGAGGAGATGTATCGGCGCAAGGCCGAGAACACCGATCGCCCGAGCCCGCTTCGCAGGCTGGCCTAGTCGTTCTGTTCGCGTCTGGTCTTCGCCACGGCGAGGAGCGCCACCTGCGTCATCACGTCGTGGATCTCGCCCGAGGCCACCATGTCGAGCGCGTCTTCGAACGACGCCCAGCGAACCTGGAGCGCCTCCGTCGGGTCGGGCGAGGCATGACCTTCCGTCAGGTCGGTGGCGACGAACATCACGCCTTCCTCGTCGGTGACCGAGTTCGACAGCGTGAATCGGGTCAGCTCGCGCCAGGAGCGGGCCGCATACCCGGTTTCCTCGGCGAGCTCGCGCTGGGCTCCTTCGAGGGGATCCTCATCGAGTGGGCTCCCGCCCTCCGGGATCTCCCAGGAGTACCGATCCAGCGTGTACCGGTACTGGCCCACCAACAGGACGCGGTCGTCGGCATCGAGCGCGACCACGCCGACGGCGCGGCTCCGGAAATGGACCACGCCGTAGATCCCCGGTTCGCCGTTCGGCCGGGTCACCTCGTCGTGCAGCACCTCGATCCACGGGTTCTCGTAGACCGTGGCACGCGAGCGGCGGATCCACGGGTTGGACTCGTGGCCGGTCACGACGGGGGATCTCCGGCGAGCTCGCGAGCGCGCAGGACCTGGTGTGCTAAGTCACGGCGATACCGTTCGCGGAACTCGGTGGGCGCTTCGCCGGGCGCGGGGATCAAGGGGACGCCGAAGACCATCGCCATGCGGGGCCGTTGCAGGACCACCGCGCGTCGCAGTCCGGTGCGTGGCCACATCGACTGCGTGCCCCAGATCCCGACCGGCACGACGGGGGTCGAGGTCGGCACGGCGACCCGCGTGAGTCCGGAGCGGATGCGCTGCAGTGGGCCGCGAGGATCTTCGTTGACCTTGCCTTCGGGGAAGATCCCGACCACCCATCCGTCCTCGATCGCCCGGGTCGCGGC
>Ga0190274_10001381_pt1 | contig 14182 bp, 12 predicted proteins | sample Popmic531T_FD_133002 | JGI IMG/M metagenome (GOLD analysis project Ga0190274, IMG submission 133002) | Populus adjacent soil microbial communities from riparian zone of Yellowstone River, Montana, USA - 531 T | ecosystem: Environmental > Terrestrial > Soil > Riparian zone | place: USA: Montana...
TGAAGAAGAAGCCGGGCCTATGGTCGCGATTATTTTAGTTTTGTTATAAGTCATCATGTATTCAGCAAAAAATAATCCCTGCTTTTAAGGGTGCGTGCTTCTATCGGGTATGCTCCCAAAACCACCGGTATCTGTTTGATGGTGTTTACCACATCATTAATGTTATGTCTTTTAAAACATTCTTTAATCATAAGAAAATAATCTATCTGCTTTTGCTCAGGCACAAGCAGGGCGTGCTTCCCTTTGTTTTCGAAAACATAGAACAGGTCCTGCTCGTCATTTTCAAATTTGAAAAATGAAAACAATGCAGGATTCATCCGCTTTGCAATACTCACTTCATAATCTTTTTCCCTGACCAGGTTCAACTCCAGTTTACGGTTCAATTCATAACAAAGGCGGTAATCTTTATGCTGGCATACAATACCGATGAGCAGAAAATCAAACTCCTCCTCAGCATCAAACTTCAAAATGGTTTTTGCCATTGTCTTCAAAAATCGGGAGGTGAAAGTAACGACTTATTATAATCTTTTATCCGGGCACATTATGTTTTTATACTCATCACTATCAATACTACATACGGTCGCAGCAATTTGTAAATTCGTATTTATTAGTATTTAGTACTTTGAAAAGTTGTTTCTTTGTCAATTCCATTGACTCACCGCTTTTTGTGGCCAGAAGAATTCACATAGCAGAAGAATCGCTTATATCCATGATCTCCGAACGCAATACGGAAGGAATGGAAATTCTCTACGACAACTATTCTTCCGCGCTATATGGAGTCATCAACAGGATCATCCAGAACGATGAAATCGCAGAGGATGTCTTACAGGAAACTTTTCTTAAAATCTGGAATAATTTCAGCCAGTACGACGCCGGGAAAGGCCGCCTCTTCACCTGGATCGTAAACATTGCCAGGAACATGGCAATTGATAAAGTGAGGTCGAAGGAATTCAGTCAAAATCAGAAAAACCATTCGCTGTCTGAATCCGTATCTTCTGTGGATTTCAATAGCCATGCTGCCTACAATCCCGAAACCATCGGACTTAAAGAAATGGTTCGTAAACTCGAACCCGAATACCGGCAGATCATTGACCTTTTGTTTTTCGGCGGCTATACACAAATTGAAGCGGCAGAAAAACTAAACATACCGTTGGGGACGGTGAAAACAAGATCGCGTGCCGCACTTATGAAATTGAGGGTGCAGTTTGAAAAGGAGAGCATATTGTAATGGATGTAAAAGATTACATATCGTCAGGGGTACTTGAGCTTTATGCCATGGGTGCCCTTCCTGATTCCGAGAGGGAAGAAGTTGAGAAGATGTGCGCATCACATAAAGAAGTGGCGGAAGAGCTGAAACGCGTGCGGGCTGCTCTGGATGGATATGCCTCTGCGCATTCACGCAACCCGCGGCCGGGAGTTCGTTCAGAGCTTATGGACAAAATCAAAACCGGTAAGGGAAAGGTCGTAAAGTTTGGCAGCCCGTATGAATTGACATACAAATACCTGATTGCTGCTTGCATTGCTTCACTTATCATAAGCACCTTCGCCAGTGTATTTTTCTACCAGAAATGGAGTGAAGCCGAAGACCGTTATGTGGCCATCGTCAACGAAAGAAACGTGATGACTCAAAACCTGAACATGGTGAAGTATGAGTATGACAAAATCAACCACGACATTTCGGTAATACGCAATCCTGCAATTACAACCATCACATTGAAGGCTGCCGACAGTACAAAATATTATATGGCCCATGTGTATTGGAATAGATATACAAAGCAAACCTTTATCGATATTTCTGATTTGCCCATGCCTGCCGCCGACAAACAATACCAGCTTTGGGCGATGGTGGAAGGGCAACCGATCGATGCCGGTGTATTTGAAATGGGCACAGATGCAGGAATGCAAAAAGTTAAACAGGTAATGAATGCCGAGGTTTGGGCTGTAACACTCGAACCTACAGGAGGCAGTGGATCCCCGTCAATGGATCAAATGTATTTGATTTCAAAAAGCTGATTTTTTTCAAAACTTTTTTCAAAAAGTCGCGTAATAATTCCCCATAGTGCGACCCTCGTCTACAGCAATTTACTTTTTTTAATCACCATTCAAGGCAAAAAATTTCTACTTAATCCTACTGTTATCAGAGGTTTCGGAGGTTTTATCGTATCCATTGTCCGGGTGGCATGGTAATTCTAAACTTCCGGGAAAGACTTGAAATTCTATTAACTCTAATTAAATAAATTAAAATGAAAAAGATTCTGTTATTCATCTCATCGGTAATGATTTTTACCGCATGCCACAACTACCAGGCTGACATCGACAAGCTGGAAGGTCAAAAGAAAGAGCTTGTTGCATCAGCAAACTATAAAGATTCAACGATCGCAGCATTCATTAATGAAGTGAACGAAATTGAATCAAACCTTGCTTCTATAGAAGTGAAACAAAATAAAGTCAATCTTGCTACAGCAAACGGAGAACTAAAATCCAAACAGATTGACCGCATAAAGGAAAACATCACGGCTATCAATGACCTGATGAAAGAGAACAAGGAAAGACTTCTTGCACTCAATAGAAAGCTAAAAGCGTCAGGTCTTAAGCTGGATAACCTTGAGAAAATGGTGGCCAGCCTGAACGAGCAGATCGCAGGCAAAGACAAAGAGCTTGCTGAACTCAACGAGCGCGTGGTAACCCTCAATGTAACTGTTGCACAGCTTACAGATACGGTGACCCATCTATCTGCCGACAATACAACAAAGCAGGCGACCATTGACGATCAGACAACAAAACTGCACACTGCTTATTATGCAACAGGTACAGCGAAAGAGTTGGTCGACAAACAGGTACTTGTTAAAGAGGGCGGCTTCCTTGGCCTTGGCAAATCAAAAGTGCTGAAGGATAATTATAACAACACTGCCATGAATGAGATTGACATTACTAAGACGTCAACCATTCCAATCGATGCAAAGGATGCACAGGTGATTACGAACCACCCGACGGATTCATACACCATCCAGCATCAGGGTAAAGACCAGATTTCATCACTGGTGATTACAGACCCTGATAAATTCTGGAAGTCATCAAAGGTGCTGGTGGTTGTGGTGGATAAGTAAACGGAAGAATATGTTCCTGCCCTGTTCGTTAAATCTCCATTAAAAGATACATCGGTGAGGATGTGTTTCAGAGCGCAGTTCCCTTTGCAATTTTGTGAAGGGAACTTTTTTTTTTAATTTTTACAAATGAATCATAAAATTACCAGCAAGGATAATTTTTCTTCCGTATTTTGTACTCCAATTGGTATGGACAGCAAGAACGTCACAGTTTTAATTGTAGATGATGAGCCGGACATTTGTTTCCTTCTCGGCAACATGCTAAAGCAAAAAAGCTACATCCCTGTAATTGCAAATTCATTGGCAGAAGGACTTGACAAACTGAAAAAACACATGCCTGTATTGTTATTCCTGGATATTCATCTGCCTGACGGCTCAGGACTTGACATATTGGGCGGGATAAAAAAAGATTTCCCCAGTCTTAAAATAATCATGATGAGCGCGTATGACGGAGCACGTGAAAGGACCAAGGCGATTGATGAAGGTGCTGATATTTTTATCAGCAAACCCCTGAGCAGGGATCTCATAACAGAGTCCCTGGCGAGAGTACTCAATAAATAAAAACCAAAGAGAAATTGCGAGGGTTATGAAACGAATACTGGTAGTTGATGATGACGTAGATATCTGTATGCTTCTTTCGTCCTTCCTGGGAAAGAAAGGATTTGAGGTGAGCAAAGCCCACAGTTCAAAAGGCATGCTCAACCTGATGCACGAAAAAAAATTTGATGCGGTGTTATGTGACTTCCGCCTGGGAGATACTGATGGACTGGAGGCCATATCCGAGATCCATAAGATTGATGCTTCCGTGCCAGTGATCATCATCACCGGATACTCTGATATTAAAACAGCGGTGAACGTAATTAAATCCGGCGCCTTCGATTATGTTGCAAAGCCGCTGATCCCTGATGAAATCCTTCACACAATCAACCGTGCACTCGAATCAAATGGCAATGGGGCATCAATAAATTCACTGCAGGTAAAAAAAGAAAAATCTTTTCCTGAAAGGCTTATCGGGGACTACATCATCGGCGAAAGTCCTGAAGCCAAAGAACTTTTCAGGCAGATAGATCTTGTTGCACCAACAAATTACAGCGTGATCATCTATGGCGAAAGTGGATCAGGTAAAGAAGCTGTTGCCAGGTCAGTGCATATAAAAAGCAAAAGGAAGGACAGGCCTTTTGTGGCGTTGGATTGCGGCGCCATTTCCCGTGAACTTGCAGGAAGCGAGTTGTTCGGTCATGAGAAAGGATCATTTACCGGAGCGCTTGCACAGAAGATCGGGCATTTTGAATTGGCAAACGGCGGAACACTTTTCCTTGACGAAGTTGCAAACCTTCCCTTTGACACACAGACAGCCTTGCTCCGTGTCGTGCAGGAACAGCGCATGAAGAGAACCGGAGGGTTGAACGAAATTCAGCTCGACGTGAGAATCATCGTCGCCTCGAATGAAAACCTCCTCGAGTCGCACCGCAAAGGGAAATTCAGGGAAGACCTTTACCACCGGTTCAATGAATTCAGCATCAATGTTCCTGCATTGCGCAACCGTCCCGTTGACCTGATGATTTTTGCCGAACATTTTCTCAAGTCAGCAAACAGCGAACTAAACAAGGAGATCAAAGGTTTTGACGAGGATGTTGTTGAATGTTTCAGGAAATATTATTGGCCTGGAAATATCCGCGAAATGAAAAATGTGATCAAGCGCGCAGCATTGTTGTGTGACGAGGATACCATCAAATCAAAATTTCTCCCGGTGGAAATTTCCAACCCTGATAAATTTATGCAGCCCGACAACGGAAGCTTACATTCGCCGGGACATGGGACCGATTTGAAGAGCGCTGCACAGGAAGCCGAATACGAAACAATCGTGAAAGTACTTAAGCAGGTGAACTACAACAAAAGCAAAGCTGCCAAGCTTCTCAATATTGACCGCAAGACGCTGTACAACAAAATGAAGACTTACAATCTTTAGGTCAAAGTCCTTTGACAACCGGTGTTGAACCTTCACAAATACAGGATACCGAACGGAGTTGTCTGGGTGACGTGTATTGTTTGCCTCCTTCCCCTGCTTTTCAATTTCCTGGGAATCGATTTCGGTACGATGAACAGCAAAATCGATCCGTACAAGATTGCAAAGATCCAGGAGTATGAACGACAGAGCGAACTGAAGGATTTTCTCCTTGGCCGGAACTTTCATACCATTTTTGTTTCATTTACGATTGCAATTGCTTTCCTCACGGTATTACTTTCTTTTATTGACTTCCGGATTAAAGGTGATGTGAGTACGCCGATTGTTGGCATTGCCTTGTTTTGTGCAGGGTTGCTTGACACGTTTCACATCCTCGTTTCAACACAAGTGATCCGGGTGCCGGATCAGCAGGTTTATCTTACTGCTTTTACCTGGTTTTTCTGCCGCATGTTCCATGCATCCATTTTGATTCTTGGCGTCAGTATTTTCCTTGTACGGCTTGACCTCTTTAAGGAAGAGAACAGGAAAAATGCAAGACGCTTTGTAATCTACAGCGGAGTTGTATTCGTTTTGCTCACACTCATCACGATGAAGATACTCATCAGCCGTTCTGATATTTCCGTGATCGGCTACCCGAATAAAAATATTGCAAGGGAATATGATCTTATTCCTTTGATCCTTTATATCATCAGTGCCGTTTACCTCTTCCCGAAATTTTATGAACGGCATCCTTCTGTTTTTTCGCAGACGCTGCTCCTCAGTTCATTCCCGGCAATTGCAACACAACTATATATGGCATTTGGTTCAGATGAGATGTATGATAATAATTTCAACATCGCGCATTTTATGACGGCCTTTACTTACTTCATCCCATTTGCAGGGATCAGCCTGAATTACCTGGAGACCCATCGCAGCGAACAGCGCGTGATCAGGGAACTTAACTGGGAAGCGGCCCGCCGGATACGTACGCAGGAAATTTTATCAGGCGTTCTCGACAGTTCAGTAGGTGTCATTATGGGATTGAAGGCAATCAGGAATTCAGCCGGGCACATCATAGATTTTGAATGGATATTGATTAATGAAATGTCGGAACGTACTTTCGGATTCGAAGCGGCAAGTGCTTATGGAAAAAGGATGAGCAAGGTGATGCCGCATGCATTGGCTGAAGGTTGGCTGGACCTTTTCATAAGCGTTATTGACAGCGGTCATCCGCTCAACCATGAGTACTATTCGCCTCATTACAACAAATGGCTATTACTTGTCGGGTCTAAGATTGATGACGGCATTGCAATAACGGTGAATGACATTTCAAAAAGGAAGAACGCACAAAAAGAATTGCTGGATGCAGAAAAACTGGCTGTTACAGGCAGGGTTTCCAGGACGATCGCACATGAAGTAAGAAACCCGCTTACAAATATTGACCTTTCTCTTCAACAATTGAAAGATGAACTTAAAACGGATGCGGCAGTTGCTTCGCCTTTCCTGGATATCATCAGCCGCAATTCAACCCGCATCAACCAGCTCATTACAGAACTGCTCAATTCATCCAAGCCAACACAGATTGAAGTAAAGGAATGCAGTGTAAATGATTTATTGGATGATACCCTGCAACTTGCGATTGACAGGGTTCACCTGAAAAAAATCAAGCTTGTAAAAGAGTATGAGAATAACATCCCAGCCGTAATGCTTGATGCTGAAAAAATAAAAACAGCGCTGCTAAACCTGATCATCAATGCTGTTGAAGCAATGGAAGAAGAAAAAGGAATACTCACACTCCGTACGCGACAAGCTGCAAACAGGTGTGTGATAGAAGTGCAAGACAATGGAAGCGGCATCAGCAAGGAAAACCTGGAAAATCTTTTTGTGCCTTTCTTCAGTAAAAAGTCGAAGGGTATGGGTCTTGGGTTAACAGCTGCGCAAAACATCATCATTTCACACAAGGGAACAATTGATGTTGAAAGCACGGTAGGCAAGGGAACCAAGTTTACCGTGACTTTCTAACCAGTGTAGTCAGGTCTTTCGTCCTGACAAAACACCAGTATAGTGTGGTAAGGAAATTCGTCCTGACAAATAATCAGAGAGTCGATTAAATAATGATAGTCAGCGTTCCATCGTCGGGACTAACGTCCTGACAGCACTTCCTTATAAACAGCGAAGGTGCGTTCAGCCATTTTCTCTTTCGAAAATTCCTTTACAAATATTTTTCCGTTTGAAATCATTTTTTCACTGAGAGACTGATCATTCAGCATCAGCATCACCTGTTCCGAAAGTTTTTGTGGATCACGCACCGGCGCAGTGAGGCCGTTGAATCCGTTCTTTACAATTTCAGGAATTCCTCCCGCTTCAGTTGTGACGATGGGAAGTCCATAGGCCATGGCATCGAGCAGGGAAGAGCCTAAGCCTTCTTCATTGGAGGTATAAAGTAAAACGGAAATCTCCGCAAATACATTCTCCAGGTCGTTCCTGAATCCAAGCATGAATACTTCGTTCTCCAGGTGCAATGCAGCAATTTTATTTTCTACTTCATTGCGCAATGGACCTTCACCAGCAATAAAATATTTTGCTTTAATTTTCTTGGAGAGGATTTTAACCGTATCAAGAAACGTAAAGTAATCTTTATGGGGAGCGATGGCTGCAATGTTCCCGATGATGATTTCGCTGTCGGCAATTCCAAGTTCTTTCCTGATGGTGCCACGCACGCCTTTGCCCGCAAACCGTTCGAGGTCGATGCCATCATAAACTGTTACGCATTTTTCAGGATGCCTGATTGCATTGCCTACGATTTCCCTGATCTTATCCGAAACACAGATGATTTTTTTGATCCGCGAATGATTGTATTTCAACCTGGAGAAAAAATTTTGCTTCAGCTTAAAATCAACCTTTCTCGAAAGAACAAGTGGAGTTTTATTTCCCATAATTGAAGCAAGAAATGCTATCCCATGACTTCTTGAGGAGTGCAGATGTATAAGGTCAAAATGTTCGTTGTCACAATATCTTTTTAATTTCCGCGCAGAAACAAAATCAAAATCATTCCTGAACTCCAGAGGAACACAGGGGATTTTATTTTCCAGGCACCATTTTTCAAAGGCAGATCCACGTTTCACGGCAGCGAACGATTGAATACCCAGCTTCTGCAGTTCACCGATGAGATAAGCCATTTGCTGCTCACCTCCACGCCAGCTTTTTTCAGAACTTAAGTGAAGCACTTTCATGTTATCGCAAAGAAAGACAATAAGTCATTAAACAGCCGAATTCATTAAAACTTTGGTCATTAAACAGCCATACTCATTAAGGTCATTTATCATCCGCAGTCATTAAAGTCCCTGAACTAGTAAGTCCCGTAGGGACATAATATCGGTAACACCAAGTGAACCACACATGTAAAGTCCCGTGAGGGACGATATATCCTTGAAGTTTGCATCGCATAAATCAACTCTGCCGAACAATTAATAAAAGAACAAGAAGATTAACAGGATACTGTTGCCGTGTATTTTTTTTCGATCTTCGTAATCTTATGCAACCCCCGTTGAAAATAACGCTTATCCAGAGTATGCTTGTTTGGGAAAACAAAGAAGCGAACCTGGAAATGTTCAGCCGGAAAATTTCAAAATTGAAAGATGCGACTGACATTATCGTACTGCCTGAAATGTTCAGTACAGGTTTTACAATGAATGCCCCAGCATTGGCGGAACCGATGAATGGCGCTTCAGTAGAGTGGATGAAACAAATTGCCGGAAAGAAAAACTGTGTGGTTACAGGAAGCCTGATCATTTCGGAAAATGGAAAGTTCTATAACCGGCTGATCTGGATGAAGCCCGATGGAAATTATTTTCATTACGACAAACGCCACCTGTTCAGGCTTGCGCATGAAGAGCAAACATTTGCTCCGGGACAAAGCAGGTTAATCGTTGAAGTGAATGGATGGAAAATATTTCCGCTTGTCTGCTTCGACCTTCGTTTTCCTGTGTGGAGCAGGCGTACCAAAGATTCAGATTATGATGTATTGCTGTTTGTTGCAAACTGGCCCGAAAGAAGGGTGACTGCCTGGAGCCAGCTACTCATCGCTAGAGCAATAGAGAACCAATGCTATGTGGTTGGATTGAACCGGGTAGGCAATGACGGGAACGATATTTATCATTCGGGCGAATCGGCAATCATTAATTATAAAGGAGAAGAGATCAGCGGCATCAATGCACATGAAGAAAGCGTCGAAACGGTGGAACTTCACAAAGATGAGCTGGAAAATTTTCGTTCACAGCTCCCTTTCCTGGAAGATGCTGACGGCTTCACAATTAAATTGTAGTTTCGAAAAATTAAAAGAGATGAAATGAAAAGACTGATACTTCCTCTGCTTGTGATTTATTGTTTTACTGTGTCGTCGCAAACGTTCAACCATGCGATAAGCGCTGCGGAAAAAATGCAGATGGGCGACTACCTGCGCACCTACAGCCAGAACCAGGTCTTTTCAGGAATTACGACACCGCCGGTATCACCCATTCGTGCAAGTGCAGAGTGGGAGGAGATTGATGCACTGATAATTTCATGGACACCAACTTATGCTGCAATACAGCGCGACATTGTGAGGTACTCCCAGACGGAAACACAGGTGTACATTGTCTGCAGTGATTCAAATGCCGTCATCACGAACCTGAATACGTACAGTGTTCCGCTCACCAATGTGCATTACCTGATCGTCCCATATAATTCAATCTGGTGCCGCGATTACGGTCCATGGAATATTTATACAAATGACGTGGATTCACTTGCATTGATTGATTGGATTTACAACCGTCCGCGTCCGAAAGACGACACCATGCCATCAGGAATTATGCGCTACACCGGTTTGCCAATGTATGAAATGACGACAGCGCCTTACGACTTGATTCATACTGGCGGAAATTATATGGTTGATGGTTTCGGTACAGCATTTTCTTCAAAGCTTGTCCTGAATGAAAACCCAAACCTTACCGAAGCGGAGATTGACACCACGATGAAAAAATTCATGGGCATTGACCGTTACATAAAAATGGAGACGCTTCCTTATGATGACATCCATCACATCGACATGCATATGAAGCTGCTGGATGAAGAAACAATTTTGATGGCAGAATATCCTCAAGGCGTTGCCGATGGCCCGCAGATAGAAGCAAACCTGAATTATGTTTTGTCGAATTTTAATTCTGTTTATGGGACTCCTTACAAAGTGATCAGGATCCCAAGTCCGCCTGATGCAGGTGGTGATTACCCTGATAACACCGGGGATTACAGGACGTATACCAATTCGGTATTCGTAAATAAAACCGTCATCGTACCGACGTATGCGCTGCAATATGATTCCACTGCCTTGCGCATCTATCAGGAAGCTTTGCCGGGATATACGATCCAGGGCATCAACTGCAATTCCATCATCCCATCCCTTGGTGCGATTCATTGCATTACAAAAGAAGTAGCTGCATCCAATCCATTACTTATCTCCCACCAGGCCTTGCATGATACTTACGATGCTTCGAATCCGTACCAGGTAGATGCATTGGTACAACACCGCTCAGGAATTTCCATTTCCAATTTGTATTACCGCACAGATACAATTACGCCTTATCAGCAGATAACCATGACGACTACCGACAGCATTCATTGGACAGGATATATTCCTGCACAACCCGTCGGCACAACGGTTTATTATTATGTGGAGGCAATATCTTTATCAGGAAAAACGCAGGTGAGGCCCATTACTGCGCCTGCTGGTTATTGGAGATTTAACGTCCTCTCAACAGTCGGTATTGCCAATCAGTCTGACGTTTCCGGAGTTGGTTTGCCTTATCCCAATCCTGCAAAAAGTTTTACTTCAATTACTTTAAGTTTTACCCGTCCGGCTTTAGTTTCAATTCAACTGCAGGATATTACAGGCCGGAAAATGCGTGATGTTTATTCCAGTCCCGTTGAAGCAGGTGAGAGATTAATTTCAGTGGATGTGCGCGGACTTACTCCTGGAATTTATTTTCTCGAGATGAATACGGGCAACCAAAAGATCACCAGGAGGATTTCAGTCAGATAGCATCGCACTTTTACCGAGTCGATGACAACCAAAAGGAAAAGTAAAGGAGTAGTTCTAAAACCTTATTTAATTGGGATAGGTATCCCATTATGCATATTTTCCCTTTACTTAGGCTATCGGATATCTACTACTGATAAAATATTAATTCCTGTGAGCGTTTTTGCGCTTATCGCTGGATTGTTTTTTGAAGCCAGGAGAGTTACCGGTAGTTGGTTAACATTTATTGGGACCGTACTCTTGTCTTTCATTTTAAGTTTTTTTGCGTTCCTTCCCGGAGAAGGGGATTACTTTCTTGATAGTCATATTCAGATGTGGCCTTACGTGTTTTGTTTTTTCTTCATTGCCTTGTCGATTATGTTTGCCGAGGACAAAGTAATTCCAAAGCTAACTGAAGGAATAACTTTAATACAGTCTATCTCAATAATTTATTGGGTTATTGACTCTGCATATCTTGGCTTTACTCACATTTACTTAATTCCTATTATAATTCTTTTTGGACTTTATTTTGCGGGTTGGTCTTTTTACAGCGCATTCAGTTATGATGAACTAAAAAGAAAAACACGGCTTAGATTAAGCATTTGGAGTTCTATAATAATGCTTCTTCTTGGAATCGATAATATTTACTCTGTCTATCAGAACCCTGCCATTGAAGGTACAAATAGTTCAATGTTCGCATTTTATATTGCTGCACAGTTTTTCCTTTTAGGAATAAGTAGTATCTATATAGTTCAGAATTACTTTATGCTTGCAGAGTTTATTCCATCCAGAGATAGATTTTTTAATGAAAAATATTATAAAGATTTGAATAAACTTAAAAAGAAACATATTGACAGATATTCAGAAGAACAAGTATCTAAGTTTGATTCATTGTTATGCGTTCTGATCACAGGAACAATTTATAGTTTGAATTACTATTTTCATTTCGTTCCTAGAAACTTTATTATCTGGACAGTCTTTCTTTTATTTCCAATTATTATTAGTTTCTTCGGAAGGAAATCAAATCAAATTTTGCAAACATCACAGACCTCTTCTTCTGATCAATAAAATAACCTATTAGATTATTCTGGTTCATAATATTTAAATTGTACTAAAATAACATTGATTATCCAATTGATTTTTTCGCATCTTGTTGCCTGCTTAATTTATTAATTCGTTGATTTTCGTAATTAGTAAATTAGTTCATATTCGTATTTAGTAACTATGAATTTAAGGGACATACTCACCGTATCAGCCATTCTCTTCGCAGTGATTGACGTGGTTGGATCCATACCTGTGCTTCTTGATGTAAAGCGAAAGGCGGGAAAGATCAAGTCGGCGCAAGCCACGTTTGTTTCGCTGCTCATTATGGTCGGCTTTTTATTTTTGGGAGAAACGATTTTAAATTTCATCGGTGTAGACGTACATTCCTTTGCCATTGCAGGTTCGCTCGTTCTTTTCTTCCTGGCCCTGGAAATGATACTTGGTATCAAATTGTACAAAGATGAAATTCCTGAAACGGCATCTATTGTTCCTGTTGCATTTCCGTTGATTGCAGGGACGGGCACCATGACGACGCTCCTTTCATTGCGTGCAGCATATGATATTCCAACCATTATCGTTGGCATTGTGATCAACCTCATCCCGGTGTTTTTTGTTTTGAGGAATCTCTACCGCGTGGAAAAATTCCTGGGCGTAGCAGGGATCTCTATCCTGAGAAAAGTTTTCGGTGTTATACTACTTGCCATTGCTGTAAAATTGTTCCGTACCAACGTCGGATTTTGATGCGAGAAACAGGAATCAAGATTCAAGAAATCTAAATCCCTTTTCCCCAATCCCCAATCCCCAATTCCCAATTCCCAATCCCCAATCCCCCAACCAGAAACTGTTCACAATCCGGAATGTATTTTAATCCGGGATTTGTTTTTGGAATATTTAGTGTCTACATTTACAAAGCAGCATTAAAGCTTTTTATGAAAAGACAAATACTTTTCTTTTGCTTTATTATTTTCTCCTCTTATTTTTCCATTGAAGATACAAATGCGCAATGCAGCGGCGGAACCAGTGGCGGGGTGATTGTGCCCGGAGCGGCCTGGAGCAGCACGGGAACAACTGCAGTTCCGGCAGGAACATATTACACTTTTGCAGCAACAGCAGGAATGACCTATTTCTTTTCATTCTGTCTTGCCGATGGAGGAAACAGTTCTTATGATACTCAGTTATCTCTTCTGAACAATGCCGGCGTATATGCAGGTGGATACAACGACGACTTTTGCGGATTGCAATCATACCTCGCCTGGAATTGTGTTACCACAGGCAACTACCGGGTGCTGATTAATCTTTATTCCTGCCAGGCAAACGGGACAAACCTGGGAACCCTTGTTTATAAATATTCAGCCCCACTCACATGTCCGGGCAACCTGGGAGGCGGAGTTACAAACGTTGCATCATTACCTTATGCATCAGGTGCAGGAACAACTTGCGGCGCAGGTGACAACCTCACAGCAATCAATGTGAATGCTTGTGGAAGCACACTATATTATACGGGAGAAGACAGGGTTTATATTTTTACGCCTGGTATTACAGGTACAGTTACAATCACGCTTACTTCAACAGGAAGTTATACCGGACTGATGCTTTTCAAAGGCTGTCCCTTAACAGGCCAGGGTGGATCTTGTGTTGACTACGTTCAAAGTTCAACGGGAAACAAAACACTGACGGTTTGTTTGCAGGCTGGAGTTACCTATTATCTTATACTTGATTCCTGGTCGACACCAGTATGCAATGCATTTTCAAACCTTACCATATCAGCCCCTGTTGCTGCCGGCGGATGCTTCACTGGGACAGGTACCGTTGCTGTTGCAGCGCTTCCATATTCAAGTATAAACAGAACCACTTGTGGAATGGGTGATGACGTCACCGCAAGCAACTCAGTTACCTGCGGAAGCACTTCATATACGACAGCTGAAGATGAAGTTTTTGTTTTCACACCTGCTGCCTCCGGAACTTCTACCATTACCATTACAAGCCTTAGCTCTTGGGTGGGAATTACATTATTCCAGGGTTGCCCGATGGTAAGCA